>OFRC01000290.1_pt1 | contig 14288 bp, 20 predicted proteins | sample 1543051 | NCBI WGS metagenome assembly OFRC01 (sample SAMN07774231, study PRJEB24372) | wastewater metagenome
TCCATGAATTTTCACAAGCGCGTCGCATGGGCCACTATCCAGCACGCCAACCGCCTGCTGCCGTTCTTCAACGCGGGCATTCAGGCTATCAACGTAAGCATCAAGGCGCTGCAAGGCAAGATGCCGTTTGAGGAGGAGCTTAAAGTCCGGCAAACATACCTCAACAACATGATGATGCTGGCCATCGGCGGCGTGGCATACGCCACCATGATGGGGGACAACGACGAGTACGCCAAGCTCAAACCGAGCGACAAGTTCGGCTTCCTGCACATCCCGTTACCGGGCACTGACACGCTGCTGAAACTGCCGTACACATACGCCGAAGGCGGCGGTATGACCATCGCCATGGGTCAGGCGTTGGTGGAGGGGTTCAAGGACAATGCTGAGGCAAACCAGTTGCTGAAAGCCCTGTTCATGTACGGTGTGCGCGCACTACCAAACCAAGGCAACCTGCCTATCCCGCAGGGGCTGAAGCAGGCAATCGGCGTGTCCTTGAACAGCAACATGGATACGTGGAAACCGATACCGATCGTGTCGCGCAGTCTGTCCTCGCTTACTCCTGAGAAGCAGTTCGATGCGAACACACCGGAGGCGTTCAAACTTTTGGGCGAGGCCACCGGGACATCCCCCAAGAAACTGGCATGGTTTGTCGATCAGGTTATGGGTGGTATCGTTAGTGTTGTGATGGGTACGCTTGATGCGGTCAACCCAATGATGGGCGGCGTAGCCCAAGCGGAGAAGCGGCTGGATCAGGTGCCGTTCATCAAGTCGCTGTTCCAGAACCCAACCACCAGCGCCGCTTCCGAAATGGCTTTTGCCCGGGCATCGGAGGCGACGGTCGCACACCAGACGCTTGGCAACATGCGAAACAGAGGGGCGTCGGCGGAAGAAATCAAGGACTTCATTGATTCCCACATAAAAGACTTACGTGCGCAACCGCTGGCAGGTAAATTCGTGCAGAAGTTGGGGGCCATCAATACCGCCATGGAGCGTCTGCGTAATGCGGATATGCCTGCCACCGAGAAGACGCAGCGTATACGGGAGTTGGAGAAGGTGCGGAATGAGATTGCTGAAACAGTCGAGCAGGCGTTCAAAGAGCTTGACGCGATCGACGTTTGAACATGACGCCCAGTATGCCTTTGTAGACGCACACCTTGTAGGAGTAGCCGCGCACATCGTAATGCGCGGCAGCTTGGCGTCCCTCCACCACCGCCTTGTCCGTGTCGAGCGCCGGCACAAAGAAACTTTCCCCGGGCTGCGTTTGCGGCCAAGGGTATTTCTTCAAACGATCGGGTGGCTTATGAGAAGACATTTCACGTACATCTTAGGCCCGCCGGTCTTGGCCAGCAAGTCTTTGCGCCCCTCGCGCACCACCATGGATTGGCGCAGCTCCGTCAGCACCGCGTTGAACCCGTGGTTGCGCTCACCACAGTAGCGCTTGAATGTGGTCAGCTCGATGAAGTAGTCGACCCAACCCGGGCGGATGTCGTATTCAATACGCCCTGCCACCCGGCCGCGGGTGCTCTGCGGTGTCACGTTGCGGTTGTCTTGGAACACGGCCATCGGCCCCTTCTTCAGCTCCAGCGTGACGAACTTGCCATGGAACTCCTGTGTGTAGGAGTTGAGCAAGTCCTGTGCGGTCTGCACGTTGGCAGCCATAAGGGAGCGCGCGTTCATAACCCACTGTGCATAAGCGCTGTCGAAGATGGCAGGCACCTTGAAGTCAAACACGTTGGCATACTTGGGTCCGGCAAGGATAAGCCCAGCTAGACAGGCGCCCACGCCGGCCACCCAGAAGCGCTCGACATCAGGGGCATTGAGCTTCTTGCGCACCTTCTCGATGCAGCGAACGGTCATCTCCTGCGCGGCCGCGCGGTTGTTGACAAGCCATTCTGCGTAGATGCGGCCGGCATGCCCGTGGTTGTGTTCGAGAAAGTCCTTCAGAGGGAACTCGGCATCCGTCCACACGATTGCGTCCTTGCCCTGCCACTCCAGCATACGGTACAGCTCCCCGAACGACGTGGTGTCGCGCATGGTGAGCATCTTCTCCATGGCAGGTTCGTTGGAAGTAATGATGCCCAGCGCCCGCCAGTACAGGTCGTTGATAAGCTCGGCGTTGGCCGCACCGCTGCCCTTGACCTTGTGGCCTCCTTGCGAGTGATCGAACACCAGCGTGGGGATGAACTCGCCTTTTGACTTGCGCTGCGCATCGGTCACCTCGTCAACGGCCAGTGGCAAACTGCCCAAGAGGCCCGCCCGCTGCATCATCGTGCGCTCAGAGGTGGAGGGTTTGACCGGGTACGTTGCGGGGTTCCCCCACACAGACACGCATAACTGCAGTGCCAAGGTCTTGCCCCGGCCGGAGTCTTTGCTGCAAGCGTGGAACATCATGGCCGGCGTGGCCGCACCGGCGAACTCCATGAGTGGTGACCCGAAGCCCACACCCAGAAAGCCGAGCATGTCCCACAGCTGCTTGTCCTGAATAAGTTGCACGTAGCGCTGCCAGTCCCCCAAGGTGCCCTTCTGCTGCGTCACGTTGATCAGGTTGCGCAGGTTCTTCGACGGGAAGGTGTACCCCTGCTGGTTCTCCTGAATGACGCGCTCCCCCACCGCGAAGCTGTGATCTGGCTGCCAGCCGTACCGGGGCGGTACCCGCAGTGCGCTGTCGTTGACGCTTGCTGCTTCCACGCTGGCCCGCACGTAGGCGTAAAGATGTTGGTCGTTGCCGGCACCGAACGAGGCCATGATGTTTTGCGCTGACAGGCATTTGATCGTGGCGTCCTTGCTGGCCAGCACTTCACTGGGTACCGCCACATAGGTGACGCTCTTGGAGCGCACGGCGGCAAAGCGGGAGATATAGGTCTCGTTCTCCTGAAGCAGATCAACCATGAAAAACTCATAGGGCATGATCAGCTTCTCTTCCGTGGTGACATCACCTTTGGCGTTGGTCTTTTCCACGGTGCGGTACACGCCGCCATGGGTGCCGAAAGAGAAGTCGTGCGGGGGTTCCGGGCGTATCAGGTGCGTGCCGATGGGCGCTGCATCCGTGGGTTCGATCTCGATCACCTTCTCGGCGTTGTCGACCGACACCTCGCGCCCCAGCGCCAACGGGTTCGTGATCTTGCCCCAGTGTGTGCACGTCCCGCATATCCCGGGGTTCTCGGAGTCGATCTTGGTGCAAGGGTATGGCCCCTTGATCTCCCCCAGTTTCTGCAGCATCCTACTGTGTGGGTAAGGATGCGCATCAGTTATGCGCACAACAGCTTTATCGGCATCTTCACACACCTTAGCCAAAGACAGCATACCGCGCCACAACGGCTCCATGCCATCGTCTTGTGCGTTGTCGAGGTAGTGCTGCAGCTGCCCGCACCCGGTGCCCTGCATGGTGCGCACCACGATGTTCTTGAAATATGTCACGCTGTTGCCAGCCAGTGCCCGCATGGTGGTGGACATCTTCGCCGGGGGTGTGCCGGCGGGGCGCAGACTGGGTAGGGAGATGGCGGTAGGTCCGCCGGGGGATGCAGCGGTCGCCGTGTCGAGTCTGTCCGCAATATCTTGCAGCGCAAATAACGCGCCTTGCTGTTTGAGGGTGACGGGTCTTGGGGGGTTGTATTTGTAGTTGTGGGTGCCGGGTGGCCGCAGTATTCGAGCGGCGTCGGCGGTTACGGTCATGTCGATCTTGAGGCCCAGCCTGCTTGCGGTGCGCTTGAACGCCTCCGCCACGGGGCGCCAATCTTCAATGCAGACATCTTCATCGAACGGCCAGTACCCATGCACCCCGCCACCTGAATCAACCAGCCACGGCTGCCCAAGGTGCACAAGTCCAGTGGTGGTGAGGAAGTCTTGTAGGGCAGTGATGGCCAAGCGCTTGGTGGCGTAGGCCTTGCCCTGTCCGCAGTCAATGTCAACGAAGAGAGAGCGCACTGCCAGCGCATTTGCTGCCCGACGATTGCCCTCGTTCTGGAAAGTTGCCAACGCAAAGTATGCTTCACGTTGTCCGATTGAGGCCAGCAGCGTGGTGTTATCCAGTGTGGCGACATCTTTCACGAAGGTCTGCGCTTTGGTTGGCAACTCGACGGCGCAATAGAAACCCCGCCCGGCTGTAGGTAATACAACCGTGAGAAAATCTTGGGTGTTCATACTGGCTCCGTTCAGACGACGGAGCGACGGAGCGCGCGACTTACTTCTGGTTGGCTACCGGTTGTGTTTGGGGGTGAAAGGTCTCGCATGCTTTACTCCATGCAGCGTCATTGTCGGGCGCTGTCTTCAATATGTTGACAAGTTGTGTTACGCGCTGCCGGTAGGCGTTGGTTGTCTGTCTGCCAGCAAACCAATTGTAGACCGTCATTCTCGACGCGCCTAGTAGATAAGCAATCTCTTTTATTGAGATGTCCCGCAGGATAGCGAGACGGGCAAGTTCAAGGCCGGGGGTGTTAGGCCCGGCCTTGACGCGCTGCTTTACGATTTTTGAGTAGTAGCGCATGATGTAGAACTAGGGCCGCAGTCGTCAGCTGCGGTTAAGTGTGACGCACCCTAGAAACTATGTTAGTGGCTACTAACTTACTCGTCATCCCAACCGTCGAGCACAGCGGCAAGACTCGCATTGGCCACGGGTGCCGGAGCTGCGGCTGCCTTCTTGACCACCGGTGCAGCTTCCTCTTCTTCACCGCCCTGCGCATACTCCTTGGGAGCGGGCTTCGTTGCGGCCTTGGCGCGGGGCTTCGGTGCAGGTGCGGGCGCTTCCTCGTCGTCCGGCAATGGTGCGGGTTTTGCCTTCGCCTTGGGCGCTGGGGCGGGAGGCTCCTCTTCTTCCTCTGGCTCCGGCTCGGGTGCGGGTTTTGCCTTTGGCTTGGGTGCCGGCAGCGGCGCGGCAGCGGCAGGAGCTACACCGTCTTGCTGGGAGACCGTCATGGTGATCGCCTGAATGGCTTCGATCGACGCACCCTTCTCGGAGGTGATGGCGAACTCGTCTTCCGTCAACCAGCGCATGGCTTTGAAGAACAGCTTTGGCGTTGCGGCAGTGGTGTCGAAGCGCAAGCGTGTCACCATCATGGTGATGTCGTTGCCCTGTGCGGCGTGGAACCGCGCATAGTCTTGCAGCGGACGGTTCTCGCCTTCGGCCTTACCGAAGATGGATGTCGCGGCCAGTGTGAGCTGCATGACGTCGCCTTCGATGTCGTTAGCCAACACCACGGCAACACGTTGGTTGAAGCGGCAGGCACGGGAGTCGCCCTGACCCGAACCCTTCTGGTTGTTGGGGCAGCTTGCGCAGGTTGGTGCGCACTTGGCTTTCACGGCATCGTCGGGCTTGTCGCCGTCAGCGGACCAGCAGGTAGGAGGGGTTGGGTTGTCCGCATCGAACGTGCCGGTGTAGAACGAACGGCTGACCTTGGGCGCCGCGTTGACCAACACCACGTCGAGGTAGCGCTCGTCGATGGCGGCGACTTCTTTGCCATCAGCGATCAGGCGGAACACGCCGCCGCGCACCGACACACGCTTGCCGGAGTTGGCACCGCCGGCCAAGGCCTTGGTGACTGCAGACACAGCACCTTTGGTAGCGAAGGCGGGGCGCATTGCGGAAGGATTGAAAACTGTTACTTGGTTTGTGGCCATGATTTTTTCTCGGGTTACTTGGAAGTTGTTTTACGGGAAGTGGTAGTTTTCTCTGACACGAAAGCGGCGGGTGCTGCTGCGGCTGCAGCGCTTTGTTGGTACGGCATCCACGTGCAGTAGCACGTGCCCGCTGCTACCGGCTCGCCGCCTTGATGTACCAACACGTTATGACGAATGAAAGGGGTGCCCGTGTGGTCACTGAAGGTGATGTTCACGCGTTCGTCCTTCGCGACAAACACAACCGATGCATCAAACGCTTGTTTGGCGTCGAGCACGGTATAGCTTGCGTCGGCAGTTTGGTTGGGCCAGAACCAGATTTTGCGGCCAATAGTCGGGGTGATCATTTCGTTGGTTTCTTTACGGAGATGGTTACTTCGGACATCACATTGAGTCCGGGCACGGCAATGGTGGGGTTCTTGTCGATAAACTCCGCCATGTTCTTTTGCGCAATACGTTGCTCGTAGAGGTCGGGCATGGCCTGATCCAACACGAACTGCTTGAACGCGTCTTTGTCCATCGCAACGTAACGCACACTGGTGATCAGCGATACGGTGCCGTATTCGGTCTTGGAGGACAGCGAGCCCATAGCGCGCAACTGGTCCTTCATAGTGCTGGCCACCGTGGCCTGTTGCGCCTTGAGCGCTTCGACTTGGGACTCATAATCCTTCGTCAGTTCACTGATCTTTTCACGAATCTTCACGTAGACTTTTGCAAGTCTGTCCATGGGAACAATGTCATCTGTCATGTGTTTTCTCCTTGTGACTGTCCAAAGTATAACTCTGGACTTTGGCGGTTGCAAGCGGTTTTTGAATTTATTTTTTAACCCCCATTTCTTCATCAAACATCTGTGTCAGTACGGCATGGTCGTCAACCTTCAAATCCATGGCGTCGAACATCTTCTTCTCGATTGGGCTCCCTTGAATGTGGATAACGGTAACCTTGTCAGAGTCCTGTCCTTGGCGATCCGCCCGGGCGATGCACTGCACGTACTGCTCCACGGACATCAGCGGGCCGAAGAAGATCACGGTGTCGGCTGCTGTTAACGTAATACCATGAGCTGTGGCCTGCGGCTGCATGACCAGTACCCGTGGGTCCTGCGCGTTCTGGAAGCGCTGGATGATGTCGCCGCGTCTGGTTGCGGTGACGCCCCCGTGAATCTCTTCCGTGGCGATGCCGTGCTTTTTCAGGAATGTCGAGATGACGTCGATGCTGGCCCGGAACAGGGCGAAGATGATCACCTTGCGCTGCGTCTCCTCCAACACTTCCAGCAACACGTTGAGCCTTGGGGTGGCGTCGAACTCCACAACGTCCTTGTCATCGGTGAGCGCTGCACCGGCGCTGATCTGGAGCAGTTTGGACACCACCGCCGCCTTGTTCACGGCGCTGATCGACTCCCCCGCAGCCACGGCCAGCATCTGGTCTTTGATCAACCGGTAGTATTTCAGCTGCTGGGCAGTCAACGCCACTTCCCGCGTCTGCTTGACGACGGGCGGCAGATCAAGGCACTGCGCTTTGGTGAAACGTATTGCAGGTTGCAGCACACTGAACACCAAGTCCTTGGCACCGGGCTTTGGTGCCCACTTGAACGTCGTGATCTTGTTCATCACCTTGTCGCGCCAGCCGGTGAAATAGCTTGGTACCGCGTTGGGGTTCACCAGTTTGGCCAAGCCGTACGCATTCAGCGGGGACTGCGCAGCGGGTGTGCCGGTCATCATCCACAGAAAGGTGTGGGGCTGAATGATCTTGGCCAGCGACTTCCAACGCTTTGTCTGCGCGTTGCTGTAGCCGTTTGCCTCGTCGATGATGACCAGATCGAAGCGCCCGTCTGCCTTGATCTCGTCAGCGCACAGGTTGAGACCGTCGTAGTTGATGATTACGATTTCGTAATCGCCTTGGATGAGCTCAATACGCCGGGAGGCCTGTGCATGATGCGCTATCGCTGCGCTACGGTGAATAACGCTACGGTTGATGTCTCCCATCCACGCACTCTGCATGATCGACAGGGGGCACACCACCAGTACCCTGCGCACCTCACCCCGCTGCATCAGGTAGTCGGCTGCCCACAGTGCACTGATCGTCTTACCGGTACCGGGGTCACCGAAGTTGAACGCTCTGCGGTGCAGCGTCAGGAACCCGGCCGTTGTCTTCTGGTGTGCCATCGGCTTGTAGCGTCCGGGCCAGTTGTATGTGCGCTCGATAGGCGACGGTGCGTTCTTGACACCGAGGTTCTTGAGCACCCGCATCTCGTCAAGTCCCCAGAATACAGACACCTCGTAGCCACCGGGGATGGCCTGCACATGATGCTTGGGGATGACACTGTATTTGTGGGGGTCACGTGTCCTGAATCGGACGGCTTTGTTTTCTAGGATTTCCAAAATTGCTCCTCAAGAAGTCGGGCACAAGAGCCCCATGTCTCCATCAGCTTCTGCGACTGCATGCGCGATGCGGCGGCACGCCAGAAGTCCCTCTCGCTTTTGAGATCGTTTATGCCGACCCATGTATCACCGAACGCTGCACGCCACATATCAATAATCGCGGACAACGGCGGCACAAGCGCGGGATTTTTGTTGGGATCGATAACTGTGTTTGTACGGGATTCCTCCAACATACCGCCGGGGAACGTAGTGAAGCTGGAGTTGTTACTCATGCCCGCGTTTTGCATCATGGCGTTGTTGATGGCATTCAGTTGGCCTTGCGCGTTCGCCATGTTCTGCTGTATCCCCACAGCAGTCTGACCGAAGCCTTGCGTCAACCGTCCATCGTACCCGTTGGCTAACGCGTTCTGCATCCCCTGGATACGTTTCGCTTCGAGGTCTGCTTTGTATATCCGGTCCTGCTGCTCCGCGTATTCTTGGTAGTTTGGTATTCCCATCACACACCCTCCTTTAACCGGGACCAAGCGTTGTAAGACTCGAACTTGCTGTGCATACGAAGGCGCTTAAACGCGTGGTGCCAGAAGCGCTGTTCTTCGCTTGTTGATTCTGGGTTCTCGAAGTCGGACTCCTTGATCCAACAACGGGCGAACCGTGCAGCCCATGCAACCTCAAGCTCAGTCAACTCCATCGTCAGTGAGGCGACCTTGTTCGGATCAAAGGTCGGTACTGCAGCCTTCGGCATAGGCTGGACGTTGAACTTATTCTCCAACCCATAACGCAGCGCATCGTTGAAGTCATCAAATGCGGGGTTCGCAAACTCACGCTCCAGCGCCTCGCGTGCACGGCGGTACTGCCTATCTAAACTCTGTAGCTGCCTGTCGTCAAGGTCACGCATAGCACGTGACCTTGCGGTGCCGAAATGTTCTTCTAGCTTATTGCGTTCTCTGTCGTACGATTCATTTTTTGTCATTGCCATGTTGTGTTTTTCCTTTCTACGTTACGGGTTGTATCCGGACTTGCCTTTGCGCCAGCCGCGATTCGCTTTCTCGCTCTGCACCTTGGTGTTGCCCGGTGTGTTGCCGCCACCGTTCTCAAGCGCTTTGATGTGCGCAACGTCCTTGTTGTCACCGACGTGCACGAGACCTTTCTTGAGGGCTTCTGCGCGGGCCGCGTTGTTGAGAATACGTTTCCGAATCTCTTCGGGGCGCGCGTTGTAGGCCTTTTGGAACGCGAGCTTTTGTTTACTTGACTTGGGCATTTTCAGTTCCTTCCATTAAAACTACAGTCCAACACAGGGCACCACTTGCGGCACAATCCCGACTGCTTCGGGTTCCACACACCGGTGGCGTGGGCCTGCTCGATACGCGCCACCTCTTCGCGGTACTTCCACCACATCTTGTCCTGCATATCCAGCTCGACCTTGCACTTGCGCACAGAGTTCTTGAGCACGAACAGCAGCCCGCCCGACACGCTGCGGATGTGAGGGAAGTGTTTGAAAATCATCAGCGCCATGAGTTCAAGCTGTGACGTGTCGGGGTACTTGTCGCTACCGGATTTGTAGTCGAAGACGCGCGCTGTGAGGTTGTCGTCGTCCACGATGATCAAGTCTGCGATACCCCGCACCCACCGGTCGGGAGCATGGAAATTACACACCCGCAAGTCCTTGGTGAGCGCCATCTCATACTCGGGATACTTGCGCCCCGGCATGGCCTTTAGCTTGTCCAGAACAGGTTGCAGGAAGCGGAAGTTCTGATCCAGCGGGCGACCATCACGAATGTGCAGTTCACATTGCTCGTGCAGTTGCGTGCCGTAGGCTGTGGCCTCCGTCTCCTCACGCGGGTACTTCTCAAGTACCTTGACCTCGTAGTATTTCCTTGGGCAGTTTTGGAAGTCCTTCAGTGAAGAGTGGCTGAACGTCACATTAACAGGCGTTGTCATTCCAGTTGCTCCGCTACTTGTTGCATCCGCTTGGACAGCTCATCCACAAACACCTCGTCCGCTGCTTTGCGCGAACCCATGTCCTTGAGGATAGCGTGGGTCAGCTCATGCCACAACGTAGCGTCTTTCTGCTTGTCGCTGATCTTGCGTAGGGGCCAGCCCGCCCGTTGTGCAATCTGTATCGTCTTGTCGACATAGTTCACGCGCCCGTGAACAATACAGCTAGGTTCGACGACATCTGGGAATGTCACCGTGTACCGCGATTTACCGACTTTGATTTTCATTGTGTTTTCCTATTTTGCTAGCCCATACCGTTTGTTATAGCCGACGTCCGCATTGAGCGGAATGCCCGGCATCCATTTGGGTTCCACGATCATCTGCGCGTGAACCCACGCCTTCGCTTCTTCTGCTTCCTCCTCCGGTGCCAAGTCAAGCTGCTCGTCGTGCACCGTACCCAAAACGTCATAACGCTTCGCGGTGCGCAGCATCCCGTCAGACATGACGATACGCGCAAGACCCTGCGTTATGTTGTTGCAGATACGTCCCGCGTAGAGCTTGCCTTTCTTATCCCCTGTGCCAAAACGGAACTCGGTATGCCCGCGTTCGTCCTTGCAGATTTCAATGTTAGGATACTTCAAACTCATGCCGTTTACAAGCACTATTTCTTCTTTTTTCATGGTGAACACACCCTTGTGTTCGTACACCTCGCCTTCGATAAGGCTACGGGTAATACGCTCCTGCAAGAGCTTCCAGAAGTCAACAACGGGCTCCGCTGCAGCCCGGTACTTCTCCACAATAGCTTTGGCAGCAAGGCAGTGGATCAGCAACTCCTCATCGGTGCAGGTACGGGCGATCTCGAACATCTTCTCCATGTGCCACTTGTTGTTGATGAAGCGCTTAACGTGTTCCCCAGTAACCCCGAGCTGCAGCGCCTCCGCCTTGGTGTATCGCTTGGGTGGCGCGCCAAGGAACCCGACCAACAACTGTGCGCTGAACGACGCCCAGCCAAGCTGGTAACCGCACCCCAACAAAGCCGACTTCGCGCTCTGACGCAACAGGGGGTGTGTGTCCTTGTTGAGCCCCGGTATGTTGAACATCTGCGAACCGAACGTAGCGTAGGGGTCACCACCCGCGCGGAATATCTCCAGCATGTTGTGGTAGTCCGCAATCCATGCAAGCACACGCGGCTCGATCTGGGACAAGTCGCCCACCACGATCACATACCCATCCGGCGCCATGATGGACTTACGCAGGAACGACCCCCGCTTCATGTTCTGGAAGTTGATGCTGCTGCCCTTGGCTGCCTGCCAGCGCCCGGTCTCCGCACCGTAGTATGCCAAGGGTACCGGCAGCGCCCCGCGTGATGCGATGTCGATGAAGCGTTGGGCCCGGGTGCGCTCCAGTGTGGACTTCACCCGCAGCCTTGCTTCGCACAGCAGCGCCACATCTTCGTCGTCACCGTTGAGCATCTGCTGGAAGTGGGCATCGTTCTTGGCAAACGCAAAGTTCTCACCAACAGGATTGGGCGTCTTCAGTGTCGGGCGTTTCTTTTTGGTCGGTGGCAGCACGCCCATCTTCTCCAGAATCTCGGCAAACTTGTCGTTGCTGGCCAAGTCGGACTCCTGCACCCCGGTGCGCTCCAGCGCCACGCGCAGCTTCTCGTTCTCTTCGTCGCGGGCCTTCTCCAGCATGGGCACGTCGAGAATCAACTGGGGCTTCGTGAACATGCGGATGGTCATGTCGATCAGGCGCAGCTCCTTGGTTGGGTACGCGTCGTGAATCTTGCCGCCGCCGTGCATGCCGGTCAACAGTCTTGTGAAAATCTCTTCGCACAAGAACACATCATGCTTGCAGTATTCGGCCAGCTCGTGCTCGATCTCTGGCGTCAGCTCGTACAACCCGTCGGTGCTGTGCACGGCACGCCCCTTTGGCGGTAGCCCGAACACTTCGGCCAGCTTCATCAGCGAGTTGCCAACCTCCACGCCACGCAGCGCCCGCGCCATCGACAGGGAATCGAAGATGAAGCACGGTTGAATACCGTAGATCATCGACAGAATGCCCACATCGAACTGCGCGTTGTGTGCCAGAACGGCCGTTGTCTTCCAGTCGTACATGGAGAAGATGTGGGGCAGCTCGTCGTGCCGATACCATTGCGTTGCCTTGTCCGTACCGTACTCGTGGATGCAGAACCCGAACGCTTTGAACAGCGGATCGCGGATGTACGCTTCGGTTGTCATTTTGCTCAAAGTCAGCGGCTCCTCGCGCCATAGCGTTGGCTTGCTAGACCACCTCGTTTCCGCGTCCAGACAAAGCAGGGTCTTATAAGGTTTACTCATTGCAGAACCCTTTCCACATCCGTGAACCCGAGGTCATCGGCCAGCTTCGCACCGCTGCTGCACAATGTAGTCACCAGTTCTTCGGCATCCATGTTGATGTTGAACATGCGCGTACCACGTATGTCGTTGAGCAGCACCACCGCGCCGGCCGTTGGGGGTGTAGCGAAGCAGGCTTCCAGTGCAGCGTGCACCATGGTGCGCGCTTCGTTGTGATCTTCGGTTCGCTGCAGCCCTGCGGCTTGGCGTTCTTCGGGGGTAAGTTCAGTGTGCATCGAGTGCCTCCTTGAGTTCGTGTAAATTGTCTTCGCGGATTATGAGTGGTGTCCCACCCGCCGCGCCGATACGCTCCAGCTCCCTGTCCTGTAGCGCTGTTGTCTTGCCCTTGCCGGCCTTGCATTCGATGCCGAAGAAGTGGCCGTTCTTGCAAGCGATGATGTCGGGGATACCGGCATGCCCGTACCCGTTGGCTGCCGGGAAAAAGAAGTAGACGTGTGATGTCTCCAGTAGCGCCTTGACCCGGGCTTTGACTTTCGACTCCGGGGTGCTCATGCGGTTTCCACCTTATCAAAACAGGCGTCGTCTATCAGGAACGCGTTGAGTTCTTCGTCAGCAACCTCTACGGGAAAGGTTGCTTCAGGGTACGTCAGCGATTCTGTATCCACCGCGGTGATCACGTGCGTGAAACTACACAGCTTTGCGACACCACGCGTGGTGCCATACACTTGTTCAAGTCCGTGGTTGTTAAGCCTTACATGATCTCCTACTTTTAGTTTCGTAGGCTTCAGCGCGAGCCGTAGGCGCGTCGACTCTTGTTGCCTTTGGTACGGTGTCATGTCAGCTTTCTCCCCAAGATGTTTTTGATAATCTCTTCGGCCCGGGCTGCGTGGATACCTTCCTTGAACTTGAACAGCGTGGTATCCCAACGGATTGTCACGGGGTCTTTGCGGGCCTGCTCAAACGTCGGGTGTGCGGCTGCACGCAGCGCGGCGACCATCTGCGCTTTGCTCGTCACGACGGCATCTTCGGGGGTTTCATCTGAAATCATCTTCGGTTCTCCTTAATAAATCACGGTATGCGTTGATAGCGTCTTTTCTGTCGCGCGTTAGCTGTTCTATCTGCGCGGCCTGTTCCTGCATTTTCAGGTATGCATCATGCGCAAACTTAGCCAACGTATCGAGCGCCCATGCCTCGAACTTTGGGGCGGATATGTCAGGGCTCTTGACTGACATAGTTGCGTTCCTTCGGTTTGCGTGCAGCGTTGATGTGCTTGCGTAGCCACGTAACACCGCCGCGGGTTTTCACTTTGTTGATCTGCTTGCGCGTCAACCGGTACGTCACCGGTATCAGCTCCTCTTTCGGCTTAGGTCTTGCCATTCTCTTCTCCTTTGTATCGTTTCGGAAACGGAAACCAGCTCCGCCATACTGTCGATCGCCCGTCCCACGCGCCTCGCACCAGCACCCCGCCCGGGTTCTCCAACAGCACCTCGACGCCCACCGGGCATGTGCTCATTGGGAAGGTGGTGAACGCGGTAGCCACGGCGATGTTGTCGGCGTTGACGGTGTGCTCGGGGGTCATATGTAGAAGCTCGCTTTCGGTCCTGTTGATTTGTGTTTCTCGGGGCCTAGGTCAATGCGCTTGCCCAGCGCTAACCACGGGTTCGGCTTGTTGTCGTCCAGTTGCTGCTGTCCCAGCGGCGTGATGCGGTACGCAACGGGCTGTGACTTACGCGTTGGTGCTTTCTCCACCCAGCCTTTGGCCAGCATGTCCCGGAAACACTTCAGAATATGATTGCGGCTGTGCTTTGTCGGAGCGATGTCGCGCACCGCAGTCCACCCGTCTAGGCAACGCAGATAGGCCAGCTGGTCGATGTGCTGTACACCGGGCTTGCGGGCGGTCATGACTTGCCTTTCTGCGCCATAGCTTCGCGTCCAGCATCGGCGACCTCCTTGCTGCAAATCGTCAGTCCGTCTGCATCAAGCTCTTGGCCGCGTTGCTCTGCAAAAACCATCGGCAGTCTCCATGCAA
>OFRC01000292.1_pt1 | contig 14239 bp, 18 predicted proteins | sample 1543051 | NCBI WGS metagenome assembly OFRC01 (sample SAMN07774231, study PRJEB24372) | wastewater metagenome
GCATCGTGTTCACCCGATCCAAGAAGTTCAGGCCGTACTTCGACACCGCCGCCGCCTTCACGACGTACTCGCCGTTAGACAGCATCGCCGGGATCGAGTCAGAAGTACTCGTGCCCTGACCGTAAACCGCTCCACCAGAGGCGAACTGGCCGACGTTCTCCCACGAGCCGCCCGAGTAGACCCGCGACACGGTGAGGGTCACGTTTTTCGACTGGATCGACTGAAGCTTGGCTTGAATGCCGTCTAGCGCGGACATCGCCTGAGACGTCGAAGCCGTGATGTTGATGTTCTTCGACGCAGGCAGCCCAGTCACCTTCTGCCCGAGGGTGTCCACCGTGGCGCCGGTGAGGCCGAACTGGGAGGCCATCGCCTGTGCCCGCGCCTCACTAACTCCCATCGCCACCGCCGCCGCAATGAAACCTTGCCGCGCACCCTCCATCGACGCCTTCACGGAGTCAGTCGACTGCCCAGCCCTGATGTTGTCCTCGGAGACTCGGAGTGCCGCCGCCGCAAGGTCGTTGAGCGCAGACTGGTTACGCCGTCCCGCCTCCGTAGTGAGGTCGAGGGTGGCCGCGTACCCTTCCGTGCCCAGCTGGATCTGGGCGACCACGTCAGCGACACTGGCGCTCGCCTGCTGGTATGCGATAGCCGAGTTTGATGCCGCCAGGTTCGCCGAGACCAGCTCGAGGGCTGCGGTCGCCTCCCTCCGCATCGCGTCCGCCGCCTTGTCCGCCTCCTGCGCCGCCTTCGCGGTCGCGTCAGCCATCCCCTCCTGAGAGGTGGCCGCTAGCTTCGCGTCATTCTCGAGGCGCTTCAGCGCCTCCGCGTAAAGCGGCAGCTTCTCCGCCGCGTCGCTCGCATTGACACCAGCGTCTGCGAGGAACTGTGCAGCCATCTCCGCGTTACCGGAGGACACGAGATCGGCGAGCGCGGAGTCATACGAGGTCAGCGAATCGCGGGCCGAGTCCATTGCTCCACCAAACAGGCGGGTCGGGACAACTGCGACGTTGGCGACCTTGTCGAAGGTCGACAGCTTTCCCGTTGCAGTTTCGACAAGGTCGCCGAAATGAGAGGCGGCGCCGGCGCCGTCGATAATCGAGGACTTGGCCGCCTCGAGTCCCACCGGGCGGATGCCTTGAAGCTCGGCGAGTTTCTTCCCGAGCATGTCGAAAGCAGCGGCCTCAGCCAGGACGATCGCGGCCATGTCCATAGTGGAGAGGCGCAACTGACCCATGCCGCTCGTGAAGGTGCGGACACCCTCGGCGGCGCCCTTGAAGCCACCGCCGGCGCGGTCAGCAGCCTGACGCGCGTAACCGAGAGCCTCCGCAGCGGCCGACCCGGCGTCACGGACCGTTTGCAGCGCAGACGTGACAGTGCCCATAGCGCCATTGATCGGCCCCCGCAGCGCGACATAGCCAGCCACAGCCGCAAGCGCGGCTTGCACGGGACCGGGGAGGCTGGCCCACGCATTCGCCACCGCCACGACAACCGGCACACCTTCGCGGAGTGCAGAGGTGATGCCGGTGAGCGCCGGGAGGAGAGCCTGTCCCAGCGCAGCCTTGGCGTTCTCCCATTCCGCGGTGAGTCGCTGCTGCTGCCCTTGGAGCGTGTTCGCCTCCGACGCGAACCGGCCCGCATAGGCAGACGTCTGGTCCATGATGAGGTTCACGCGCTCCTGAGCCTTGGCCTGCTCGAGCGCGGAGCCCTTCAGCTTGTCGAGCCCCTTCGCGGCCAGGGCTGCGTTCACGGCAGCCTCGTTGAGCTTGACGCCGTACTTCTCGATGGGGTTGTACTCGCCCTTGAGTGCCGAGTTGAACGCCTCGACCGCGTCTTTGGCTGTGCCGCCAAACGTCGCGGAAACGTCAGCGGCCCGCCGTGTGAGAACTAGCGTCTGGTCGGCGAAGTCTTTGATGCCCGAGTTCTTGAGCAGCGCACCCGTGACCGTGGCGAGCTCGTTAAAAGCGTTGCGAGACAGGCCGACACTGTCAGCGGCACTCGTCCCAAAATCGTGAACCTGCCGAGCCGCCGACCCGAACACCGCATCGACGCCACCGACCGACTGCTCGAGGTCGCCAGCGGCACGGACCGTGTCGCGCATGAACGCCACAAGCGCTGTCCCTGCCACAGCAGCAGCGCCGACCGCCACACCCTTCAGCGCGGCAGACGAGCCCGTAAGCGCCGACTCCATCCCCTTCGACTTGGCAGAGGTGCCGTCAATGTCCTTGCCGAGCTTCGCCGTCGCCGATGACGCCTCACTCATCCCCTTGACAAGGGGACCGCTGACAGCGACGAGGGTTACCTTGACCGTCTGGTTGGAACCGGCCACGGGGCGCACCCCCTTTCGGTATGGTTGCTGACATGGACCGGATACCGGAGCGCTACCAGTGGCTGGGCCTAATGCTGGTCGGGCTCGCGTGGATCGTTCTGTGCGAGGTGCTCCCAGATCCTGGCCTCTTGACGAAGCTGATCGGGTGGGCCGTGTCGGGCGTCGGCCTCGCAGGGTGGCTCTACGTCGAGTCCAAGAACCTCGGCAAGGCCAAGGGAGACCGGCGCTAGTCCGGTAGTTCGGCTCGGAATGTGAGCGCCTGCGGATGCTTCACATCGTCACCCTGGTACTGCTTCTGACGTTTCGCCACGGCCGTACAGGCGTGACAACGGGCGGGCGCCGGCGCCTGCCACGCCCGCTCCAACTTCGGGTCGTGAGAAAGCCACGTCGGATGCCCACAACCAGAGCAGCGCGCCCGGTCCAACATCTCCACCGCCTGAGCCAACGCCCAATCACGCGGAGACCACGCGTCACCCGGCAATCGGGAACCGCGTGCCACCGACAGCGGCAGTCCCATCCGGGCCGCCGCTGCCACCTCGAGAGCTACGTCTCGGTTCCGAGGATGTGCGAGGCATTGCGCGAGAAAGGGACCGACCACTGGCCGCCGGCCGCCCGAGAAGCCGCGGCGTCGATCGTGAGGTCGAATGTCTGTGCGCCGACGGCATCGCGGAGAGAAGCGAAGTCCTCCCACGTCATCGCGTCGGCATACGCCACACCATCAGGGCCGGTGACCTTGCGGCACATCGCGGCGATCGCTCGCAGGTTCACCTCGTCGGGATTGTCCCGACCCCTCATGTCCTGCCGGATCTGGTCACGCTCGCCAGCGGTCAACGACTCGAAAGTGAACGTCAGCGCGGACGCAGCCATTTCGGCCCGTAGCGCCTCCACCTTGGCCGCTGCCGCACGAAGGGGCGACTTCGCACCCATCCGCGTCGGCTTCGCGTCGGCCGCGATCGACTCAAGCTCGGCCTCAGCGGCCGCGATCTGCTCCCGCAATCCTTGCTTGAGAGGCACGGTCACGGTCGCTGTCGGACGGGACGCCTCCGCGAGCAGGGCACGCAAGTCAGGGATGTCGGGCACGCTGTCACTCATCGGAGACGCCCCCGGCGATTGAAACTCCACCCTCGCACCGGATTCGTAGGTGGCACAAGGTGCCGTCGAGGTCATGCTCGAACGTGACCCCGGCCAGGACCCACGGGGCCAGGTCGAACGATGGAAGCACCCCGTTCGAGTCGGACAGGATGATGGTCCGGCCGTCCCTCGCGATAGAGATTCGCGGCGCGGGGCTGTAGGGGGTGGTTGGGGATGACATGGCGCGACTTCCTTTCGGCTGATCGGCTGATGGATGGCTGAAGGAGGTGGGGGGCGCGCCTCAGCCGGGGACCCGCCCCCCACCAGTCAATGGGAGGTCAGGCGACAAGCGCCTTATCCGTGGCGACAGTGCCGGTCACGAGGACACCGGACTTGGCCTTGAGTTCCGAGTTGGCCTCCGAGCGGAGCTTCACCGGGCCGTAGGAGATCTCCACCGGCCACACGTCGACCTTGTCGCCGACCGCCCATGCCGTGTCCACGTGCTTGCCCCACCGGACCACCAGGTAGCCCTTCGCGCCCTGCACGAGCGCGGCATACGCCTTGTTGATGGCGGCCGTCGCGAGCCCCTGCGGGTCGTAGGCGTAGATCAGGTCCTCGATGGTCAGAGTGACCGTGCCGCCGCGCTGCTGCACCTGCTTGGAGCACATGCGACGCACCACGCCCACCTCGGCAGAGGCGTCCGGGGAGAAGGTCTCCGTCAGGAGGCACTCCAGCGTGACGGACGGGGCGGCGTTGATCTCGGTCGCGAGCTTCGGCGCGTTCACGTCGGCGATCGTCGGTACCCACTTGACGGAGACCGTCTCGTCGGACGCGACGCCGGTAATGATGGTAGGCAAAGGTCAGCCCTCCTGGGCGTCAGAGGCGGAAGCCTCGGGGTGGATGTGGTCGGCTGATGCCGCGCCCTTGGGGACGCGGAGCTTGGTGGGGAGAGGCAGACCGTCATTGCCGGTCGCTGGCTTCGGCAGCGGCTTCACTCCGGCGGCCTCCGCGAGGGATGCCGGGATCGACACCTCGGCACCGTTCTCGGCGCGCACGCGGACGAATTCAGGCATGGCAAGGGACCCCTTTCGCGGGGGTGGGCATGGTGGGGAGCGGGCGTTAGATCAGGGGCGTGCGGACCGCGTACTGGACCGCAGCAACGAACGTCGAGTCCGGCAGCGACTCGTCCCGGAACGCATCCGACGATGCCGCGAACCGCAGCCGCCAGGGACCTGCCGCTGGGCGGAAGTCACGCAATGCAGCACGCGCCATCGACGACCCCACGTCCGCGGTGCGAGCCGCCTTGAACGGATCCGCGTGTCGCGCCACCGACAGCACACGCACCGTCCACATGACGTGATCCGTCGTGTCCGTCATCCGCTGCCCAGCCTCATCCGAAGGCGTCGCACGCAACAGCAGATAGGCCGTCGGGAGCGGGCCATCAGGGACCGCAAGTTCGTAGACGGCACGCGACGGGACCTGAGTCCTCAACCGGCCGGCAACGTCCTCGACGAGCGTCATTTCATCGCCTCCCCGGCCACCTTCGCCGCCCACCGCATGAAGTTCGGAACCTCAGAGGCGAGCGGGGCCATGATGTCCATGACCGGCGCATTGTTGACCGACCCGAACGCGGCAATATTGGCCAAGTTGCCCTGGCCACGCTTGTCGAAACCAACCGTTACCTTCACCTCGGCCGGGGACGACTCCACGTCGTACGACACCGCACCAGACAGTCCGGGCAGGTGGCCGTGTCCTGACGCGGCACGCTTCATGTCGCGCTTCATGTTCACGCCGGCCTTGTTGGCTACCGGCACGATCGCCGCCATCGCCTTCGGGGGAGCAGCGCGGAACCGGGCCGCGAGCGCGTGAACCTCCGACGTGTCCCACTCAGGCATCACGAGTCACCAGACGACACGGGAGGCGGCGGGCGGTCGCATTCGTCTGCACGTGCAGGCCCGTCACCGCCAACTCGAGGTCAACGAGGGCGGCGTCATTCGCGGCCGAGGTGATCCGCACGACGTCGCCGTCACTCACGCCCTCCGACCCGGCCACGGGCAGGTGCACGTACACCAGGTCAGAAGACCATGCGGCCTCACCAGCATCGGCCTGCTGCGGGTTGGGCAGCATGTTCCGCACCCTGCACGGACCGGAGTAGATGACGGTGGGAGCGTCGTCGGTGTAGAGGCCCGTCGACGGGTTCCAGACGCCGTTACCAGTGAGGCGTTCCACGGTGCACGTGTCGACCATCATCGACTCGGCGTGGGCGCGCAGTTCTGGCAGGGTCGCCGCGATGGCGTCCGCGAGGCTCACGGGAAGTCACTGAGGGTCGAGGTGATGGGCGGGGTGCTGACCGCCCACTGCACGTCGTCGGCATCGAACCCGGGGCGGGTCGAGTAGAAGCTCGAGCCCGTCACTGGGTTGAGCAGCGCCCACCATTCGTCGGAGATGTCTGAGGTCTGCACGCCCGTCTCGAAGCGGCGAGTCAGCGACCCGTCGTCGACTGACACGGTCTCACTGGACACGCGCGAGTCGCCGCGACGAATCTTGGCGACCACAGCCTCGGCCTCCACGTACCGGAGCACGTCTTGGTCGAGCGCGGACACGTCGCCCAGGCGGGACTGGATCAGAATCTCCACGCCCGAGAGCCACCACTCGATTTGGCGCAGTTCGGCATCCGAGGAGACGGGGCGACCAATCGCCGTTTCGACGTCTTCCACCGTTGCAGCGGTCATGGTCGCCCCACCTCCTCAGTGCTCAGTTGATCCGACGATCAGGAGGCGTCGGTGTAGGCGACGAACGCGCCGAGCGCGTCCGACTTCACGAAGCCGTAGTACGCCTCGACGAGCAGGAGCACGAGGTTCTCCTGGAACGCGGAGTGCGTGGCGCCGTTCTCGTCCACGTAGGAGGCCGAGTCGGACACCTTGATGGTGATGTCCATGCCGACGCCGTAGGCGCACTGGGACCAGTCGCCACCGATGGCGCGCAGCTTGGTGTCCTGCACGGGCGACTCGGTGATCGTGGCCTGCGATGCGGCGGCGGTGCCGCCGGTCAGGGCGGTCTGGTTGACGCTGAGCGGGCCGGAGGCACCGCCGACCACGTTGAGCGTGAAGGTGAACGGGCCGGGGGCGGTGCCGGTGACGGTCGCAGCGGCCAGTCCCGGCAGGAGCCGGACGGCGGTCTGGATGGTGCCGGCGGCGGCGTTGAACGCCAGCGGGGTCGTGGTGTTGCCACCGTAGGTGATGGTGAACGTGCCACCCGTGGGGGTGCCGACGAGGGTCACGACCTGCACCCGGCCGCCCTGGCGACGGTAGTCGCCGGAGACGCCACGGTTGTAGTACGCCGGGTAGCCGATGAGCGACCCGCCGTTGCCGTTCAGGCCCGCGGTGGGACCGTCGACCCACAGCGGCTTACCCGTGGTGTCGGTGTTGAGCTTCAGCGTGGGCCGCAGGCGCGGGTCCGCGGCGAAGCCGGTGAAGTCGAAGCCGGCGTCGACGACGGCCTTCTCACCGTTCACGAGGTCGGTGAACATGCCGCCCGTGGCCTGCGTGGCCGTGCCGAGCTCGACCGAGGTCACGCCCTTCTTGAGGTAGTCGGCGAACGGCCCGGCGCCACCCGTGCGGAGGTCGAGGCCGTGGATCGCGGCGTAGTCGAACGCACGCGCGATGGCGGTCGGGAGATCCTGGCGAAGCTGCGCGTACAGCCCGGCCGCGTTGGTCATGGCGATCTCCTGCGAGACCGGCACGAGCAGGGCGACCTTCTTGCCGACCATCGTCTTGATGCCGACCTGGCCGTTGCCGACCGGCTTCACGCCGCCCTCGGACACCCAGCCAGCGGCGGGGACGTCCATCGAAACGGGGATGGCGGTCTGTGCGGTCATGGCCAGCGGGACGCGGCGGGCGAGGGCCATGACCGCGGAGGACTCCACGGCCTGGTCGAAGATGGGGCCGGTGATCGACGCCGGCAGAAGCGTGTTGTTGATGCTCGAAAGGCTCGTAGCCATGGTGGGTGACTCCCTAATCAGATGGGGTGGTTCAGCCGGCCATCTGGCGACTGAGGAACGATGCGAAGTCCTGCTCCGGCGAACCGGCGGCAGGGGTGCCCGTAGCGCCCTGGGTGAGGTCGGGGCGCGGGCCGGGCGCGGTGATGGGTGGGGTGTCCGTACCGTTGGTGGCGGCGATGCGGGCCGCGATGGTCCGCATCGTCGACTCGTCCTTGACCGATCGCAGCAGCTCGAGGTCGGCCGCCGCGGTGATGCCGTTCTCGGCGGCCACGGTCAGCACGGTGTTCGCGAGCTGGGTCTGGGTGAACTGGTCCTGCAGTGTCGCCACGGTGGCGGCGAGCACGGACACGTCGGGCGTGTCCTCGGGCTTGATGCCGAGGGCCTGCGCGATGGCCTGAGCCTGCGTCTGCTGCGAGTCCCGGAGACCGTTGAACTTGGTCTCGAGGTCGCGGTTCACCTTCTGCTGCGCCTCGAACTTCGCCTGCCAGTCCGTCTCGGGCTGGCTCTGGGGGTTGCCCCCAGCGGCGGGGTCCGCTGCGCTCTGCGGTGCGTCGGTCGGGGTGGGGTCGGACATGGTGTCTCCATCTCGGAGTCAGCCCAAGACCTCGCGTCTCGGGAAGTTCAGCGGACGTAGCCGGCGGCAGTGAGTGCCTGCACGGCTTCGTCTCGGGTGGTGGTGCGGGCGTAGATGGCCTCGGGGGTCGGCTTGCCTCGACGGGCCAGGACTCGCCCGGATGAGCGGAGCCCCGCGGCGGATCGCCGGACGTTGACGACGCGCCCCATGTCTGCGCCGTCTGCGATGGCGCGGCGGTCGGCCTTGCTCAGGCCGGTGACCTGCCCCGCCTCCATGAGCGCGACGGGGTCATGGACGAACGCCGGGTTGGCGACGGTCGTCGGAACCATCGTGCAGTCGCAGCCGGGGTGTCGCTGGAAGCCCTGCGAGTAGCGATAGACGCGGCCCGCGAGGATGGCGCACCTCGCGCACGACGGCGGCGACAGGAACCGCACGTAACCGACGTTCGGGCGTGCAGCCGTAGCCACCGACTCCGCAGACCTACCAGCGTCGGACACGAGCGCCGACACGATCCGGTCAAACTCGAGGTCCGTGCGGACCTGCTCGAGCATCCCCGCAGTGCGTCCGCGTGCCGTGGTGAACGCCAAGGGGGAGAGTGTGACGTCACGGGCCGAGCGGATGCCCTGCTCTGCGAGCATCGCGCCGACCGCGACCTCACCCTGCCGGGCTGCGGCCACCTGGTGCAGTGCGACGACGTTCGGGACGTTGGCGAAGTCTGTTGCGTGAGCCTCGCGCAGCGCCCGCTCGACGAGCGCGGCGCTCCACAGGTAGTGCCTACGGGCCGACTGCGGGAACCCCGGCACCTCGGGCCACCTCGTCAGTCAGTGCGCGGGTGAGCGGGTCCATCGCCTCGGCCTCGAAGTAGGCGCGCTCCTTGGCCTTGCGTGCCTCGGACCAGCCGAGCTCGTCCCAGTAGCCCTCACGGGACAGCACGCCGGCCGCCTTGCGCTTCGCCAGCGCATCCTCACGCTGGGCGATGGTCGGGGTAGCGGGGTCGAAGAAGTCGGCGCGGACCCTGTTGCCCTCGACCTCGCGGCCGGTGGCGAACCGAAGCGCGAGCGCGCCGGTCCAGCCCAGCGACATGCCGACCTCGTCGTTCTGCGACTCCACCGAACGCACCAGCCGCGCCTCGTCGGCCCGGATGCTGCCCTCGGTCGGGGGGTTCGCGGAGAACAGCCCGAAGTACCGGGCGGGGAAGCCCGTAGCCACTGCGGCCTGCGTGCCGTAGATGTTGAGCGCAGTCTCGAAGTTCTTGAGGTCCGCGGCGTCGAGCTGACCGACCTTGCCGGCAGGGTTCGTGATGGTGTGGATGGCGTCGAAGTACGCCTCGAACTGCGGAATCGGGTGCCCGTCAGCGTCCACGAAGTCACCCGATGCGACACCCGTCATGAACATGCGCGGGATGCCGTGCGCCTCCTGCGCGAACTGCAGGTTCGTCAGGGAGCGCGCAGCCGCGTCCACGAGCGGGATGATGTCGGTCATCTGGGACTCGCCAGACCAACCGCCCGTCATGCGCCGGTTCAGGTGCATGACGACAGGCACCACGCCGAGCCCGTGGCGGTCCCGGTCGATCTCAGCCCACCGGCCATCGTCGCCGCGAGCAACCCACACGGTCTGATCCGGCAGGTACAGCGTGACGTTGGTCGGAGTGACGCCGGCAGAGGTCGACCCGTAGAAGCGTGCGGCGGCAGTGACCACCTCGCGGCGCCGGTCAACCTCAGCGACCATCTCCCGCGGCGACTCGACCCGCACGAACGGCAGCGACTTGTCGTCCTCGTTCGCGCCTACGGACATGAACGCCCGGCCGTAGATCATCCGGTCACGGTTGAACATCGCCAGGTGCGACTGGAGGTTGTTCGCGTCCCAGATGGCCCGCAGCGTCGGGTCCGCGGTCTCCTCGCCCGGCAGGATCAGCGACCGAACCTGCTGGCGGTCGTTGATCGTGTCCACGACCGTGCGGCACCAGTTCGTGATGACGAGGAACCGGCGCATCGCCGGAGGGATCGCCATGCCCAACTGCTCGACACGCTGGCGCCCCTGGTAGTAGCGGAACAGCAGCTCGTCGTTCATCGAGCGCGAGTCAAGATCCCTCTTGAGTCGGTCGATGGTCTCCACTTCGGAGGGGGTGAGCGCCACAGGGTGCCCCCCTTCGGGATCAGCGCGGCAAGCGGAAGTAGGTGGAGGCGGCCATCTCAGGCCAGCCGGCGGCGCGCTCATCGGCGGCTGCCTCATGGCACAGGACGGACGTGACCGCGGAGTCGATCTTCTGGTGCTGGGACGGCTTGCCGAGGATGTACGCGTCCCGCATGCCGGCGATCTTGCGGGCGTTGCTCATGTGCAGCGCCGTGATCGGACACCCGTCGTGGGTCAGCGCACCAGAGGTCAGATCGGTCGTGAACCGGTCTAGCGCCTCGTGCATCGGGCGGGGCCGGTTCGTGCGCCACTCGAGGAACGTCTCAGGCCCGTGCTCGATGTCCCACTCGTCGAGCTCAGTGGCCCACTTGAACGGGTCACAGTAGACGCGCCGCAGCGAGTACGTCCGGGCGATCTCGGCCCAGGCTGCGTGCACCTCGAGCCGTGGCGTGACGCCACCCCACTCGGCCGGAAGCCAGATGGTCGGACGCTGCGCCGGCCCGTACCGCGGCGTGAACTGGAACCCCTCGCGGGTCTCCAGCCGGATCACGGTCGCGTCGTCCACGTCGGAGCCGTCAAAGCCCCCACACACGCTTGTGCCGGGGTCAGGCGCTGGCAGCCAGTGCACCAGACCACCTCGACTCCCACAGGTCGGGAGGGAGCCACGCGCCCTTGCCGCGCACCTTGCGGTTGCCGAAGAAACGCTCGGCCTGCGCGGGGTCGGTCTCCATGAGCTCCAGCGCCTCAGCCTCGATGCTGTCGAGGTTGATGTGCGCCGCACCCGCATAGACGTAGGCGAGCACCTTGCGACGGTCGCGCGCCACGCTCCACTTCAGCGTCGTACCGTCCGCATGCTTGAGCACGTCCGGGTCGCGCCAGTAGCGGAAGATATCGGGGCGCAGCGACTCCTGCGTCATCTGCGCCGCGCTGTTCTCGGCAGGGTCGAAGGCGTTGGTCGTCTCCGTCGAACGGCCACCCATGCCAGCCGCGCCCCGCCGCATGGTCTGCCACACGGCCACCAGCTTGTTACTGACCGTGAACAGGCCCGTCTCGTCGCCGAACACCTCGGACACTGGGGCGCCCAGGCGGGACTGCGCCGACGCGGTCACCCGGTCGATGCGGTCCATGTCCTTGTCGCCAGACTCGCCGATGATGCGGATGAACTCGCCGCGAGGGAGCAGGAGATCCTTGAGCGGGCCGAGGGCGATCATCGTCGTGAGCGGGCGCCAGATGTTGGCGACCTGCTCCTCAGACGTCGCCATGATCTGGATGAGCGGCGAGGGGTTGCGGGTGCCCATCGGCTCGCCCGGCAGGTAGTCGTAGGTCCAGCCGCAACCGCAGCCATTGTCCTCACACCGGTACTGGTCGCCGGCACTCGCCCAGCCGGCGAACTCGCACGGGCCGACCGCGTGAAGCGTGACGCGGCAGGCGACCCACGGACCCTTGCCCATCTTCTGGGGCGCGATGACCTGCGAGCGCCGATAGACGAACGCCTGGTTGAGTAGCGGGCGGTCAGGATCGTGGACTGCGTCGGGGCGCACCCGGCCGTGATTGGCCGTGCACCACGCCTGCCAGTCGTACTCACGGAACGGCTTGCCCCGCTCGTGACGGTCAGGGACGCGGCAGTGGCGCGTGATCCACGCAGACCACAGGAACCCGAGCGTCGGCCATGCGACGTCGAACTCAGGCGCCTCCACTGATCGCACGCTTTCGGCGCGCCGTCAGCTCGTCATCCTCGACGGTCGGTGGGGTCGCTGGCTCGTCACGGCGCTCGGACAGCTCGTCGACCGTGACCTTCCAACCCATCTCAGCCAGGCCGGCGGTCGTCATGCCGATCTGATCGGCGAACCGGTGGAGCTGCCCAAGGTGAGCGGCGCCAGCGTCAGGGGCATCGCACCGAACAGACAGGCGAACCCAGCGGGCCACAGTCGGGATGCGCCAGGACTCGGACGGCATCGACCACGCACAAGCCTGCGGGGTGCGCCATGCACGCTCCCAGTAGGACCGCTCGGTTGCGTTCGCGGCAGGCTCGAGGGGCCACGCCGGCGCATCGCCGTCATAGCCTTCAGCAGGCAGCGCCGTCAGCTTGAAGCCTCGACGGTCGCTGCGCTCGCTGTTCTCATTGGCCGCGGGACCGGATCGGTTGCGCGCTCCTCCACTGGGCATGGCTTCTCCTCGACGGCATTTCGCCGCAACCGACCGGGCCTCTCGCCCTGCGGTTGATGGGTGGATATCTCATGGGTGATGTTGGACTGGGATGCTTGAACCCTCCGCACCTCCGAGCGCCCTCCCCAGCGGTCCGCCGCTGAGCACGACTAGGGGACACCCCCCACCCTTCACGACAGCAACTAGTCGTTTGGTGATATGCCGTGGCGCGCTCGCCCTGCTGCACTCAGGTTGCAATCGCGACCGTGCTCAGGTCCGCGGGTGACGCGCCGGTCGTGGTCGTCGTGGCCGAGGTGGCAGTCGTTCGGGTCCGTGATCGGGTCACCGCATCGCCAACAGGTCACGAGTTCTCCGCGGCGGACAGCGTCGCGCCATCGCTTGGCTTCGCGGTCGTGGTCGGCGCCGTACCCGCGCTCCTGCCGGGTGCCGCGTGCGCGGTCCCTGGCGCGCTCGTGGGTGGTGCAGCGTGTGCGGTCGGTCAGTGTGGGGCAGCCGGGTTCGGCGCACACCTTACGAGGCATGGTCACCTCTCGGGCTGTTGACTCCCCGCTCCGCCGGTCTCGCCACGCAGGGTCCGCGTCGGGATGTGGTCGTGGGTCCAGGACGGAACGGGGAGGGCATGAGTGAAGCCCCGGCCAGCGGCTCGGGGCTTCAGGGTTGGAGGTCTCATCGAAACACTCTGGTGTCAAGTAGGCACTATCGGTTGGCTTGTTGTCAAGTATCACCGTCACCGGGCGAGTCGTTGGGCGAGTCTCGCCATGCCGCTCGGGTGCAGAGGCTGCCGCAGACGCCGCCGCCACCCTTGCCGCTCCCACGTGCCGGGTTCGACGGTGTGCTCGGGGTTGTGGTCGCACACAAGGTCGGGCATGACTTCGGTGCCGATCTTGGCCCACATGCGTCCGGGGCATGGGATGCGTTCCCCGAGGTCGCTGGTGTCGTGGTCGTCGCAGGCGAGGTTGACGGGTGCCCAGTGGATGCCGCGAGGGTGGAGGGCGTGGTAGGTGGCTGTTTCGGCGGTGATGAGGTCACCGGCGATGGCGTGGACGACGTTCTCGGGTGGCGCGGTGGTGAGGGTGTAGTTGTTGGCGAGTGCGACCCAGCGGGCGAGTTTGGGTGTGTCGTCGAGGCTTCCGTCGGTGCGTGGCGGGGTGTGGGGGGTTCCGACGCGGTCAGCTTCGTCGCGGAGGGTGAGGGTGCAGTACCGGACGATGCTGGCGGATTTCCGCATGGCGTGGATGACTTGTTCGTTGACGGTGAGGCCGGTGACGTTGCCGACGCCTTCGTCGGGGTCGATATCACCGGGTTGGGGTGGGATGGGTCCGGCGTTGGGGGTTTCGCGCCATTGGAGGGCGTTCTCGAGTTCGGGCCACCGTTCGGCGATGGTGAGGAGGTTGTCGCGGACGCGTTCGGCGCAGGTGGCGCAAATGTGAGTGTCGGGTGCGGGCTGTCCACAGGGGCAGGTGTGGACACCTTCGGGGACGGGTTGGGTGGCTCGGGGTGCGTGGCGTCGGCTCACTGGTCGTCTCCTTCGCCGGGTCGCCATCCGGCGTCCAGCTCGTGTCGGGTGATCTGGTGGAGTGCTGAGACTCGACCCATTTGCGCCCACGGGGTGGAGTTGGAGTCCTCCAGCGTTTTGAGCCAGGGGCCGTCCTCGCCGGGGGTGACGACTTCGACGACGATGGCGTATCCGATGACGACGGCGCCGGCGTCTCCGAGGTCGGCGATGCGGTCGCGTAGTGCGTCGATCAGTCCTTGGTCACTCACTGGTCCTCCTGGGCGGTGACGGTCTCGCAGCGGCATGTGACGCAGTGCCGGACAGGGAATGAGAGGCGGTAGACCCAGCCGTGCGCGTCCCAGGCACCGGCTTCCTCATCCCATCCGGGCGGGGTCGCGTCGGTGGACTTCTCGCGTGCGCGGGTCACGACGGTCTGGTTGGGCTCGTCGATGACTAGGTTGCCGTCGTCGTCGT
>OFRC01000294.1_pt1 | contig 14215 bp, 19 predicted proteins | sample 1543051 | NCBI WGS metagenome assembly OFRC01 (sample SAMN07774231, study PRJEB24372) | wastewater metagenome
AGGGCGACCATGGTCGGGCAGCGTGCTGGGCGTGGGATGCGCTTTTTCATCGGTCGGCCGTCTCTCTGGCGTTCGGGTAGTCGTCGCCGGTCATGGCTTCGGTGGCGTCTTCGTCATCGACAAGGCTGAAGATCGCTGTGGCAATCCACGTGCCGATCAGGCAGATGGCGATGGCGATGATGGCGAGGATGGCGAGGCTCATGCGGGCTTGCTCCCGGCGTTGAGCATGGTGATCTCGTCATGCGCCTGGATGAGCGCCATCTGCACGGTTTCCAGCGGCACGCCGGCGCGCAGGGCTTCGGCGATGGCGTCGCGGAATTGGTCGCAGAGGTGTTGCTGGGCGATCGGGTAGCAGGTCATGCCAATCACTCCGGCATGTGGATGGTGTGGCGCGTGTGCGTGAGCGGCTGCATTTGCGCGTAACGCATGCGCAGCTCGATCTCGCGCTGGGCGAGGCGCTCGGCCTTTTGCTCGGCACGCAGTGCGGCGCGCTCGGCCTGCTCGATGGCGATCGAGCAGGCGGCGATGCGGTTCTTGAGTAGCCAGGTCTTTAGGGTGTTCAGCATGTCGTTCTCCAGTTGTCAGTGTGGCGGTGACGCTACTTCCGCCTGCGCTCCAAAGCTCAGCCGCCATCTCGCGGCTTGAGGACGCCGTCGGGGTTGATCAGGCGGCCATGGCCATGGGCATGGCAGCGGGCGGTTGTGCTTCGGTCTCGATCTCGTCAACGGCGATGATGATGTCGATGACGGTGCGGATGCCGCCGGTCAGGTGGATGCGCAGGCTGGAGGCGGTCGGCGTGCCGGGCTGAATGGCTTCGACCGCAAGGTCAGCCGCGGCGAGCGCTTCGCGCAGCTCGCTCTCCTTGGCGGCGATGATGAGCACGCGCGTGGTGAGGATGTCGCCGCTGATGTAGGCGGAGGCCTTGCCGCTCAGGTGCGGCGCGACGCGCCTGAGCGCTTCGGCCAGCGATTCAGCCTCGGCGAGCTGGCCGGCGTGCTGGTCGATGATCTTGATGCGGTTCGCGCATTCGCTCATCGAGTCATGGAGGAGCTTGTCTTTCAAGGTCATCGGTGCTCTTTCTTCAGTCGTGGTAGGGCGCCCGAAGCGTGGCCCGGGCGTGGAGTGCTGCAGTTTTCTGCTGCGTGCTGCTCTGCTCTCCCGGTGGTGTGCCATTCGGTCTCATGATGTCGGCGGCGCCAGTGATCCGTCTTGACCTTTGGCGCTGCCAGGCTCGCTGGTTTTGCCGGGAACAGGTGCAATCCTAAGCTTACTTCTAGCCGGTGTCAAGCTTGCTTAGTTTTCGATTCAAAAAAAACCCGCGAATGCGGGTTTCCTATTACTTTAGTTGTGTTTTTGGTGGCCATTCAAGGCCGGCTATCGTGAACGAAAAGGTTGGCGCTCCTTCTTGATATAAGGGGTGAGATGTTCCATGACTTCCATGACGTGAAGAATGGGCTCCGTCTTGTAGACGTCGATTTCGTGCCCTTCGCCGGTCGCAATCCATCTAGCCGAGAAGCCGGTGATGTCTGATAGTGCGAACAGGTTCGTCGGCCGGATATTCTTGGTGGCGCCGCTCATCCACTGAAGCACGGCCTCCGGGCTGACGTCCAGTTTCTTCGCCGCGCTGCTCGCTGTGTGGCCTGATTTGGTGATTGCGCGCGTCACACGCTCATGTAGTGTCTTCATGGATTCGAGACTACAAGCAAGCTTCCTAAACTTGCTTGACGCGCAACCCGAAGCAGGCTTAGAATGGGGTCACGATGAAAACCAGCGACATCCTTCCCCATTTCAACAACTCGATCCGAGAGCTTGCGAACGCGCTCGGAATCACCCGTGAGGCTGTCTATCAGTGGGGTGAGACGGTCCCGCAGCTTCGCGCCTATCAGATCCGCGAGCTGATCTCGGCACGTGAGCAGCAACAGAAAGAGGCTGCGTGATAGTTCTCTTCGCCACATTCGTCTAGTCCTTTGGCCGTGGTCGTGGTCGATCGCATCGATACCAAGGCGCTGCTGGCGCGCGTCGACATTGTCGATGTGGTCGGCGGGTATGTACCGCTCACGAAGTCCGGCGCCGAGTACGAAGCCTGCTGCCCGTTCCACGTCGAGAAAACCCCGTCGTTCAAGGTGTCGCCCGCGAAGCAGATTTACCACTGCTTCGGCTGCGGCGCGAGCGGCGATGCAATCAGGTTCGTCCAGGAATTCTCCAGCCTATCGTTCGTGGATGCCTGCCGTGAGCTGGGTGGCGGGGAATCCGTTGCGGCGGGCGCCGCGCCGGTGCGCAAGGTGATCGAGCGAGAGCGCAAGGTGTCGGTCTGGTCGCCCGCTGGCGCTGCGCCGGCCGATGCGCCAGAACCGCCGGCCGCGCATTACAAGCGCGGCCTGCCCGAGATGACCTGGTGCTACCGCGATGCCGCGGGCGCGGTGCTCGGCTTTGTCTATCGCTTCAAGACGTCGGACGGCGGTAAGGAAACGCTGCCGATCGTCTGGGCGCGCAACACCGAAACGGGCGCCGTTGAATGGCACTGGATGACCTGGCAGGAGCCGGTGCGGCCGTTGTATGGGCTGGATCGTCTTGCCGCGCGTCCGGCGGCGGCCGTGTTGGTGGTCGAGGGCGAGAAGTGCGCGGATGCGGCGCAGGCCGAGCTGCCTGATGTGGTGGTGGTGTGCTGGCCTGGCGGCGGCAAGGCGGTCGATAAGATCGACTTCTCGCCGTTGGCCGGTCGCTCGGTGATTCTGTGGCCGGATTGTGACGCCAAGCGTGAGCGGCTGACGCCAGACGAGCGCGCGGCGGGTATCGATCCGATGTCCAAGCCCTTGCTACCGGAAGCGGATCAGCCCGGCGTTCAGGCCATGACGCGCGTTGCCGAGAAGCTGTTGGCGCTGGGTTGTCGGGTTCGCGAGGTGGTGATTCCTGCGCCAGGCGAAAAGGCGGATGGGTGGGATGTGGCGGATGCGGTGGCTGAAGGCCTGCGTGGCGCTGCGCTCGCGGCTTACATCCGTTCCAACTTCCGCGCGCCGCGTGTGTCGGTTCCGGTCGTGGCGGATGTTCCGCCGGATGCTGAGCCGCCGTCCTATGTGTGTGAGGAAGTGCCGCTGGCGGCGCTGGGGGTTTCTGCTGGCGGGTATATGGCACCGCGTTCCGGCGTGGGCGCGCGGCCGACGGTTGCGTCGGGAAAGCCGTTGCTGGTTGATGCGGCGGAGTGGCTGGATCAGTCGGCGCCCATCGAGTGGGTTGTCGACGGCGTGATCCAGCGCGGCCAGCTCTACGCCATGACGGCGATCACCAATCACGGAAAGACAGCGATTTCGCTGTACCTGGCGATGTGCGTCGCGGGCCGGAAGAAGTTCTGCGGGCGCGAGATTTCCTCGGGGGCCGTGTTGGTGTTGTGCGGGGAGAATCCAGACGGATTTCGCACGCGGCTGCGCGCGACGATGGCGGCGCTGGATCTGGATTCTGACGACCTGCGCGGACAGGTGATCGTGCTCCCGGTGGCGCTTCAGCTGCGCGAGTACGTCGAGCAGATCGTCGAGGAGTGCCAGGCGCTCGGGCCGTTCGCCCTGGTGTTGATCGATACCTCGGTCAGCTATTTCACTGGCGACAACGAGGATGACAACCTTCAGGCACGGTCGCATGCCTGGGATATGCGCGAGCTGATTCGCCTGCCAGGGCATCCGGCGGTGATCGCCAATTGTCATCCGACCAAGAGTGCGGACCGCGACAATCTGCTTCCGCGTGGTGGCGGTGCGTTCTTGAACGAGATCGATACGAATCTGACGGTGTGGGCCGATGGGGAATCGGCGCTGCTGCACTGGCAGCGCAAGAAGCGCGGGCCTGACTTCGACCCGCTACCCTTCGAGTTTCACGGCAAGACGCTGGAAGAGCATGGGCAGAAGCTGCCGACGGTCGTGGCGCTGCCAATTACCGAGGAGCGCGCCAAGGAGTTGAAGCGGGCGCGCAACGAGGATGAGAATAGGTTGTTGTATGCCATGTTGCACCACCCGGACGGGTCGTATGCCGAATGGGCCGACGCGTGTGGTTGGAATGGCGAGAAGGCGAAATCCAAGGTCTTCCGGGTGATGGAGCGCTTGAAAGAGGACAAGCTCGTCGAGAAGACTCGAAAGGGGATGGCGCTGACCGCCAAGGGTAGGGAAGAGGCGAAGAGCATTCGCTAGGTGGCTTTGAGTTGAGGTTGGTCGGGTGTGGAAGCTGGGGCAACGCAGGGCGCCGCCAGGGGATGTGAGGTCCGATCAAGATGTTGCTGGAATGGCTACGGCGTTCCACTCCGAAAGTGCGAGTTAGCGTAATTGGTTCAATGGTTTGCGTGGTTTCGTTCCACGCTTGGAACGGGCGTTCCAGCGGGCGCGGAACGATTTGGAACGATCGCCTTTCGGGAGGCCGGCAGGATGTTTTTTTTGCGTCGATTTCGGCTGTTTTTTTGCTTTTCGTCGAGCTTCGCCGGGGGTATTCAGCCCCCCCTAAAGGGGGGCTGATGAATACCCCGGCGACCCGGAAGGCGGCGGACGGTGCGGGCAGCCAGAGCGGCTTGCGCGACGTCATGCCGGCGACTGCTGTCATCGTCGATGATCTCCGCTCGGCCTTTGGCGCCGACGAGATTAACGCGGCGATTCGTGACGGCATGCAGGGAGGCGAGCGGTTCTACGCCAGCGAAGCCGGGCGGGTGATCGGGCGTCCGGTGTCGCTTGATGGGCGGCATGTGGTCTGCGGTGAGGCGATGGTGTTGCCGTTGGAGTTGGCGCTTAAGGATAGGAATCTTCGTGATTAAGATCGATGTTCAGGGAATGGATGCGATTCAGCGCAAGCTGGCGGCCATGCCGGGCAAGATTCGGCAGACTGCCAAACGTGCCCTCATCAATACCGCTCTGTCCGTGCGTGATGACCTGCAGGACGAAATGCGCAAAGTCTTTGACCGTCCCACCCGCTGGACGATTGGTGCCATACGGGTGAAGGCTACCGATGACATGACGGTGATCGTCGGGGTTGTTGATCCCGATGGCTACTACCGGCGCGCCAATTACTTCCTCGGCACGCAGATCGGCGGCGGCCCGCGTGGAGCTAAGGCATTTGAAAAAGCGCTGCAAGCCTATGGGTACATGCCCGCTGGCTGGCGTGCAGTGCCAGGTGAAGGCGCAACCTTGGATGGCAACGGAAACATGGGGCCGGGGCAAATCAGGCAGATATTGTCCTACCTCGGAACGGCAGAGCGCTGGGCTGGTTCAACGCAGAACATGACGGCCGCCAAGCGCGACAAGTTGAAGCAGGGTACCAAGACAAAGATGGGATTCGAGTATGTCGTGATCCGTCCTGATAGCAAACGAGGCAAGTTGTTGCCTGGAATCTATAAGCGGACATTCACGGCATTCGGCTCTGCCATTAAGCCGATCATCATCTTCGTTAAGGGCACTAGCTATCGCAAGCGCTACGACATGGAGCGCGTAGCAAGAGCAACGATCAACCGCGACTGGCAGCGCAAATTCAGTGCGGCAATTGACAAGGCGTTGGCCTCATGAAAGAGCCAAGGTACTCCCCAGCACTTCCCAGTACGGGTAATTCGAACCTGGCACTTTCTCTAGACATGGGCTTTTGCTAAGGGGGTTATGTGGTTGATCTTTCAGCGCTAGTCACTCAAAAGCGGTTCGGGGAAATCGTCGGCATCAGTCAGCCGGCGGTTTCCGATCTGCTGACGCGTGGCGTGCTGACTGATGGCGCGACGCTCGGGGATTGGTTGCTCGACTACTGCAGGAATCTGCGCGAGCAGGCGGCAGGTCGTGCGGCGACTGGCGATCTTGACCTGGCGACTGAGCGCGCCCGTCTGGCGCATGAGCAGGCGGACAAGATCGCGATGCAGAACGCCTGCTCACGCCGCGAGTTGACGCCGACCGTTGTGCTTGAGCAGGTGCTTGCCGGCGCCGCCGCGAAGATCGCCGGCATCCTCGACGCGATTCCAGGTATGGTACGCCGGCGCGTCCCTCAACTAACGGCCGGCGACATCGACATGATCGCCGCGGAGGTCGCGAAGGCGCGCAATACCGTAGCGTCGATGTCGTTGGCCGATCTTGTCGATGGCAGCCAGGATGAATCAGTCGCGGCGCCCGCGCCTGAAATGGAGGACGTCGCCTGATGGGCGCCGTCGATCTTGGCCTGATAGACGCCTTGCGGCGCGGGCTCTCCGCCTTCTGCGTACCGGAGCCGGTGACGCTGGAAGAATGGGCGCGCGAACACTTCTACCTGTCGGCCGAGTCCAGCTACGTCGAGCAGCGCTGGTCGCCCTGGTGGTTCCAGTGCGCCATCATGGCTTGCGTATCGAACGACGACATCAGTGAGGTCATCTGGCGCAAGCCTGCGCGCGTTGGCGCCACCAAGATCATCCTGGCGTCCATCCTCTACAACGCACAGCACAAGCGCCGCAATCAAGCGCTCTGGCAGCCGACAGACGACGACCGCGACGAGTTCGTCAAGACCGAACTGGAGCCCGCGCTGCGCGACGTGCCGGTGATGCAGTCCGTCTTTCCGGCCTTTCTGCGTCGCGACAAGGACAACACCCTGCAGGCCAAGAAGTTCCTTGGCTCGATCCTGCATCTCAAGGGCGGCAAGGCCGCGAAGAACTACCGCCGCATCAGCATCGATACCGGCTACCTCGACGAGTACGACGCCTTCGACAGCAACATCGAAAAGGAAGGCGACCCCGGCACGCTCGCCGCCAAGCGCGTCGAGGGCGCCACTTTCGGCAAGATGGTGTTTGCCAGCACGCCGAAGCTCAAGGGTTTCAGCAACATCGAGAAACGCGAGCGCGAAGCAGAAATGCACGTCACGCCGATGATTCCCTGCCCGGAATGCGGCGAATTCCACGCGCTCACCTGGGGCGGAAAGAACGAACCGAACGGCTTCAAGTGGCAGAACGATGACCCGAAGACCGTGCGCCACCTCTGCCCGCACTGCGGCGCGCTCATCGACCAGGCGCAATATCTCGCCGTCGCCAATCCTGAGAACTGCCACTACCAGGCTGAAGATGGGACCACGCTAGACCGCCGAGGCGTTTTCCGCAATGCCGCTGGCGAGATCATGCGCCCGCCCGCCAGCGTCGCCTTTGTGGGGGTCTGGAGCGCCTACAGCCCGAACGTCTCATGGGAATCCATCGTCCGCGACTTCATCGCCGCCCAGCGCGAAGCCGGTGAAGGGAAGAAAGAAAAGCTGCAAGCCTTCGTCAATACCACGCTTGGCGAATACTGGGCCGAAGAATACGAAAAGACCGACGAGAACGAACTGCGCGCCCGCGCCGAGCCCTACCCGCTCGGACGTGTGCCAATGGGCTGCCTGCTATTGTTGGCCAGCATCGACACACAGCCAAACCGACTAGAGATCTCGGTATGGGGCTACGGTCGCGGCTGCGAAAGCTGGATCATCGACCACCGCGTCATTTTCGGCAACCCGGATGAAGATGAAGTGTGGGCCGAGGTCGAGGAATACCTGTTCGAGACCGACTTCCCGCACGCCAGCGGACAGCGCCTGCGCATTGCCGGTGCCGCGATCGACACCGGTGGCCACAACACCCACGCCGTCTATGCCTGGTCCGCGAAACATCAGCGGCGCAAGGTGTTCGCCATCAAAGGCCGAAGCGGTCGCGAGAAAGCGATCCGTGACGGCGCCAGCAAGGTCGACATCGACTGGCGCGGCCGGCTGCGCAAGAACGGCCTGTTGCTCTGGTGGGTTGGCACCAATCACGCCAAGGATCTGCTGCATGGACGCCTGCAGATCAGCAAGCCCGGACCTGGCTACGTGCATTTCAGTGCCGAATTGTCGGATGAATGGTTCAAGCAATTCACTGGCGAGGCGCGCACCACGCGCCGCACGATGCGTGGCGAGGAATCCGTCTGGACGCCGACGCGCAAGCGCATTGAGGCCTGGGACTGCGGCGTCTACGCCGTGTGGCTCGAAGCAACGTTTGAACTGGCGAAGAAGTCCGCGAAGTGGTGGGGCGATCTTGAGGCCAAGGTTCAGCCAGCAGTTGCGGATCTGTTCGAATCACCACGTCAAGTCGATGACGCCACGGCGCCCTCGCAACCTCATCAGCCCGACCCCCTCGCCGCAGCCGTCGTCGCTGTCGCCACACGCCGGCGGGCGGCCGGCCGAAGCAACTTTGTGAAAGGATGGAAATGAGCACCTGGTTCTCCGAATACCGCGTCCGCACCCTGGCTGAGCATATTGCCCCGAGAATCCTTCCGAAGGTCGAGGCCGCGCTCGGGAATGTCTTCAGGGAGCATCTGCCCGGCATGCTGATGGAAGCGATCCGCGCCGAGATCGGTACCGAGCATGCGCCAAAGGGCAGCGCCGCGGCGCGCCGAGACCGCGACGCCCTGATTCGGGCGCGCTACAACGGCCGCAATGCGGTCGAGCTCTCCGCGCAGTTCGGTCTCTCGGCAAAACAGGTCACGCGCATCGGGCGCGGCGTCAAGTAGAGACATCTTCGCCCTGAAAATGTCCGGCTGACCTCGGCACAGTGACAGCATGTCTGTCACCGTGCCCACCACCGAACCGGAGTCCGTTGTCGCCGGGGACACCTGGACCTGGAAGCGTTTGCTCGCCGATTACCCGGCCGGTACCTACACGCTCAAATACCGTCTGATCAACGCAGTCGGCAAGATCGACATTACTGCCGGAGCATCGGGAACCGATCACCTTGTGACGGTGACGGCAGCAACAACTGCCGCGTACCCCCCGGGCGATTACACCTGGACCGCCTGGGTCGAAAAGACCGGCGAGCGCTACACCATCGGTAGTGGCACCGTCATCGTAAAGCCAAATATCGCCGGCCTGGCGGCATTCGACGCGCGCACCGACGCGGCGATCATCCTCGACCAGCTGATGGCGGCCTACACCAGTTACACCGCCAGCAACGGCCACGTTGCCGAATACGAGATCGCCGGCCGGCGCATGAAGTACCGCAGTGTCGCCGAAATCCTCGAACAGATCAACGTCTGGGAAGCGCGTGTCGCCGCCGAGAAGCGCGCCGAGCGCATCGCCGCCGGGCTGGGTGGCGGTAACAAGCTCCTCGTGAGGTTCTGATGGGCATTCTCGACCGCATCCTGGGGCGCAAGGCGGTAGAGCCGGCGCCCGCCATGAGCAAACGCGCCGCCGCCATCATCAACGCCACCCGCAACTACGAATCCGCCCTGGCGGACAGGCTCACGGCGAGCTGGCGCGCGGGCGGTATGACGGCCAATGACGAGATCAAGGACGGGTTGGAAACCACGCGCAACCGCGCCCGCGACCTGGCCAAGAACAACGAATTCGCCCGCAAGTACCTCTCCCTGGTGGTGGCCAACGTGGTCGGCCCGTCCGGCTTCGCCCTGCAATGCCAGGCCAGCGAACAGGGTAAGCCCGACACCGCCGCCCGGCAACTGATCGAGAAGGCTCACGCGCAATGGGCGCGGCGCGGCGTGTGCGAAATCAGCGGTCGCTATTCCTTCGTCGACGTGCAGCGTGCCGTGGTCGAAACCTGGGCGCGCGATGGCGAGGCGCTGCTCCTGCAGCTGACCGGCAAGGAAGCCGGCAGCGCCCACGGATACGCCCTGCGCCTGCTGGAAGTCGAGCGCCTTCCCGTCACCTACAGCAAGGACCTCGCCGCCGGCAAGAAGGCCGTGATGGGCGTCGAGGTCGACGACCTGAATCGCGCCGTGGCCTACTGGCTCAACCTCGGCCAGCTGGGAGGCAGCAGCTATGCCACTCAGGCCACGCTGACGCGCGTGCCGGCTGAGCGCGTGATCCATGTATTTAAGCCCTACCGGCCCGAGCAGGTGCGCGGCTTCCCCTCCATGCACGCCGTGATTCGCGGCTTGAAGATGCTCGACGGCTACGAGGAAGCCGCCATCGTCGCCGCCAGAACGGGCGCGGCGAAGATGGGATTCTTCACCAGTGCCAACGGAGACGCCGGACCGCTGGCCGACGACAAGGACGACGAAGGCAACTTCATCACCGATGCCGACCCCGGCAGCTTCAACGTCCTGCCGCAGGGCTACGACTTCAAAGCCTTTGACCCGGACTACCCGCACCAAGCCTATGCCGATTTCGTCAAGGCGCGCCTGCGCAGCATCGCCTCGGGCCTCGGCATCACCTATCACGGCCTGGCGAACGACCTTGAAGGCGTGAATTTCAGCAGTATCCGCAGCGGCACGCTGGAAGAGCGCGATTCCTGGATGGTGCTGCAAAGCTGGTTCGTCGAAGCCTTCATGCGTCCGGTGTTCAGCAACTGGCTGCACTGGGCGCTGACCATGGGCGCCATTACCTACCCGAACGGCTCCGCGCTGCCCATCGCCAAGTTCGACAAGTTTGCCGAACACGCCTGGCTGGGCCGTCGCTGGGGGTGGGTCGACCCACTCAAGGACATCGAAGCCAGCCGCCTCGCCATCAAGACCGGCATCGCCAGCCCGCAGATGGTCGCGGCGCAGGCCGGCGTGGATGTCGAGGACGTGATCGCCGCCATCGCCGACTTCGAGAAGATCGTCGCCGCTAGTGGCGTGACGCTGGTGGACTTCGACAAGACCGCGCCGCCAGCGCCGACAGTGGGACAAGTTCCCCCTGAAAATGTCCCGGCGGACTAGGCAAAGTGCAACCCATCGAAAAAGGACGGGACGCCATGACCGCCACCACCCAAGCCACCCAGGCCCGCAAGATCAAGACCGGCACCCTGCACCGCAGCGCGACCTTCGAGCGCGCCGCGGTCGATGAGGAATCGCGCACGGTCGAGCTGGCCTTCTCCAGCGAGGAACCGTATGGCCGCTGGTTCGGCACCGAAATCCTCGACCACGACAAGAAATCCATCCGCCTCGGGCGCCTGAAGAACGGCGGCCCGCTGCTGCTCGACCACGATACCCGCAGCCATGTGGGGGTGATTGAAAGCGTTGACATCGGCCCGGATCGCGTAGGTCGCGCCGTGGTGCGCTTCGGAAGGAGCGCCGCTGCCGAGGAAGCCTTCAACGACGTGAAAGATGGCATCCGCAAGCATGTCAGCGTCGGCTACCGGGTGCACAAGATGCGCCTGGAAGAAGAAGGTGCCGACGGCGCGGAGAGTACCTACCGCGTCACCGATTGGGAGCCGCTGGAAGTCTCCATCGTCGCCGTGCCCGCCGATGCCACCGTCGGCATCGGCCGCAGTGACGACAGCTCAGATCACGAAACCGAAATCGAGGGTGAGGCCATCCCGGCGCAGCCCGAAGCCGCAGCCCTTGAAACCACACAGGAGAAATCCACCATGCCTCACGCAGCCACCGATACCGCCGTCCTCGAAGCCCAATTCCGCGCCGACGTGCAAAAGACCGAACGCGCCCGCGTTGATGCCATCATCGCCCTCGGCGAAGCCCATGCCAAACGCGGCATGGACAAGCTGGCCGTCGAATACGTCCGCAACGGCAAGAGCCTCGAAGAATTCCGCAGCGCGATGCTCGACAAGCTCGCCGCTGATACGGCCGAGACCGACACCATCAACCTCAACCAGCGCGAAGCCAAGGAATATTCCTACGTCCGCGCCATCGCCGCCGCACTGGGCCGCGCTGAAGGCCAGAACGTCTCCGGCTTCGAAGTCGAGATCAGCCAGGACATCGAGCGCAACATGCCGGCGAACTACAAGCGCAATGGCGGCATCTTCGTTCCGCTGTCCTTGCAGCGCACGGCGATTTCCGAAGCGCTCTACAACACCAGCGGCAAGGGCGCCTCCACCGTCTTCACCCAGCCTGGCGAGTTCATTGACATGTTGCGCAATGCCTCCGTGGCCGTCGGCCTGGGCGCCCGCGTCATGTCCGGCCTTACCGGCCCGGTCAGCTTCCCGTCGCAGACGGCCGCCGCCACCGCCTACTGGATGCCGGAAAACGACGGCACCGACGTGACCGCCAGCAACGCCACCCTGTCAAGCGTTAGCCTCACGCCCAAGACCCTGCAGGCCACCACCGCCTTCTCGCGTCAGTTGATGGCGCAGGCCAGCATGGACGTGGAAGCCTTCATCCGCAACGACCTGGCCGCCGTGCATGCCCTGGCCTGGGACGTGGCGGTGATGCACGGCACCGGCAGCAACAACCAGCCCACCGGCATCTACACGGCCTCGAACGTCAATGCTGTGGCGATGGGCGGCGTGCCCACCTTCGGCAAGCTGGTCGACATGGTGACCGAAGTTCTCAAGGACAACGCCCTGGCCGGCTCGCTGGCCTTCGCCACCACGCCCGGCATGGCCGGCAAGCTGGCGCAGACCGTCGTGGCAGCATCGACCGACACCCGCATGATCTGGGGTGGCCCGCTGGATAACGGCAACCTCGCCGGCTACAAGGCCATCGCGTCGAACCAGGTGTCTGCGGTCCTCGGCGGCGGCTCTGAGCATGGCCTGATCTTCGGCAACTGGGCCGACGCCATGATCGGCATGTGGGGCGCGCTGGAGCTGGTCGTCGATCCGTATGCCAAGAAGAAGCAGGGCATGATCGAGGTCACCTCCTTCCAGCTCTGCGACGTGGCTCTGCGCCATGTCGGCAGCTTCTGTAAGGCCACCGGCGCGACCATCGCCTGATGACCATGCGCGTCCGCTTCCTGCGCGGCACAGCCCTGGGCGGCATCGGCAACGATGCCGCGCCCGGCGACGAGATCGACCTGCCCGACACGCAGGCCGCACAACTCGTTGCCCTGGGTCGCGCGGTCGCCCTTGCTGCGGTTGCCCCCGCTGCGGCGCCTGTCGCCGCCGTTGAGAGCCCCGCGCCGCAACCAAAGACTCGAAAGGCCAAGTAAATGGACATCATCGGCGATTCCACCCTCACTACGCTGCAAGCGGCCGCCGCCATCAGTGCCGACGGCAACACCGCTGGCGTCGATTGCCGCAACCTGATCGGCCAGGGCGCGGTGATCCTCACCGCGCTCAACACCGCTGGCACGAACCCAACACTCGCCGTCAAGCTGCAAGGCACGCAGGACGCCGACGTGGTGACCAGCGTCACGCCCGGCGCAAATACCGGCAACGGCACCTGTACGCAGGTCTATGGCGGCCCGGACGCCGTGGCGGAAAACATCACCCTGACGTTCTCCAACGCCACCACCGCCGCCGTCGTCGGCTCTGTCTCCGGCGCCCTGGGCAACGCCACCGTCGGCACGCTGTTTTCCAATGCCAACGTCGAATTCCTGCTCACCGCCGGCAGCGCGGCGTGGATCAACGGCGACACCATCGTCATTGTCACAACGGCGCGCACCTATGCCGACGTGGCCGGTGGCGCCTTCACCGGCCTGACGACCGGCGCCAGCATCCAGAAGAAGGCCATCAACTTCGATCAGGTGCCGCGCTACCTGCGCGTGAACTACGACATCGGTGGCACTGTCAGCCCGGCCTACACCGTTGCCGTCGCCGCTCAGAGCGCGACGAACTGATATGGCCTTCGCAGAAGACCCCGCTGTGTACTTCACCGACTTTGCAATCGACGTCTATGTCGGTGGTGTCACCATGCGCGGAATCTTCGATGCCGCCTACGCCGAATCTCTGAGTATGGCCGGCGCGTCGCCGTCGCTGCTTATCGATGCCGCAGAGGCTGCCGACGTCAGCCTCGCGCGCGGCAATGCCGTCACCGTGGATGGGGTCGGCTACACCGTCACCGGGATCCACCCGGACGGCACCGGCATGGTTCGCCTGATTCTGGAGGCGGAATGACCACGCACCTGCGGACAAGTTTGCGCGACGCCATGGCCACCGCCGTCACCGGCCTGACCAGTACCGGCAGCCGCGTGCATAAGTCGCGGCTGTACCCGGTCGCAGCCGATGCGCTGCCATGCCTGCTGGTGGCCTGCGGAGAGCAGGAGCAGATACAGCAAGAATCCAATTATATCCAACAGCGAACGCTGTTGATGACGGTACGTGGGATGGCCAAGGCCACCGGAGATCTTGACGCCACGCTGAACCAGATCGCTCTTGAGGTCGAGGCAGCCGTGCAAGCCGCGGGGGTGCTCGGTGGGAAGGTTGATGACGTGACATTAATCGAGATCCGCACCGATGTCGACGACAGCATGGATAAGCCAGTTGGCGTCATTGAGCTGACTTACCGGCTCATCTACTTCACCGTGGCTGGCGCTGCTGGAGCCAACGCGTAGCCGATGTTCAACCAATTCATTACCACCCTCGCGTCGCTCGAATCGGCGGCGTAACTACTCAAGGAGCACACCATGCCGAAACCCAGCATTC
>OFRC01000295.1_pt1 | contig 14213 bp, 14 predicted proteins | sample 1543051 | NCBI WGS metagenome assembly OFRC01 (sample SAMN07774231, study PRJEB24372) | wastewater metagenome
ACCGCTTGCCGTTGCCTTCCAGTTTATTGACGAAGCTCAGCGTATCGGCGTTGACGACATTGCGCACAGCAAGGACGGGACGATTAGCGCCAAGATTACCGTCTGCAATTACGAACGGCTGCACCTATTGAACCCTGACGACTTCGAGTGCGTCATGCTCGACGAGTCAAGCATTCTCAAGAACTTTAACGGCAAGACTCGGGACGATGTTGTTGCGTTTATCAAGCGTGTCCCTTTCCGGTTCCTATCAACCGCAACGCCTTCTCCGAATGACTTTATCGAACTTGGCAACAGCTCCGAAGCTCTCGGTTATATGGGCTACATGGACATGCTCGGCAAGTTCTTTAAGTCGAACCAGAACAGCGTAGACAGTAACAATCGAAACATCGGCGAGAAGTTCTACCTGAAGCCGCACGCCGAACGCGATTTTTTCGCATGGGTTAATCAATGGTCTGTAATGGTCAAGAAGCCATCCGACCTTGGCTTTGATGACAGCGGGTATGACCTTCCTCCGTTGACAGTTCGCCGCACGATTGTTCGTAATGACGCGCAATGGTGCATCAATGGCCAGCCGTCGCTGTTCGCATTGCCAGCCAAGACTATGACGGAAGTACGCGAAGAACAGAAGCTAACCGTTAAGCAACGATGCGAAAAGGCAGCAGAGCTAGCCAGCGGGAAAACATCAGTGTACTGGTGCAACCTTAACGATGAGTCGGCATTGCTTGCCGAACTAGATAAGGATGCCGTCGAGATTGTCGGCGGAATGTCTATCGACAGGAAGGAGGAAATACTAGTAGCTTTCGCACGCGGTGAGATTAGCCGACTGATAACCAAGGCCAAGATGACAAGCATGGGCTTGAACTGGCAACACTGTAATCACACAGTGTTTTTCCCGACGTGGTCTTACGAGCAGTATTACCAAGCAATCCGCAGGTTCTGGCGGTTTGGCCAGAAACGCGAGGTAACTTGCGACATGGTGATAAGCGAAGGACAAGAGCGAGTAATGGAGGCGCTAGAACAGAAAACAGAAAAGGCAATCCAGCTATACAGCAATCTGGTTTCTGCCGCGAATCAAGACTTCACGATGACAACAAAAGAGTTCAACAAAACAATCAAGATGCCGGGGTTTCTGTCATGACCGTAAAAGACCAAGTAGTAACTAGCCAGTACGCGACATACAACTCTGACTGCATGGAGGTTTTGCCGACAATCCCGAGTAACTCGGTAGACCTGTCGATCTATTCGCCGCCGTTCGCCGGCCTGTATAACTACAGCAGCAGCGACCGCGACTTTTCCAACTGCGAAAATAAAGAGCAGTTTCTGGAACAGTACGATTACCTTGTCAGCGAGATTGCTCGCGTCACCAAGCCAGGCCGAATTACCGCCGTCCACTGCACAGACGTTTTCGACAATTCTTGCCGCCTATGGGATTTCCCGCACGAAATTATCCGCATCCACGAGAAATACGGATTCCAGTACCGCAACCGTATCACTATATGGAAAGAGCCGCTTAAGGTGCGGATGCGCACAATGGTCAAAAGCCTGATGCACAAGTTGATTGTCGAGGACAGCACGCAATGCTTTACGGCAATGCCAGACTACGTTCTGATTCTTACCAAGAAAGGCGACAACGAAACGCCAGTAACGCACCCGTGTGGATTGAAAAAATACTTCGGCGAGACGCCTATCTTGCCAAACATTTTACAGGCATGGAACAACGCGAACGAATCAAAGCTGACCGCAGATGAACTTTGGTCGCGCCTTAACGAAATGTACGCCGACCACGACGACCCGAAGTCTAACAAACTGTCGCACTACATCTGGCAGCGGTATGCTTCCAGCGTTTGGGATGACATTCGGATTGATAATGTTTTGCCGTTCCGAGACAGCAAAGAAGAGGACGACGAAAAGCACGTTCACCCGCTACAGCTTGACGTTATCGACAGGCTGGTAGAGCTTTACAGCAATCCCGGCGAGGTAGTTCTTACTCCATTTATGGGTGTTGGCTCGGAGGTTTACAGCCCGGTTTCACTCGGTCGCAAGGCAATCGGTATTGAGCTAAAGGACAGCTACTTTAAGCAGGCAACGATCAATCTTTCGCTTGCCGGTTCGCGGTTCAATGAGACGAATGAAACAACCGGCGACCTGTTCGCCGCAACCTGATAAACTAACCGCACACGGCCCCCATCGTAGCAGTACCGCGCTTGGGGGTTTTTAATCTCCCGCCGGCCTCGGTCAGCCTTTCCGCATCACGATTTTGCGGTCTAGTGGGGCGTTTTTTTGTGTATCATGTGCGCACCCGAGAACGCCGCAACGGGCTAGTGGTTACTGGCCGGGCGCACCAGCAGACCTGAATTAACAGGTATCGCCTAGCAGACGTGTTAGGAGTCGGGCATTTTCTTAACACGTCGCCGGAACGTGTACGCGAAACGTCAGAACCTGAACACCGCCGACACCTTGCCAGTAATAAACCAATTATGTAGGCTTGTTGCTCCGGCGATCAGCCGGTGAATGGAGGAACGATGAAGAAACTGTTCTTGTGCCTGTTCGTCGCGCTTTGCAGCGTGATTGCTTTGCCTGCGTTGGCGGTATCCGCTGACGGATACACCATGACCGCGCCAGTTGCGGTTGACTTTGAGGGCACTACTGATGCTCTCACGGCTGAAAAGTCTGTCGTAGCAATCAACAGCCCGCAGGATGAAACCGGCGAGCGATTGTGTCGACACTATGCAGCCGATTCTGCTATTACCTACATCGGCCACCCCAGCGCAGCGAATGCGCCTATTGACCCCGGTCGAAGTGTATAAAAAGACTGAACGAAAAGGCCCGCCAATCGCGGGCTTTTTTGTGCGTCAAAACCGCGCCGACACCCAGCCCCCAACCGTAGCCACACCTCCCGCCACAGACACGGCAGGCCCGACAGTAACCGGCCCGAACTGCCGACCGTACGCCGCTATCGTGGCGTCACCTACGCGGGCCAGTGTCACGACGTTGCGCCCGTCCTCCCTGACGTAGACCACGCTGGCAGGGACGTGTACGCCGTCCAGCAGCTCGCCGCCGTCTACCCGCTCCGACACGCGCATTCCGTCTGCTCCGTGGTCAGTCAGGTCTAGGCGGACAGTTACTGGCGCGCAGTCTCCTGCCACTGGCGGCTCTGGTTTTATCGTCAGCTCGATAGTCCCGGCTGGTTTGCCACCGGCAGGAGTTTTCGGCGCAGGCGTTACGATGCGCGCGCCAGGGGATTTTACGAGCGTCGTGCTGCCGTCGTCGTGGTCTATCGGTGGTGCGAATCGCTCCACCACTGGCACCGGTTCGTGATACCTGGCTGACATATACCAGCCGCAGGCGAACGCGCTTGCTATCAGCAGGACGAATACTGACAGCGCGATGGCGTGGTCAGGACGCATCGGACGCCACACACTGCTCGTAGGTTTTCAGTCGGCGCTTCCACAGCCCGAGGCACCCGCTCTCACGGTTACTGCAATCACGACCGGCAGCGAATCGCCACATTAGTATTGCGTCACACGCGCCGCGATAGTCGCCAGTGTTGAGCCGCTTGACGACTGTTGACCGGCAGAATCCACTGGCACCAATGTTGTACGCCAGATCAACGTAGGCGTCATACTCGCCCTGCGACAGCGGCACCTTCACGCACTGTTTGATGGCTCCCTCGAACACAACAACGTCACGCATGGCGCGCTCGATTGCTGCGGTTGGCGTCGTTGTGTCGCCAAGTTTGACGCCTGCCGTTGTCCCGTGACCAATGGTAGGAACGTCGCCATTGATAGGAATGACAGCCTTGTCGGTGTACCCCTCGTGCGAGATCAGACCGACGAAACCAATCGCAGACAGTGACAGCGCGCCGACGATCAGGCGCGTCCTCACTTCCGCTTCCGCCGCTCTGGATTGTGGCCGCGGTTCTCGTTGCGGCGCTCGTCAACGCGTGACGATTCGCGCCACTCACGAATCCATTTCCACCCGAGGTAGCCTATCTGCACAACCAGGTAAATCATCGTGAGCCACAGAACTATATCTGCCATTTGAACCCCGGCAATCATTGCGCCGCTTACCGCGACTGGTGGCGCCGCCTTGGCAGCGGCAGCGCCTAGCGCGTGTTCCTGTGCCGCATCTCTGATCTGCTCGTGTGCGCTCATTGTGGTGTCCCGGATTATTCTGGGTCTTTGGGCAACTCATCGCCCGGCTGGTAGCACAGATAATATCCAGGCTCGATGTCGCCGCGAATCTTCACGGAATCTGACGGGAACGGCTCGGCTGGCGAGAATGAGCCATCTGGTTGTTCGATCAGTTTAATCTTTTGCATATCAGCCTCCGTAAGAGAAAGTCACACGAGCGGAGCGTAAGGTTGTTGTATCGCCCCCTGTTACCTTTTGAACGCTGCACTGAATCAAAACGTCAGCCGCTGTGTCCACTGTTCCGGTAGGCGGGGCAAGCGTTGTTGATGCGCCGGCCGATCCGTTGAACATAAGTTGCGCCTGCGTTATTTGTGCGGATGTACTGTTGCGAGCAATGACCGGCTTGTCGAGGCAGAGTGATGATGTGGCTGCATTCATCATGCCGTTTGCGCTATACGGATTGAAAGCGCCGAACTTTATCTTCACGGTCTTGCTGCTTGTCCCTGATGTGTTTTCAAAAATTGTCGAGATATTCACGACAGAGTTTGTACCCATAAATCCACCGGGGATTGTTACGAATGCGACGTTGTTTTCTGCTGTATCGGTCGGGAAAACCACAGTAGTTGCCGTCGCATACAGCATTTGCTGCGCGTTCATGTTGTCAGCAACGTAGCCGACGCCGGGTATATAGCAGATTACGCACATGCCGCCCGGTCTGACGTACCGCCCGTAGGCCGTCCACAGTCCTGCGGTCGAACCAGCGACGACAGTGAATCGTCGGAACAGACTGGTATTCGTAGGCGTCGGCAAAGAAATTAGTTTGCTGGCCGTCGTTTGGTTGACAACGATCACGTCAGCAACGTCAACCGTGGCAGCAGCCGTGCCGATTGCGCCGCCTGATGGAAGGTCGGAAACTGAAACAGTCCTGCCAATCAGTTGATCGCGCAAAACAGCGCCGGTCAGTTTGTTCCACAGACCTGACGATAGTTTATAAAGACCGAACAGGTCGCCGTCTGCGATTGCAGTAGCGGCTGTGCGGGTTGTAATTTCTACAGGTGAATTAGCCATTTGTCATGCTCCTATTAAATAATCGCCAGCGTCATCGGTCGGATAATCGCCAACAGAATCGGTTAGATAAAATACTTCGAACGCTTCGCCGCAGACCGATGTATACCCCTGCGGGAACGTTCCGGTTATGTCCGCCGCGTATGTTGCGATTGTTCCGCCGACCACTTTGCCAGCGTCACCGGCTGCGGAGTTTGCTCTCTCTACGACAACAACACTGGCTACCAGAGTGTCAGGCGTGTACGAATCCGCCGTCAGCGAAACAGGCGTTCCGTCAAACTGCACAGAAACCGTGCTTGTGTTCGCATTGAAAATCATCGCAATGAATGTCGGCACAGACGCCTGCCCTGTTGCCGTGTAAGCGGTAGTTGCGCCAACATAAACAATAATGTCGAACAGGCCGCCAGTTGTCGCCGTGATATTCACGGACAGAACTGTTGAAAACGCAGTCGTCGCAAGCGTGTACTCCCCGCGATACGCGGGCAGATTACCCGCCTGGTTGACTGCGGATGGAACTGTCGGGTAGAAACCGACAACGCGAATCCCTGTAGACAGATCGAGCGTTGCAAACGGGCCGGGGAACGCACCACTAGGCACAGCCAGATAGTTAGCACTCGTCCCGCTGCCAGCGATTGCGACCGTCGCCGTTTGCAGTCCAGCGCCGCTGATCGTCATCGGCTGGAACCCAAACCCGGTTATGTCGCCGTCAAGCGGGTAGGCGCAACTGACAGTAGATCCGGACGCGAACTCCTGTGACGCAGAATCAACAGCGAAAGTTATATCGAATGTCGGCTCGAACGTGACATGGTTGCTGGCCATTACGCAGGAACTCTGGCTGCCGTTGCGTATGCGCCAACTGTCGTCCCAGCACCAGTGACCGCCGCCTTGATTTTGCAAGGAGGTAAATCAAACCCGCCAAAACCGTTTGCCGTCAGTGTGGTGTTCGTTCCGGCATTCAAGTATGTAGCCCCATCAGGCAGAATCGCCTGCAAGGAAATTGTGTTGCCATCGAAGTCTGTGGCAGACACGGAGAAAACTCCGCGACCACCGGGCCATTGCACAGCATCGCCAGTTGCCGCAGCGTTGTCTAAAAGCTTTACCGAAAAGGTTTGCATTTTGATTCTCCTAATTGAGCGTCCTACTAATTGAAAGATAGCAGGCACCATCTACGGTTCTGTTAGACCCTCCGGTATGGCTTAACCTGCATTTGATGGTTTGCCCAACAAGCAATCTGAAAATTCCTTCTGCGCGAATGGTAAACAGGCTGCTCCATATCTCATATGTTGCAACACTGGTTCCCGCCGATGGCAGCAATTCCATCTTCACAGAATCAGTACCAGTAAGGCCAGACCCTGACGTAAATTGCGCACTTGCTGAAACTCGATACCATCCATCAGCGGGAGAAGTGAATACGCCTGTGGCTTCGTTGTAATCATCTATATGGTCATCAACGACAATATCGAATACAACATCCACAAAAGTTGCTGGCGCAATCGTTATAGAAGTTGTTCTATTGGCAACCACCCGAGAGAAAGCTCCAATTGACGACAGTCTTGCGCCTGGAGACAATGCGCTTACAAAATTGAACGCTGCCTGAGTGCAGTCGTACAACTGAACCTCTCCATCACCGGGGGAGTTTCTTGCCAGCATCTTGTATTGCGGGATGTCCTGAATCTTCGCAAGCGTGACGGCTTTATTTACTATCTTCGCCGTCGATACAGTGTTGTCTCCTGGGGTAGCAAGCGCAACATCGCCGTAGCTAAACGTCTCAATAGCGGTTCCGGCTGCATTCCAACGCAGCGCCTCAAGCGCAACTGGAACGGGCATCGTAGTGCTAGCTCCACTTGTGTCTGAATCCGCCAACTGCAACGACCGTGTGATGCGGCCAGCAAGTCGACGAACAATCAGCGTCAGCTTATCAAGCGCACCCTCATGGCTGGCAGCAGGGAACGGGTCATTCTCAACGTAGTCGACCGCCTGCGTGATGGCAGGGTCGGAGACAATGACAAGCGTGAAGTCGGCAGCAGGGGCAACGATTGCAGTCACCGTGCCACTCGCTGACCCAGCGCCGGCCAGCGTGTAGTCGGTTGTCAGCGCCCAAGTGACAGACGAGCCGTCAGAGTCGTCGACAAGATAGACCTTGATGTCCGCATTGGCCAAGAATTGCGGGGTCGTGAACGCCGTCGTTACACCGTTGCCGGCATATTCAAGACGCCAAGTTTCGCTGCTAACAGTCATTTACAAAGCCCCCGAAATTGCCCGAATGATAACCAATTTACCTGCCCCTTACCATGCCAAGGGCATAGTCGATGGTAGTCATTCACCTGTCGCCGCTGACAAATCAGGCGCACGTTCCGGCGCAAACTCGCCCGGCGTCCACCAGTAATCCTGTCCGGTTTCGCGTGCTGTTCTTCGGCGCATTCGGTCAAGGTATCCGGGCGATGCCATTTCCTGAAGTTGGCCGAACACCAGGTTATTGAATGCGGCCTTCGCGTACCAGAGCGATGCGCCCGGCGTCAGTCCTTTGGCAACTCGCACGGAATCGGCAAGCACATCGGTTTCTTCGCCCATCGATGCTTTCGACATATTGCTTATTCCTAGGTTTGCGACATCGCCAACCATGCCAGGCAGCGGCCCGGCCATCGTGGACATGAAGTCAGAACCGCCACGGTTCTCTGTGCTGTGCAAGAAGTCTCCGAAGATGCCGAGCGCGCCGCCTTGCAATGCAGCAGCGGCCCACGTTTTTGTCATACGCACAGGATCGTCCTCTTCCCACATAGCGCGCGGGTCTTTGCCTTCGACCAATGCCTTGATTTCAAGTGCCATCGCGCCTGTAATTGTGGACATAGCGAACAGTGACGCCATTTGTGCAGCGCGGCCACCGGTTGTTGGCATCGACATCGCGCGCGTCCAGTGCCGCGTCATCATGGCGAACGGGAACATCTTGAACTGGCCGATGGCGCGCGCGATCTCGCCGCCGATTGTTCCCTTCTTCGTGCCTGCGTACAGTGTTGCTCGCTCTCGTGATCCTGGCTCAATGACAGCCATGTTCTGCTCTTCGAGGATCATCGCCATCAGCTGTGTGGCTGCTTTCTCGCGCGCTTCTAGCGGGACTGCTGCGTCGTCGATTTCCAAGATTGCCCGACCAGACAAAAGACCGCCGGAATAGTCAGGGCTGGCGGCGAGTTTCGCTTGTTGCCAGATGGCGTAGGTTTCCGGTGTAACGCCCTTTGCCTTCATCAGTTTCAGGTCATTGGCATCCAGTTGATCCCACGCCTTTGACTTCACCATATCTCCCAGCACAGACATCATCGTGGCACTGAATGCGCGCTTGCGGGCATCGGTGATTGCGGTCAGGCCGGACGCACGCATGACAGCGTTCGCTACTTTGTGCGTCGCCATGCCGCCGTACTCGCCGCTGAATCTATCCATGCTCGATGCAAACACGTTGATGGCGAGACCTTGCCGCTGAAGGAATGCCAGTTCCTGCGGGTTCGCCGGGTTCATCGCCTTCCAGTAATTGCGATAGACCTGCATCACCGGCAGATTCCACATGCGCGCTGTCTGCACAATGGTCGCGTGATCAGTGATCGACGAAAGAACGGCGGAACCGAGACGGGTTGCAACCATCCATGAGCGAGCAGCAGCAAGCCGACCAGCCCAGCCAGCAGATGCCGGCCCCTGACCGATTCCAGCCACGTCGTCGAATATCGCTCCGGCACGGTATGCCAGCGCTGCATTGATACCCTCTGTAACACCTGCGTCCCCCTTCATGTCGGCGCGCTGCTTGATCGTATCCAGCAGCATCCGCGCATTGGCTTCGGCGTTCGGGCCGAATGTTTCGAGCAGTGCGATGTCCTTCGCCAGCGTGTCGATGTGATTGAACATCACCGAGTAGATGTTCTGGCCGCCGAATTCGAGCTGGTAATCCATATAAGCATCACCGTCCTTAAAGAACAGCGCCCGGGCCTCTCCGTGCCGGTTGGCGCGCGAGCCTTTCCCTTTTGGCGCACCGGTGATCTCGCGCTTGTTGGCTCCGTCGGTGGTGATCGATCGGTAGGACTCCTTGAGGAATTCGCGCACCTCAACGTCGTCCATCATCGAGCCGTCAGACTTCACGTACTGTCGGCGGTCAAGTTTCGGCAGCACCTTCTCAACCCATGCGTCAGCGCCTGTCTTGGCAATGCGCCATGCGTCGTGCGTCTGCGGGAGGTGCCACAGGTCGCCAAGGTTGCCGATGTCGCCGCCAGCGCGATTGAAGCGCTCGCGCAGGCCGTCCGTGACTTTGCGCCACGACGCGGCCGCCTTGACCATCGCCGGGTTGTCGATCTTCTCACCGAACAGCGCGCGGGTGAACGCGCGAACCTGCTCTCCGCTTTCGATGAATCCAAAGAATTTCCCGTTGGCACCTTCGAGCAGGTCGATCAGTTCAGACTTCGCCATTTCGGCGGTGGCACGCGACTGCGATTCGACGGACACGCGGCCCGGCCCATCACCGGCCAGCGATGCGCCGAACGCGGTGATGTCGTTGAATGCCGAGAACGTCATGCCGCGCGATTCGAGGTACGCCATGTTCTCGGCGTTGCGCGAAATCGACAGGGCCAGCCGGCGCACTTTGAGCGCGGCTTGAGCCCGCAGGTTGTTGGCTGCCACCGTCGCGGCATACCGCTGCTGGTCTGGCTTCGACAGGGTTGCCATCTTCGGTCGCTCTGTCGTCCAGAGCATGCGCAGCGTCTGGCCGATGTCGCCGGATACGCGCGCGAACTCTTCGTCGGTAATATCGCGCCCGATGGCTTTCGACACTGCGCCCTTGCAACCCTTGCTGCCGTCAGCGGCCATCACTCACCCCGCAAGAAACAGTTAATAGCGGCCTCGTAGCCGCGCGAAAGTTCGTCGTCAGTTTTGCGTTGCGCTTCCAGTTCGTCGAAGGCTTCGCGGGCGGTAATGCGGCGCGCCTGACCATCTGGCGCATCTGGGTCGTCGACGACGGCCACAGGCATATCTGGGTTTTCGTCCACGAACTTGCGCAGAGGCGCGGAGGCATCTGCTTCTGCGTCGAGCGGCGCATCGAATACGGGCGGCCTCGTTCTGGGCTGCGCCGGTTCCTCTCCGAACTGCATTCGCAACTGACCGTCGGCCTCATCGAACGCCTGGCGGGCATGCGACTTTTGCTGCTCGCGCACCGGGTCTGGGCTGAAATCGACGCGCTTTGGTTCCGGCAAATCTGTGCCATCAACAATGGCTTTCCGGTACGCATCCATGTTGTCCATCTGCGCGCGCGCGCCAGCAGCACCGGACAACTTACCCGGCGCGCTGTCGTACTGCGCGTGAGCGACGCCGTGGACGGTCTGCGCAGCATCGATGTCGGCGGTTCGCGGCATGTCGCCCTTCGCCATTGCGCCGAACAGCGCGCCGACAACCAGATCAATAGCGCGCGATTCAACACTGAATGGGTCGTAATTCGCAGCAGCATCAGCGCCGTCCAGAATCGCGGCAGATGCTGCATCGGCAGGCATGTTTATGGCGACGTTTGAGCCGGCACCGAACGCGGCTCGCTGCAATACAGTTTTGCCCTTCATGGCGATGCCGAAGCCTATCAGGTTGGCCGCGCCTTGAACCGCAGCAACACCGCCAGCCTCAACTGCTGCTGCTCCGTCGTTGGCAAGATCAGCGCCCGTGTTCGCCGTGACATTCGCGCTGGTGACCGCAGCGGTTGCCAGTGGGTTGCCGCCGGAAAGCATCATCGGCAGAGCGAACTCAGCAATGCCGCCGACAATGCGCCCGGCCGTGCCGGTGGTGCGGTCGTCCGAGCGCCAGTAATCAACGGCGTCCGTGATCGTTGGATCGAGCGCTTCGAAGTATTGCTGCGTGAGCGACTTGCCGCTGAAATTGTCGCCGGCCGTGATCAGGTCCAGTGCCTGCGGAACAACCGAACCAGCCAGCATTGCGGTGCGCGCGACCATTGCACCGCCACGCATGACACCTTCGCCGGTAGCTTCGATAGACCCATCAAGGAAATCCGGCGGCGCATTCAGCGGGCCAAGGTTGGCGGCTGCCTCATCAGCAACGGAAGACGTCGGGTTGTTACTTGAACTCAACCAGCCGGCCATCAGCGCACCTCAATGAAAAGCGCGTTGCCGTTCTTGTCGCGCTGGAAATTGAACGCATCCTGCTTCACAAAATAACGACCTGGCACCGCGTCATCAGGAACAAGGCGCGACTGCAAAAGGTTGTTCGGCGTGATGCCGTTCTGTTGCGCCGCCCGCAGCAGCGCCGCATTCATTGCATCGGCAAACTTGTCTTCGTCCATGCCGTATTGCGGCGGAACAAATGACTGGCCGCGATATTCAACGAGTCCGCCGACGGCAATCCGCGATGCGCGCTGAAACATTTTCTCATCGAGTGCGCGACCGAGTTTTCCTTCGTCAGCGGCGATCTTTGCGTACACCGCCAGCGCTGACTGGTAGTAGGTTTCGCGGTCAGCAGACCCAAGCGGCAGCGCGTCGCCGATGTAGGCGTTGAACGCAGCTCGCGATCCGTCGTCGCTTTGGCCTGACTTCGGCACGATCACTGACTTGTCTTTGAGAATGACGCTGCCCTGCTCAATCAGTTCGCCTACCTTGCGGCCTTCTGATGTAGTCAGGTTCATGCCGTGTGCAAGCCCAGCGGCAAACGCGCGCGGGTCGTCGCCAAGCATCTGCCTCACGGCACCCTTGAATACTTCTGTGTCATCAATAGCTTTCGCCATTGCCCCAAGCATTTCCGCCCTCTTTGTCGGGCTTTGCGCTTTGATTACAGCACCCAACTGGTCAGCTTCTTCGCGGAACAGTGGAGAATTAACATTGACGCCAAACTGTCTGCTTGTTGCGTCTAGTGTAGCGAGGCGATCTGCCATTATATCGGCGAGGTCTTTACCGACAGGATCAATAAGCAAATGCGTTGAAATGCGCTGAACGGATTCGCCTGTGCGGGTTTCATTCCACTCCATCGGCGTTTCTGCCATCGCTTTGATATTGCGCTGAAACGCAGTTACTTCCGCATTGAATCGGCTGATCTCTTTCGGGTCGTTCACTTTTCCGGTGCGCAATTCGCGCTCGCGCTGCACGATGTATGACTGCTGATCTGAAACAGGCTTCTTTAGCATTTCTCCGACGGCTGATTCATTCGCCATCGCATCGACAAATGCCTGCTCATATTCAGTTCCCTTTGTTGCTTGCCGAGCCTGCTCACGCAGAGCATCGCCGACCGGGAATCCGCTACTGTAAACCTGCTGGTACTGGTCAAGAACCCGTTTTGCAGATGCGTCACGTTTTACAGAAGCCTGCTCCCACTTCGCTGTCAGCCGATCTTTTGCCGCTCGCACACGAGAGAGCATTGCGGTGTTATCCGCAGGCCTCATCTTGCCAGAGTACATTCCATCATCAGCGATAAGGTCGTTCTCTACGGCTTTTAATTCATCCATGCTTTTCTCGCCAAGCTCAATGCGCCTAGCAGCATGATTGCCCCATGCTGCCTGCTCTGCGCCTTGCGCTTTCTGAAGAAGCGAAGAATACTGATCGGCACTCAAACTCGCTGTGATGATGTGCTTTTGATCTTTCAGGATTTGAGCGGCACGAAACGGGTCGGTATTGGTCAGCGATTCAACTGCTCCTGCTGCTATCGCGGCGGCAGACTTTCCTTTTGCTTCTACACGCCATTCAGCCGGGACGCCGACAACCGCGTCAATTTGCTCGGCCGTCTTTGCAATCAATTCGCCAACGCGCGACGGGTCTGCAATCACCAACTTCACATTCGCATCAGCAAGATCAGTTACCTGCCGAACAATAAACTTGCCAGTCGCCTCACGCTCGACCTTCATCGCAGCCATGAATGACTTGCGCTGCAATTCCTCGTAGCCAAGTTTCAGGTAGCCGGAAAGGTGCGGGTTATCGCCGGCCTTCTCCAGCAACTTATCGCGCACCTTGCCAGCGCCCTCATTGAACTTGCCAGCAAAGCCGGTCGGGTCAGTCTCGCCAAGGCCATCCGCACCAGCCATCAAGCCTTCTTGCAGGGATAGTTCAGCCTCGGCCAGCAGCCGGGCAGACTCAACCTTGGCCTTACGGTCGGCAATCTGATCCATGTCATTGGCAAAGCCAGACACCGCGCGACCAAAGCCGGCAACGGCCTCACCAATCGCAGCGCCAGGACGCGCAACCTCAGTCGGCAGCATCGCCCCTTGCGGAGTGTGCTGCTGCTCATACTGCTGAATGACAATGCCGACCATCAGTTAATTGCTCCCAACCTTGTGCCAGACATCATGCCGTAACTACCGGCTGCGGAAAGGATAGAACCGGCGGCACCTATACGGCTGGCAAACTTGTCCGCCTCGCCCTGCGCCTCAACTTGACCGGCCTGCATGGTCATGCCAAGCGCCCGCATCTCTGTCTCATACCGCATGGTCATCGCGTCCAATTCGGCAAGCGACTCTGACTGATATGCTATATCTCTGTTACTTCCGGTAACTGCGGAAAATCCTGACTGCACCATCGCTGTTCGTTGGTTTGCAAGGAACTGTGCCTGCTTCCGACGCAATGCTTCCTCGGACTGCACGCCTTGCTTGCGTACCGTGATGGCATTCTGACGAAGCAGCGCGGCCTGTTGTTCTGCTGCGGCATCGTTCGCCTCGCCAGCAAACAACTGGCCAGCGGCCTGAACCCCACCACCCAACAGCATCAGCGCGCCAAGCATATCAACCCCTATCCTGCGTCACGACGCTTGGGAAAATACCGACAACCGTCATCGGCAGCGGCTGGTCTTGAACAATGACAAGATGCGCGTCCGTCTCATAATCGCCGGGCCATGGAACCTGCTTGTCCCCGGTGAAGATAGGCGGCGCAGAATCCATATCGTCAGACCCAGACCTGAATTGAATGGTATCAAGTTTCGATTCGGTCGGCCCGGCTTTCGCGCCCAGAGTGTTGAAGAACCGGACAATGGCGTGATTGATTCGCTTGATCTTGCCTTGTGCGGTTCCGT
>OFRC01000298.1_pt1 | contig 14106 bp, 26 predicted proteins | sample 1543051 | NCBI WGS metagenome assembly OFRC01 (sample SAMN07774231, study PRJEB24372) | wastewater metagenome
CGTAGCCGTCGCCGTCGCCGTCGCCGTAGCCGTTGCCGTTGCCGTAGCCGTAGCCGTTGCCGTCGCCGTTGCCGTTGCCGTTGCCGTCGCCGTTGCCGTCGCCGTAGCCGTTGCTGTTGCCGGAAATTAGGGAGTTGAGCATTGAATTGAAAAGAGAATCGCGGATGTTGGAAACGAACAATTTCCGCACGGGTCGAGCACGGTGTTCTTTGTTGGGCCTTTCAGTGCGATCTCCCCAAGTCCTTTCGTTGTGCCCCAGCGGCGAATTACTGAAGCGTCAGAGAGTTGAACGAGGTCACCTTTGCAAGGAACGACTTCGCCAATCAACACCCAGCGTGATTGGAGGACATAGATTCGTCTCATGAGTACGCTTTCATCTTCGCCAGGATCGCGTCGGCAGCGTCGGCGGTCTTGGTGCGGGTAGTAGCGCTGGTGCGCAGTGATGTGGGGCTGGGCAGCATGGCGTCCAGCTCCAGGCGCAGCTCTTCGAGCAGCGGGTCGCCGGTGAGATTGAGCGCCGGCAGGCAGGCCACCAGGTCGCGCGCGTTCGTCACCAGGGTGTCGAAGATGCGTGGGTCTTCCTTGCGCAACGTGGTGCTGATGTGACCGACGACATCCTGCACGCGCGTGTAGCACTCGCGCATGGCCGCTTGGAACTTGGCGTCGTTCTCGGCAGTGAGCTGCTCGCGGATCATGGCCGTGGCCTCGTCGCCCACGTTGACGCGGAAGTCGTCGGCGCTGGGGATTGGCTTGAGGCTGATGCGGATGTCGAACTTGTCGGCGATCTGGCTGATCGTCGGGAAGTCCTTGGGGTTGTAGAGTGTGCCCAGGCGCTTCGGTGCAGCGGCCAGGAGCTGTGGGTAGAGGGCCACGAAGTCGCGGCGGAGCTGCTCGTCGGCCAAGCGCATGTGCTTCATACCGTTGGTGTACTCCTGGTACAGGGCTGAGGGTAGGATGCGGTCGCTGTTGTCATCCCACGGTAGCGTGAGCTTGTTGTGGAACGCACGCATGGCGCTGGCGCTGGCCGTGAGCTGCTTGAGGTGGGCACGGTCCACGAGGGTCTTGCGGAAGTCGCCGCTGTCGCTCGTGGCGTTGTGGGCTTGGGTCACCTCACGAGTGACCTTGCTGTCGATGCGCTGGGCAGTCCAGCGAGAGATCGACAGGTTAGCGAGCATGGCTTTGTCTTGCAGCATGAAGTGACTCCAGAGAAAGGGGTGGGTGACGACCTTCGCCGCCGGGTACCTCGGATTAACTATTTCGATTCCGGGTCGTCACCCATTGAATGGTGGGTGAACTACACAATGCTGGGGAGTGGGCCTACTGACTCACTGTCACGGCACCCGTTGTTAAGAGATGCTGGAGATTCGTTCCGGCCTTGGCTGGACTCGCTCCTACGTGCTCAGGTCTTCGATCCACTACAGCAGGGTGTGCAGCTCACCCATAGAAACTCAAACGAGAATTGATTGGTTCTCGATACCCCACTTCGCGTAGCGCGCCGTGTTCAGGATGTTCTTGTCGCGGGCCACAGCGGCGCGGACGTAGGCCACCTGGATTTCGCGGCCGAGGCGCTCGACGTAGTCCATGACACGGTCGAAGTTGCTGGCCTTGGACTTGTCGCTCAGGGTCATGACCACTGCGTGGGTGACAGGCGTCGAGCCGGGCAGTTGCGCACGCTTCGGGTCCATCAGGATGCTGTCGATGTCAGGCATGTCCTTGATGTCGCGGACGAAGCCGAAGAACTCGCCGGCAGCGCCTTCACCAATCGCGCCCTTAATCAGCTCCAGGCGGTGGTTCAAGGTGTAGTCGCGCTTGTAAATCTTGTCGGCGGCGTACCACGAACGCGGTGTCGGGAAGCAGCGCGGGTTCTGGACCGGGTCGAACACGTGCAGCGCGTGGTTCTTCAGTTTGATGTACGCGCGGAAGTGCGGGTGAATGTCGTCGGCTGCGGCCTGCACCAGCCAGTCCGTCACGTCGATCTCGTAGTCGATGTGCTCGAAGCGGTTCGCCAGGGGTGCGGGCATCTGGTATGTGACACCGCGGTCGTTGGAGTTGTTGCCGGCGGCGATGATCCCCCAGTTGTCGGGGAACTCGTACGAGCCGATGCGGCGGTCGAGGATGAGCTGGTAACAGGCGCCAGAGACGGCGGGTTCGGCCTGGTTCATCTCGTCGAGGAACAGGATGCCAGGGGCGTCGCCCTTGCGGGGCAGGAAGTCGGCCGGCAACCACTCCATCTGCTTCTTCTTGCCGTCAGGCCACGGGAAGCCGCGGATGTCGATGCTGTCGAGCTGGCCCACACGCACGTCGGCGAGGGTGAGCTTGTGGTGCTTGCAGTATTGGCGGATCAGGCTGGACTTGCCAGCGCCGGTCTTGCCCCAGATGAAGACGGACATTCGGTCGGCGAGCAGGCCCGGCAGGACGGTGGTGATGTCGGAGGGTTTCACGGGATGGAAGTCCTTTAGTTGAGAGTGGCGACGATGTAGCCGAGGCCGAAGAACAGGGCACCGACGAAGACGAAGGTGCCGAGCACGATCAGCAGCAAATTGCGGAATTGCTTGGTGCGGGAGAAGGGGAGGAAGAGTGGCCTGCCGATCTCCTGCTCGTATTCCTGATTCATGTGGCTCCTTGTGTGGTCGAAGTTAGAGCGTAGACCCGAGAGCGAACACGCTGTTCGGGGCAGACTGGATCGCGGTCTCCACGATCCCTGATGGGCGGGTCTGGGGCGGCTTTGTCTTGGGCCGGGGCGTAAGCTTGGGCGCGTCCGGCTTGTCGCCCAGGTCATAGAGTGGGCGGAGGTGAACCTTGCCGCCTTCCAGGTCAGAGCGGGTCCACCCGCAGATGTAGGCACGCCTGGGGGCCTTGCGCATGCGCGTGAGGGCCATGCTGGTGGGCACCCGGCTCATGTCCTTCTCACGAGCAATCTGCGTGGCCGTCATGGGGCCATTGCGGGCCAAAGCGTCGATGATCCGGTCGACGTAGTAGCCATGGGGCTTGGGCATCAGAAGTCTCCCGGCGCCACCTGGGCGCAGACGACGCCGTTGCGGCGCCACATGTCCACGACACGCTGGCGGTCGTCGAACACCATGACGAGACGAGCGCGGTCTTCGGGGGAGAGGGCATGGAGCCACGACTCCTTGAGCTGATCGTCGGGCGTGTGGTCACCGGCGAGGCGCATCTTGAGCTGATTGAAGCGAATGTGATGGTCTTGTAGCCACCTGAAAGTTTCAGCGCTGACAGTGCTCGTGCGCCCAGACCAGATCCACACATCGGACTCGTTGTGGCGGACACAGGCCAGCACGTCGATGATGGCGTCGATCGGCGTGTCGTCTACGCACGCGGCGTGGAAGGCATCCCAGTTGGGCTTGAACGGGTGCTTGGTGCCGCAGAGCTGGCAGCGACGTTCGTTGTGGTCGTGGAGACAGTTCTCGCATTCGACGTGTGGGTACTCAACGAAATGCCGGCGATGCTTCAGGTCCGCGAGCGTGTCGTCGAGATCGAAGATGTAGAGGGGTGTGGTGTTCACGTTGTTTCTTTCTGAACTTGTTTCGTCGCCAAGCCAGCAGCGAACACCTCAGCGTAGTGATCGCGCCGGCCGCCGAACTTCGTGCGCTTGGACCAGTCGTCCCAGAACTCCTGGAAGCCGGGAGGCTCCTTGGTCTTCGGGGACTTGACGGGTGCAGAGCGCAGGCGGATGCGGGGCTGGGTCATGAGGTCAGCTCGTCGGACACTTCCACCTCATCACCTAGCTTGCTGGCGACGAAGCAGCGCAGGCCGGCGACAAGTTCGCTGCGGTCACACTGCATGTGCTCCTTAGCATCGGCGTAGTTGAAGCCGTCGTAGGCGATCCACAGTCCACTATGGTCGATAGTGCGGCTGATCTTTGCTTCGGTCAGGATTGGCCCGCCTTGAGACCAGTCGGTGGAGTAGTGCAAGTAGTGAGGGCCTGTCGTCCAGCCGTTGTAATCTCCGCCATGCGTTGTGAAGTACCGATACGTACGTCCTTCGCACTTCGCCACCAGCCAATCCAGCACGGGGCCGGTGGCTTCTGCTACCTTGATCTTCATGCTTGTTCCTTTGCGTTGGCACGGGCAACCCACATCTCAGCCTGACGCCAGTCATACCTGAGTTGCTGACTCACGCCCGTGCCCCACTTGCCTTCGGGCAGCGGGGTGACCGTCCAGACAAACACAGCTCGGCGCGCGTTCCAGCTACGGTAGATGCGTGGCATCGTGGTCACGGCTTCACTCCTACGCCAAGCGCGGCTTCAATGGTTCTGACCAGGCCAACAAATGTGCCGATACGGCCAGATTGATAACCTGCCCTGAAGTTGGCAATCTGCTCATCCGTCAGCGGCTGCTGGGCCTGGGGTGCTGCGTTCTGCCAAGTCCACCAATGCCGTTGTGTTGAATCCTCAACATAAGTGCCGTCTTGAAGCTGTGCAAATGTTGGTCTGCGAGAAGGCCCTTTGCCTTTTCGGCTTTCAGCAAAGAAGTGCTCGAACTGAGTTCTAGCATTCGTAGATGCCACCGGCTCAGGCTGCGTTGAGGCGTAATCCTGCGGCTTTGCTAAGATATTCTTTGGTAGGCCGTCTACTCCAATTGGTTTAGGCTGCGGCTCGGCTAGGGCTGCGCGGAGATATTCTGTTGCTTCCATCAGCAATGGGTGATAACTGTTGCAGTGCCACCCAGGATGCAATTCGGCTTCCAGCGCCTCAAGCGCGGCCTGCGCGGCTTGTCGGAGGTCGGTCATTTCGCCTCCATGATCTTGGACGCGACGACGCCGTTGTTGCAGTACGCGGTAATCTGTTGCCGGCCGCTTTGCATAAATTCGGTCGTCATGCGGTCGAGCCCGCTGTTGGGCTCGCACATGGCGAGCGCCATGTCGATGTGGGCCTTGGTGGCGCTGATACCGCAGCCCGTGACCAGGAGGACCAGGGCCATGAGCACGGCGCCCACCAGGAGGATGCGAAAGACTTCGCGCGACCGCACGCAGCGGTCGCATTGACAGGTCCAGTTCATGACTTCTCGCAGTTCTTGGCGTCGTCGGCGTGCTGACAGGTGTCAGTGCCTTGCCGGTCGCACCATGGACACGTCATCGCCTCCAGCGCGTCGGCACAGTCTTCCCACATCCAGTCGTTTTCTGGAGCAGGTTTAAGCGAGGGCGCATCTTTTACGGTTTCGACTGGCTTGCTCATGCTGGTGTCTCCGGGATGCTCAGCCCCGTCGTGTACTCGGGCGAGTGGTCGGGCGAGGACATGTAGGGGCGGGGAGGGATGACGGCCTTCGGCTCGATCCAGCCTGCGGCGATGAGGCGCTGGCGCTCATTGAAGGCGCCGACGGCCTCGAACGTGGCGGCGACGTAGGCGAAGTCTGGACGGAAGCGCTTGAGTGTGGGGCGACGTTTCCAGCAGAGCCAGAACGCCTCGAAGTTGGCAGGCTCTTTCATGACAGCACCAGCAGGATGCCACCGATGACGCCGAACAAAGTGGCTGTGGCGGGGCCAATCTCTGCGCCCGCCCAGACAGCAACGAAGATCGTGCCGAGCCAAAACATGCGGTTGTTCATGGTATGTAGCTCCACAGTTCGTAGAGGTAGCAGACGACTCGCACGGCAAGGTGGAACACCACGATGCCGGTGAGGAACTGAAGGACGCGGCTCACGACCAGATGCGGTGGTCTTCGGCGACGTGCTCGTTGCCGTCGTATTCGTCGATGTGCCACCGGCCGAGCACGTCGTCGGGGAGTTCGGCGATCTGCAAGTTGGCGTACTTGTCGTTGGCTGCTTTGCCCAGCTCTTCGACGACCTGGATGAGGGCCGGGTCGTCGCGCGGGATGTCGCGGTCGTAAAGGGTCTCAGTCTTGTGCGCTTCGTTGAAGGCTTGCCGGCGCTCCACTGACCATTTCGCCCATTGCTCGGGCGTTGGCTCGTGGCTGCGTTCTTCGGGCGGCACGGTGTAGTACGTCATGGTGCTGTACCGGCTTTCCTCACAGTAAACGGTCAGCCCTTTGATCTCGGCGTAGCGTCTGATGGCGGCGTCGCTGAGACTGAAGCCGCCGAAGCAGGCGTTGTAGACAACTTTGAAGGACATGGTGATTCCTCAGATCGAAGATAGGTCGTAGAACGGTGGACGTGGCGAGGCTAGTTGATCCTGGCTATCGGGGAGCGGGGAGGGATAGGACTACACGTCCCACTCTTCGGCGAGGTCCGCGGCGAAGAGCAGGAAGACTGCGCGCATGGTCTGGTGCTCGACGCCGTAGTAGAAGCCGTCGTGGTAGTCGCGTTGCGTCTTGAACTCGCCATAGCCTCTGCTCATGCCGAGTTCGTCGAGGAAGAGCTTGGCGTTGATTACGTCATCCCATGCGCGCAGATGTACGCTGAGCCGGAAGGGGCGTGTTTTCCATCGAGCAACGAAGTGAAGGAGCCTTCTTCGTCGGGCAAGAGGTACGCGCAAGCGCGCAGGATTTCAGCGATGGTAGGTTTCATGCTTTTACCTTTGTCTTTGCCTTCGGCGCGTTCGCTGCCTTGTGCTGCGCAGGTTGTGCTGCGGCGGGGGTTGTGAAGTACGTGGTGGTGTAGGCACCGAACTTCGCAGTGTCTTTGAATTTCGTGCTGATGCCATAGACCGCCTTGCTGTCGCACCACACCTTCAGGGTCTGGATGCGGTGGTGCTTGAGCAGGCTGGTGAACTTGTTTGGACTCTCGGGCATGCCGCCCACCACATAGTCGAAGATGGCGTGCAACTCGTCGCGCGAGATGTTCGCTGCGCCTGTGGCCAGGTTCGTGCGCAGCATGATGGACTTGAGCGCGTGCTTGTAGTCCTCGATCTTGTTGACCTTGGTGGCGTGGCCTGAGTAGGCCGACGTGGCAGGGAGCTGGTCGAGCAGGAACTCCATGTCCCCATCCAGCAGGGCCTGGGCCACGGTGTCCACAGAGGATTGGCTCACGGCGATCATGGCGGTGCGGTCGTCGTTCTCCAGCACGGTAGCCACGGCCTTGAGGTCCAGCGGGTGGCTGATCAGGAAGTCGTGGAACGCTTGCAGCTCGCCGGGGATGAGTGCCAGCTCGGCGTCTGTCATGCCCAGCTTGTCGGGCTGGTACTTGCCGACGTTGAAGCGGCGGTCTTCGCGTGGGATGACCACGGGCTCAGGGCGGTTGGATGCGAAGATCCAGTTCGTGTAGTTCGGCCACTCGATGGCGTTGGAGTACATCTGGCGGATGGACACGAACGCTTCAGTGATGAAGTTGCGGATCTTCGCCATCACGCCTTTCTCGTTCATGAACGCCTTGGCTTCGACCTCATCCACGAACACGAGGAATGTCTGCTTCATGAAGGCGTTGTACTGCTCGTTGAGTTCCTCCATGCGGCGCATCGTGGTCTGGTTGCGGCCCAGCAGAGGGCGCAGGATGCGATTCATCAAGATGCCCTTGCCCGTGCCCTCGGTGCCGTGCAACACCCAGGCTGTGAGGGTGCGCGTGCGCTTCTGCACGATGAAGGACAGCCAGTTCAAGAAGTGGGATGTGCAGTCGGCATCTGAGCCCAGCGCATGGTGGACGATGCGGAAGATCGTCGGTGGGCAGCGGTTCACACGCTTGGCCGGCGCGCGCATGTATTCCGTGAGCTGGAACATGTTGACGGTCTTGTTGACCGGGTTCACACGCACTGCGTCGTTCGGGTCAAAGGTCAGGTCCCACTCTGCGATGTAGGAACCCAGTGGCACGCCATGCTGTTCTGCGAAGTGACGAATCTGGGTCTCGTTCTTCGCTGCGTTGATGTCCAGTGTGTCGGTGGCCTGGTCGTAGGTGCCACGGTAGTAGGCACCAGAGCGACGGTCGAGGAAGGCCAGGTAGGTGAGCCCTTGGCTTGTGGTGCGGGATGCCTGGGCCGTGAGGCTGGCCCAGTAATCAGGGAGCAACTCCTTGGTGAGGTAGTTGGGCTCACCTTTGAAGTTGTAGATGATGTCGGCCCGTTCCTCGGGGTGGTAGTAAGCCCAGCTATCACCGCCGTTCAAGTTGAAATACACGAACCCGCGTTCGGTGCGTGTCTCGGTCACGGTGCACACATCGGGCTTGATTAGCACCTCGGCGCTGCCCACCAGCTTGGTGGTGAATTTGCGCTGAGGCAGGCCAGCCAGGTTGCGCAGCTCCTGGATGCGCTTGGCCGTGATGTCCTTGTTGACGTTGATGGGCGTGACAGCCGAGGGGAACGTGAAGGTGGGCACGGTTTTGGTGATGAGGGCGATGCGCGGCATGCGGCCCATTGGGTCCTTCAGGTTCTTGAAGGTGGGTTTGGCGATGTACAGCAGCTTGTCGCTTTGACACGCGGTGATGTCGAGCCCCCAGGTGAGTGTGTTGCCCGTCTTGGTGAGCGCCTGGTTGTCGCGGAACATGGGCACCGAGTGGTTCATGTGGATGAGCCACTGCTTGATGAGCGGGGCAGCCACGGGCTTGTCGAGCAGCACGAACAGGTGCATGCGCAGCGTGGGGCCGCTCACACCTTGGCTCGCAGACCACTGCACGATGTAGCTGACATCGGCCATGCCGAGCTGCTTCATGATCTCGTCCGGTGTGACTTTGGTGCTGCCGTGTTTGTCCGGCAGTCCGTCGATGTCCAGGCACAGCCACCAGGTCGTGGCGTTGGCGTCGGTGGACCCGGCACGGGATTCGTCGGCGAGGGGTGCCTTGATCTCACCCTTGAGCAGGCAGTGGCCCAGAGCTGCGTGCTTCACGACAGCGTCGTGGAACTGGGGTAGATCGTTGACGGTTTCGTTGATCGAAGTGACCCGGTACACGTTGGGGTAGGGTGCCTTGACGATGGTGCCGTCGGGCAACTTTTCGATGGTTTTGGTGAGCGAAACAGAGGCGCTGAGGAAGGTCAAAAACATGGCGTTTTCCTGGCTTGAGAAGGAGCGCAGCGATTTATGCTGCCATGCAGCAATTTATCGTCGGCGGGCAAGCATCTTAGATCGACTTTCGAGCGCAGATTCAGAAGCAGACTGGAAGGCCGCTCTCACCTATGTATTCTCTCTCTTTCTTCTACTCTTCTACTCTTCTAGTCTAAAAGAATTAGTAAGAGAGAAAAAAGAGAGGGTATATAGTGTTTCTATATAAAAGGTTGGCGCGCTGGAATGGAAGGCAAGAAGGGTATGGGGTACGGGGTATTGCCCATTCCCTCCTGGAGTGGTCCGTAGCCCTGAGCCTTTTCAGGCTCAGGGCTACGGTTGGGTCACAGGTCGTTGGGCGCAGTGTCAGTCACGGCAGCCGCAGCCAGTGCCTGGCCGACAGCCGTCACCGGCGGCGTCTTGGCCGCAGCCTTCTCGACCTTGGCCTTCATGGTGGTCGCCTTGTGCTTGGCGATCACCTTCTTTGCTGCCTTGACTGGATCGAGCTGGCTTTCGATCTGGTCCTTGCGCTTGGCCTCGACCTTGTTCTGTGCGTCAGCCTTGGTGGGTGCGGCAGGCGACGCGAGCTTGGTCACACGGGTCACGGGGTTGCCGTTGAAGGACGGTGAGGCCAGCACTGCCTTGAGCTGTGCCTTGGCTTCGTCAGCCACCACCAGCAGTTGGCAGAAGTCGTCGAACGGCACTTCCTTGGGCTGGCTCTCGGCTTGTTGCACCGCGCGCTCGACGCTGTTGATCACACTGTCGATCAGCGTGCGCTGAACGTCGGTGTGCAGCGACGTGTAGTCGCCGGTCACAGAGTCGTCGATCTGAGCCATCGTGTAGCTGTAGATGGCGATGAGCGAGTCGGTCTGGTTCGCCATGTTGTGTTGCATCGAGGTCAGGTTGGCCTTCTCGATGCGCACGCGTGCGGCGAGGAACCGCTTGGCCAATTCCTTGGCGTCAGCACCGTTTGCCATCCTGGCTGCGTTGCGCTCAGCGCTCATCTGCATGCGCAGCAGCGATTCGCCACGCGGTTCGGTCCCACCGTTGGGCTGGAAGATGGCTTCGATCTCGGGCACTTCGTAGCGACGCTGTTGGCCGGTAGACCACGGCACCAGCATCGTGGCGTCTTGCGCCAGTTCGTGAACGGCCAGGCGCATGCAGGCCAAGGTCTGCAAGGTCTGCATGGGGCGCATGGTGTCGGCACCCGCTTCACCGAACAGTTGTTCGGTCCAGTGGCCCTCGGTGATGGCGTTGCGGAAGTCGGCGTCGCCGTCCAGCGTGAGGGCCAGGGGCGTCAGCTTGAGCGTCTTGAACAGCCCGCGGCATTGCTGAACGATCAGGGTGTCGACGCGCCAGGCGAGTGAGCTGAGCACTTGCATGCGCAGGTAGAGGGAAGAGATGGAAGTGGCGAAGGCGATGAGGTCAAAGGTCTTGGACATGATGAGAACTTTCAATAGTTGAGGTTGGGTTGCTGGTTACGGTGTCCAGCATGCAGTGGGTGCATCGCGTTATGTTCTGCATCGAGTCCCAAGTTCGATGCGTGAGCGTTGCGTAGCTCACAGCCCCTGTGCTTCGCGCTGCGGGTAAACGTCCTGGGTTCGTTTATCACTCGCTCAGGCGTGCGAGTTCTGTGTCGCCAGGGGTTTGTTGCCCTGGCTGACTTCACAGTCGGTGCAGTAACTCGAACGTCGCTTCCTCTTCTGTGCAGTTGAGGATGCGCGCGAGGTGTTCGACTTTCTTGTCGAACGTCTTGCTGGGCTCGCCGTACGGGCTGACGGCGTTCTCTAACATGAGCCGCTCACGTTTGGTGAGCGAACTCATGTTGATCACGTCAGCCGTGGGTTGAGGTTGAGTTTTCAGACGCATGTGGTCTCCAGTGACTTGCGGTGGCGTGCGAGCACGTCGAGGAACGGGCACGTGGTGTTGCGGTCGATCAGTCGTTCGACGTACTTGATGTCGTCTAGGTTGAGCTGGTCGAGTGGCACATAGCCGTTTTCGGTCAGCACACAGACTCCGAAGACCAGGTCGTCGGTCAACGTCACGCGACCATTGGTGAAGGTGGTGATGGCAGGCTCCTATCGCAGCAACAGCGCTGCATGAGGACAAAAGAAAAGGCCCGCCTAGGCGGGCCTCTCAGGGATGAGCGCTGAGGCTGTCAGACGCGCACCGTCTTCATTGGGTAGTAGTCGTTGCCATCGAAGGTGATGACGCGATGCTTCTCGTAGTCATCGCTCATGTGCGTGTACTTATGACGTTCGCCCCAGTCACACCACGTGCCGTCAGGCCACTGTGCGATGAACCAGTCTTCAGGTGCGAGGGTCTCTGCATCGGGTTCGTGCGAGAACTCGTAGCTGAGTTTTGGGTTGCGCCAATCTGTGGTCATGGCTCCAGTCCTTTCGTGAAGTCTTGCTTGAACTCCAGCACAGCGTCGCGAATCATCGCGAGCCGTTCGCGTTTCTTCTCAGGTGTGTCGGCTCGCTCGACAGCGTCGAGTAGTCCGATCACCGTGCGTGTGTGCAAGCTGATTGCCAGCTTGAGAAATTGATCTTGGGTCATTGTTCGTACCCCGCTGTCATTGGCGTGCGAGTGCACAAGATGAGCTTGTTGTGGCGTGCAAGCCCTTGCATACAGCTCGTGATGCGGCGTTCCAGGTGGTTGGCGAGGGCGTCGAGTTCTTCGGCCAGCTCATCCGAGTTGGCGTCATGGAGTTGATTGACAACACCCAGGTGTGCCCACCGAAGCAGGCCGAGCTTCGATATGGTTGCAGTCTTCATAGCACTAACTCCTCGTTGCGGAAGCCAATGATGCCGCGCCGAACGCGACGGTCATCGACGATGGTCCCGTACGCCAGCTTGGCGATTTCGATGGTCACGATACTGGTCACAAACGCCCCAGTCGCAGCCATGGTCCCCGAGACCGTGCCCCAGTGCACCCACATGTTAATGAGAAGCATTCCCATGTGGACTGCCTGGCACCCAGCCTTCGATCCGAGCAACCGCAAGCGGTATTTCGGAGCGATCATGCTGAGCATGACGAACTCGAACAGCATGAGCAGAACTGCAAAGCACAACACAACTTCGATCATGATTTCTCCTTTCACCCCGTGCGGGGTGCCTAACTAATTAGTTTCGTGGACGCGAATTGCCCAGCCCGTGGCGCTCGGTGTCGAGGTTTGCGAAACCTCAACACCTGAGCTGCCCATTCAGCTCCGCGGCCTTTGGGTTTAAGCGCGCGTCAGCGCGCGTCGTCGTTCAGTGCGCGAAGCGCGCCTAGTGACGAGCGAAGCGAGACCAGGCCCCCGCAGGGGCCTGGTCTGTCAGCCGAGCGCCACCTTGCCGCGCTTCACCACCACGGGTTCGGCCACCACCACCATGTCGGTAGCCGACATGGCGGCGGTGTGCGCCACCTTCAGCGCTTCGCGCTGCTTGAGCGCGGCGTCGCGCTTCGCGGCGCGGCTGATCAGCAACTGCGCGTGGCGCTCGTCGTAGCCCTGTTGGGCGCCTTCCGCAACGTCAGTTGCGAATTGTCCCGAGGCGTACGCGCCGCGGACAGCGCCTTCAACGGCGAGTGCGCCGAGCTTACCGATACCGCGACCGATGGTCAGACCGAGTGACTTGGACATGTGGATCTCCACTAAAGGACCGAGCGAATATGCTCACAAAGCAAGCAAAAAAGGACCGGCTTGCCGGTCCTGCCAAACTCAATGCGCAGCAGCGGCAGTGTTAGCCGCGAGAGTGCGTCGCGCTTGCACTCGTGCCTTGATCTCGTTAACAGCGAAGAGCGCTGTGTCGTCGCCGGCATCGGAGCGCAGCTCCGCCAGCGCTGCCATGAACTCATGGCGCGGTATCGAGGTCGAGGTCTTGGCAGTCTTCACTGCGGGCTGCTGCCTGAGCTGTGTGCGCAGCTCAGCGTATGCAGTGCGCGCACCTTCGAGCGCAGTGATCAAGGTGGCGACCTGGGCCTCAAGCGCCTCGATGCGCTGGGTGTTGGTGGGCTTGGACATGGTGATCTCCTACACGGTAGAGCGAACGTGCTCACGTAGCAGGGAGCAAAGGGCGGCTTCAGCCGCCCTGGGTTAACGCCAGCTATCCGCGAAGAACTCGCCATAGGGGGCGAGGCCGATCTGCTCGCCTTTGAAGGCGATCATCGACGGCGACGGCGGCAGCGGGCCGAGGTTGCCGGGGTGCACGAGATCGAGCACAACCAGCAGCATGTCTTGCCGCGGAACCCGGGTGCATCGTGTGCGCTTGGGCCACGCGAGCGAGCCTGTAACGTGACCGTATGAGAGGCCATCGATCATATGTGTCTCCTAGCTGAGCGAAGGTGCTCAAAAAGGGAAGAAGGAAGGACCAGCTCGCTGGTCCTTGGTCCTAGTGCATCGAGCGTGGCAGTGGGGGAGAAAGAGACTCCTTTTTGCGCTCTGAATGCCCGAATCCGAACCGCGGGGTGGCAAACGCGAGGGTGTACATAGGAGGCTCGCTTGCCCGTATTCCTGAAAATTTTTATCAAAATTTCCCGGCTCCTTTACACTTCGATCTAAGATGGATCGAACAAATGCCCAGCCCGCCAAACTCGGCCCGAAGTCCCGAGCCGAAGCGCTTGCCGCCATCGCGAAGGGCAAGGTCAACCCCGCCCCGATCAAAAAGCGCGGCGCGTCGGCCCTCGAAACCCACCAGTCGAAAAATGTGCGGCAGTACGTGTCGGCCTCATCCGCCGAGAACGCCGCCCTCATCGACCCGAACAAGCCCCTGACCCTCCAGCAGCGGGAATTCGCCAAGCTGTGGGCCTCGGGTGAGACCATCAAGACTGCCACGGTGCGCGCGGGCTACGCAGACGAGGCGTTCGGCTACCGCATGGCCCGCATGCCCAACGTGCTGCGTGTCTACCAGGCCGAAAAAGCCGCCTACGAGGCCGCGAGCCAGATGACGCGCAAGCGGGTCATGGACGGTCTGCTCGAAGCGGTCGAGATGGCGAAGCTCATGGCTGAACCGGCCACCATGGTGTCGGGCTGGCGCGAGATTGGCCGCATGTGCGGCTATTACGAGCCGGTCAAGCACACCCTGGACATCAACATCAAGGGCGACGTGACACTGCGCCAGCTCAACGGCATGACAGACGCCGAGCTGCTGAAGGCGCTGCACTCCGAAGCCCCGCTCGCACTCCCGAACCTGGACGAGGCCGACGATGTCGAAGCACAGTAGCCCTGAAGCCCGCCGACGTGACCAGCT
>OFRC01000302.1_pt1 | contig 13971 bp, 18 predicted proteins | sample 1543051 | NCBI WGS metagenome assembly OFRC01 (sample SAMN07774231, study PRJEB24372) | wastewater metagenome
AAATATCTTCGCCGCTGCGGCTTCCGCTACCATGCGGCGCAGTACATCGACGAAACCGCGCAACATACCCTTGATGCCATCCTCGAACGGATCGAAAAGGAAATCTGCGAACGCCGTCTGCATGTTGCGCGCGGCTTCATCGGCGTAGGGCGAGAGTTCGTCGAAGGGCTGCTTGAAGATTTCCGACATCTGGTCGGCAATGCCGGCGGTGGATTCGATCAGATCGTCGCCGAAATCTTCCATCTTCAAGCTGGACGTGAGTTCAGCCGCGCGTGCGTTCAGAGAAAGATTCAGCGGACCGAGCGGGGCTTCCGTGACTGGCTTGATATCGAACCCGTCGCCACGGTCGCGGCCGCCACGCACGCCAGCCGCAATGCGACCTTGACGTGTATCGGCTACGCGCTGCGCCTGCGCATCGGCGGACTCCAGCAGCGGGCCACCACCTTCGCCCCCACCGAGCAGGACGTGACCCAGCTCGACTGGCAGCCCGGCCGCATCCTGGACTACGGCCTCGCCACGATGGGGCAGGGCGCCGCGAGCATGATGGAGCCGCTGGCTACCGGCGTCGGGGCGAATGCCGCAGCCGGTGTGCTGGGCCTGATCCCTCACCCGCTGGCGCAGGGCGGCGCGAAGGCGCTGCGCGCGGGTGGCGTGCTGGGTGGCGGCTACCTGAACTACCGCCAGAACAAGGGCGAGTTCTACAACCAGGCGGTCGACGACCCGGCACTGATGGCCGGCAAGACGGCGCAAGAGATCGACCAGGCGGGCTCGGCCCACGGCCTGGTTGCCGGCGCCCTGGACACCGCGCTGCCGGCCTGGGCCGCCAGCCGCATCGTGCCCGGCGGCCCGAAGGTGCTGGCAGGGCTGGGCGGCGGGGCGAAAGCCGCCATCGGCTTGGCCGGCGAGGGCATCACCGAGACCCTGCAAGGTGAGAGCAAGCGCGGCATCCTGGGCCACCTGAACCCACAGCGCGACACCAGCGGCGACAGCGCCGAGCGCTGGAACGACTTTGCTGGCGGCGCCATGGGCGCTGCGCCCATCGTGGGCCTGAGCCACCTGGGCGACAAGGTCAACGCCCGCCTGGGCGTGAAGGACGACACCTCCAGCGACGACGTGAGCGGCGGCAAGACGATGCCCGGGGCACCGAAGCGTGAGAAGTTCGCCGACTCCCTGAAGCGCGGTGCGGAGAAGTTCGACGCGGACGACGCCTCGGAGGAATGGAACACTCTGCTCCAGGGGTTCCACAACCCTGACCAGGAAGTCGCTACGACCGAGCAGCACGCCGCTCTGCTGAAGGAGCTGGGCGGACGCGCAGCGAAGGGCGACGCCGTCGCGCAGCAGCACATCGACGCGCTGAACAAGCTCGACCCAGCGGACAACGCCACGTGGTTCGGCGCACCCGAGCGCGACGCCGCCTACGAGCACATCCTGGGCGACGGCACGGACCACGAGAAGGTCATCGAAGCCTACAAGGGCCGCAAGCTCAACGCGCAGGGCGGCAGCGACAAGGCGCCGGTGCGGCTGGCCGCTGACATCCTGAGCAGCTCACTGCCCGAGGACGCCGACCAGGCGCTGCACTCTGCTGCGAAGGACGTGGCCCGCTCGCTGGCCGGCTTCGCCGCACAGGCCGAGAAGCGCGGCACGGCCCGCGACCCGCTGACGGTCATGGACGCAGCCCAGCAGCTCGTTGACCTGTACGGGGGCAAGCGGGCAGCGGCAATTGCTGCGCAAGCGGCCACGGCGCTCGGCGTCGAGACCTCGCCGCTGTTCAAGCAGCTCCAGAAGAACATCGCCGGTGCTGGCGACATCCGCACGTGGAAGACCAGCCAGCGCGCCGCCCGCGCAGCGGTGGGCGACCAGATGGTCGCGGTGATCCCTGCCACGAAGCAGCTTGAGCTGCGCAAGGACGGCGTGGACTTCACCAGCCCGGCCTACAAGGCTGCGCTGGTGGACTACGTCGAGCAGATGGGCAAGGCGATCAGCTACGGCGCCACGGACAACAAGGGCGAGCCCATCGCCGTGCCCCCGTCGGCCTACGCGAAGCTGACGGCGAAGGTCGGCGCTGAGGCTGCGCTGGCGATGCTCGACATGGTGGCACCCGGCAAGGTCATCGAGAAGGAAGCCGACACCGCACCGAAAGAGAACGGCGGCGGGACGACCGGGCCGGCGAAGGAGAGTGACCGCCAGGGTGGCCTGGGCGACGACCTGGAGATGGACGACTTCGACATCGACGCCGCGAAGAAGAGCATGGAGCGGGCGCCGGGGGCGAAGCTCTACCTGACGAAGGGCAAGCGCGGGATCGCAACTGCTGGCGACACCGAGGGTGCGCACCCGTTCGTTCGCGACAAGAAGACCGGCAACTTGCCGAAGCTCTCGCTCGCTGACGACACGGACACGAAGTCCGGCTTCAACACGCTCGAAGCGATGGAAGAGCGCGCGTTCGAGATGATGGGCGGCGACCTGTTCGAGCGCATTACGAGCCGGACCACGCGCCCGGTCGCTGAGAAGGATCAGTACGGCCTTGACCGCCACCGCCTCGTGCGCGAGGACATGGGCGTCAACGACATCAAGAACGACGACCCGAAGGCTCCGCCCTCACTGGGTATCGGCAGCTTCCGCATCCGCCGCATCTCGGCGAAGGACGTGATGGACGACCGCGGCGTGGCCGCTGGCCGGCGCACGACGCTGCTGCGCCAGTACCTGGCTCAGGACGGTGTGCTCGACGAGGACGACCGGACTCTGACGCAGCTCGCCACGCTCAGCCGCAAGATCCGCGAGCTGACTGACGGGCGCAGCCGCAGCCCGTGAAGCGTAACCCCCAAGCCGTGCCCCTGGCCGGTCAGGGCGTGGCCGAACTCGAAGAGCTGAAGGCCCAGCGCACCGAGGTGATCGCCAAGCTCGCCAAGAAACTCGGCGTCGAGGCGAAGGACGCCGCCACCGTCGAAGACCTGGCGAACGCTTATTTCGGCCAGCGTTTCCTGATCACCGCCGAGCAGATGGCCGAGAAGGACCAGCTCCGCCTGAACCAGGCCGAGGTGCTGGCAATGATCCGCAAGGGCAACCAGTACATCAACAAGAGCACGGACCCGGGGCTCGGCTCGACGCCCGCTGCGGTGCAGGCGGACATGAACCTGATCCGCTTCCGCTCGAAGTCCGCAATCACGAAGAGCGACGAGAAGCGCGGCATCGCCGTGATCCCCGCCAGCGAGCTGGTGGCCTGGGTCTTCGCCAACCGCAACGACTACAACCCCACCGAGGGCGCGAAGGAGAGCGCCCTGGAATTCCGCAACGCTCTGATGGAAGGCATCGGCGCGCTGGCCGAAGGCGGCTACATGGACGCGCTGCCGTTCATGATCAACGCCGAGGGCGACATCGAGCGCTTCGGCTCGAAGAAGCATGGCGGGTTCCCGCCGTCGCTGAAGCTGGGCGGCATGAAGCAGGCGGACCTGAACGAAGAGGCGAAGCGAAACGTCGCGGCGATCCGCGCTGCGGACGAGGCGAGCAAGGAGAGCCTCGCCAAGATGTCGCCCAAGGACCGCGCCAAGTTCGAGGCGGCTGCTGAGAAGAAGCGGAGTGATGAGGTCGCCCGGGACCAGGAGAAGACCGAGAAGGTCAAGAACACGGACCCGGACCACCTCATCGACGAAGGGCGCGAGCACAGCCCGAAGACCGCCGCGCGCCCAGTCGCCCAGCGCCCGCTCAACCTTGTGCCACCGTCCACCGGCAAGGCCGGCCCTCACCCTGTCCTCATGTCCGCGCCGGCCAAGGAAGCCCCGCCTGCGCGGTATTGGGACGCACCCATGGCCGACCCGACGGACCCAGCGATCCCCACGAACCCTGAGTTCGACAACCCGCTGGGCACGCCTGACCGACGGTTCGTGAACGGCACCGAGATTCAGGGCGATCTGCCCGGCATGCCCGAAGCACCTGGGCCGACAGTCGAGTCCGTGCGGCCTGGGGCAGTTGGCGTCTCCCGGCCCGGCCAGAAGGTGGCAGAGAAGCGCTCAGGGCGTTTCCCTATCGCCCCCGAGACCGTCGAGACCCGTCGCGCCAACGAAGACCGCACCCAGCTCGACTGGGACCTCAAGGCCCAAAAAGGCGGCGTCCCCACGGACTTCACCGCCGCCCAGATGGCGAAGTCCGTCGCTGATGCGGCGCTGACGGAGGGCGAGACCAAGCCCATGACCCCGGCGAACGCCACGGCCCGCGCGCCGGCCCTGGCGCGGGAGGTTCTGTGGCAGCTCGACAGCTTCGACGGCCTGCACGACGGCAAGAAGGTGACGAGCGACGTGCCCGCCGACCCGCAGGGCGCTTTCCAGCGCATCCAGCGCCTCGTGGCGGCACTTTCCCGGCCCGCCAGCACCACAGGTAGCCGCCTGGCGGGCGGCAAGCACTACGCGGCGCCCCTGGCCCTGATCCTGACCCCCGCGAACGTGAAGGTCCTGATCAGCAAGGCGCAGAACAAAGCTGCCGCCGGCCCGCGCCTGGAGCGCATGCGCGACAAGGTGGCGCTGGCCCTGCTGACGGCAGGGGACAACGAGCTGTCCCTGGCCGGGCGGGTGGTGGCTGCGCGGGCGCTGCTGGGCAACGACAGCCTGACCAGCGTGACGATGAAGGCCCCGCTGAAGGTCATGGCTGAACGGGAAGAGAAGCGGCAGGCGGACGCGATGGCGGACCAGCACTTCAAGGACGAGGCGCAGAAGGCGAAGATTGCTGCGGTGCAGCAGAAGCGCGGCGCAAAACCCATGGAGGCAAAGACTGAGGCGCCCACCGTCCGCGAGCTGGCACTCCAAAACCAACGCGAAGCTGGCTGGAATACCGACTGGCCGTTCGTTCCTGCGGACATGGGGAACGCTGATTTCCGGGAACTGCTTCGCGGTGACGAGGGCATCCCCGCCGATGAAAAGGCTCAGATGTTCGCTGCGGGTTTCAAACTCGGCGTGGTCCCCAAGAGCGAAGCAAAGCTCAACGCCGAGACCGCCACCAAGGTCTCGTCGGACGCCGAGGTGGCTGAGGCTCTCGCCTACCTGAAGAAGACCCGCGGCCCCGAGATCATGGTCGAGGTCAGCAAGGACTTCCCGAACGCAGGTGAGTACCTCGAAGCCGAGCGGCTCATCAAACTGTCCACGGTGATTGGCCCAGGTGTCCTTTCCGTGGCGTACCACGAGGGCCTGCACGACGCCTGGGCCACGGTGCTGAAGAACCACCCCGGCGCGCGCGAGGCGTTGAGCAAGGTGATGTCGAGCCCCGCCATGCTGGCCCGTCTTCAGGACAAGCTGGCGAACGAGCCCGAAGCACTGGCAGCCATCACTACCGGCCCGCACGCAGCCGAAGAGCGCGTCGCCTACGCCTACCAGTTCTGGGCCGCAGGCGAGCTGGACGTGGACAAGCCTGCCACGACCCTGTTCGCCAAGTTCCGCAAGATGCTGCGCAAGGTGCTGGGCATGGTGCGCGAGAGCGAGACCGCGCTCGACATCATGACCGCGCTGCACGAAGGCAAGCTGGCCGAGCCCAGCGCTGCCGGGCGCGTGCTCAAGGAGATCATGGCCCGCGAGACGTGGAACGCGGACATGAAGCGCAAGTTCGACGCCGTGGTGCAGAACACCTTCGCTGCGGTCGCCCCGAGCAACGACGTGCTGCGCCGCGAGAGCCTCAGCGGCACGGCCCAACTGCTGGGCCGCATCCTGTTCTCGAACCCTGGCGAAGAAGCTGCCGGCGGCGACCAGGGCTACCTGAACGCCCGCAAGCAGAAGATCAGCCAGTACACGAACTATCTGCACGCCGCCCTGAAGGGGCTGAGCGAGCGCGACCTGGCTGACGTGGCGAAGCAGCTCCAGCTCAAGACGCCGCTGGAGAGCATCAGCTACGCCCCGGTGCGCGACGCCGTCAAGGGCGTACGCGCGCTGACGAAGCGCTACTACGAGTACGCCACGGCGAAGTCGTCGCACGGCGAGCCTGTGATCCGGCTGGAGTACCTGGGCGACGACCACTACCCGCGTGTGTGGGATCTGCGCAAGCTCGTCGACGACAGTGAAGGGCAGGCTAAGTTCATCGCCATGCTGATGCAGCCGAAGTACGCCAAGGCGATGGGCGCTGCGATGGCGATGGCGAATGCAGGCCGCAAGGTCATGACCCCCGAAGAAGTGGGTATGGCGATGGTGCGGGGGGAGAAGATCAACGCCGCATACACCGCCGAGCAGATCGCCGCGAAGATGTACGAGCGCCTGGTCGAGAAGAACGGCGTGGACGACAAGGCCGCAGAGAGCGACCGTGCCGACGACGATCTGCTCGACCCGTTCTTCGCCAGCCAGAAGGAGCGCAGCTTCAAGTGGCTGGATGACGCGGACGTGGAGCCGTTCCTGGACAAGGATGTGACCTCGGCGATGACCCGCTACCTGCACCAGGGCATCCGCGCTGCGGAGTTCAGCCGCCGCTTCGGCGAGCACGGCAAGTTCCTGCGCCCGCTGATGATCATGAAGGGCGACCCAGCAATCAACCCCGAGACCGGCGAGGTTGAGCCCTCACCCACGCACGGGCGCATCGCCAGCGAGATGTACGCCAGCCTGAAGAAGGCCGGCACGACAGGCACCGAGGCGGACACCATCGTGGCCCGCCACATGGACGACGTGCGCAAGGCAGTCGCTGCGCACGAGGGCTCTCTGGGCCACACCATCGGCCCGACCTGGCGCAAGTTCAGCAGCGCGGCCATGGCCTACCAGAACCTGCGCCTGCTGCCGCTGAGCCTATTCGCTGCGTTCGGCGACACCATCGGCATCGCAGCACGCTACGGCGACGGCGGCGGCAAGCTGGCGTTCCAGGCTTTCACGCAGGGCCTGCGCGACGTGTACGCCCGCTGGAAGGATGCTGCCAGCGACATGCCGGCGGAGCGCACGAAGACGATGTGGGAGAACATCGCCGAGATGGTCGGCGCGGTGGACAGCCACATGTTCCTGGAGCAGATGGGCAACGCGGCTGCCAGCGAGTTCACCACGGACTGGGCGCGCAAGGCGAACCGGGCGCTGTTCATGGCGAACGGCCTGACGGCATGGGACCGCAGCATGCGAGTCTCAGCCACGAAGGCTGCGGTGCTCTTCCTTCAGCACCACGCTGCGGAGCCCGACAAGACCCACAGCACGCGCTGGCTCAAGGAACTGGGGCTCAAGGCTTCGGACATCCCGCTGGACGCCGACGGGAACCTGATCTACGACCGGCACGTGCTGGCTGCGAGCCGGCTCAAGGGCGGGGAGACCGACGACCAGAAGGAAGCGAACCTGGCCCAGGCCACGAAGGAAATGGACAAGGTCCACTACGCCATCACCCGCTGGGTCGAAGGCGCGGTGCTGACGCCGACGGCAGGCCAGCGCCCGACCTGGGCAAGCGACCCGCACTACGCGGTGCTCTTCCACCTCAAGCAGTTCACGTACAGCTTCCACCACACGATCTTGAAGCGGGCCTACACTGAGGCAGGGCACGGCAACATGAGCCCGCTGGGCGCGCTTATGGCGGCTGTGCCGACGATGGTGGCCGCGGACCTGGTCAAGGGCGTGGTGCTAGGTGGCGGCTCGCTGCCGGCCTACATGCAGAACTGGAGCCTGGGCGACCACATGCTGCACGGCGTGAGCCGCGCCGGCCTGGGCGGCATCGGCCAGTTCGGTATCGACGGGCTGCGTGATCCGACCAGCCTGCTGGGGCCGACGGCGCAGCAGGCGAGCGACTTCATCCTGAACCCGCTGGACCTGGGGCACAACCTGCACAACGCGGTGCCTGGACTGCGCATGATCAAGGGCCTGCCTGACCTGGCGCGCGTGGCTGAGTAGCCCTTTCCCCGCGCCCCATTCCGGTTAGTAGAGAGAAGAAGGAAGCCACCGCGAGGTGGCTTTGTTCTTGGCTAGGAAGCGTGCCGTCGTAGAGCAGCTTCGTTCTCCGAGTCCACGGTGAAGCACCAGTGGTCGTCGGGCTGAGGCTCCATGTGGAAGCCACAGCCATCGTCGATCAAGGAGAGGGCGGTGCCTCGTGCCCACTCAAGGGTAGGTACGGTAAGGGTGAAGGATCCAAAGCCCGGGTGGGGTCGAACGTCGAGGCCCATGGCCTACTCCCTGTGTGCGCGGTCGGCGTCGCCGATGAGGTCAGGCGCCTGTCGGCGCTGACCTGTCCGCTTGCGGTAGAAGAACTTGTCCCAGATGAACAGGGCAAGAAGGATGATGAAAGTGAGAAGGTACTCCACAGCTACTCGATGCTGATGAGTGTGGTTGACCAGGTGGCGTCGGTCTCGATGCGCACGAAGCGGGTCTTGGGGTCGGTGGGGTCGGCGATGTAGCGCGAGATGATGGGGCCATGCCTCAGCATGCTCTCGGCGTTTCTTCGCCGTTCACGTGAGGTGATGATCCCGTGCTCGTTGACCGCATGCCTTGCCACCAGGTCGTAGGGCAACCGCTTCAGCGTCATGCGCGCTTCTGCGGTGAGTTGAAGGGTGCCCAGGAGAAAGTTGGTCTGCATGAGGGCTTCCATTCTGATCGTCGCGGGAAACTCCTATAGCTATTCATATACCTTCTCTTCTCTTCTCTTCTACTAATAGTTAGTTAGTAGAAGAGTAGAAGAATAGAAGAAGAGAACAATCTACATAGGTGAACCGCGGCTTCCGGTCTGCTTCTGAACCGGCTCAGAATGTCATGAAGTCTGGGCGTTGAGCAGCTCGATGAGCCCTTGCTTGTTCGTGTTGAAGTCCACTTCCTCTGTCGAAGGGGCCGCAGCCTTGTTCGCGGCCTTCGCCGCAGTGCGTGCTTTCGATGCTTCGCCGACCGATGACTGCCAGGTCGAGACCTTGCGGAAAGAACCCTTGGGGTCATTGTCACCGGTGGTGAAGGTGGTCTTGTAGAGCTTCATGGGGAAGTGCCTTTCAGGCAGTTGGTGGAGAGATTGCGAACGTCGCGCACGACGTTGTTGATGGTGTGGTCGGCGTTCTTGGGTGAGCAGGCCATGGTGATGGTGTGCAGCTCGCCGGTGGGCAGGCGCACGGTCAGCCTAGTGTGCCCGCCGTTCCCTTGCCGCTGGATGACCTTCACGCCGATCCTGCTCAATGCTCGTTGGACTTCACGGTTGAGCTTGTTCATGGGGGATGAGGTCCAGCGGCATGGTCATGGAGTCGCCGTCGATCAGCTCGGGCTTGGGAATCCAAATCCATGCCATCACGTAGGCCCCAGAGGGCGTCTCGCTGACATAGGTGGGCTCACCCAGCTCCAGCACACCGGGCTCGTGCCGCTGGCGGGCCAGGATGACGTAGGGGTCGTTCTCATCGGCAGCGAAGGCGCTGATGCAGTCGCCGAGGGTGACATCAGCGTCGTCGAGCACGGCGCGGAGGTCAGCAGGCTTGTGGGGCATGGTCAGTCTCCTGGTGTGTAGAAGCCATCTTCGAGACGGTCGAGGATGGGGCCGAGGTCGCTCCACAGCACGCCCGTGTCGGCTTTGCGGTGGATGTTGAGCAGCTCTTCTTCGTCGAGGTTTCCGCGGTTGCGCAGTACGCCAATCAATGACCCAAGGACGCAGCCACTTTTGGGGTGGCCTTCAGCCGGTTGTCCGCAGTTAGGGCATGTCATCAGAGTCTCCTGGGCTTTTGATTGTGGCCGCAGCTCGTCGAGCATGGCCTTAACGCGCGCCGAGTGAAAATCGGATTTGAGTCGAACAGAGGTCGTGCAGAATTTGCCCGGTGCTGCTTTGCAAAAGTGGCACGGGTAGTGGAGCGGGTTGTGGGATTTCACACCCGGTCCTTTCTCAGTTCGTAGCGGTCGTTGCCTTCGTCCGGTTCGACGAGCAGCGCGGCTTCACAGACCGGGCACTCACAGCGTGAGTGCAAGGTCGTTGGTGTATCCACGGCCTTGCGCCAGCGGATGAGCAGCTCGGCTATCAGCGGGCTGAAGTACGACGCTTCCTCGGCCTTGGCTTCGAGCACGTCGTCGGGCGTGCCGGCGTACTTGGTGATCATTCGCTTTCCTTCGTGTTGTTGATATACCCGGCGGCGAAGCCAGGCGCCTTTCCAGAGGCCGCTTGCTCGCGCAGGGTGTTGGGGTGAAGGCGGCACAGGGATGCCGCCTCCACGAGGCCGAGGGTCTTGGACATGTCAGTTCAGCCCGCCCACAGCCGGGAGCTGGGTAGCCAGGTGCTCTTCGAGCTGCTTCTGGATTTCGACCAGGGTCTCGTAGGTCACTGGCACGCGCGGCGGCAGGCTGAGCCCGTTGCGCAACTTGGCAAGCTCCAGGCGGGTGCGGATGATCTGCTGGCGGCGCAGTTCGCGCATGAGGTGGCGGTCCATCACTTGAGAGCTTCCTGGGCGATGCCGATGACGGCGTTTACCCGGCACGCCAGCATGTAGTTGTCCTCGTGCTCCTGAGCGCGGTCGCGCGCGGCGATCTGCGCCAGCGCCTCGCGGTACGCGCCCAGCTTCAGGATCAGGTTCGCCACGTCGCCAGGGCGGGCCATGTTGCCCACGGCTAGCTTCCAGTTCGGGAACTGGGTGAGGTGTTCGGTGGAGATGTCCTTGCAGGCGTTGACGCAGGCGACGACACGTTCAGCAAACTCGTAGGTGACGCCGCCGAGTGCCAGTGAGCGCTCGGGGCCGGCCCAGAGGATGTCGGCTTCGTCCTCGCCAGTGCGGGACAGCAGGAGGGAAGGGTAGACGCTCATGCTCACGCCCCCGCCGGCCGCAGGCCCAGGTAGACCGGGTGGCGCGGCTTGTCCTTCACACCGATGGGGAAGGACTTGTACTTGATGATCGGCGGAGGGGGCGTACCACTTGCTCGGGTTTCCCGCCAAGCCCACAAACCCCACCAATCAATCCGGTCTTGTGCAGTAAACCCCGTACCGATGTTGAACTCGACGCCGGTCTTCACGTCACGCACGATGAGCGCGCCCATGGTGCCCTTACCGACCTTGCCGGCCTGGGCCGAGCTGCGCTTCGTGCGGCCCAGCTCGTTCGTCTGCGCCTCGTTGCCGTTGTACATCTCTTCTTCGATGCCGACGACCACGGCCTCGCTGTCCACGAAGCGCTTGATCTTCAACAGCTCGCCGCCCTTGGGCGTGGCGCGACCAAACTTGTAGAAGCCGGTCGCGCTGTTCACCATGACGCCTTCGTAGCCGGCGAGCACGCGGCTCGCCTCGTAGGCGTCCAGCTCTTCGCGGTTGTGGATGACGGTGTGCTCGACCTGGACGATATGCGGGTGGTTCAGTTCAGCGAGTTTCGTCTGGAGCAGCACCATGCGCGAGCTGAAAGGCAGCGTCGGGTCGGCCCAGTAGTCGAACACGTACCATTTGAAGTCAGGCGTCTTGTCGTCGGCCATGATGCCGCTGACGGTGTCGCGGTAGCACGTGGGGCTCGTCGGCTCGCCCACGATCAGTTCGCCGTCCAGCCACTTGAACTTGGCGAAGTTGAACATGTTGTAGACGTGCCGGCTCGGAATCTCCTTGAGCGTGCGGCTGAGCAGCCGGCCATCGACGTTCGAGGCACGGATGCCGTCGAGCTTGGGGCTGAGGTACAGCGGGTATTCCAGCTTGTCGAGATCGGCAGGGCTGGCGAGCATGGGGCGGAAGGTGCGGCTCATGGGGTGTCCTCAATGACGGTAGGGTACTTCGCTTTGTCTTCGTCGGTGGCAGCGCCGGCGTCGATCCAGCCGATGCTGACCCACTCACGCTTCACACCCCGGTCGATGACGACAGAGATGTGGTCCTCGTTGCCAGCGACCATCTTCCAGGTGGAGAGGTCGCTGCGTTTGACGGTGGCGCTCATGAGGTGACGCGCTCGGTGACGAGGGCGAGGGTCAGCTCTTGGCGATGGTTCCCGGCATCGCCGTACTTTTCCCAGACGGACCACTTGCCGTCCTCGAATAAGTAGCTGTATTCCTGACCGCTGTTGATGGCCAGGAACGCTTCGACGTTGGGGCTGATCTGGAAGCCGCAGTCCGTCTCGCCACGGTCGCGCATGTACGCGCTTGTGACATCCGGGAGGGGGTTGTCGAAAGCGTGCTTGGCACCCTTGGGCGGAGCCAGCTTCTCACGGAGCGCGGAGATGTCGCCCAGCTCGATCAACCCCGCCACCTTGGCCGGTGTGTTGTAGTGCATGAACAGCTTCTTGCCGTTCCAGCTCAGGTAGCCATCGTTGTGGCAGTAGATCGAGCGGATGGTGCCGTCGGGCTGCACCATGCCAATGCGGGAGCGTGTGCTCATGTTTTCAGTCCTTGCATGACGCATCGCAGGGCCTTGAGAGCGAGCGCGTCGTTGTTACGGGCCCGGCCTGTGACGAGGTTCATGGCGTCACTGGCACGGGAGAGGGGTGGAGCGAAGGTGATGGGCAAGACCTGCGGGCGGGCTTTGCCAGTCTTCAGGTCGTAGACCTGAACGAGTTGCCAGCCTTGACTGCGCGCGGCGACGATTTCGTGAGGGTCGAGCACACTTTCTCCGTGATCAAAGCGGCGAGGGCCTTGCGGGTGAGAATCCGCCGTCGGAATTCCGAGGCGGGCAAAGGAGCCCAGTAGCCAGGCGGAAGATACACACCGCCTTCTTTGCAGCCGACGATGACGGCCACGTTGCGTCCTTCGTTGGCCCGATCGGTGCCCCACTCGGTCTGAAGGGAGCTGAGGTCAGGGACGACTAGCGTGGCGTCGCGCTTGGGCAGCACGACGAATTTGTACTCAACCCAAAGATCGGTGGAGCCTTCACCCTTGCCGCTGTACCAACAGTCGAACACACCGCCGACGTACTCGTTGTGGTTCTTCATCTTGTAGACAGCGTCCAGTGCCAGGTGGCAGTGGACGCTGTTAATGAAGACGGTCTCAGGCTTTGCCACGGCGAGCCACGGCAGTGCCTGGCTTGGGCAGCAGCTCGTCTGCCGTCAGCTTGGCGTAGCCCACGATATCGTGCCACGAGTCGTGGAAGTTCGGGTCGCCGTTGAGGATGCGGCCCACCTTGTGGGCGATCATCTCCAGGGTCTCCTTCTGGTGCGGGGCCAGCGTCACCCACTTCGGCGTCGCATGCATGACCTTCTTCAGATCTTGCGTGATCTTCGCGTGCTCGGTGTAGACACCGTAGGTCTTGCCGCGTTCGGCGAGGGTGGCTTCAATGGTGCTCATTGATGATCGCTTTCAGTCCGTCGAGGAACCCGCTGATCTCCGCAGCACCTACGATCTCAAGAGTGAGGATGCTGCCTTGAATGTACAGGCTGCCTTCTTCGCCTTGGTTAACAGAGGCTGTGAAGGCGTCTGTACCGGCCGTAATCTTGAGGGTGGCTTCCGTGGCTCCACCGTTGTCGTTGTCATCGGTGGTCAAGGAGATCGAAACGAAGGAATCTTCAGGGTTGTTCTTGTCGGAGAACCAAGTGGTTGTCCTCTGGATGAGAGGGGTGTTCATACCTTCACCTTCTTTCCGTTCATCGCAGCGAAGATCGCCTGGATGAGTTGCGCCTGGTAGATAGCGTCCTGCAAGGCGTTGTGGTGCGTGCCCAGGCGCGGCACGGTCACGTTCTTCGCTGCCGGCAGGTTCTTCAGCGTGCGCAGGCAGCGGCTGTTCCAGAACTTCCAGGGGATCGTCACCGTGCACTGGGTGAAGGCGTGGGCCAGCATGGGCAGATCGAAGTCAGCCCCGTTGCTCCACATGAACGCGGTGTCGTCACCGAGCCAATCACTGAAGTCGCACAGCGAGGTCTCCAGGGTTTCCTTGGGCTCGTGGAACACGTTCTGCGCGGTGGTAGGCTGCTTCATCCACCAGATCAGGGTGTCCTCCTGGATGCGGCGCTTGTAGTCCAGGTTCGAGTCGATGCTGATGCTTCGATAGAAGCCCGCGTCGTCGATCTGGTTGGTGTCCGGGTCGAAGCGCACGGCCCCGATAGACAGAATCACCGCGTCAGCCACGGTGCCGAGAGTTTCAAGATCGACGGAGACGTGCTTCAAGATTTATCCCTTCAGAGAGAGCGGTCCCGCCGCACGAGGG
>OFRC01000307.1_pt1 | contig 13818 bp, 9 predicted proteins | sample 1543051 | NCBI WGS metagenome assembly OFRC01 (sample SAMN07774231, study PRJEB24372) | wastewater metagenome
GTCCTCAGCAATACCTCCAAAGTTATAAGTAATCGTACCCATAAAAAAAGCATACTCACAAGTAATCCCAAAATAAGCAGATCGAGAGTACATACTTAACTCATAATCTAATCGAGTAATGTAGTTATCAGTTAATCCAGCCCATGTACCGCATGGATAACCGAGTGCATTACCAGCACCATCGTTGTGAATACCTAATTCAGCAAGGATTAAGTCTGGTTTAAACCCCCAAACCTCATTGTCTTGATAACGCGGCAATCCAGTAGAGCTTGTCGCTGATGTGTTGTTAGAGCCTCGCGCACTATTGATGTAAGTAATCATAAACTGACGTGGTGACCACTCAACCCCCCAGTACATAAAACGACCTGAACCGCTTGTATTAGAGATCGTCAAACTCTTACTTGACGCAAGGCTATCAAATGATCCATTTGTCGATCTACAACGCATCTTCAAGCGTTTTTGATATGTTGTATTACCTTTAGAAGCCAAGACATAATCTGCGGTACTTGCAGATACAGGCGATGGTATTGTTACCGTGCGAGTGACAGGGGTCGCTTCAAACATACTAAAAACATATCCATTCGCTTCAACCCATGCACTTGTAGCATCGTCGTAAACTTGCATCTTAGTATTACCCTCCGCAATCGCCACTGTTGCAGTGCAACCGAGCGAATCGGTACGATAAATGTAATTAAACTGCCAAGCTCCCACAGGTACAGTAAATGCAATACCAGCTCCTACATCACTCGAATAGCGCGTCACACCATCACGATACGCCCCATCATCCCATTCAGCTAGACTAGACGCAGTTGCAAATGTACCAGTTTCAGTAAAAAATGATGCTGCATCATAGCGACGATATTGCTGATTTTCCCACATCATTGCATCCCAAACTAATGAGCAATATGCGTAGCTGTGCATCATTGGTGGTCTAGTAGACGCTTTTGGATGTGCAGAGTTATGCTCTGTAGTGCGAGCCGTTAGAGATGTACCTGTATTGACTACAACTAAATCTTTGTCTTTTAACAGTGCATGATTTCTAAAAGTAGGGATTTTGTCTTGATAAGTCGCTGGAGAATCTGCCGTGATGTATGTATACCAAGCCGCATCATTCAGTGTCGTAGAGCCACCACCAGAACTAGATGGAGCCAATGATGGTAATAGTTTATCTGTCAGATTATATGCTTGATAAGTCGTAGGCACTTCGCCCACTTCCAGTTGTGCTAGACCGTTTAATACGCCACCGCCAGTCTTATCGAGATTGATTACAACGTGAGTAATCCCAAGCCCTGTAGGTACTTTAAATGCTGCACCAACACCACCAACGGGTGAATAAAATAAGATATTTTGAATTGCTGTTGTTGCAACTGATGATGTGAAGTACCCTCCTTGGCAGCTTGTTGCAGTCGGGAGACCGTAAATTGCAGTACCTGACAGCGCATACCATTGATCTTCAACCACTGGGATATAAGCACTTGCTGCAATGAGCAGTCCATCGGTAACCAGCGTCATGCTACCAGCAGAGTAGCGTTTTGCAAAGTTTACCGCAGCAGGATCAATTAAATTAAAACTGACCTTCTGTAATACTTGGCTATAAGTTAGTAGACTTGTATTGTCGAATATATTTGCTAGGTCTACATACAATTTATAAGGCTGATATGTAGTTGCGGCATTGCCTATTTCAAATTGCGCCGTGCTGTTATAAGTCGTTGTGCCGTCTGATGTTATATTGACTACTGCAAAGTTAGCTCCAACAGGGGCAATACCTGTACGTCCAGCCGCTACAGATATAGCCGTAGTTGTTTTATCTGCAATAGCGAACCAGCCTATATGGACTGAGCCTACGCTTGTACCGCTTAGATAGTAGCTAGTTCCAGCAATCACAGGCATAAAACTACTGCGCTTATAACTTGCATTACTTGCAATTAGACTTGTACTTTGGTTTAAGTACTCCCCATTAACAATCGCAGACTGATCTAATAAATTAGTGCCAGGCTTAGAAAATACACGCTTTTCAAAAGCTTGCTCTGTTGCAGTATTAGCCGTAACAGTTGCAGTTAAAGCATCGAGAGCAGCTTTATTTGTACCTTCAACCCACGCTGACCAAGTGCCAATGTAAGCTCTATCAAAAATACGGATAGGATTAGCAAAAGGTAAAATCACGCGCTGATGTACAACACTTGACCCCGATGTAACAGTAGTAAAAACGTAGGATGCTGTAGCAGCGACAGGAAAGTTATTTGCAAGTGTAATATCTGCATTAACGTTATAATAGTCAATACCATACGTTACACTGTTTAGATTTTTAGTCGCTTGATTAATGCGAGGCTTAAACACACCATTCGCATCAGAATAGGCTCGAGCTTGCGTCAATGGATCATAAATTGATTTAGTCCAAACCGTACCGTTCCATTGATACGTTCCGTTATTTGCAGATGTGCCGTCATTAGTTACATAACCAATAGAGTTTGTAGGTGCAGTAGTAATTGCGTTCAATGCAGCTAATGTCTGCACTGCTAAACTACCAACACCAACACTTACAGCCGCCAGTGCCTCGTCCAAGTAAAGCCCTGTCTGTACTCTATCTGCTGCTGTTTGCACTCTGTCTGCTGCTGTTGCTGCTGCGTCAGCATTGGTAGATATAACATCAAGTTCGGTCTGTTCTGCATTTTCAGTAGAAATAGCGGCTTGTGCTTGCGTTTGGTTTTTATAAGTGTTTGCTGATGTTGCTGATAATTCAGCGGACAATGCATAATCACGAGCTTGGTTTTTATAAGTGTTTGCATTGCTTGCGCTATTAGCAGCCGCACCTGCTGAACTGCCAATTGAGTAAAGGTTATCTCGGTCAAAATAAACAACATTGTTCGCATCTTTTAAAATCAAACGATAGGCAATGTCATCATCTAAATATAAATTACATTCACCGTTAACGTCTAAAATAATCGGGTTAGTGTTTTCAGTACCCTCACCATCGGAATAACTTACGGCGAGGGTGGTAGTACCTGAGTAGTATGTAAACAGTTTGCCACCGAACAAAGGTTTATTTGTTGAATTAACAAAAAAACGAGGCTTTAACAGTGGAGAGAGTGAATAAGACATTATTTTTTGTCCTCATTTTGAGCAGGAATGGTTGAAGGTGCAGCATACTTCATAAGTGCGCCCAATGTTTTAGCTTTATACGGTGTCGGCGCAAGTTGTTTTTTCAGTAACTTAGCTCCATATTTTGGGTCAAGCATTGCTTTAGCTGTTGTCGCGTTTTGCTTCATGTTTATTATTTTAACTAAATGCGCGGTAGACGCTCCACCTGCTGCTGCACCAACAGTACCGCCAACCCCACCACCCATTAACGCCCCAATAGCTGCGCCAAGTGTACCGCCTGCCGTGTCTAACTTCCATACGCTTTGATTCATTAGTTTATCTGTTGCCGTACGCCCGTATGTTGCCGAGTTTGTTGTACCGCCAAGCGTTGTCCCTAGTCTGTCGCGTTTGGCATCAACTAAAACACGGTCAAACTTTTTAAGTGTTGTCTCACCAAACAACCCCTTAATTAACTCCCTATTTGCCTTGTTTTCGATAAACTCAATAAGTTTAGTGTCTTTTAGTCCTGATACTTTCTCAGCCATTGCACCGCGCAAAGATGTTTTAAATTTTGGGGAATCGTTTGCCATCTTAACTATAAATTGACTATCGTTAAGCCTAGATTTTGACGCTATAAAAGAATCAATAACAGCATTAGGGTCTTTGAGATTATCAAAAACACTACCACCACCTTTTAGCATTTGTGTCTCAATAGCTTTGTTTTGAGATACTAAGTTTTTAGTATCAATCTCAAACCTTGTCGCCATATCATCAACTGTTTTTGATTTTCTGATACTGTCGCCAACTTTTGCCCGTAACTCAGGAAACTCATCAAGTGCTAGTTTGTTGGCACTTAGCCATTTAATAGCCTTGTCTTGCCATCCTGATTTTGTGCCACCTGTTGACGGAATCAAAACTTCACTTTTAAAAGACGTAGCAAGGTAATCGCTTAATGCTTTACGCGCCTCATCTTCGCCGCCCATAGCCTTTTTAAATGACTCCAATCCTTCACGAGTAGAAACCATCTTTTTAGGCACATTGGCAAGGTTAGCACCTCGACGCTCAATACCGTTTTTTAATAAATCAGCCGCCGCGCCTTGGTCATGTTGTTGTTTAAAGTCAGCGTGAGCCTTCATCGCTATTTTATAGTTGTCGTAAATGTCTTTAGGCACATTGCCATTCTTGACACCGTCATCCATAGCACCACGAAACAAGTGCTTAAGTTGAGTCAGCACCGCCGCATCTTTTGCAAGTTTAGGATTCTGATAAGCAGCACGTTGTAAATTGCCTGCCTTTTCCTCTAATACTCGCATTTGTTTGTAAGTCATCGACGAGCCAAGCATATCTGGATTAAGTTTTAACTGTTCGTTAAACATTTCTAAATTGCGTTCAGCATCGGCGCGAGCAGCCATTAGCTCATGGCCTTGTGGTGCATAAACCTTATAACCGCGCAAAGCATCGTCAAGCATATCAACAGGATAGCCGTCTTGCTGCAATCGGGTAATCATTTCATCCGAAGTAGTACCACCACGCACAGGAAACGGCACAAGGCCACCCATACCGCGCATATTCAACATCTTAGGGTCTAAGCCAATACGCGCCGCTTCTTCTCGACTAATACCGCCATATTTGGCAACAGCAGTAAGCATATCATCTAACTGTGGATTAACAACTGTGCGATTAAAGGTAGGCAGCTTTGGCACTTCAGGACGAATAGCGTTTAATTCGGGAATATCTTTGGCAGCTTTATTTTTAGCTGCAAACTTACCCATTAAGTTTAATACTTCACGAACCATGCTGTCAGCCGCTACTGTTTCACCAGCGTAAACGTCGTCAATAATTCTAGACACTTGAGCCGCAGGCATACGCAAGGCTTTGACTTCATCAAACGGGTCAACAGACTCAAACTTGTTTTTAATATCCAATCTTTTTGCTTCAACAATTGGGTCACTAACAGCCACTAATCGTTGAGCAGCATCATCCGCACTTGTTGTTGTTCCTAACTCACTTAATGCTGTTTGTTGGCTTCGTGTTGCATTGGCGGTCATTCTTGCCTGTTGTTGTGCTTGATTGTCTAAAGCATCGCTTAGTTGGTTGCGTTGACCAGCAATAGCGTCACGCGCCATCTTCACAACGTTAGGCGCAGAATCAGGGTCACGCATCATTCTTAATAATTGTTGTCGTCTAGCTTCTGCATTTGTAGCGTATCTTTGGTTAATCTCGTCAGCTACGCCCACTCTTTGGCGCATAACGTCCTCAGCTTTTAACAAGCCTGTATCACCTGTACCCTGTGCAACTACTTGCCCCGTTGTTGCGCCACTTACACCCTTCCCTTTTACATAATCACCACTTGCGTCTTTAACCCTTGATACTGTTGGTTTTGGTGCATTTTCTAATGCAATAATAGCTTTTTGTGGGTCAGAAACAGAGTTAAGCAATTGTCGCCCCGCAACATTTTCGCGCCCCGTTGCCGTCACTGATTGAGGGATTCGACTTAAACGGCTACCAACAGCTCCAGCAACAACAGGCGCGGCAATGGTTGCCGCAATTCCAGCCCATGGGGATTGTGTTTCCTCAGCAACAACACCGCCAACAGTACCAGCCGCGCCAAGTTTAAGCGCATTTAACGCCATCCCTTTAGCACCAGCAGCAGGATTCATTAGAGTACCTGTAGCAGTTTGCACGCCCCAATCCATAACCCGTTGCCCTTCAGTAGCAGGGTCAGCAATAGGCAACACCGCACGAACGCCACGGTTAACAATACTTGGAGTTGATTGAAAGTTTTCTAGCCCACTATTGGCCAATTCATTGACTTTAGAAAGGTAACGGCCTAAACCATTATCACGACCAACAACATCAGCCAACTCATTAGATACAAAGCCAGTACCAGCCAAGCCCAAACCGATTAAATTAGGTGCGGCATTGATAAACATATCAGGGATTGAAGCAGCACCCTTTACCGCAGAAGATGCAGCAACGGCAGCATTAGAAGGAGCTGATTGTTTTTGAGCTAGGCGAGACTTAACAAAATCATCTAGCGCGCTACTAGGCTTTTTATTCGCTAACCGTGATTGCGTAAAAGCATCTAATTCGCTCATTTTGCCCCCTTGTTATACATATCAGTTAGCATATTCGCGCCTTCGTAGTCTTTGGCTTCAACTAACCGTTTGTGGTTCATCAAATAACGGGCGCGTCTAGGGTCAGTGTCTTTAGTGATCGCGTAAGGGTCTTTACCGCCGCCCCCATGATTATCTTCTTTTTTTCCGCCCTTCATTTGTTGAATAAGTTCAGCCTCAGATTCATCTAGCCCAATAAGTCGATTTTTCATCTCACGTTGTAATAGCTTAATATTAGCTCTTAGCTGTGCAGGAGTTTGTGCTGTATTGAGAATCTCATGCGCCTCTTTACGAGCACTATCTGAAACAAGCGTATTTCCCATGCTGCCCGACATGATTTTAGCGTATTCATTAGCGAAAACATTAACAGCAGTATTAAATGTAGCTGTATCAACATCGCCCTTTAGTTTATTATTCCCTGCCAATATCCAACGGTTGAGTACTGGGACACCTGTCCTATCAACTTTCTCGGACATTTCTAATGCAATATCAGCATTTTTATTAGCCATTTCCTCAAATGCTTTAATCATTGTTTTAGTTTTCTTCAACTGTAACAATGTACTAGCACTAGCCTTTGTCGTTAATTGCGCAACACGTTGGTCAGTACCATCAACACCGCTTGCCAATTCTGCAGCACGGTTAAGAATTAACGACCTCGCAGTCGCTCCACCCTTGCCCATACCCATAGGCGGCAAAGTACCATCAATGTTATAACGCGCAGCAGCATTATTAATTGCAGCTTCTGTAAATTCAGGTGTTGGTTCTTCAGGTGATTTAGGTGTAGGAATAGAGCCGCCACTAATTAGCGTGCCATCGCTCATTAAGATTTTAACTTCATTTGTGCCAGGTACTTTTAAAGTTTTAGGAACACCATTTACTAATACTGGCGTTGCTTTTTGTGCAACTTCTTTAGGTGGTGGACTATACCCAACAACAGGCACTACACCGCTTTTTGTATTAGCAAGATATATTGGTTTTTGTGTTGATTCATCAATAGCAGAAGTTAAGCCTCCAAAATACTCAGTATCTTTATTTTTTATTTCTTGCAATGCCTTAGCGTACTCCATGACTTTGACACCGTCATTAACAGCCATTGCATTTTTAAGCCCTATTTGCAGTATTTCGGGATATGTTGGTTGTTTACCCTCAATCGCAGGACTAACCATCTCTCGATTAAAGTCAACATTGCCCTGTAAGATGTTTTCGCCAAACAATTGAGGCTGTGGCATTTGCTGCCCTTGTTCGCGCATCATCACGCCCGTCATGCCTTGTGGCATTTGACCGCGTTGTGGCGTTTGCTCAAAGCGTGTAGGTGCGTATTGGGCAGGGCTGCCGCTTTCAATGCCTGCCAAGTCGCTAGCAATACCCATTTGCATGGCTTTTTGTTGCTTGCGTGCTTCTTTTTCCGCGTCATATTGTTCGCGTAAACGCTGCATTTCAAAACGATGCTTTTCTAAATTAGCCGCGTTTTGTTGTGCCTGCATGAGAATAGATGCAGGGTCGAACGTAGTTCTTTGAGCCTGCAACGGAATGCTTGGGTCAATTTGAAAAGCCATATATCACCCGTAGATTTTGCTTAGGCCATAAAGGTTTGTCAGGCTGTTTAATCCGCCAGTCACGGCATTAGCTTGTCCTGCATAGCCGCTTGCTCGAGCGTTAGCTTGTTGGCCTAAAATGTTAGTCTGTGCGTTTGATAGATTAGCAAAGGTATTACCAGCGTTTTGAGCATACTGGCCACCTGCTTGAGCCATAGATCCCGCAGCCTGTTGGCCGCCTTGTGATAACCCTGCCAATCTATTAAAGTAATCGCCAAACTCACCACTGGCACGATTGTATTGCTTGTCATATTCTTGACTAGCTAAACCTTGCCCAAATTGTTGAGCCGCTTTCATTTGTGCGCCACTGTAACCCATACCACGAGCCGCTGCGCTACGGTCTAAGGCTTGTTGACCTTGTTTAAGTTGGAATTGATAAGCAGGATTAGAAGTGTCAAATTTACCACCCGCTAACCCCTTGCTTGCAAGATAGGTGTCAAACGGGTTATTGAGTTGGCCTGAGCCTTTTTTCATCAAATCGCCTAAACGATTAATACCCCAAGTACCTTGTTCAAGGTATGGCTTATAATCGGCTTGTTGCTTTTCCCAAATCTCACGTTGAAGTTTGAGCTGGTCAGCCGCCGATTGAGCCTCTAATGCCGCAGCTCTATCGCCAGCTTCAATCTGTGCATTTACGCCCTTTTTAGCCTGATTAGCACCATATAGACTTGCACCAATAGAACCAAGCCCCAAACCTATTGAACCTAATGACATACCGCCTCCAGTCGCAGCAGCCGCGCCGCCAGCAGCCGCGCCGCCAGCAGCCGCGCCGCCAGCAGCCGCGCCGCCAGCAGCCGCGCCGCCAGCACCTAAAGCACCAGCACCTAAATATGCCCCGCCTAGCAACGCAGCACCTGCACCCATGACTTTCTGATTTTGTTGAGTAAATGGAATAAGCGCGGCGAGCGGGCTTTCTCTCTGCCAGTCATCAAAATTCTCAGCCTCGTTTTTTACTTGGTCTTCTATTTTTCTAAAAAAGCTGCGAAAGCCCATAAATCCCCCTCTCTGTCATCACGACAGTAAATACCACTATTACGTTGACTCGATTCCGCTTGCACGCACAGTCACCATAGCCGCAGTATCAGCAAAGCCTTGAATGGTTTGTCCGTCAGTCAGCCAATGGCCAATCATTTCAGGGCAGGTATAACACTCGCCAGCCGCTAACGACTTCGCGTGAATGATTCTATTTGCCGCCGTTGCGCTGCCGCCACTAGCCACAATATGAAAAGTAATTGTGTGTGCTACTGTGTCTTCATTGGTACACGTTAGCTTATCAATACGCGCCTTAACCCGCGTTGCTGTGTACAGTGTAGCGACTGCATTGGCTAGTTGAGCCGAAGCAATTAAAACGACTGGAGTTGTTGCCATATCATGTACCTATAATTTGATTGTTTCTAAGTGCATCTAAAACAAGATTCAATTGTGTAACTATACTATTAACAGTCGTGATTGTCTCATTTATTGCGTTTAAAGTAGCCAACCCATAAACAATATCAGGAGTGCTAGTAATTGCGTTTGTGACGTTAGTAATGGCCGCTTGTGTTGGTATCTGTTTTAAGTCGCTAACCTGCAACGACATAGCGTCAATTTGCTTTTGTAGCTCGAATAATTGGCTCATAATGTTGCACCTAACAAAATGATTACATCATCAAACTTTCGGCCAATATCATCTAAAACAGTACGCTCGTTTATTTTTATCTCATCAAGCTTTTTATTGATTTCGGATAATTCGTCTCGTATTTGCATCTCATTAAGTTTTTTGTTGATTTCTGCTAATTCGTCTCGTATTTGCATTAACAACACTTGGTCTAATTGCGATGACTCGCTGTTAGAATTAGTGGTTGTATAAAGCTCAATATCTTCTATTGCTGTTGTTGTTGTGCCGCCTGTGCTTTGCCAAAGCTGATAAAGCCACGTCTTAAATGCCCTTGTATTTGTTAGGTCTAGCGTAAGCGGTGAGCCTATTTTCATGTTTTGCTCGCTTCTACTTCAATATAACCGCCCATCAATACGGTTTTTACAGGTTCGCTACCGAACACTTTATAAACTCTATCCCGTGATTGACCAAGCCTCGACCACATGACGCGGTTTTTACGCTGTCCGATAACGCCTAAACTTGCTTCGCGTGGTGTGATGTAACTATGTCCGCCATCGTCGCTATAAGTCAAGAAAACCAATGGGTCGTCATTGCCGTTTAACCCTACGCCCGTTTGGAAATTTAAGACAACTTCTTTATGTTTAACGCGCTTATAGTCACCGATAATATGAGCTGTGGTGCGACTCCATGCAATGGCTTCGCCACCGTCTGTATGAGTATTTTCGTCTAGCTCGAATATCTTACCGCTTTGTGAGTCACCGACCAAATGCTTATTAAACGCAAAGGCATGGCATATAGCCCTATCAATGCCTATCCCGTAAGTTTCGCGCAACGACCAAGCCATGTCATGGTCTTGAATTGACGCATCATAGACTAATGTTTTGTTCGCCGATGGGAAAGTTAGCACATAAAAACTATGGCCGTTTTTTTGATAAGCGTAAGCTATCGCGTCATCAATACGACTAAACGAGTTAATCATGTGTTCAATGCCGCGATTAGATACAATTTGCGGCGTATATTGGTTTAGCCTGTAAACAAGCCCTTGGCCATACACATTACGGCCAAGAAAAAATACAGTGTTATCTAGTTTTGCGACAGACAAAGCCGCAGCACAACCCGCCTCCATTTCAGCACCGTCACGCCTCGAAAGTGGGAAGTCAGCACCGCCATTATTAAACCAAACAGTCGTAACACGTTCGCCCAAAAATATTGCTTCGCGGTGGTCAACAATGAATGTTACAAGGTTGTCAGGGTCGGCTTCATCGCTTGCAAAATCTAGCGCGTCAAATGTGCTAAAATCATTAAGTGCTGATAAATAAAACTGTTGGCTGTTTGGTTTAACAAATACGCCGTAACCGTCCAAATAATCAACACGCGGCGAGCCATAGAACGCAGGGTGTGTAATTTGTGTCACAACATCTGTATTAGTGTCTAACACATACGCTTTGTTAGTGTAGCTGCTATTAAAACATAGCTGACCTGCATTGTTTGCCGCAATGGTCACACCGCCCAACAAGTCGGCATCACCGATTAATGTATATCCATAACCATCGACAATGGTGGTTATTTTATAAATACTATCACCTGCCACCGCGTACAACACGCCTCTAAATTCACTCATGCCATAAACAGGGCTTTTAGGTAATTCAATAAAGTCTTTTTTGCCATCAACGCGATAAAGCGTTAGCTTGTTATCTTCGGACGGGTCAACCTCAAGAAACATATTAACCGTTTCTTGTGTGTTTTGGTTAGGACTAAAGCCTTTGTGCTGACCGCCTAAAAAATTAAACTTCATTAAAAGCCACCGCCTGTAATAAATGTTTTTGAGCCTGCTATTTTGTGCGGAGTTGGCAATAACGCATCAAACCGCGCTAATGGCACAGTCACCATTGACCGCATGACAATAGCCTTTGACTCTTGAGCAAGTGCTACAAGCTCAGGTGATACAGTAAAGCCAAACTCAGGCGATAACTCAATAGCAAGATTAAACTTTAACGCGCGTATCCATTCGGGTGGATATGGCAAATCGTCGGCTAAGGTTAATTCAGTAGCAGGGCGCACATTATCAAGCGTCAAAGTGCCGTTAGCAGGTACAGGGAATAAATAAATAGTCGATAAAGGATTATCTGGCTTGAGAACAATATACTCAGGAATTGAACCGATAGTCTTAATGCCAATGTCTTGATAGTCAGAATAGTCTAAAAACGATAAAGGGTAATCTTGACCGCCTAATGTCCAATGCGCGTTATAAATAGCAGTTGGGCGAGTCGTGTTGATGTCGCCACCGACCCCGATTGTGTAAGACGTTGAGCCATTGCAGTTGTGTGTGACTTTGCCAGTGCTTGCAGATAAGAAGCGAGACGCGCCCCATGAGCCAAGCATCATATTTAACGCTTCGAGAGCATCGCTAGATTCGTCAGCGTTCGGAGTTTCGCTAGAAGATATAGCACCGATTAGGCGCAACGTGGCGCGAATTAAATCAGCAGTAACCATGTTACACCTACAAGAATTATTGGCGCGTCCTTGCGCCTGTGGGAATTACAATTGATGAACTAAACGACAAGCCAACTCAGGATAAAGCGCGGCCATGCCATGAAGAATATCAAAACGTGATTTCCATGTACCAGTATCACCATCGAACCAACGCACAAAACGCATTGAGATATTGCCAAACTTCTCACGCGCTGCCATGTCCATACCTTTTGGGATGTCCAAATCAGCACTAACAAAAGTGAACGCATCTTTGTGGAAAGCCAAGTTTTGACCGTAAGCTGTAGCAGAAGTACCCAATACAACAATGGCAGAACCATCAGCGATACGGTTAGAACAATTCTTATACGCGCCACCAGCGATAACACCAGGCGATACAGTGATTGTCGAATTACCCGAACTATCGGTCACAGTGTTAGCTGTCACAACAAAGCGTTTTAACACGCCTGTCGATACTTTGGTCTCAGGATGCACCTCATAACAGCCTGCAAACGTGATTGTGTCACCAGCATTGAGAACGGTAGTCGTAACTGTCCAGCCATCAGTGATGATTGCCGATGTCGCTACAAAAGCATTGTCTGCGCCAGTAGAGCCTTGAGTTGCACCATTGGTTAACGGAGTGCCGCCGTATGTGCCTGTGGTATGGACAGGAATCATTGTGTTTTCAAACACGTCAAAGCCACCAGTACGGCCTACCATGCCTTCGCGGTATTGGTCATCAATGTTGCTTGAGCTTTGGAATAAGCCTTTGACAGCATCGCTGAACTCAACACGGCTAGACGGGTTTAACAAGAAAGTACGGTCAGAGCTAGGAGCTAAGTTTTCGGTCAGCTTTTGGCCTGCTTGTTGGAATTTCTTGTAATCAATCTGTGTTGAAACAGTACCAACCGCATTGGGCACAGCTTTATACATCGCCAACATTGCACTGTATTCGATGTCAGATGCCAATTGATTCATAGCAGGCTTGAGGAACTGCTCGCTAAAATCATTAAGGCTCAATGTTAATTCGCTATCAGTGATAGTTAAATCAACACCTTTAATTGTGGCAACAGGCAAGTTTACTTTGCGCTCAATCATATTTTGAGCTGAGTATGTCGAACCTGTACGCACTGTGAATTTATTGGGTAAACGTACATCTAAAGACGTACCGATTTTTGCACCACTAACAGCAAAACGGCTGTCATATTGGCGGTTAATTTTGGTTAAAAAGTTAGATTGTGCGTGTAAAATACGCAACGCTTCTTTAGTGATGATGCTAGGAGTTAAAATGCTATTAGCCATGATGATGCTCTCTTAACGCTTCTCAGCGTTTCTTTTGTCGTAATTGGTCGTTTCGCCACTTCATCCACTCATCAATATCCGCAGGGGGTGAACTATTACTAGCACCGCCTTGAACGGGTTTAATCGGAGCGGGTGCAGTCGATACCGTCTTGGGTTTTGGTACATTTGTTCTCGCTGCAATCTCACCAATCGCCATTAATTGTTGGCTAGGTGGTAATGCGGCAATCCGATAAGCCTCTCCAACGTCTTTGCCCAACATATACGCAATCTCTGCGCCTTTTGGATGCTGTGCAACGGCTTCGAGTGCCATCGGTGCAAACTCAATACTGGCAACATTGTTAAATACTGCGTCAAAATCAGGTGCTACACTACGAACCTTATCAACTTTAGCAACCCAGTCTTGCGCTTGTGCTTGTGCTTGGGTCTGTTGAGCGTGTTGGCTCTGTGTCGCTTGTGCTTTCTGATTAAGTTTGTACTCTGCGACTGCCTCAACATAATCATCCAAAGTGTCGAACTCGCTAATATCAGGGGCTTCTTGCTTTGGTGCAATTTGCGCCCGTAATTGCTCTAATTCAGCTTTGTAACGATTAGCTTCTGCAACTGCTTCATACTTTTGACGGGTAACTTTATCAATGCGCTTTTTAACGCCTTCGGGTAGGCT
>OFRC01000311.1_pt1 | contig 13692 bp, 16 predicted proteins | sample 1543051 | NCBI WGS metagenome assembly OFRC01 (sample SAMN07774231, study PRJEB24372) | wastewater metagenome
GGAGTTACGCCATTTTGAGCGTCTATTGCTTGCTTGGCTGTTCATTGTCGTGCCATACTATGCAAAGAAAGTTAATATTGTTGTAATTGTAGCTCATACTCAACTATTCGCAATAGTGAGTATTCGACCGTTTATCGTACTTGTCACCGTTCAGACTCAGAGATTTATCATACGAGTTGTGCTTGATCCTGACGTTGTACTTTCTCAGTTAGCGTATACATAGTGACTACCTTGCGAGCTTGTACCCATAGACCCAGAACATACACGGTTTGTTATGAAGCTCTGACACTGTACCGAGTTGATTGAGAAAGGTACGATTATATCTTTGCTTGTCCCATCTGCTACTGTCTCGACTATGTGATAAGAGAAGGCTGTTGTGTCGCTTGGATCTATCTTGTGTTCATTGCCTCAGAACATTGCTTGAAATGGTACACTATCCTGTGAGATGGGATAGAGAGGCTTTGGCGTTGGTATGTTAGAATTCTTCGGTTTGTTCGCCATATACTGGTATTACTCAATAGAAGATAGGAGTTGTTGTTGTATCATATCACCTCGTTATGCGTACTCGATACTCTATCCAGTTGAACTTATTCGATAGGATGCTAGAGAATTGACTAGCGTAGATAGTAGCACCTCCTTCGATTGAATTTGCCCAGCTTCCGATCTCTGTGAACGTAGTGTTCACGTCTGTTCGTGCATCGAGTGCTATTGTTCATCCATTGAGTTGGAATGATATATCAAGTTTCACTAGTTCTTTGAACTGTCGGAATGATGGAGCGTAGAATCGACAAGAAGAGATTTTCCCGCTTGGTGCGAATATACCAGTCTCTTTGTTTTCTGATACAGGATAGTATCATGGAGCGTCTACTGTTCCACTTCATGTAGCTGTACCTTTCTGTACGAGTTTTAACTTTGTTGATCCATCGAAATAAGCATAGAGCGGTCAGTTTCAGAATGCTGTTTCTTCATCACCGTTTATATACTCGCTTCCTACGAATCAACCAGGGAAGAAATTGTTCTTTCGTCCGTATGTTGTTAGTTTCGTTCCGAGTGTTTCATTTCATCGACTTACAGCATTGATAAGAGGTGAATTTACTGCGTAGCCATTGAATGTACCGAATGTCGTTCCACTCATAAGAGTGAAGTTGAGACCACTTCTCTGATAAACTCCGTTACTTGTCATTACCCAATCACTTGTATCTCATGGGAGTACATCGTATATCTTGAAATTTACGTTCAGTACACCTGTTGGGATGAGCTTGGTAGCTACACCATTGAGTAGATCTGCTGTTGCATAGTAGTAGAGCTTGTCTTGCATATAGACATAGACATATCCACCTTGTGATGAGATGCCTGTACACGTTCATGGGAGTGTATCGACTATCGTTCCAGGCTGTGACACAAGAGGTATGAGAGACTCATAGTCCATCATATAGATTGATACTTTTCCATCTGCTGCACGAGACGCCCACATGAGAGCTTGATTGTCTACGAGTGTAGCGTACTTCTTACCGTAGAAGTGATTTATGTTTGTTGTGTTGTGTGTGAATGTGATACGCTCAGGATTTGTGAACATCAATCCATAATCAAGCGTCTCTGCACTACTTACAACAGTCTTTGCTATGTAGAATATCTTACAAGTGATAGCAGTTGACCATACTCCTGACTGTTGCCAGAATGCATATACTCATCGAGGAGTTTCAACAATATCAGTAATGAGTCCACCGAGAGGGAACGAACCAGTTACTGACAGATAAGAACTTGGATCACTATATTGGTATCTACTCATATCACCATTTCGCATAAATACAAAGTAGTCTTTACTTCAATCAGTTCCAAGTGTAACTATTCCCATCACTTTCTTGTTCTTGTTGAGACCAGATCATACTGTCCACTCTCGTATCTCATTGTACTTTGCCAGTCTTGCACCTGGATTCAGTCTTGTTTCGATTGCCTCACTATCGAAAAAATACCCATCAGCTATTGCCTCACGGGTTTCAGATAGTCATTTAGAGAAGTCATTCCAGAGCATATTACTTAAAGTAAGAGAGATTAGGGAGCTGTGACTCTTGCTGTCCATTCGTACGATTAGACATACGAGCTATCATTCGTGATTCTTCTTCGAGCATATCATTATAGGCTGCTGCTCTCTTATCGAGTTGACCGATTGTCTCATAGTACATGTATCGCATATGTGTTGTGATTGTTTCATGCCACTCTGGAGGTACTCATATATTCGCTTCTACCGTTGAGAGAGTGAGTGGGATAGGGTTATATAGCCCATAGACCTTTAGACCAGCTGTGACGACCTCTGTAGGAGCTGGGAATAGGTTAATAGACATATCATTGAAGCGATATGTTGGATAGTAGATATTCCCTTGTACCATTATTGAATCATCTCGTTGCATTTCAGAGAGTGCGATAGGGAGAGCAAGTACATAGTCTGTGTCGCTTTTATACTTGATTGCAACCTTTGTTATTTTGAGGATAGGAGCAACAAGGCTTGTATCATCTCAGCGTGTGTCAAAACTGTACTCAGATTGACCGATTACTGTGTCTCTTGTCCAGATATCACTCATAAAGTCCTCGTTCACTTCACTTCTGATAGTAGCAATTACTTTCTGATATGAGTAGTTAGCGAGTTCGAGTGCTTTTGTATCGTTGAAAGCTGTTGTTGATACGTTGTGACAACGTGTTCTGAAGAGTGATATGATGCCTGATACGTCCATATGGTGGATGGTTATATACTAGTTACAATCACTACCCGAAGGTAGTAACTGTGAAGCAATATACAATCTATATTATAACTAATATTAGACGCTTGTCGCTCATGATTCTATTCTCAGCAATGCATTCTGTTGAAGAATTTTAGCAGCAAATGCTACTTTTCCACCAACAGTAGCACGCTGATGAAGAGGATCAGAAGTACCACCAGAGCCTACTGTTTCGTAGTAAGTCTCCATAGACTGCCAATCAGTCACACCATATGCACCAACACCAAGAATGTATGAAGGGTAGACAGTTGTAGTAGACGCTATTGTAGTTACGTTAGACGTTTCCATAATACGAATACCGTCGAGCTTACCAGTTTCACCATTGAGGATAGTTTCGTTTGTAACATACTTGTTAGCTTCGAGCCAAAGACCAGAAGAAGTGTTACGAATGTTACCAGCGACAAAGCTATGAACGATACCAACGTAGCATCCCATAGAGATAGGCTTAGCGTTGAGAGAACGGAGCTTAGTTGTAGCTTTAGCGAGGTCTGCACCAGTTACAACGTCTGTAGCAGCAAGTGCTGGACGATTGGCAACACCATTTGCATAGATAACGTTTGTACCAGTTACGAGTTCTGCTTGAACTACTTGGTCAATGATACGACCCATATTAGCAGCAATCTCACGACCAGCGTCAGTAACGATAGAAGTAGGAGCTGTCTTAAGGAGAAGATCAGTGATAATAACGTGGATACCATATTGAGCAGGAGTTGCCTGAACAACAGTATACGTTCCAGCTACTTCAGTAGGAGTTGTACCTTCTACGAGTGTAGCTTGTGCAACAGTACGAGTGAGTTGGTCAAATCGAGCCCAAGATACTGTGTATGCACCAGTTGGAGCAGTAGCTTGTTTACCGTATTGGTAGAAATAAAGCTCTGGCTCAAGGTTTTCGAGAACTGTCTTATTAAGAACATTCTGGAGGTACGCTGCAGGAGATGCACCGTTTTTCACATTGGCATTAGTAATAGCTGCCATATAAAGGAAAGAAAAGAATTAAATTCTTATTCTGCCTTCTCTTACTGCTTTGTCGAAATCTTTTTGGTAGTCTTCTGAATAGATATCTACCTTGGTTGGTTTGCGATTAGTAACTCAAGAGACAGAATATTTTTTTGCCTCTGATTTAGCAGCAGATTGTGGGTCGATTACAGAAGTATAGAATTTATACGCTGTTTCAATATCCATATTGTGTTCGCTAGCAACACTTCGGATTTCATCAGCCATTCATATAGCATTAGGATTGTCACGAAAGAAGAGTTTCTCTTCTATTTTTCGTTCTGCTCGCTCTTCGATTAGGCTCTCAATGTCTTTCATTGACTCTTTATCATATGATGAGTCAATCTTCTCTTGGAGCTGTCGACGCAAAGCGTTCCTTTCTGCAAGTATCTTCGCAAAGTTAGAGTTTGATTTCTTCTTTGGCTGTGTATCTTCCACTTTCTTTTGCTCTGGCTCAGAGTCTGTGCCATCTTCGTCTGATTCAGTCTCTTGGACTTCCTCAGTTTCTTCCTCTACATCTTCTGTAGATTCAGGAGCATCTTCGTATTGCTCTTGTTCATTTGTGCCTGAACTTGGCGATAGAGCTTCAAGGATGAGTGCATCCGATTGCTCTGGGGTGAGGTTTTCGTACATAGGGAGGTTATTATGCAGCCTTACTGCTATTATAAGGGATTTAACCCTGATGATTCCATCTAGTTGCCTAGATAGAACTGTCAGAACTAATCTCTATACGAGCCTTCTCTCTCATTATGTCGAGAACTTTGTAAGGCTCTGTGATAATAATATTGAGTATGTTACGTTGTGCAATTATTAAGCGTAGTTCTTCTTCGCTTGGATTATGCCACACTTGGCTTTCGAGATCGTCCTTTAGCTTTTGGAGTATTTCCTTCAGTGCTAGGAAGTCCTCATTCGCTAGGAGTCTCTGGAGTGATTGGGCTTTCTGCCTCTCGTCTAGGTTCATGGAATTGAATATAAGGGAAATACTTTCTCATATCTGCCTCAGTTACTCAGAGATTTTCGAGAGCTTCCTTGTGTGTGAAGTAGTCATAGACTCAGGTCTTTTTGAGCTTTACATCATTTCGGAAGTCATCGACTATGTCTATTACGTTTCCTGCTTGGTCTACAATCTTTTCCTTGTAGAGTCCGAAGAAGTTACGGATTGTTTCCTCTACTGTGAATTGTCCAGAGAGTTGTCGCATAACGTCTGCAGAGGCTCCATCGTAATAGATTCATGGATTAGTTCATGGTGTTCTTAGCATAGACTAGATTTTAAAGAATACACGAATAGCACCGATGATACCAGGGAAGCAAGCATCAATGATTGATTGTCTCATTCGCTTGTATGTATCGATATTATCCAAACAACGGTCAGCGTTCTTTTTGTTCTCTTCGATTTGCTCAGTATGAACACGGACGATATTGTTTCGTACTTCCTCGTCCTTCTCTTCTTTATTAGCTCGTTTGATTTCTACTTCACAATTGTGAATAACAGTAGGAGCTTTGAGGTAGGAAGAGTAATCGAGAGCAATCCCTTTTTCGAGGAGTGCAATTTGTTCGAGCATTTCTTTTTTAACTGACATATACTATTGATTAGGATTATTAGTAGCATTTTGAGATATGGAAGCATTAACCATTTGATTTGTAGCTACGTTAGCAGCTCATCCTCACACGTCTTTTGCTTGTCCTTGACCTGACTGTATGTAGGCTTGCTTTCGCATCTCTATGGCTATTTGTTTAGCCTCTGTGTCCATAGCAGATTGGAAGACTACAAGATATGTCATGTGGTCTTGGTTTATATCCCGAATAGTTGCTGCTTTCATATCGTTCTCATTGAGAAGCTTTACTATGTTTCGAGCATCCATTTCATCTGGTTCATATGGACACATCACTTGAACATCTGCACGAGTCATTCCTTGGAGCTTGAGTATCTTTCGTCTGATATAGTTGAGCGATATCTTGTGACTGTTTGGATTGGCTTCCATTACTGCGAGTCGAGCATCGAGACTTGCTGCGATTCTAGCACGTTCTGATTCAAACTTCTTCTTGCTCTCTATGATTACCTGAGGATCTTCAAAGGTGAGGAAGTCTGATTGAGTGAGTTCGAGTACACGAGTTCCGTCAATAGAGGATGCAATACGAATGAATTTCTTATCAGTCTTAGAGAAGAACTCTTTGTAACTTCGATACCATATATCTCTCCAGAATTGCTCGTCTGCTAGCTCTTGGTGAAGAGTAGTGAGACCGAAACGAATATTGGCGTTCTCTTGTATCTTTTTCACTTCACCAAGTGTTTGTGTACCATCTCATTGGACTCAGAGTTGGTTGTTGTTGATACCTGTCTCCATTTGCAATGCTTCCATTATCTCTTGTGATACTCTGAATGAGTCTTCGAGGATATTGTTGCGAGGAACTGGATAGACTGCTTGACTGATTGGATTGTTCTTACCGTCTACTCAGATGATCTTTGGATTGGTGCTTGGTCTTGCTATCTCGTTAGCATTCTGGACTGTGTTTATATCGTAGAGATACATTTGTCCAAGCGTAGAGAACTTAGCATTGATAAGCCGAAGGTTGATAAGCTGTGAGAGAGCAGATTGCTTTGGTCAGATGAGTTCCAGCATACTCGTTCCGAATGGATCACCACGCTTTGGAGAGTACCATTTTGTGTTCACGACTGCACTCATTGGAACGTATTCTAGCTTCTCTTTCTTGAAGACTGGCTTTACTTCTACACAACGTAGCATTTGAGATCCATCTTCTGAGAGTGTTACCATATAGAGAGTCTCATCGAAGTAACTGTAACCGTTTATAACACTTACCATTGTCTTGTCTGTTGGTGTGTTGTTGTAGCCAGTCTTACGATTGCGAGCAGATTGATTTTGAGAAAGGAGTGGACTCATTGTTCATCCCATTTCCTCAGCCTCTTCACTGAATCCATACTCTTCACTGAGGCATTCCTTAGGGATAAGCTCTTCAAAGTAATGGAAGCGAGCATCTGTAGTGTTGTCGAAGAATGGATCAGGAAGCCAAGCCATTGGATCTTTGATTCCGATAGTTGGATGAGTTCCCATTTCGTCCCAGCCTGTCTTAGCTATGATACCGACTCAAGTCATTCTACGGTCGAGAGCTACTTGATATGCTACCTTATCCATTCCCATCTCTTTGTAGTCGAATTGAGCTACATCAGTAAGGTTTTCAGCAATCTCATCATCTCAGAGTCAACGAGGAGTGAAGATAGGATTCTTTGTATCCATCATCTCAATAGCGATATCGAGGTTTATGGATGCATAAGCTGTGTTCATTGGTATCTTCTCATCGTCTATCGTTTGGTCTATGTACTTCATTACGTTCGTACGCAACAAGTCTCTCTTTTGTCCTGTGAATGAACGAGAGAGAGCTATTTCGTCTTGAATTTGTATGAGGAACTCTTCTTTGTCAATTGTTCCGTCAGGTACAGTTTCGACCAAGACTTTTTCCTTTTCCTTTTCTGACTCTTTATATGGCATATGGTAGAAATAGAGTTAATTGTGGCAATTATAACACCTTTACAAATTTAGTAAAATTGCGAATAGTCTGCTTCATAAGTGATTGCTTCATTCTTTTGTTTGGTGAGACTGTTGTATACAACTCATAGATATCTGAAAGCATCCGCTCAATTCGATGCCCAGTCGTGCTTTGGTTGTCTTCGATACGTTTCGTTCTTAGCATCATAATCTTTGTGATAGCTTGTGAGAGCATTGATACCACGCTCACAGTTGTTTTCATCAATCCATACGTTCTTGAACATTCGTCTCACTGCATCGATTCAATCCTCAATAGGAAGTCTTGGAACTACTTCGATATTCTTCATACCGATAGAGTAGAGGAATGATTTGCGTGATTGTCCTGTCTGGAGTTCTTTTACTTCTACATCGTGAGGGAGATAGTGAGTTCCGTACTTGTAAGGTTTACCATTTAGCACCTCAACATAGTGAGAGAGACTTTCTCCAGACATTTCGTAGTAGTCTATGATTCGCACTTCCTTTCCATATATCTGGAAGAACCATATCGCTGTCGTATCATTGATACCAAGATCCCAAGCTGTATGTACTTGGAGTGTAGGCTCGTGAGGTACGCTTGATATTCTTCACTGAGAGCGAGCATCACGCATTTGATCAGCGTAGTAAGCTCACTTTACAGAAGCGTCAAAGCTAACAAAGTATTCCTGCTGTACCAAGTCTTCATCCATTCCATCTCTACGCTCTTCGTCTATCATCTGGTCTGTTACTATACGATTACCGTTGTTGTCTGTAGTATCAAGTACAGTCTTTTCAGATAGAAACCAGTGTTCTGGATTCTTTCGAGCGACCTCTCTCATCTTCCATCAGTGGTTCTTTCCTCTAGGTGTGTAGACAAACCAAGCAAATCATCAGTTTAGCTTCAAGATAGGTCGTATCAAGTCCCATCATCGAGGATCAGAGATAGGGAACTCAGAGAAGAGACATCATACTGGATTCGTTCCTACAATGTTATCAATCTTTCTATCTGTACCAATTACTTGTATAAGAGATCCATTCATTAGTTCAAGTTGCATTGACTGGTCGTTTCGTCTCTTGAATATTTCCTTTGGAACGTGGTCAAACATTGTCTTCCCATCGTTGTCTATGTTGTCCCAGAATGCTTTCCTTCCTTGTTCGTACTCTGGGAATATGTAATAATAAACACCCTTTCTTTCAAGGGCTTTCTTTATGAGTGCTTGGAATGCTGTTTTGTCTTTTCACGCCCTTCTATGCCAAATGAGGATAGCACGCTTGAATGTATCAAGTCCTTTCAATGCTTCTCTCTGGTATGGTCGAGCTGTGAAGTTGTAAGGGAGTGTTATTTGCATAGGTTTAAGCGTCCCATTTAATTAGGAGTTCTCAGGAGTTCTTGTTGTTGTTGTCGACTTCTGATTTATCGACCCATCAGAAATTCTTTAGTCAAAATATATCTCCTGATCTGCCATTCTTTCTGAGTGAAAGCTCATAGGAATGCTCAACTCTTAGCTTTGCTCGTTTTACAGCGTCTACAAATTCTGGCTTGCATTCGTAGTTTAACAGTCACTGTCTTGTAACAAATCATAAAAACAAAGCAAGTCAAGTAACTGTTTGTTCTTCGCTTGGAGTCTCTTCAAAATATCTGACTAGTTCTATTTCTAGTTCTTCTACTGTCTGGTATGTAGCTGGTCTTCCTGCTGGCATACTCTAATGCTTAATAATATTTTCGTTTCATAGGCTCTTCACGAGGTGACTTGCTCACTTGTAACATAGGTAGAGAGATATGATTGCTGCTATTGGTAAGAGATCAGGCTTTGCATAGGCTATGTATACGCATAAGATTGATATTCATATGTATGGGTATCTAAATCATAGTACCAAGAGAGCGAGCAATAGAATCTGTGTCATATGTTTATTACTCTATTGTAGCTTACTTGTTTATAAATGCAAGTATCAAGAGTATCAGAGCTATTATGTGTAGCCAGATAGTGATGACTGGGAAGAAGTACCACATGAGGCAGTAGGCGAGTATTTGTACCATATGTTTATGGATTATATTTTCAGAGGTGGATACGAACTTTTGATACTCAGTATTTCCGTATAGTTGCATATCTAAACATTCAATGCTCTCCATTGTAATAGTTTGATATTCAGTATAGGAATTGAAATCAGAATGGAAGCAGTATCTTTTTGAAAGGGAGTTTTCACATATATAAATAAAATCTCTATCCTACAAGCAGACAACGCATTTGACACTTGCAGGAGAGAGACGTTATAGAGCGTTGTCTATTACGTCAAATGCAAGAGCTATTGTATTTATATTTGTAGGATTGTAAATAGAAAATGAGGAGATTATTTAGTTAACTTTTCTATCAGAGCTTTGTATCTTTCGTCTCATGATTCTTTGTAGTATCGAATGAGAGCCTCAATAAGGAGAGTGTTAATTTTTTGCATATGATTATTTATAAATTACTTTTGGTACGTTTGCATCAATAAGCTTGAAGATATTGTTTTTGTAGTCTACGGATAATCAGAATGTTTCATCCTTTCTACCGAACTTATTCTTTGCTATAGTAAGATTTATGATTCACTTGTTTGTCGTATCATTTTGTAACATGAAGCATATATCAGAGCTTGCTACAAGCTCACCGCCTCACTTCATAGGGATAACACTACCAGGACTGTATCATCTCGCTCACTCGTTACTCAGTTGAGATATGCTTATGATTATCATATCTCTATCGATTGCTAGTCTCTGGATCTTCTTAGCCAGACTGCTCGTCTTTTCGTAGATATTTTCTCATGATATTTCAACATTCTGAACAAAGTCTATAAAGGCAACATCAGGTCTATGTACATTTATCATAGCTTCGATTGATTCCCAATCCCACTTATCGTCTACAGACATCAGAGGAAGATCAACATATTTATCAAGATACTCTCATACATAATCCTTTCAGTTATTACGGACAGCAGTATCAATATGCTCTCATGAATATGATGCAAGTATATTTTGGTACGCTGTCTCTTTCGGTACTTCTAGATTGAAGAACAATACTTTCTTTCCTTGCTTCAGGAAGTTTGCAGAGAGGTTATACGCATACTTAGACTTACCAGTATTTGAATATGCACCGATTGTAGTAACACTTCATTTTGGTATTCAACCTCATAGCAGATCATCGATATGATTGATTCATACCTTTGTTCGATCAAGATACTTTCATGAGTGTATGCTATCCATAATATTTCACGCTATAGTCATAGAACTATACTGAGTTCATTGCAATCAGGAGTCTATTTCAGCAATCTTCTCAAGTATTGTTATGAGTTCTTTATAGCTTTCTATTTTATAGTTTCAATAATCTAGAAAGTGTATTGTCTTTATGAGTTCTTCTAAATACCTTCGTGGGTTTCATCCATATTCTCTCATTCAAATTACTATAACCTCACCAGGATCTTTTATTCATGAGTTGTGGGCAAGTTCAACAAGATCAGGCTCGTATTTGTTTCCGTGTTTCCTAATCTGTGTCCATACCTTTTCGTACTTACCAAATAATCTATCATCGATTACCGGAAGAAATTTGAAAAGTGTTTCTTCTTGAAGAATATGGCATGTCAAATATTCCTGTATGGTATTTATTCTGAATATTACCTTTTTATCGTTTGATCAAATATTAAACATTTTTTGGAAGGTTAAATCTAAAGCTTGGGCTGTTTCGTAACTTACTGAGATAGAGAGGCTTCTTTCATCTCTCATCACGAGAACTCCAGTAAATCTTGAAGTCATTGAGAGCGTACTTCCACTTCTTGAAGTTTACATCGTCTTTTGATATATGATTCATTTCAAGTATTTCATCTATGCAAGATATAAACTCTTCTTCTTTTGTACTTGGAGTCCATCACATACTAGTAAGAGTAGTTAACGCTTCTTTTGCAAAAGAGTTCTCTTGGGATAGTAGATCAGAATAATCATATACTTTCTTCTTCTTTGTTTTTTGTATTTCCTTATCTTCTGTATTTTTTGGAATGATCTCTTTTGTTTCATGGTTTCATTGTTTAGTTGTTTCTTTGTTTACTTGTTTATCTATGGTATCAATAGCATATCAATGTCATATACCTTGCCATATCAATGCCTTATCTAGTGCCGTATATCAAGCCGTATCTGTTGCTATGTCAATTTTGATATGGCATAATGATATAACTGTAGCCTTGAATTGATTCTTTGATTCACAGATTATCTCTATAAATCACCAGTCAACCAAGTCTTTCAAAGCTGATAGATATGTATTACGGTTTCCAATTCCTAGAACATCACAATTATACGCAGTAGGGAATCAGAATTCTTTCTTCCATCCATATCTATTGTTTTGCTCTATAGCCAACATATATATTGCAGTATGGTATACACCACATTCATGATGCTCGAATGAGAAATCAAAGAATTGACGTGATAGTTCGTATCAATTCATATTATTCAAGATCAAGATACAAAAGCTCGTATATTGCTAATAGACTAGAATCTTCTATATCATCTATATGTTCGTATGGTATATACTCCCATAGTATTCTTCTAAATATTTGATCTCTATCATGTTCAGATAGTGTATATAACATCTTTGCATACTTTGCATCAATCTTTATATAATTCGGTGCTGGAACATATTCATTATCGGGCATCATATTTTTAATATTATGATAAATAAAAAATGGATACCTCCGCAACACCGTAGTGTTTAAGTCCGCGAAGATATCCATTAGTACTAAGGTATAACTTTTTTAAGGCTATACCTCCATTACTCAGGGACTTATGCTCAGTAATGAAGGTAAGCTGTTGCTACCTAGCATTCATATTATACTATTGTTTTATTTATTGCAAATTTATTTTTACGATTACAATATCTTTCGATTCGCTTGATAGAGATAGGTTTAGATATAGTGCTGTCTTTATCAGGTTAATATTCATAGATTATCCCTTGTAACAGAGGGATTTTTTATGGTCAACTGATCCTATTTTGACCATATATTGACCATGTTTATCTTTCTTTGTATTTTCTTTTGACAAGAACATATAAATAGAATATAATGGCTTTGTCGATAAGTTATTCGACTACTTCCTAACCTCGCTTATATGAAAGCAAAGATCAATGATATATATAGAATTGTAGAAGATTCATTCGACGCTTGTGAGACTGAACGTCTCATATCAGAGCTTCAGACTTTGCTTGAAATAAAAGAGGCACAGGAAGAGGTCGAAGCGTAAGACATATATTTTTTCCTTTTTATACTATGGGACATACTCCATTACTTGCAGTAGCTTCTGCACAATTTGAAAATAAGATTCCCGATTCTGGAACATATCCCGCTCGTTGTATCCAAGTTATTGACTTATGAACTCAAACAGTTGAGTGGCAATGACAACAAAAAGAACAAAGAAAGATACGACTTACATTCGAGCTACCAACAGAACTTGAAACATTCAATCCAGAGAAAGGTGAACAACCATTCGTAGTATCAAAGAACTATACATTGTCACTCTCTGACAAGTCAAAACTTAGAGAACACCTTGAAAGCTGGAGAGGTCAAGAATTTACACAACAGGAACTAGAATGATTCGATATTCATAATATCCTCGGGAAAGAGTGTACAATCGGAGTTATTCATGAGACAAGCCAAGACGGTAAGAAGACATATGCAAATATCTCTACAGTTGGGAAAGCAATGAAAGGTATGAACGTACCAGAAGCAATCAACCCACTTGTCTATCTTAACTTAGAAGACTTCGATCAATCTATATACGATTCACTCCCTGAGTTCTTACGAACAAAGATTAGTGAAAGCAAAGAGTTCAAAGCAATCGGATGAGTAGACGAAGAACTCGTAAAAGATATTTATAACTAATATGATGTACTACATATACTCGATAGTAACTTCTATCAATGCACTATGTAACATAATATTTATTATAGCTTCATTATGATTCATAATGCAAAACGCAGTTGTATGGACATATAAGAAATATTTCCTAATAGCTATGATTATAGGATTGATCTGAGTGGTATTTATACCAAATTGAGAGGCTCTTAAAATAATTCTATGAATTTAGAACTTGCTACAACTCAAGATATGAATGATGCTATCAAATCAATTGGTAGCTTCATGAAATATCTCACAGAACAATCAGGAGAAAACCCTGATAAAGTATTCATTTTCTTGCATACTTTGAGAAAGGCTACAGAAGAGCTTGAAAAACAAGCTAAGAAAGCCTCAGAATTGAGGCAAGAGACCTATTGAGAGCTATCAGGCGGATATTCACTCAGATTGACTCAGAAAGCATCGTATGACTACTCCTATAGCCCTGAATGGTTACTTGCTAAAGCACATCTAAAAGATATAGAGGAAACATTGAAGTT
>OFRC01000313.1_pt1 | contig 13641 bp, 14 predicted proteins | sample 1543051 | NCBI WGS metagenome assembly OFRC01 (sample SAMN07774231, study PRJEB24372) | wastewater metagenome
AACATTCATATCGCCTCCTTTGCTGTTATGAATATACCGCAGCGGCCAGGGCACAAAGTATCGTGTTCAGTCGGATGGCTCGCACCAATTCAGAGTTTCCTTGAAGCACCATCCGCACTTGCAGCCGGACACGTTAACTCCTTTTCGTGTCCGGCTATTTTTTGGTATAATTAAATTTCAGTATGGCTGTGACGGCCAAAGACGGAGAAGAAATGAATCTTTCAGAAATCGCACAATTAAAGACCCATTCAGAGCGTCTGCTCAATCCGTCCGGGAACGTCACCTTTTTTTGTGCGATTCCTAAAGGGTATTATTTGTAAAATGCCAACAAGATATTTGAAACCTGGTGTATGCGATAGTGAGTCAATAGATAAGTGTTCGGCTCTTGCAGAGACTCTTTTTTATCGTTTACTGGTGAATGTAGATGATTATGGCAGACTTGACGCAAGACCGGCAGTGGTCAGGGCTAAATGCTTTCCATTGAAAGACTCAATTAGCAATAATGACACACTAGACCTTTTAAAAGAATTACAGAGTCATGGATTGATTGTTATATATAAATCAAGTGACTGCGTTTACCTGCAAATGCTTAAATGGGATAACAATCCCAGATCAAAAGAAAGCAAATGTCCGCGCTATGATGATAGTTGTATACAAATGTATGCAGACGTATGCAGCTCCCATACAAATCTACCCGTAACCGTAACCGTAACAGAAACCGTAAACCGGAAACCGGAACTTAAACCGGAACAGGAAACCGTAACCGATATTTCGGACGGGGTAGAAAACCAACCCCATCCGCCGCAAAAAATTCGGTCGATCAAGAAAAGCGACAACAAAGACCTGTCCCCATCACACGAAACATGGCAAGCGTACAGCGATGCATACGAACGTAGGTACAAAGCCAAGCCGGTCAGGAATGCCACGGTAAACGGTCAAATCAGTGCTTTTATCAAACGCATTGGATTCGATGAAGCCCCTCATGTGGCTGAGTTCTACGTCTACCACAACAACTCATTTTATGTGCAAAAAATGCACACAGTCGGACTGCTGCTGGCTGATGCAGAGAAGCTCAGAACCGAATGGGTGACTAAAAACACGATGACTAACACCCAGGCTCGGCAAGCCGACGAAACGCAGGCTAGGGGCAATGTTTGGAACAAATTAATTGATGAGTTTAAGGAAAATGGAACGATCTAAACAGTTGATGGAAGCGATAGCGGTTACAGCAGAACTTACTGGCACCAATCTTTCCGAAATAGCTGCCAGGGTGATGACTCAAGACTTGATGCAATACCCTGTTGAGCAAGTTCTTGGTGCGCTGGTTAAGTGTCGCAGGGAATTAAAAGGAAATCTCCGTATAGCGGAAATTATTGACCGCCTTGACGATGGTAGGCCGGGAGCAAATGAAGCGTGGGCGATGATACCTAAAACCGAATCTGCTTCGGTTGTTTGGACACGAGAAATGGCTGAATCCTTCGGTGTTGCGTTGCCATTGATTGAGGATGGCGATCATGTAGCTGCGCGGATGGCGTTCATTGAAACGTATAAATCAAAGTGTGCTGACGCAAGGAATAATGGCATACCGGTTAAGTGGGAACCATCACTTGGGCATGATCCGCATGGGCGCAAACAGGTGCTCATTGATGCCGTCGAAAAAAGCCGGTTGACCGCAAAGCATGCTGCGCTATTGCTGTCGTACGCGGGAGGATCTCAAGCAAGCAACATGCTGCTTACGGATATGTGCAAAGTCTCAGACTTGATGCCACAAATCAATAAATCTACCGATACTAAAACGGCGTGACATGCCACTGCATCGATTGCTCAGAAACCCCTGCGTTGACGTACACCGAGCGGCACCGGAACGAAACCGAAGTTCGGGAAGTGTTGCGTAGATTCGGTACAAAAGAGCAGATCAAAGAATACCTGGCCGGAATCGAGAAAAAAAGAGGATCTGAAGCGATGCAGCGATTGAGAATTGATCTGTTGAAGGAGTGGCAAAATAAATGAACTTCTGGGGCGCGTTAAATAATGTCAGCGCCATGTTCTAACTGCGTAGATGCACCACTTGTTTGCAACAAATGCGGGGAATATTCCGACGATGGGTTGAATAAATGAAACTAAGCGATAAAGGCCGAGCGCTGCTGATTGAACTTTGGGAGGGTGTCGCATGAAAGTCATAACAGAAGAAAGATTGAAAGAGCTTGTTGCTATTGGCTTACCAATATCTTTCGATGATTTGCTAAGCGAATGCAAAGAAATCGACACATTAACAGTTTCAACGCTGAGGCCAATGTGTGATGCGCCTCGAGACAGAAGATCAATACTATGTGTTTTAAATGGCAGCGTGGTTTTCCGAGAGATGTATTTCACGGAAGGGTTTTGGTGGCTTGTTGGAACTGATTCATATTTTAATGACGGTCACCTGCAAGGATGGGTTCCTGAGGTTATTTACAAACCAGAATTAGCCGGAGACGGCGAATAGTGAGCTTGCAACACTTAAAACAAGTAAACAGCATAGAGATATGCCAGCCGGAGCCTGTAACCGGACAACAGGCACCAAGAAGTGAGTGCTATCCAATAGAGCCAGCGGTGAACTGTAAGACTCAAGACATGGGAATAGTAAATAGCACTCAACTTGTTGGTTAATTTGCAGGCTGATGCACAGAAAAGTACCTCTGATGGATAGGAAAAACAGGTCGCAACTGTACCTTGTAACGCCATCATGCCGGAGATCAGCACCGGCAACCAACCGCGTTTCTCCGGCGATACGGAGCGCTAAGAAGGATTGAGATTGTTGGTAAGGTCACTTGCCATAGTAGTAACTCGTAAAGCCGAAGGCAGTCTCAATCACTTGTTAGTGATGCTATAAGAAATAGGCGATTTACTCTAACACGTCTCCTCCACGATACGGATGGCTAACAATTAAGGCGCGGCGTTGAAGGAAACGCCTAAGAGCAAGGCTAGAGCAATTTACGCGAAGGTTTATAGTTCGGAAACCAGTAATCGCAGGCGATGCGACGAAGCCCGATCTAACTGATAGGCGTTATTGACGCGGAATACTAGAGCTGATATCAATCTCAGCCGCCTTAATTGTTAGTGTGCAGCGCTAAGAAGAAGAGACTTTGGCATTAGCGGAGGTCTTTTGATCGAAGGGGAATGTAAGCCCATTAGTCTCTTCTTGTTAGTGAATGCACGATTAAGCTGACGTGCAGCAGAAGCATGATAGATGCGGTAAATAGGCTGTGATAGGGCACAGAAGTGCTACTTACTCAGATAAGACCGTCGCTACCAATGCCGGGATAGTGCCAGCTCCGGTCACTAACAACTAATTAAGTCGTAGGAGTATGCAGTATGAAAGAATTTATACACAATATCAGGATGCAATCCCTTCCTGAAGGGCTAATGGTTACGCCTCCAAGATCACCATGGGGAATAAATTTTGGTGGAGGATTAGATAGTACGGCTGTAATTATTGAGTGCCTTCGTAGAGGATTTGTTCCGAATTGGATATTGTTCGCGGATACAGGATCAGAAAGGCCGGAAACTATCGAACATGTAAATAAGATGCAACAGTGGCTTAGAGATAGTGCGCCAGAACGTTGGCCAGATATTACGGTGGTTAGATGGGTTCGTAAGGAAGGAAATTTTGAGCCACTGCATGAGTATAATTTAAGGACGAAGTATCTTCCATCTAAGGCGTACGGTTATTCTGGCTGTACATCTAAATATAAAATAGGCCCTATGGACAAATGGCGTAAAGCTAACGGATTCCAGAAAGGGGCTTTTGCTGTTGGATATAATGCTAGTGAAGCCAAGAGAATACAAAAAGCATGTCAACGGGGTGATGAACAAAACTTTACGGCCTGGTATCCATTAGTTGCTTGGGGCTTGACTAGGGATGATGTGGAAAAGATAGTACTTGATGCAGGATTTACAGTTGTTAAGTCATCTTGCTTCATGTGCCCAAATATGAAAAAGCCGGAGTGGTTACAGTTAAAGAGGGAACATCCTGAGTTATTCAATACAGCAAAGTTAATAGAGGAGGTAGCAATTGAGGCGGGTAACCCTGGTAGGGGATTATATAAAGGTGGCTTAATTAATTTGGAGGCACAGTGTGAATCCCCAGTTGAAGAAGAAAAAGATGATTCTGTGCTAGAGGATAGGTGTCATCACGGTGGATGTTTTACTTGAGAGTAACAAAACCAGTATGCAAATTCTGGTGTTTCAATGGGCGCGTTCTCCCGGCGCAATACGGGGGAAGCAGGTAACACCGCCGACATACCGGCTGTATGTCAACTTTAAAGGAGCAGTAATGTGAAGACATCTTTACTTGTAGTTTTACTTGTATTTAGCTTTGCAGCAAACGCAGCATCAACAGTCTACCAGCATGTTGGCGTGATTACGTATGAGTACAGTGCCAGCTCAACAACGTCGGCAGATTTCAGTCCACTAGCGCCCGATCGGCACTATACTTCCCTGGCGGCCTGCACTGCCGCTATAGCGAACATGGATGGTTTGTTGCCTGATGGAACCGGAGCACCAAATGGTGGAGTGAACATTAAGCAAAACGCCGATGGCATTTGTCACGCGGTTTTACCTTATCAGCAATCTGGATGGCGCGCGATAGGCAACCAAGACGTGCGACAAACCAATCGAGTAGGCCGCCGTGTTGACCTGGATATAGGACCGTTTAACACGGAAGATGATTGTAAGGATGCAATAATGGATCAGCAAGCGCTTACAGTACAGAACGGACCGATTAGCGGAACCAACATTGGGTACTCGGTTCATGCCAAGTGTGTGTACGTGAGTTTCTAACTAAAGGCTGCCGGGGAAACCCGGCACCAAGAAGGATAAGCGCTGATCATTAACTATGAAAAGCAGCACCTAATGAGTCGGGCACAGTGCTTATCGCTTGTTGGTTTTAGGGGTGTGAGTGAGTAAATATAGAGCGCCAAAGGTAAAAGATGGTGCCGATTTTCTGGTAACTAGGATTAAGTCATTGTAATGAATCAGCAAATTCAAAAAATCGGCAACGCAACAATCATGCACGCTGACTGCATGGATTACATGCGCACGGTACCGGATAAGTTCTTCGATCTGGCGGTCACGGATCCGCCGTATTTTGATGGGCCACAGAAACCAGGATATTACGCTGGAACAAAACAAAGCGCAGATGTTGGAGAATATAAAGACCTATCAAAATCGTGGGAAGTTCCAGGTAAAGATTATTTTGATCAGGTTGTGAGAGTTTCAAAGAATCAAATTATCTGGGGTATAAATTATTATGATTTCGCTGCACCAGGCGGCCGTATTGTCTGGGTAAAAGGTGCACAAGGAAGCCCTTTCAGCATGGCGGAAATAGCTTATCAATCATTCTATAACAGGGTAGACCTTTTTAATTACTTGTGGTCTGGTTTTTGGCAAGAAAAAGGAATGCAAAAAGAAGCGAGAATTCATCCAACTCAGAAGCCGGTTAGATTGTATGAGTGGATATTGAGCAACTACGCCAAACCAGGACAGAAAATATTTGATAGCCACATGGGCTCAGGATCGAGCGCAATAGCCTGCAACAACATGAATTATGAAATGGTTGGCTGCGAGTTGGATATTGATTACTACCACGCGGCATGCGCTCGGATTGCTGAATATGCAAAACAAGAGAGGCTATTTGCATGAACCAAGATACCCGCGAATCCATAGTAAAAGTAAAGCGCAGGCCAGAAAAAATTTATCTGCGATTCACGCCTACAGGATTGAAGCCTGCCGATCCCTATGCCGAATCTCGCCTGCGCGAGAAGAAATATAAAGTTGGCGATGTTTTATCGGCTCATTTATCGAAATTGCGTAAACCTGGAACACACAAAAACGCGCACAAGATCGGTGTATTGATGATGCAGTCTCACGATGATTTCAGGTATTACGCGAACGCCCACGACGTATTGAAACGATTGCAAATTGAATCCGGTGCTGCTTGCGAAGAAATAAAAATCAAAAAGCGCAGCGGTGAATGGGAGCTTCACAGATACCCGCTTAGTTTTAGTTTCGATAGCCTGGGTGAAGCGGAATTCGATGAGGCCGTGAAAGTTATCTGCCGGTATATCGTCGATGTTTATTGGCCGGATATGCCGCCGGAAGAAATCGATCTGATGGCAGAGAGAATGCCAAGTGAGTAGCAGGATTACCAAAAGCGCAAAAGGCAAAGAATGTCAGGTGCGCATTGTCGGTGTTTGCAATGGGAATCCTGAAACTGTTGTTTGGGCCCACGCTAACGGATTGGCTTCTGGTCGAGGGTTATGGCTGAAATCAAATGATCTAAGCGGAGCATACGCCTGCAGCGCGTGCCATGCTGTTTATGACAGAAAGGTTCCTGCAAAGGATATCGACTATTCGCAGGTGGAAATTGATTTTTTTCACGGCCATTTGAGGTCGCTACAAATTCTTATAAATGAAGGGCTGGTGAAGTTATGACAGTTGAAGTTCAGTTTGTGGTTCCGGGTCAGCCGGTTGGGAAAGGCAGGGCGAAAGCTGCGCGGCGCGGGAAGTTCATCACCATGTACACGCCGGAAAAGACAGTCAACTATGAAGGACTAGTGGCGCATTCCGCCATGATCGCTATGGCAGGACGAGACTTGATCCAAGGTGCAGTATCGGTGGAACTTGATATTCGATTACCCATACCCGAATCTTGGTCACTAAAGAAGAAAGCCCAGGCAATTCAGGGTTTATTGATGCCGACGAAGAAACCCGACATAGACAATATATTCAAAGCTTGCGCTGATGGAATGAATAGTGTGGTTTACAAAGACGACGTTCAGATCGTGGAAACCAAGCAACGCAAGCGCTACGCTGAAACCCCAGGCGTGGTCGTGATCGTGCGCGAACTTGATTTGAAGGTGGCGTGATGGACGAAATAGACATAGCAAACGACTACGCGCAAAAGATGGAAGAAAGGAGCGTTGCGGCGATTCGCGCGGCTGCGGCCGATATTCCGGTTGGTGAATCAGGTGAATGTATTGAGTGTGGTCTAGAATCGAAGCGATTGGTTAATGATCGGTGCGCGCCATGCAGAGATATGAAGTTCTGAAAAAAATTTGCTCAATGTATAAGCTTTTACTGATGAATGAATGTTGTGGTATAAGTTTTTATTAAATAAAGTTGATTTTCATATGCCCAAATCAAAAGATAAAAAACTAACGCCAAAGCAGCAAAAGTTTGTTGATGAATACCTGATTGATTTGAATGCAACTCAAGCTGCTATCCGCGCCGGATATTCGGCTAAAACAGCAGGTTGGATAGGCCAACAGCTACTCGCAAAAACTCACATTTCACAAGCCATTCAGGCGCGCCGTGATGCATTGTCAAGGAAGATCGAGGTTACACAAGAGCGCATAGTTGAGGAAATGGCCAGGGTAGCTTTTTTTGATATCAGAAATCTTCTCAATTCTGATGGGAGCCTAGTACCTATTAAGCAATTGAGCAATGATGCAGCAGCAGCTATAGCTGGCATTGATATCGTGCAAATAGGTAATTCTGAGGTTGGTATTGGGCGTGTTCTGAAATACAAATTCCCTGACAAAAATAAGGCTCTTGAGAATTTGGCCAAGATGCTTGGGCATTTTGGAAAAGTATCAGAACTAGAAAAACTGCAAGCAGAGAAACTGCGCAGGGAACTTGAAGAAGATCCAAGCGCTGAAGATTCTGATTATAGAAACAACAGGCGCATATTAATCGTACCACATGACGCAAGAATACAGGGTAACGGCCAACATTCCGCAGAGTAATTTTCTGTCAATGCCGCATAAATACCGTGCTTTTGTGAGCGGTTTTGGCGGCGGTAAGACTGTGTGCGGATCAATGGGGGTCAGCAAGCATCATTACGAGTTCAGTAAGGTTAATTCAGGATACTTCGCGCCATCTTATCCGATGATCAGAGACATTTTCTACCCAACGATTGAAGAAGTGGCATTTATGTTTGATTTTAACGTAAAGATCAATCAGGGAAATCATGAGGTTCATCATTACGATGGCCGCAGGTACATGGGCACAACGATTTGCAGGTCAATGGATAAACCTGGGTCAATCATTGGATTCAAAATAGGTCACGCTTTAATCGATGAATTTGACACTTTGCCATTATCTAAGGCTCTTCTGGCGTGGCGCAAGATTCAAGCACGGATGCGGTACAAAATTCCAGGGTTAAAAAATGGGGTGGACGTAACCACAACACCTGAAGGTTTTCTTGCTACCCATAAGTTGTTTGTTGAAGATCCATTGAATAAGCCGGAATTGAAAAGTAATTATGGTCTTACCCAAGCCAGCACATACGATAATGCGGCAAATCTTCCGGATGATTATATTCCATCATTGCTTGAAAGCTATCCTGAAGAGCTTGTTCAGGCATATCTGCATGGTCAATTCGTAAACCTCAAGTCAGGCACCGTTTACCGATCCTATAACCGCGTAACGCACAACTCCAAAGAAACCATCAATCCGAACGGAGACATTCTTTTTATCGGCATGGATTTTAACGTGCAGAAGATGGCGGCGCGTGTATTTGTGAAGCGAGTAAACGGATTTCATTGCGTGGCTGAGTTAAACGACATTCTTGATACGCCAGAAATGATCAAAGTGATCAAGGAACGCTGGCGCGGCATACACAGAATCATTGTGTATCCGGATGCCTCCGGCGCGGGCCGCAATTCATCTAATGCATCGATTACTGATATCGGTTTGCTTATCGCCGCAGGGTTTGAGGTGCGGGCAAGGCCATCAAATCCATTTGTAAAAGATCGGGTCAACGCGGTGAACGTGGCTTTCACCAAAAACAAGCTTTTCGTCAATGCCAGGGAATGCCCAAGGACCGCAAGCGATCTTGAGAAGCAAGCATACGATGCAAACGGCGAGCCTGGTAAAACAGCCGGTTTCGACCATGGAAATGACGCATTAGGCTATTTCGTCGCATACGAAATGCCGGTGCTTCAAGTTGCATCATCAACCAGAACTCACGGGACTTAAAACTATGAGCGTAAAAAACACACACCCTGATTACGATGAATCCCTGCAAGACATGCTGATGGTGCGGGATTTCTACAAAGGCGAACGCCATGTAAAGGAAAAAACCGTAACTTACTTATCGCCGACCGTTGCGCAGACTTTGGACGGACTTAACCCGGGAGAGCCCGGCGCTGTTGCGTATAAAAAGTATCTTGAAGGCGCTCGCGTGCCGGGATTGGTAAAGGAAAAAGTTGAAAATGCAATCGGTACGATGCACAAGGAAAATTCGGTAATTCAAGTTCCTAAGAAAATGGAGCCTTTACTCAACAGGATTACCCGGCAAGGCGAATCTGTCCATGCGCTAATCCGCAGAATGAACGAAGAGCAGCTAATCGCCGGGCGGCTTGGCTTGCTACTCGACAGCGATGAAAAAACAGATTTGCCTTACATTTCGCTTTACTACGGGGAATCAATCACCAATTGGGACGAGGGGATACTCCAAACCGGTACAGTGGCCAGTCTGCGCATGGTTGTTTTGAGCGAACCCACTACCGAACTGGATTCTGACTATAAATGGACCACCAAGGATACATATAGGGTTCTGTCTCTGGCAGCGGGTGAAAACGGAAAGAATGTTTTTGTGACCAGCAAGTTCGAGGATGAAATAACTCAATCCGAAATGAAGCCGGTGCTGCTGTTCGGCAGGCCGCTGGAAGAGATTCCGTTTGTTTTTGTGAATTCCAAGGACAACTTGCCTACGCCTGATATGCCACCGCTGCTCGGATTGGCAAACAAAGTGCTGGGCATTTATCGTTCGGAGGCAAATTACCGGTATCACTTGTACATGCAATCGCAAGACACGCTTGTCCGGATCGGGCACATGCCAATGGGCGTTGGAGACGAAACTACGGACAATAGCGTGAGAACCGGGGCTGGCGCCTGCATTGATGTCGGTCTTGGCGGTGATGCAAAGTACATTGGCGTCAATTCCCAAGGTTTGGCTGAAGAGCGATCCGCGCTTGAAAACGATTACCAGCGAGCCGAGGACGAAGCGATGAAGCTCCTCGATAAGCGATCGATCGAGAGCAATGACGCGCTTGTTACCCGCAAGGGATCACAGGCCGCAAGTCTCACGCAAATTGCCAAGACATCGGCTGCCTCGGTAGAGAAGATGCTGAAACTCATCGCCGTCTGGATGCAGCTCAATCCTGATGATGTTGTTGTGACTCCATTCACTGACTTCGGCGATGTGACCATAACAGCCAAGGACGTGATTGATATGAAAACCGCTCAGACCATGGGCGCACCTATTTCTGATGAAACAATCCATGAGCGCATGCGCGAGGGCGGAATGACCGACAAAACGTATGAAGATGAACTCGCGGCGCTGGCTAGTCAGGACGGCGGACAATAATGGAAACATCCAATCAACAGATGTACGACGCAGCGCTACGTCACCAAACGTATGTGCTGCGCTATTCTGCCGGGGTGCGCAACAAGATCAATGATCTGCTCGACCAAACTGAGGACGAAATATCAGGAAAGCTCATAGCGAGACTCGGAAAATCTCAAGGCTTGACCAAGCCAGGCGATTGGGAAAGACTGAATCAGCTTCAGCAGGTAATTTTTGAGATACGCGGTGAGGCGTGGAAGGCTGCCGGATCGTTGCTGTACGATGAGTCGCTATCCATGGTGGCGCAGGAATCGAAGTTCTATGCCTATCTGATTACCAGCGTATCGCCCGTGATATTGGATACGGTTACGCCTCATCCGGAAACATTGAAAGCAATTGTAACGGAAAGGCCATTTGAAGGCAGGATTCTTTCCGATTGGGTGAGCAAGTTAACAGAAGACGATATTTCCAGAATCAACAAGACAATCAATTCCGGGATTATCCAAGGCAGAACAGCGCAAGAGGTTACGCGCGATCTGTTCGGTACTGCCAATGCAAAAGGAACGGACGGAATCACTCAAATGACGCGCGGCTCGGTGAACATGATGGTTCGCACCGCCATGCAGCACATAACAAGCAGCGTGCGCCGCGAAGTTTCTCTGGCTAACTCTGATATCGTGGAAATGGAAGAGTGGGTGGCAACTTTGGACGGACGTACATGCTGGACTGAGGACACATTAATCACAATGGCTGATGGCAGCAAGAAAAGAATAGCGGATATAAAAGACCAAGACTTAGTGCTTGGCGGCATTACCGGGAAGGAATGTAGGGTTTTGGGGGTTTTCAAAAGTATTGAGCCGTCTAGCGTGGCTATGTATAATTACAATAATGAATACATAGGGAGCGCCACCAATGGACACAGAATTCTTACAAGAAAAGGATGGAAAACAGCAGAAAGTATTTGTCTATCTTCTGAATTTTCAGAACGGCAAGTCTTATATCGGAGTAACGAAAAATATCAAAAAAAGGATGCAAGAGCATATCAGCAGGTCAAAAAGCCTTCCGGATTTGGAAATAAGCAAGGCAATATTGGATTTAGGAATTCCGCAACCAGCGATACTGGCAACAGTTTCAACGATGAAGGAAGGTCATTTGCTCGAAATGGAATTAATAAAAAACTTAGGCACTCATTTTCCAAATGGATTGAATGTTTCTGCCGGTGGAAAAGGTATTTTTGGATTACCGGCGCATATAAAAAGCGAAGCTGCGAGAAAAGCCAGGGACACTTATTTCAAAAGAACCAGCAAGGAAGAGCGGTCTTTGAAATCGAAGAAAAGCAGAGATGCTTGGACTCAAGAATCAATGAAAAAGATGAAGGATACCAAGAAAGCACAATTTCAGAACCCAGATTATTTGGAGAAAATCACAGCCATAAATCGCAGACAAAAATCACCAGAAACGTTAGAGAAACTCAGATCGGCAACCAAGGCGAAATGGGCAGACCCAGCTTACAGGGAAAAAGTGAATGCTGCGCGAGAAATGAAGCAGGCTCAACTCAGAGCATCGGATCAGTCATGGGTGGAGAAGAAAAAGCTGAAAATGTCTGTTGCGATGAAAGAGAAGTGGAAAGACAAATCTTTTGTGGCGAAAATGAAGGAAAGATCGTCAAGCCAAGAATCGAAGATGAAACTTGCAGAGAATGGACGCAAAGGCGGAGCGGCGTTGACAGAAGATGGTCGCCAGCGGAAGAGTGCTGCGGCCAAGAAGATGTGGACAGAGGAGAAGAAGATTACTCACTCTTTGATCGTTCGGAACTATTGGAAGAAGAAAAGAGAGGAGTCTTTGAAGGAGCCGCTCGAGGAGAAAAAAGGATTGGAAACGTAGAAATAATATCGTTATCAATTGAAGGCGACAGCACTTATGTTGCGGGCGGCATGATTGTTCACAATACGCCATTCTGCAAGGCCACCGATGGCCAAACATTTAAGCCGGGGGAAGGACCGCAGCCGCCAGCGCATCCTGGGTGCAGATCGGTACGGGCGATGTATCTGTCACAAGATATAGGCGTAAGACCATCCAAACCGGTTACCGAGCGCTTGCTTGTTAAAGAGTACGCCGCCAAGAATGATCTTGGATCGATCAATAACCGGGATGATCTTCCGCACGGAACCAAAGGAGATTACGACGAATGGGCGCGCAAGCGTGTACGTGAATTGGTTGGCCAGGTCCCGGCCAAAACCACATACAACGATTGGCTTAAAACCCAAACTCAAGAATTCCAGATCGATACGCTTGGAAAAACGCGCGCCGACCTATTCAGGAAGGGCGGGCTCACGTTGGATAAATTTATCGATGCAGACGGGACAACTCTGACACTCAAAGAGGTTGCGCAGCGGGACGCAGCCGCATTTGAACGTGCCGGGTTAGATGTGAGCAAATTTTTAAACTAGGAGAATAGCGATGCCAATGCAACTTAAACTGAAACTTACCACGCTCGATGGATTGGACCAGGTTTTCCATGATCTGTATACCGAACAGGCTGACAAAACATACCTGCTAACCGGTGTCGAAGGCATGAAAACACAGGGCGATATCGACAAGGTTACTGCTGCGCTTGTGAAAGAGCGCGCTGATCACAAATCATTGAGGGAAAAATTTGCTCTATTGGGAGACCAAGACCCAGTGGATCTGCTTGCCCAGCTTGATCGCATCAAAGAACTTGAGGCCGCTGCCGCTGGGAAAATAGACGAAGCCAAGATCAACGATATTGTTGAGGGTAGAATCAGAACCAAGCTTGGTCCAATCGAGCGAGAAAACGCGCAGCTTAAAGCGCAACTCGCCGCAGAACAGCAAGTAACTACCGAGCTCAAATCAAAAGACAGGAAGCGCACCATCCATGACGTGGCTCGATCTGCTGCAATCAAGCTTGGCGTTATTCCAGAGGCTTTGGATGATGTTTTGCTCTATGCTGACAATATTCTCGATATCACTGAGGATAATCGAGTCGTTACCCGTGATCAGGTAGGCGTAACCCCAGGCGTTGACCCGGAAGTATGGTTAACTGAAATGCAACAGAAAAAACGCTACTGGTGGCCTGGCAGTCAATCCGGCAATTCAACCGGATCCGGTTCTGGTGGAATTTCTGGTGACAACCCTTGGACCGCTACCGGCTGGAACATAACCAAGCAGACCGAAATATTGGCCGCCGATCCAAAGCGCGCAGAACAGATGGCGCGGTCAGCTGGTAC
>OFRC01000316.1_pt1 | contig 13375 bp, 23 predicted proteins | sample 1543051 | NCBI WGS metagenome assembly OFRC01 (sample SAMN07774231, study PRJEB24372) | wastewater metagenome
GAATCGCATCAGCTTCGTGACAAGAATGGAGAGTACTGTAACGACGATGATCCCGATGATGAACGGGAGGACCTTGTCGAGGATGACCCACACAAGGAATGCATCCTTGGCGGAATCACCCAAGTGGGTGGTGGCTCCGGTAATGAGCCGGATCATGGTGGTGTCGATCATGTTTATTCCTTTCAGAAGATGGAGTCGTCAGAACCCTCTGCGAGGTCACCCAGGAGGCCACCCAAGAGGGAGCCACCAACGATGGCGCCGAGGATGGATGAACCTGTAGCGAAGCCCACAGCGGCACTCAGGCGGTCATGGTATCTCCTTGATTGTGTGTGGGATGTTGCGAAGGGTGTAGCTGATCCACAGCTCAACCGAGCGTGGCGTTGGTTGGTGTACAAAGTGTACAGGATTGACTTCGAGAGAGAATGAGTGAGTGCTGGAGTCACCTTTGACTGTGATATCCAGCTTCACTTCCTTCTCCATCTGACGATGTGATCCACATTAGACTCCAGATCCGACATAGGATGGAGTTGTGGATCACCCTTGTTGATGTCGATGTAGAATCCACCTTGTGGATCGCGGGTGAATCCACTGGCTTCAGCCCAATCATCCAGAGCTGTATCAATATTCTTGACCCAGCCATAGTAGCAGTGATGTGGTACACATCCACTGATGCGAGGAACTCGTTCACTTGAGAAGACGCAGATGCTACAAACGCCGACACCTTTTTGATTTTTTGTTGAAATCACCATCGTAACTGGGGATTCTTCAACTGAATCATTGTCCACAATTCGTCTGAATGTTCCCTTGTGCTCGCAGTACATCACTCACTCCAGCAGGAGTCTTGCCGAGACAGGTGGCAAGTGGTGATTTTCTCCGGCTCTGCTTCTTCTTTTCGGACGATGACGATGGGTGCCTGTGCCGGAACCTGGATGATCTTTCCCTGCCTCGTGAGGAGGCTTGCAACAACGATGAGTGTGTCCATTTTTACTCCTCTCTGAGTTGGTATGATGTGACATTGCCCACATGGTATGTATGGCGCTGTATCATGTAGTCGGTGTGGTGCATCGGTGAGACAAAGGCTTTTGTGCCATTGTGGAGGAAGTGTTGGCCTTCGTACCTGTCGCCAATTGCCAGTCTACGGAATCCCAGAGATTCGAATTCCTCCACAGAGATTCTTAATTCGTTTAAGGGCATCACTCCTCCTTCAATCGGAAGGAGTCAAGGCGGTAGCTCGGGTACTTTGTGAGGAAGTTCCGCCTCATCTCACGAGATGGGCGAAACTCCCTTTCATCAGAGGTTCTGACGAAATACTGATCAGGATACGTTTCGCCAATTCCAAGTCGAATGAATCCGAGATCACGAACCTTCGTCTCTGAGAAAGCGATTGTTGGTATCGGCATCACTCCTCCTTGAGCTTGAGGATGGTTTGGTGATGTTCTGCTCTTACCTTCCCTCCATGATTCTTGTAGTCGGCGGGAAGAAAAGCTCTTGGCTCATTACTGAAAGCGATGAGGAAGTACTGATGAGGAATCACATCCCCCACCGGAACCTCCTCCAAGTGAGTGCGTTTGACGTTTCTGAGTTCCATCACTCCTCCCGTAGCTTATAGATGGGGCGGTGCCTCGGGTACGAAACCTTATCCCTCAAGATCTCTCTGGAAGTTTGGTTCCAATCCAGATCGAATGATGCAGCCCCACGGGTTCCAAAGAATGTCTGAGGGGGGAATAGTTCTCCGTCTTGCACGATCTGAAGCTCATCGAGGCTGATTCCTGTTGCGGACCTCATCATTCCTCCCTCAGTCTGAGGAAGATTGATGACCTGTTGTGTACCTCACCCTGTAATCCTGGGTAATCGGAAGGAAGGATGATATCTCCTTCTCCGCGCTTCCAGAATACTTGAGGTGGAAGAATCTCTCCACGAGGAATCACCTCAAAGTGTCTCTCTGGTACATTCTTTCCAACCATCGGGCTGGTGTAGTCGTTGCGACTCATCTGACCAACCACCAGCGCATGAGGTGTCCCTTGGCGTCGGGGCGGTAGGCTTGGTGAGAGGGCGCGGTGTGGTGCCGCTGAAGCACACCATCGCTCTTGAGGATCCGGAACAGGTTTCCCCAGTCAGGAGGATTCATCTGTGCCACGATGGCGGCGGAGCCCTTGCTACGCTTGATCATGGCATCACGCAGGAGTTCTGCATGGACGATGCAACCGACACGGTTCTTGAGGATGGTCTTGGCGAGACGGATGACGGCAGGGTTCAAGAGAGTCTCCTTTGGCGCTGTCTGCGCCGGATTCGTTCCTCCCTTCGTTCGCGGAGAAACATGATGAAAGCTCCACAAAGAGCAATGGTGGGAACGACGACAAACATCGCCAACCACACATTCAGCTCATGGGGAATGAATGAGATCACGGGTTTCCCCTTTCGGAGTGACACGAATACCTTTGACGGCTCGCATCGGGAGTACACAGCGCACCTTGCAGACAGGTTCATCGGGCAGGACGAAGTAGTCCCTTCCGTGCTGTTCTGCTCGGTGCTTGGCGAGGATGATGAGGTGTCTCATTTGAATTGACCACACCAATCATCCTTATGCTTGTTCACCACAATGGGTAGGCATCGGCATGGATGAACATCTCTCAGACGAAACTGAGGTATGTGGATGTGATTTTCTGGAAAAACATCCTTACCAGTTTGCCAAAACTGGCACGATTCACATGATGGATCCTTGTCTTCCATCATCTCACCTGTGACAGCCAGAGGATAGTGTAGATGACTCCAATCACAGCCATGGCAATGAGTCCGAGTGTCACAATGAACACTCCGACCATGAGGAGCATGGGCCTGTTGGGGTAGTTGTCGTGTTCGGCGGGGGCGCTCATCTGAGCAGACCACGGACGAAGGACTTGAGTCCAGGGTGACTGGGCTCCACGACCTGCGCCGGAACCTCGATGGGGCCTCGAACCGACTCCACATGGATGGTATTGAGTTCCACTCCATTCACAGGACCCTTGTAGGGGCGAGCGAACAGATATCCATTGAAGGATCCATCGCGCCTGGTTCTGGTGTGCTCGCTGAGTTGCTCCTGGTGTACGGTGTGGACAAGCATCACAGGGCGATGCTCGATTCCCCAGCTACGACGAATCGCGCCGGAATCATCCGCTTCCTTCAGCACATCATCGTCATCACCGACGATGGCGAAGAACGGAAGCGGAGGATGATTGTCTCTGGTGTACCATCCATTCTTGCGAGCGATGGCATCCAGTTCGTCAAAGGACGGCTTATGCATAGGATTTCTCCTTTTTGTGAGTGAAGGTCGGTTGTTATCCGACAAAGTGAGGGCCCAAGGCTGGTATCGAACCAGCTTCCGAAATGACAGGACTGACCGTTTGCGTCTCTCACTTGGGTTCGCGCATAGGCGGAAAATCCGTAGATACAATCCGATTTCTGCGGTACTTGCGCGTTCGTCCATAGCTACTAGAGTATTACCTGAACAACTCGGCCTCCATCGTAACGAGGGCCTTTCAAGAATAATTCCGGTAGTGCGGCGATTACATCCATTCTCTCTGCACCCCTTATGGATGCATCACGGGTAAACCCTAACCGCACTAACTACCTGCCATCGCTGGCGAGTAGCCGCAACTGCCACAATCCACAAGGGAATGTTATTGGCTTATGTGCGCCGGAACCATAGACGTAACGCCCATGCCTATAGGATAGCTCTATAGGAAGCTAAGGGACACTAGGGAGACTCGAACTCCCATTCCGGGCCACTACGGGCCACGATCCTACCTGTTAGACGATAGTGTCCAGAGACTAGTGCTCTTTCTCCTGGATCTCCGCAAGGGCGCGCAAGCGGGATGCGTCGTTTTCGAGGATGCGACGAGTCGAGAGGTTGGCCAATTGGATATTCCTCTCCCTTTCTGAGACGTGGTAATCCTCACGCTTGACAGGCTGGACGGAACGATCGGGCAATTCCTTTTCGATCATCGGTTTTCCAAGGTCCAATTGACCTCTCTCCATCCATCCAATGAGTCGGCCTATATCGTTTCCGATATCTCGGACGTGCTGGACTTCAGCCTTTGCTTTCAAGGCGCGATTCGTTCGGCCTGAATCTGGCGACCGAGTGAAGCCGGATGAGACAGGTCCAGGCATGGATTGATCTCGTGCGATTCGTCCGCATTGACCTTCCGTGCGAGGCAGGTGCGAAGGCGAACCACCCAACAGGGCGTCGTGGTGGCGCATTGCGCGCCGGATCTTACTCGGTTTCATAGCGTCCCCCTTTAGGGTGAATGTGAAACTCACTGACGCCCATTGCAGGGCGTTGTGGCGCTTGCCAGTGAGTGAGAGACTTACGCCTCGATCGTCTCCATATCTTCGGCCCGGCGAGCCTCGCGAAGGTCCAGGAGGAGACGAGCGTTCGAGGCGGGGATCTTGACTGGGATACCGGAAGCCGTCGTGAGAACGTAGGAAGTACGTTGGCGGCTTCCGTGGTTCTTTGCGAGATCACGGTACGCCTTCAGGCGATCCTCGATCGGAAGATCCTTGATCGAGGCGGACCCGGTAGCAAGAGCCGCATGATCGGCGGCACGGCTGGACGAGACGGTATGGATGGCGAGAGACATGATTGACCTTTCGGTTTTGAACAGTGGGAGGATTCCCAAACAACCCGGATTTACCGGGGAAAGCCTCTCACCCGATTCTAAGGGTGACATAAGGCTGTATCACTTGATCTTAGCTAGTTCCTCGAACCTCTCACGATGAATCCGGATTTGTGCACCGGAATCAACTAGCCGTAGTAGGTGGAGAGTGATTGTCCTGCCTTTCGGCGTGACCTTCACAACCCTTTCGAGCACTAGACCAGACTTGGACTCGATGCGAGTCAAGCCAGAGGCGTCCTGCGCCGGAATCATCTTGTGAACTCCAATAGAGACATAACAAAGGACATCACCAATCCACTAAGGACCAGAACCAACCCAAAACCGACAAAGCGATCTGAGTCAACACGAGACTGATTCATTCTGAATCCTCCCAACCTGGACGTAACGCCCAGTAGCCGATCCGACGGCCAGCCGATGTAGACAACCTAACGCGGACTCCAGATCACGCCAAATCAAGCGGATCCAGAGAGAGAGAGCGAAAGGGATCGCTCCCCCTGCCCTAGCGGTACCTGTTGACCGCATCGGGAGCCCCTTGGAGAGGCTTCCGACCCCCAGAACATACCGGGATCCGGGGATCGGACCAAACAGCCCACAATCGGCCTCAAATTGACCTGTAGACAGGCGCCCTCGCACCCACACTTGCCCCCCCGGGTGGGGTTTTTGAGGGGGTGTCGGGGGAGATTGTGGGTTAGGCACCAGCTCAGTAACCCCGAACTGCTTCTAGCGTTGTAATGGGATGACACCACCTTTCTGGCACGAAAGAGCCCCCCATCCCAAATTTTTTGGCGGGTCGGAAATTAGGGAGTTTCCATAAAAAGGGTGGTTTTGTCTCAATCTATGCCCGAAAAGCCGGGTCTGAGAGAATGTTTGTCTCAAACTCGGAATAGTGAGTTTCCATTTAGGCCAGTGTTTATGTGCGTTAGTGCTCTGAAAGCAGTACATTTGGGTTACCAGGAGGTGTTTTCATGTCAGACCCGTTGATCCCGTTGGACCTCAGTAACATTGAGGGTGAGACAGTAGAGCAGTTTGTCGAGAGGAACCGCAAGGCCGTCATGGTGAGGATCTTTCAGAAGGCCATGGACGGTGATGGTCGCTGTCTAGAGATGGTTGGTAAGATCGTTTCCGCTCCATTTATTGAGAAGTCGAAGGTTTTTGCCATTAGTGGTGGCAAGGCTGGTGGCTTTGAGGGGATTTTGCAGGGTGGAGCCATGGGGAATATGCTTGAGGCTCTCCGTAGGGGTGAGATCAAGACTGACCAGTTGGCCCAGCCTGAGGGGAATCTCAAGAGCAGAGAGGTTGTTATGACTCATCTTCTCCAGGAGGGGAGGCATGAGGAGGCTGTAGAGGACCGTAAGCGTCGTATTGAGCGCCGTCAGGACTTCAAGCCGGGTATGCAGGTAGCAGAGGATGTAGGGGGTCTAGAGTGAGTGGATTTCAACCGAATGACCGTTTGAACTACCTGATTGACAGGAATTTGGGAGCTATTGGGGATGTTAAGTCCTCTCTCCAGGCGATGCAGGACGAGAAGGTTCTTGCCGAGTTGGATGAGTTTCTCCGCACTAATTACCCTGGGCGGTACTTTATCCCCAATTTGGGCCAGGAGAGGGCGATTTTGCCCTTGAAGGACATTGACATCAATGATGATGAGATCAGAATTGGTGTTTTTGCTGGGGGAAATGGTGTTGGCAAGACGACCACTTTGGCCAATTTCGCCCGTGGATTGGCTTGGGGACGGACTGAGATGTCTTCCTTCTATGAGGACTGGAACGTCTTTGAGAAGTTTGAGAAGATCCGGGTAGAGGAACGCCGTCCCGTTAGGATTAGGATTGTCTGCCATGCCGTGGGTATGGAGGAGACTGGTCAGGTCTACCAGGAGATCTTGAAGTGGTGGCCCAAGGGGTTGTACCAGTGGGAGAAGAACCACAAGAGTTACTTCTCTATGTGTAAGTGCTACGACCACGACAAGAATCTGGTCGCAATTATCAATGTTAGGACGTTTGACCAGGACAAGACGGCTCATGCAGGTCCCACTGAGGATGCTATTCTGGTTGACGAGCCCATGCCTCAGGAGATCTTCTCTGAGAATATTGGCCGTCTTAGAACCAAGAAGGGTGGCATCATGTGGATGTTCCTCACTCCTCTTGAAGTGGGAGGCTGGATCAAGGACCAGTTGGCCAATCGTGACGATGTGACGTTTACTTCAGCATCTATCTGGGATAACTGTGCTGATTGGCACCCTTACAAGGAGTTGAGGGGCAAGACTAGGGGTCACCTGAAGCGCAAGGTCATCGAGCGAATGATCAAGGAGTGGAAGCTTGAGGGCCCTGAGATTGCGGAGGCTCGCGAGAACGGCACTTTCACTCACTTGTCTGGGTCTGTTTTCAAGGAGTTCAACCCTGGGGTTCACGTTATTGAGCCGTTTGAGCTTCCCAAGGACTGGCCTGTGTACTGTGTGATGGACCCCCATGATGGTAAGCCGTCCATGGTGGGGTGGTACACGGTGGCTCCGGACGATACTATCTACTGGATTGCTGAGTATCCCAACCAGTACTGGACCAAGGCTGGTGGTGGTGGGTCTGTGAAGAAGACTTGTGACGCTATTCGGGAGATTGAAGCGCCGTTCAGGGGTCAGGTGATGTATCGGTTTGGTGACCCGATGAAGCTCAAGATGCCGTATTCTAACTCGAACCTGACTCTCCAGGGTGAGTATGCTAACCAGGGTTATCGGTTTGCTCTGGCAGATAACGCTGTAGATATCGGTTTGAGCCGTATTAGAGGGTTGCTGGACTTCGACTCTACCAAGCCTGTTGCCCCTGGGAATATGCCCAAGATGTTCTTCTTCTCTAGGAACTGGTGGACCAATGAGCCCATTCAGAACCTCACTACGGGGATGAGTCAGCTCTGCTACAAGAAGAATGCCTTCTCTATGTCTTCTGAGAGGGCTATGGGCTCTCTGTTGAGGGAGGAGTGGAAGGATCCGGTGGACGTTGTCAGGTATGGTGTGATGAGTAAGAAGCCCTTTAGTGCCGTCACGGGTGTTAGGAACTATGTACAGGCTTTGAAGTCGAAAGTGATGATCCGGCGCAACTAAAGGAGTTATTTTGTAGGCATGGAAAGAAGCCGTGAATACCTGATTGATGCCATCCGTAGGCGTGATCCCGATGTTCTTAGGGACATTGTGGACACGTTGGATGCGCGTCTGTCTGTTGCGCCGTCCAAGAAGGCTGTCTCTGCGCCTACTGTGACTATCCGGAGTGTTCTTGATAGTGTCTCTGTTACTTGGGATACTCTTACGGGGAAGCCTACTACATTCCCCCCTAGTGAGCATACTCACTCACAGTATCTAGAGGAAGAGACTGACCCTACGGTTCCGGCGCACGTCAAGGATATCACTCAGGATGACATTGATCTATGGAATTCTTCATCTGAAATTCGTGTTGGTGTGGCGTTTTCCGATGTTTCAGTTGATTCACTAGTTGGAATTGTGACTGGTGGCATCGTTAGAGCTGATGCTGATCTAGGTATCCAGGCTATCGGTGTTGCTTTGAATTCAGCTCTTACTGGGGAAGATGTTCAGTATTCATTCACTGGTGAGATTTTTGGACTCACAGTGCCATTTACTGAGGGAGAAGATCTCTATCTTGGTACTAATGGTAATCTTTCCTTGACTCCACCAGTGTCTGGTGGAATCTCTCAGAGGGTTGGCACTGCAACCCCAACTGGAGCTATTATTTCACTACACCAACCGATCTATCAGGGGTAAACAATGGGTACTGCATCAACCAAGAAGTTCTTGAGGAACAACTCTGGACAGGTCGCTGAAGAAGCGGCTCTCCTCACCTCTGCTGGCGCAGGAGATGCGAACCGCATCCCGGCCCTGAATGCCGCTGGCATCCTGGATGACAGTATCGTCAACTCCAAGAGCACCTCCGCTGGCGCTGGTGATGCGGGTAAGATCCCGAAGTTGAACGCTAGTGGAATTCTAAATGATTCGATCATCAACTCAGTCTCAACGTCTGCTGGGGCTAGTAGTGCAGGTAAGCGCGTGGAACTCAACGCATCTGGTCAGATTGATGAGACTATGTTGCCTACTGGTGTTGCTCCTGACCTTGCTGTCATTGTGGCCTCTGAGGCCCTGAGCGCCGGTAATCTGGTGAATATCTGGAGCAACGCTGGTGTCGCCAACATGAGGAAGGCTGATGCGGCATCCAATAAGCCAGCTCACGGCTTCGTGAAGGCTTCTATCGCATCTCTTTCTTCTGGTACCTGCTACTTCGAGGGACGAATCTCTGGGCTTACCACCGTGACTCCAGGTGAGAACTACTTGGGTGCCGCTGGTGCGGTCACAGCAACTCCTCCTACTGCGACTGGATCTTGTTTGCAGAGGATTGGCCTTGGGGTTTCTACTACCGAGGTCAACTTCGAGCCTGACACCGCTATCCTGTTGGCATAATCATGGCTGACCGCAAACCTATCGTAGTCATCTCTGGGCAGGTTCAAGAGATTCCAGCAGTTGATACTCTTGTTATTCCTAGCGCCGCAGTATCTGACCTTACTACAGGATGCATGGTTTCTACTATAACTGGTGGTAGGCTACAAACTTTGGACGCCGCAGGTAGTCGTGCACTACTGGAACTCCCCCCGCAGAACCGCTCCCTCAAGAGTGGATATGGAACTGGATGGGTCAAGTTCTGCACGCTCAAAGTGACGACGCAGAACCACTCCGCGATGGCCACAGTTGACGTTGTGACCACGGGTCGAAATCTTCAAAGCGACCGTTCGGTTTGTCGCGTCTTTGCACGCATCCGCCAGACTTCCGCGATGTCCTCCGCGCTCAACATCGTGGACGTCCGCTACATCCAGCAGGGCGGAATCAGCCCTTCGAGCTACGCACCGTCGTTTGGGTATGTCATCACGCAGGATGACGCGACAGCAAAGATTGTGGACGTGTACCTCGCGACAGTTGGAAGCAATGATCGCTTCCGCTACTCCGTCGTCGGCACCTGGAGCGACCTTGCGGCCAACGCCCCCGTGTTCTACGAGAATTCCACGGTGGAGGGCACTATTCCGGCAGGGTTCGTCGCCGGGATTCGAGAGGATCTGGTGGTTGAGTCTTTGCGCTCCAATGCTGTCACGGCTGAACTCCCTGCCTATGCCGACGCCAACAAGACCTTCCAGACCGAGTCTGCCTCCGCATTCCGCACGCGCATCGGGGTCGCTGGTGCGGAGCGCATCAACCGATCCCTAAAGAGCGCGACTGCCTCGGGGTGGCTCAAGCTGGCGACCCTCAAGGCCACCGCTGTCAGCCATGTGGCCAGCTTCATGGCGGAGGTTGTCTCTGTCGGTCGCTCCACTGGCGCAACGGACACCCAGCGCGTGCGCTTGCTTGTCAGGCTCAAGCAAAATAACGCGATGTCTTCGCCGCTGGACATCATCCAATGTGAGTACACCAGCGAGGGCGGATCGAGCTTCACGCTCGGATACGTCGTTGAGCAGGATGACGCTGTTGAGAAGAGAGTTTCGATCTACGTCGGCGCGAACTCCAGCACGAATTATGTGCGTTTCACCGTGCTTTCCGCCTACTCAAATGCCGCCGGAAACGCCCCCGTGTTCTTCGAGGATCCGACGCCTCTGGCGAGCCAGCCGACGCCGTGGGTCAATGCATCGCTTGCGCCACTGTCGGGCGGCGCTGGCACGCTGACCACGCTTTCGACCACTGGCCTCGCCACGCTGGCACAGGCCACAGTGTCCGACCTGACCACTGGGCGCATGGTGTCCACCACGACTGGTGGGCGGTTGCAGACATTGGATGCGGCGGGGTCGAGGGCGTTGATCGGAGCTTATGGGTCTGGTGACAATGCCTCTCTCGGCACACTTACTGTCACTGGAGCAACAACTCTATCGGTGGCCCTTACTGGCCTACTGAGGGCGACTTCTGGTGTCGTGTCTGTGGCGACCGCTGGCGATGTTACAGGACAATTGTTGACTGGATATATACCTGCCGCAAATACCGCACTATCCGAAACAGATTCAATCCTTATAGCTTTTGGGAAAGTTCAAAGTCAGATAAATGCAAAACAGAATTCACTTGGATATACCGCTCTGAACAAAGCCGGCGACACAGGGATTAACTCGTCATCAGCTTTCCAATGGACGGGAGCTGATCCTCGAAACTGGATCCAGGGAGGACGCATTAGTGTATACTGGGGCGGAGTGAGTCACGCTCTTACGACACGCGCTAATTCGTCATCAATCACAATTATGCGCGGCGGCTCTATCACTGATGACTCTGATGGCGGACTTGATTTTTTGGTTGGAAAACTATCTGTTACAACTCCTAGCGCAGCTACGGCTTACGACTTGGATATTGTAAATGGAGTTTTGAAAATCGCGAACGTAGGCGTTGTTGGATCTCGTAAAACAGGATGGGCCGCCGCTACCGGAACATCTACTCGCACCACCTTCGCAACCAGCACCGTAACTACTGCCCAGCTCGCAGAACGAGTTAAAGCTCTGATTGATGATCTGATTTCCCATGGCCTTATCGGGGCATGAGGATTATCTTTAGAACTTAAATTAAAGGAGTATCCCGTGGATAACATCACTCTTGCACCTGAAACCATGAAGATCATCGTCGGAGCCTACAAGCGAGCCGAGGACGCAAAAATGGCACTGAATGTCATTCTGAACGACTTGGGACTCCCTGCTGGCTACCAGATTGATGTCTCCACCGGAGTTGCTGTTGCCCCTCCAGAGGAGTCTCCACCGGAATAAGGCTATATTTTAGCCATCACCACGAGAGAGAGGAGTGATCAATGGCTTACAAGGAATATTCACGCTGGGTCAAGGATGGTGCGCCTAACACTGTCGTATCCGAGATCAATGATAACGGAACTTGGCAGTTGTACCAGCCTGACTTTTATTCACCTGAGGCAGTGACGTTCTACGCAGTGCGTGGTTCCGGCGCTGATCCTGTTGGAGCCTCTGTTCAGCTTGGGCTACGAGTTGGAATTGGTGCTCCCACCAGTGTTGATGGAGCTACTCTGACCATTCCTAATCTCGCCGATGGAGTGAGTGCCGGATTCCCTGAGCGCATCATCCCTCAGGGTAAGGTGTGTGCAGTGGTTACTGGCTACGTCGCACCGTTCAAGCTGGTTGGTGTTCAGTGATCAGCGGTGGCTCATTTGGAAAGCCTTCATCTGGTGGTGGAGGCGGTGGTGTTACGATCCCTGCATGGGGATCTCTTCCTGCTGGATCTACTGGTGATGTCGTTCCTGCAACCCTTGGTGGGGTAGCTATTACTGCTCGCAAGGGCGCTTCAATCTACCACCCCGCCTATCCAACCTCCGCGCAACTTGCCGCGCTGTGGCCGTCCTCGGACCAGTTTCCTGGCGTGCGGATCGGTCCGATGCGTAGATACTGGCAAGCTATCGCTGAGCAAAAGCCCATCAAGATCATGGTCATCGGTGACTCTAACTCCGTCGGCCAAGGTAAGACGGGCGGCGACGCTGGGTGCCGTGACATCTCATGGCCCAAGCTGATGGCTACACGCTTTGGGTGGCGCGATGGTATGGCATTTGGTAATGGCCGCTCTGATTCTGACTCCCGCATCACCTATGATGGGTGGTTCTCGAACATCAAGTCATGTCTTGGTGGTGCCTGGCAGTCCAACGATGGAGGACAGGATCTAGAATTCGCTCCCGGTATTGCGTGCGACTCTGTGGTGGTTACGGGTGTCGCAGTGTTTGGCGCTGGCGGCACGTCCACGGTCTATGTAGACGGCGTTAGCGCAGGGACTATCAACCACAATACCGACATCAACGGCGGCAACGACCTCCCCCAGATAACATGGACCGGAACGCGAGGCGTCCACACGATCAAAGTCTCCAACAACGGAGGCGGGACGTGCTGGATCAACTCTATCCAGACTTTCGACTCGCAGTCCACCGTGCCAGACTTGTACCATTGCGGCGTCTCCGATGCCAACATGGGGGACCTGTACGCCGACAACCAACCCTATGACAACCGCAAGCACCTCCGGCAGATTCAGCCGGATATCGTGATCCTTGCCGCGACTATCAACGACTTGGACGACGGCGCGACGGTTGGATCGATCACCACGGGCATGGACCTCGTTCGCCGCAACGTCCGCGAGAACCGAGGCGAGTTCATCGGGGTCTGTGGATGGGCGACGAATCGCCCCAATGTGACCCAAGCCAACCTCGACCTCCTGTCGGCGCACCTCCTCACGCGCTCGCAGGAAGACCTGACCGCCTGGGTGGACAACCGGGCCGCGCTCGGGTACACCTACGCCACGACCAACCCAGCATACGTCGCGGACGATTGGCACCTGAATACGGCGGGATACGCCGCGATGGAGGACCAGATCCGGCGAATCTTCGAGTAGGCTTGATGCGCCGATCCTCCCGGCGTATCTTCAAGCCTCGTTGTTGTGTCCTTTCTTGAGTGGTTCGGCGGGGGTTCACCTGCCGGAAAAGCGGGGAATTGAGAGAGGGCCGGGATTTATCCTGGCCTTTCTTCGTTGCGCAACCCGCCGCGAAATGGTAGACTTGAGGAATGCACCTCTACCTGACCCGTCGCGTCAAAGGCCCCCGCTCCACCATCGGCACCATCGAGCACGACGGGCGGCACCTCTGCTACACCTGCGAGGATGTGATCCGCGAACCCGAAGCGGGACACCCTGCCACGGCGGACGCGGGAGC
>OFRC01000317.1_pt1 | contig 13372 bp, 13 predicted proteins | sample 1543051 | NCBI WGS metagenome assembly OFRC01 (sample SAMN07774231, study PRJEB24372) | wastewater metagenome
CCCACGCGCAGAAAATATCCTTGACGGGGGTTTTGTTAAATGGCCTTAACAGGTAAGAAAAGGGCATTTGCCGAAGCCAAAAAGGCCGGGAAATCGAATAAGGACGCGGCTTTGCAGGCCGGGTACAGCGCAAAGACGGCGGGGCCTGCTGGATCGCGTCTTGTTAAAGACCCGGACGTGGTCGTCTTCCTGAAAAAGAAGGCCGCTGCGGTGCAGCAAGAGCCTGCCGGGTATGCGCCTGATGGCATCAAGCGACCGGACGCGCCGGAAAACTGGCCGTTTGGCCGAGCCGCCCCGGAGGTGCCTGCCGCGACCCCTGCGCCCACTGCCGCCCCGGTCCTGACGGCGCGGGCGTACCTGTCCCAGGTTGTGAACGACCTTGAGCTGGACGAAAAGCTGCGCCTGGACGCGGCCAAGAAGCTGATCGAGTTCGAGGAACAGAAACCCGCCCCCAAGGGCAAGAAAGAGCAGCGCGAAGAGGACGCCAAGAAGCCCAGCAAGTTCGCGCCCAGCGCCCCGCCCAAGTTGGTTGCTGCTGGCGGTAAGAAAGTCGGCTGACCGTGGAGTGGTCCACCGCCTGCCCGGATTGGGAGGCTCGGCTGATCGCGGGCGAATCGATCATCCCGCCGCCGATTTTCCCGACCGAGGCTGAAAAGGCGTTGGCGATCTTCAAGGAATTGCGGGTTACAGACCTGCCCGGCAAGCCAACCTTTGGCGAGTGCAGCGAACAGTGGGTATTTGACTTTGTGGCCGCGATCTTCGGGGCCTATGACGCGGACACCGGCAAGCAGTTGATCCGGGAATTCTTCCTGTTGATCAGCAAGAAGAACACGAAATCGACCATCGCGGCGGGGATCATGCTGACGGCGGTAATCATGTGCTGGCGCGAGGAAGAGGAACACCTGATCCTGGCCCCTACAAAAGAGGTGGCCGACAACAGTTTTAAGCCAGCGGCTGGAATGATCCGTGCCGACGAAGAACTTGCCGCGTTGTTTCATGTGCAGGACCATATCCGCACGATAACGCACCGCAATACGAAGGCGTCACTCAAGGTCGTGGCGGCTGACACGGACACGGTATCCGGGAAAAAGTCGGGCAAGGTGCTTGTGGACGAACACTGGCTGTTCGGCAAGCAGGCCAAGGCCGAAGCGATGTTCATGGAGGCCACGGGCGGGCAGGTGTCGCGCGATGAGGGCTGGGTGATCTACCTGACCACGCAAAGCGACGAGCCTCCTGCTGGTGTGTTCAAGGAAAAGCTGGGCTATCACCGCGACGTTCGGGACGGCAAGATCGAGGACAAGAAATCGCTGGGGGTGCTGTACGAGTTCCCGCAGAAATTGGTCGATAGCAAGGGGTATCTGGACCCGGCGAACTTCTACATCACCAACCCCAATATCGGGCGCTCGGTTAGTGCGGAATGGCTGACCGACGCGCTCAAGAAAGTGCAAGCGCGCACAGATGGGCCTTTTCAGCAGTTCCTTGCAAAGCACCTGAACATTGAAATCGGGCTGAACCTGCGGACTGACCGCTGGGCTGGCGCGGACTTTTGGGAAAAGGCGGTCGATCCGACCCTGACCCTGGACGAATTGCTGCGCCGCTGCGAGGTGGCTGTGATCGGCGGCGACGGCGGCGGGCTGGATGACTTGCTGGGCCTGGCGGTGCTGGGCCGGGAGCGCGATACGGGGCGCTGGCTGGTGTGGTTCAAGGCGTGGGCGCACAAGATTGCATTGCAGCGCCGGCTTGAGATTGCTCCCCGGCTGCTGGACTTCTCGAAAGAGGGCGACCTGACCATTGTGGATGTCCCTGGGCAAGACTTGATCGAGTTCGCTGATATCTGCTGCCGGGTGCGCGATGCGGGCTTGCTGCCTGCAAAACAGGGAATCGGGGTGGACGGCGCGGGGATCGCGGACCTTGTCGATGAACTGGCGGGCCGGGACTTCACGCTGGATGACATCGTGGCGATTTCGCAGGGATGGCGGCTCAACGGGGCCATAAAAACCAGCGAGCGCAAGGTAGCTGCCGGGCAGTTGGTCCACGCTGGACGGCCAATGATGGCCTGGTGCGTCGGCAACGCCCGCACGGTCCAGCAGGGCAACGCAATTTCGATCACGAAGCAGGCCAGCGGGACGGCAAAGATTGACCCGCTGATGGCTCTATTTGACGCGGTGTCCTTGATGGCACTGAACCCGGCTTCAGCAGGCCGCTCATTTTGGGAAACCGCAGCATGAACAAAGCAAAACTGAAGGCGCTCGCTGCGCGGGCCGGGGGCCTGGTGCCCGATGCGCTGCTGGTAGGCGGTGCTGGCGCAGTTTCGTTCGGTGCAGGCATGGTGTATCTGCCTGCGGGGTGGATCGTGGGTGGGCTGTTTGCGCTGGCCGGTGGTGTTCTGACGGCGAAGGCGACCAAGTAATGGGTTTCTTTGCCGCTGCCGTTGCGGAGCGTAAAGCGATGGACCCGCTGGCCCTGTTCGCGGAGATTGCCCGGGCAGGCCGAACGTCGAAGGCCGGCCAGGTTGTGAACTTGGAAACGGCGATTCGTGTTGCCACGTTCTTTGCGTGCCTGAAAGTGCTTTCGCAGGGTGTGGCCCAGGTGCCGTTCAAACTGTTTCAGGAAGGCGAGTCCAACGGACTGGCGATGATCAAGCCTGCGCGCGGGCACCGCCTGTATGACGTGGTTTCGACCATGCCGAACGACTGGCAAACGTCCTTCGAATTCCGTGAGCAGATGGTCATCCACGCGGCTATCGGCAACGCCTACGCCTGGAAAAATCGCACTATCAACGGCATCGTTGAATTGATCCTGCTGGACCCGGCCCGCATGGTGGTGGAGCAGCCCAACGAGTACGAGCCGCCCATTTACAAGTACACCGGCAAGGACGGCTTCACCTTGCCCATGCCCGCCGAAGAGATTTGGCACGTTCGCGGCCCGAGCTGGTCTGGCTTCCTTGGCTTCGATGTGATCGGCATTGCGCGCGATGTGCTGGGCCTGACCTTGGCGATTGAAGGCAGCGTTTCAGGGCTGCACAAGAACGGCGCGCAGCCGAGCGGCGTCTACACGGTGGATGCGGTGTTGGACGATCCCCAGCACAAGAAGCTGACGAAGTGGCTCAAAGAGAACGCGGCAGAGCCGGGCGCCCCATTGGTGCTGGATCGCGGCGCGAAGTGGTTGCAGCAGACCATGACCAGCATCGACGCGCAGACCCGCGAAATGCGCAACGCACAGATTGAAGAGGTATGCCGAATCATGGGCGTGATGCCGATCATGGTTGGGTACTCCGACAAGGCATCGACCTACGCCAGCTCGGAACAAATGTTCCTGGCTCATGTCATCCACACGCTCAACCCTTGGTATGCGCGCATCGAGCAATCGGCGGACGTAAACCTGCTGACCAAGATGGAGCGGGCACGCGGCTACTACTTCAAATTCAACGCCAACGGCCTGATGCGCGGAGCAGCGAAAGACCGCGCCGAGTATTACGGCAAAGCGCTTGGCTCTGGCGGCGGGCAAGGCTGGATGACGGCTGACGAGGTTCGCCAGCTCGAAGAAATGAACCCGATGGGCGGCGATGCCGCAAAAATCCCGGCACCTTCGAATCAGAAGCCACCTGCGGACCCGCCAGCCGACCCGCTTCCCGCCTGAAAGGACAGGAAAAATGACCATCGAAAACAACCCGCTCAAGGCGCTTTCGAAGACGCCGAATGAGCTTGTGGTGGGCAACTACATGGTGCTGTTCGGAGGCCGTGATTTGGTGGGCGAATACTTCACCAAAAGCACGGTTTTCGACTCCAGTTACACCGATATCGGCACCCTTTATGTCGATTTCGAACACGGATTGGACCCTGACGGCCTGGGCATTGATGACAGCAACGTTTTGGGCGTAGTCGATTGGAAGTCAGCGAAAGTCGATGAAAAGGGCATTTTTGTCCAGCGAGTGCTGAATCGCCGCGCGAAATATGTCGATTTTCTGTCGGAACTGCTCGACGCGGGCGTGCTTGGCAACTCCAGTGAAGCGGTGCGCGGTAAGACGATCAAAAAGCCGAGCGGCGAAATCACCGCATGGCCGCTCAAGCGCGACACGCTGACGCTGACCCCGATGGAGCCGCGAATGATCGCAGGCAACGTGCTGGAGGCCGCGAAATCGCTCGCTGCCATGTTCCCGCACAGCAAAGCCCTGGCGACGTTGACCGGCGCTCCAGACCCCGAGCCTGCGCGGCTAAAAACCATTGAAGAAATCGGCGACTTGAACGGCGCCGAGCTGTACCTGCGTGAGGTAGGCGGCGTGTCCCGTTCTGAGGCGAAAGCCCTTGTGTCTCGCTTTTTCTCGATTGCCCGGCGTGAGGTTGGGCGAGCAAGCGAAAGCGCGGAATTGAAGGCAATCACCGCACTACTGGCTCAGCGCCAGGCACTTCTCACCGCCTGACGTACTCCGCGCCACCCCGCAACAGCCGCCCTTGAGGCGGCTTTTTCATTCCCGAAAGGAAATCGATATGAACGACGATCTGAAAACCATCGCGCAAACCCTGGAAGACCAGGGCAAGGCGCTCAAGGCCTTCCGCGAGGCCAACGACGAACTGCTGAAGGCCAAGGCTGACGGCAAGGCGTTCGGCGACCTGGAAGCCAAGGTCAAGACGCTGGGCGACGAGCTGGACAAGCTCGATGACATCAAGACGGCCATCGAAGAACTGCAAAAGAAGGCGAACCGCCCGCAGAACGACTCCGAAGTCAAATCCGCCGCCGATCTGGCCGAGGAAGTGAAGTCCTTCAACATCATGCTGCGCGCGGACTTCCAGTCCAAGGGCAAGCCTGCCCCCTCCGAAGTGGACGCCAAGGGCTACACCGAGTACAAGAGCGCCTTTTTCAAGGTCATGACCGGCACCCCCCTGGACAACCTGTCCAGCGACGAGCGCAAGGCCATGTCCGCAGGCTCTGACCCGGACGGCGGCTACCTGCTGCCCCCCTCGACCGTTGGCCGCATGGTTTCCAAGCTCTACGAGCAGTCCACCATGCGTCAACTGGCGACCGTGCAGACCATCAGCACCGACAAGCTGGAAGGCATCGTTGACAACAACGAAGCCGACGCAGGCTGGGTTTCGGAGCTGGGCACCCGCTCGGACACGACCACCCCGCAAGTGGGCAAGTACGAAATCGGCGCGCACGAAATGTACGCCATGCCCAAGGCCAGCCAGAAGATTCTGGACGACGCCGCCACCAACGTGGAGGCGTGGCTTGCAGGCAAGGTCGCGGACAAGTTCGCGCGTGTCGAAGGCGCGGGCTTCACCACCGGCACGGGCGTGGGCCAGCCGCGCGGCCTGTTCTCGTACACCACGGCGGCGACCGGCGACGACTCGCGCGCATGGGGCCAGTTCGAACACGTTGTGACCGGCGCGAATGGCGCTTTCCACACCACCAAGGCCGACCCGCTGCAAGACCTGATCGGTGCATTCAAGGATCAGTACCTGAACGGCGCGTCCTGGCTCATGCGCCGCGAACTGCGTACCGACATCCGCAAGATGAAGGAAGCAACCAGCGACCGCTACCTGTGGGAACCATCCCTGCAAATGGGCCAGCCTGACCGCCTGCTGGGCTACCCCGCCCGCGTCGATCAGTACGTGCCCGCAAAGGCAACCGGCTCCCTGTCGCTGGCCTTCGGCAACTTTGCCGAGGCTTACACCATCGTGGACCGCATGGGCATCCGCACCCTGCGCGATCCCTACACCGCCAAGCCGTATGTCGTGTTCTACAGCACGAAGCGAACTGGCGGCGGTGCCGTGAACTTCGAGGCCGTGAAGTTCCTGAAGCTGTCCACCTGATGAACCAGCCCCCGGCCTGATGGCTGGGGGCAACCAACACACTCAAAGGAAAAAATCATGAATCTCTCGAAAGACATCAAGATCACCGTTGTGGAGGCCGCAGCCGCAGCCGCGCAAACGGAACTCGTCACGGACGTGCTGGACATGCAGGGCTATGACGGCGTGATGTTCATTGCCCTGACCGGCGATGTCACCACGGCATCCGTCCTGACCCTGACTGTCAAGGCCAACAGCGCCAACAGCGTCAGCTCGCCCACGCCCGTCACGCAGAAGGCCACCACGGCGTTTACCGCCGATGGCACCAGCGCTGACAGCAAGGCGCTGATGGTCGATGTGTACGACCCGGCGCTGCGCTACGTGTTCGCCAGCCTGACGCGCACCGCTGCTGACGCTGTGATCGGCGGGATTATCGCCATCCAGTATTGCGCTGGTCTGCGCCCGACCACGCAAGACGCAACCGTGATCGCTTCGGCCATCGGCCCTGGCGTTGCTGCCTGATCACCAGGCTCCTGCGTGAAGAACCCGCTTCGGCGGGTTTTTTGCAGAGGAAATGAACATGGAATACAGGGTCACGACTCCCGTTGCAACCGAGCCTGTTTCCCTGGCGGAAGCTCGCCTGCAATGCAAGATCGACAGCGACGACACCAGCCACGACGCGGCGCTTACTTCGCTGATCACGACCGCACGCGAGAACGCCCAGCACTACACGGGCCGCGCGCTCGCGCCGCAGACGCTGGAGGTTGCTCTAGACGCCTTCCCGCCCTTCGACAACCCCTCGATCACCCTGCCGCTGTGCCCGGTGACATCGATCACCAGCATCAAATACACGGACTTGGCCGGGACCGAGCAAACCCTGCTGAACACGAAGTACGCGCTCAGCCCCTACGGTGAATCGCGGATGCTCGCGCCGACCTATGGGAGCTACTGGCCGACGACGCAAGATGTCATGAATTCCGTGCGGATCGTGCAGGTTTGCGGCTACACCGCGGAATTGCTGCCCAAGGCGGCAAAGCAAGCGATGCTGATTCACATTGAGCTGGAGTCGCCGCTGAACCCGCACACGCCAGCCGAGCGCGAGGCACTGGAGAAGGCGCGCGATTCTCTGCTGAACACGATCAAGGTCTACGGGTACTGAAATGGATTCGCGCTCGCGTAACCGGCAAGTGACCATCCAGACCCGCGCGGCGGGCGAGGACGCGAATGGTCAGCCTAATGGGGCGTGGGGGACGCATGCAGTCCTATGGGCCAACGTTCGGCATCTCAACGGCATTGAGACTGTACGTTCCAGCGCCGAAAGTTCCAAGGTAAGCGCGTCCATCCGCGTTGGCTATCGAACTGACCTGACAACTGCGATGCGGGCGCTGGACGGCTCTACAGTTTTTGAGATTAAGGCGGTCCTGCCGGATCGAGTTGGCAAGAAGCATGTCGATCTTGCATGTGAGTTGCTGTCGTGATCGCCATTGACACTTCATCGTTCCGCGCGTCTATCAAGGATGCCAGGGAGAGGGCCAATGCAGCCGCGCGGCCATCAGCCCAAGCAGGCGCGCAAGTCATCTATGACCAGGCGAAGGCAAACGCTCCGGTGTCTGACGAGGGGCACTACTTCTACGGCAAGTCCTTCAAAAAGACAGGGCAGCGCTATTACTTTGAGTCCGGGTCGCTGCGCAACGCCATCTATCAGGCGTTTCAAGAGAAAAAGAGCCGTCCTGGCTTTGCGGTATATGCCATCGCGTGGAATCGGGACAAAGCGCCATACGGTCACATGGTAGAGCTGGGCACCAGCCGCGCGCCCGCGCATCCGTTTCTAGGCCCCGCTCTTCACGACAAAGCTGCGGAAGCGCAAGCAGCAATGAGGGCTGAATTTTTTCAGCAGATGCGATGACCCTTGAGGCTGATGTCACGACCGCGATTAAGACGGTAACGGCGAAGGCTCACGCCGATGTTGCGCCACCGAAAACAACGCCGCCCTATGCGGTTTATCAAGGGATCGGCGGGCGCTCGCTGCGCTGGCTGGACAACACGGCGGCTGACAAGCGCAATACGTTGATGCAGATCAGCGTGTGGGCCACGACCCGCGCGCAAGCGACTTTGTTGGCGCATCAGATTGAAGAGGCCATGTGTGCCTCGGATGACTTCACCGCAACGCCGCAAGGCGAACCGATTTCTACGCACGACGCGGAAACCAACCTTTACGGCGCTGTGCAGCGCTATTCGATTTACAGCCTGCGTTAGCGGGCTTCCGAGTTGAGCGGCACCGTAAGGAGTCGCTCTGCAAACCGCCCGTTTCGGGCATTTCAAACCAGCCGCCAGTGAGCGGCTTTTTTTATTCCCGAAAGGAAAAATCATGGCCTATTCGTTCCCCGAAGGCTCGCAGATTTACTTTTCCTCGACGTTCGCGTCGGCGAAAGCAATCAGCGCGCTCACCAATGCAAACCCTGCTGTTGCAACCTCCACTGCCCACGGCTACGTGGACGACGACATCATCCTGCTCGACTCGGGCTGGGAAGATGCCAAGGACTCCTGCTACATGGTCAACCAGACCGCAACGGACAACTTTGAAGTGCTGGGCCTGAACGCCACGGACACAAATTTCTTTGCGGCCGGCGCTGGCGTGGGCAACGCCTACAAAGTCAGCTCCTGGGTGGCGATTCCCCAAGTCCTGACCATTGCCACCTCTGGCGGTGATCCGCGCTTCACCACGATCAGCCCACTCGCAAAGCGCAACAGCATCAACGTGCCGACCGGCTTTAACGCCACGTCGATCACGCTGACGCTGGGTCATGACGCCGACGATTCCAACTATCAATCCATGCTGTCCATCAGCCGTGGTCTGACCAAAGTTGCTTTCAAGTTGGTCATGTCCGGCTCCACGGTGCTGGGTTACGGCTACCTGACCGTGTCTGAAATGCCTGCCCTGAACGTGAACCAGGCCAACACCGTTACCGCCTCGTTCGCGCTGCTGGGCCGCGTTGTCAGCTACGCGACCTGATCCGGGCGCAAGCCCTTCTGCGCACCGACCCGGCTGCATTCGTTCCCTTCGCGGGGTTCGGTGCAGTCGGGCACGGGCTTTTTAACCCCCGCGAAAGAACCTCATGGCAGCAAAAGTCAAATTGGGCGCACGCCCGAAAACCTTCAAGCGTCCAGTCAACTTCCCGATGCTGGACGGCACGACAGGCAGCATCGAAATGGAGTACCGCTACCGCACTCGGCGCGAGTACGGCGAGTTCATCGACAAGGTTGTTGCTGACGCTGGCGCAACCGCCAAGCCGATGGATGAAAAGTTTTCGATGGCCGACCTCATGTTGAAAACGGGCAACAACACGGCGGATCACATCCTGCTCATTGCGGACGGCTGGAATCTCGATGAGCCTTTTGACCGTGAACACCTCCAGCAGCTTTGTGACGAGTTGCCGGGCGCGGCGACTGCAATTGTTGATCAGTACCGCGCGGCGGTTGCCGAGGGTCGCCTGGGAAACTGACGGCTTGTGCGGCAGCGCACTACCGGCCAGTTGAAGAGCCGCCGCCAGGGAATGCCTTTGCGCGCGTTCTGGCCGCTGCACAAGACAAGGTAGAGGTTGAGTGCTGGCCTGAAAACTGGCCCGCCTGGGAACTGTTCCGCAGCCTTCAGACGCAGTGGCGCGTCGGCATGGGCGGGCCAACCGGTCTTGAGTACTCCTCACTTTACCCACTGATAGACCGAGTAGCCAAGAACCCCGATGAGTGGGACGAGTTGTTCGGCGATATCCAAGTGCTGGAAATTGCGGCACTCAACGCAATGCACGAAAAAAACTAGGGGCCTCAATGTCCGAACTTGGCAGCATCAAAGGCGAAGTCTCCTTCGACACGACGAAAGCCGATGAGGCCCTTGGGCGGGTGGAGACGCGCGCCTCAAAAATGGCTGCGTCTGTGGCGAAGTCGGGTGAGGCTGCTGATAAAGGGATCGCATCCGTAGGAAAGAGCGCGTCTGCATCAGCTGAGAAGGTTGATTCCGCTGCCCGGAACATGATCGGGTCCATTCAGCGCACGACCGCTGCGATGAATGCCGGGTCAAAAAGCAGCGCCGACTATTACCGCGCGCTGGCTGCGCAAAGAGGTGTTGACCCGCGCGTCCTTGAGCCTTACCTGAAGCAGTTGGACGTTGCCGCCAGTGGCGCGAAAAAGGCGACGGTTGAGTTGCAGGGTATGGAGCGCGCGGCAAGGGGACTCGGCCAGGCTCTTGGGTCTTTGGGTGTGCTGGCTGTTGCAGCCTTCGGAATTAACGCGGTAAGTTCCGCTGCCGCCCTTGGCGACAAGCTGGATGATCTGTCTGAAAAGACCGGCATCACGGTTCGGGACTTGTCTGTACTTCGCTACGCAGGCGAGGTGACAGGAACCAGCTTTGACGCTGTGGCTGTCGGCGTGCGAAAACTCAGCCAAAACATGGCCGCAGCCGCTGGCGGCTCCAAAGAACAAATCGCCGCTTTCGCGGCGCTAGGCGTAAGCGTTAAGGGCCTGGACGGCAACCTGCGCGGATCAGACAAGGTGCTAGGCGACATTGCCGACCGCTTTGCGACGTTCAGCGATGGGCCTGCCAAGGCTGCGCTGGCAATCGAATTGTTCGGCAAGTCGGGCGCGGACATGATCCCGCTGCTGAACAAGGGAAGCCAAGGGATCGCGGAACTTCGGATTGAGGGCGAGCGGCTGGGCGCTGTCTTTGGTGGCGAACTGGCCGAGCAGTCCGCAGAGTTCAACGACAACCTCAAGCGCATTGCGCTGTCGTCGGAAGCGGCCCGCGTGCAGCTCGTCGGGCAGTTCATCCCTACGCTCAATGAACTGGCGAAGGCGTTCATTGAAACCAAGGACGGGACGGACAGTTTCGCACTCGCTCTAGGTGGCGGGTTCGCTACTGCATTGCAAGCGGCATCCATCCTTGGCCTGAACATCGCTTTTGTTTTCTCTGGCATTGGCCGGGAAATCGGGGCGATTGCAGCACAGAGCGCAGCGCTTGCGCGGCTGGACTTCTCCGGGTTTACGGCTATTAGCCAGGCGGTGCGCGAGGACGGCGAACGGGCGCGCAAGGAATTGGAAGCGCTGGAGCGCCGAATCCTTGGCCTGCGTGACGTTGGCGGCGGGCGCGGTCTGTTTGTCGATCCGCGCATTCTAGGTCCGGTCGATACCGTAGCCGAACAAGCACGCCGTTTGCGCGGCAATGCCCCGGTCATTGAAAAGCCCGCTTCTGGTGGCGGCGCATCGGCCAGCAAGGTCAATCGTGAACTGGAAGACCGAGCAAGGCTCCTGGCCGAGTTGGCGGGGCTGACTGGCACCTTTGCCAAGGATTGGGAAAACCTGTCCCGCGCGTTCAAGGACGGCGACATAAGCCTTGATCAACTGATCGCGGCTCAGGACGTGTTGCTGTCAAAGCAACCGGCTATCCGCGCGATGCGCGATGCGGAAGCAAAGTCCCTCGAAGAAACTAGGAAGGCTTATGCACAGTACGTGCAGGGACTGCGCGATAGCGAACGAAACGCGGAAGTTGAGATAAACACCCGCGTTGCGACCGCCAAAGCGGAGGCAGAGGCTTACGGGCTGCTGGGGTCGCAGGTCGCAATGCTGACACTGGCCCGCCTGGAAGATACCCGCGTTGCCGCAGCACTGGCAGGGGAAGACCTCGAAAGCCTTGACCGCCGCATCAAGAAACAGCGCGAACTAATCGGTTTGCTGCAAGGCGCTGAAGTCCGGGACGCCAATGTCAAGGCGGCAAAGGAAGTCCAGGCCGAATGGGAACGCACGACCGAGCAAATTAGCCAGAGCCTCACAGACGCTTTGCTGCGCGGTTTCGAGGACGGCAAGGGCTTTGCGGAGAACTTCCGCGACACCCTGACCAATATGTTCAAGACGCTAGTGCTGCGTCCGATCATTCAGGGTGTCGTGCAGGGCGGCATGAACGCTGTCGGGCTGGGTCCGACCTCTGGCGGCAGCGGGAACAGCCTGGGCAACCTGTCCAACGTCGCAGGCGCGGGGTATCAGTTCCTGACCGGCGCGACTGCGGGCGCTTCGACCGCATCCCTTGTCGGTGCAAATGCCGTAGGTGCGCTAGGTGGCGATGCCATCGGCACGCTGGCCGCTCTGAATGGCGGCTGGGCTGGCGTGAGCACGGGCGCTGCAACGGCGGGCGCTGCTGGTGCGGCGGGGGTGGGCGCGGCTGCGCTGAGTGCCGTTCCCTACATCGGCGCGGCCATCGCCATCTACAGCATGTTGTCAGGCTCTTTCAAGGGAGAGACTCGCAGCGGCGGGCAGTACACCAATGCAAATTACACCGTAGGCCCTTCTGGCGGCGAAATCAGCGGCGATGCGACCCGCGCGACCCTGGACAGCACGATCAAGTCGATCAACCAGACGCTGACAACGCTCGGCGCATCGGTGCAGATCAAGGACTTGCTGTCCGGTCTGGAGTCCAGCGAAAACGGCAAGGGCTTTGCCTTCGCTGGTGGACGGCTGACCAACGACAAGACTTTCGGGCAGGGCAATGACGGGATGGGTTGGCAAAACCGGCGCGGCGACTTCACGCAGGAGCAGGCTGGCGTCGCATTCTCCGAAGAGTTGAAGCAGGCCACCTTGCAGGCGCTGCAAGCCGCAGACGTGCCCGGAATGTTGGGCGACTACCTGCGCCAGTTGGGCGACATAGACGCTCTGAGCGGCGGTGCGCTGGACGCGGCACTGAACCGGATCAATACCGCCCTGACCCAGCGCACGGCGCTGGAGGCACGCTACTTCGATATCACGGCGACAGAAGCGCAGAAACTGGCAAAGGCCCGCGATGCCGAACGCGAAGCGACCGACGCATTCAGCAAGGCGCTGCTTGAGTCGATCTATGCGCGCGAAGATGTTGTCAAGGCCGTGGCTGGCGCCCGCAACGTCCTGGCCGAGTCCTACGAAACCGAAAAGCGCGCACTGGAAACGACCCGCGACCGCGTCCTTGGCTTCAGCAAGACGCTCAAGGGATTCACCGATGGCCTGCTTATCGGCAACCTATCGCCCCTCACTCCCGCTCAGCGCTACGCAGAACTGGGGTCGCGCTACACCATCCTGAAGGCGCAAGCCTCAGCCGGTGATGCGAACGCGCGGGAGAAATTCCCCGAGGTCGCCCAGCAATTCCTTGAGGCGAGCCGCACGCTCAACGCCAGCGGCGCGAACTATCAGGCCGACTTTGCCCGCGTGCTGGCAGACAGCGAAGGGATGCAGTCCATCGCGTCCAAGCAATACGACGCATCGGTAGCGGCCCTGTCGAAACTGGACCTGCAAGTCGCGGGCCTGATCGACATCAAGGGCGCTGTGATGACCGTGGCCGAAGCTATCTACGCGCTTGCCGGGGCGGGCGGTGGTCAAACCATCGATCCCATCCAGAAGCTGTATTCAGAGCTTTTGGGGCGCTCTCCGGACGCTGAGGGCGGGGCTTACTTCCGCTCGAAGCTGGCTGTCGGCGTGAGCGAAGCGACGATCCGCCAAGACATCATGAACTCGCCCGAGTACAAGCGGCTGCGCGGCATCCCTCTTGCGACCGGCATTGACACCGTTCCTTATGA
>OFRC01000320.1_pt1 | contig 13330 bp, 25 predicted proteins | sample 1543051 | NCBI WGS metagenome assembly OFRC01 (sample SAMN07774231, study PRJEB24372) | wastewater metagenome
TAGGCCCGGTGGAATTTCGCTAAAGCGATTCGCCCCGTAGTGGTTCGGCCACGTCGGGGGTTTTTTCATTACACAAAAACCCCGTAAATTTGTCGGAATGGAAAAGGAAATACTCAAGGCGCTTGCCGCATCCAGCCGCACGCGGGCAACGACGCAGGAACAGGCGGACAACCTTGCAACCATCTTGCGAGAGTGTGCAGAACACGGCTTGACAATGCCGGAACAGGTAGCCTACGTTGTCGGCACAGCCTGGCACGAGGCACGCATTCGCTGCATGCCGGAAATCCGGGCAAAACACGGCACGCGCGTACGGGCAATGCAGGATCGGTATTGGGGAACCGGGTACTACGGGCGCGGGTTCGTACAGTTGACTTGGGAGCGCAACTACCGAAAATTTTCCGACCTGCTCGGCATTGATCTTGTCGGGGAGCCTAACCGGGTTTTAGACCCGGCTATTGGCGCAAAAATACTTGTCCTTGGTATGCGGGACGGGCTTTTTACCGGCGTTGGCCTTGGCAAGTATTTCAAGGAAGCGCAGCCGCCTGAATGGCTGAACGCCCGCAAAATTGTGAACGGCGTTTTCCATGCCGACTACGTTGCCCGCGCTGCCGTAGCGGTGTTCGATGTACTGAAATCCGGCACGGATATTGCACCGAAAACGAACTTGGAAAGCGATGCAATATCGTAAGTAAGGAAGATTGTTGTTTACGGATAAAAAATTTAGGTGCAGCCCTCCCGCGCAAACGAGCGCGGGAGGGCTTTTTTGTTGCCCATGAAAATAAATTTACACAAAAACTTGCACGGTAATTTTGGGCGGTTTATCTTTGTCCTATCATTCACACAAAAGGTAAACGACATGGAATGCAAAGCACGACAGTATGTAAACGCTGGAAAATGTAAAACCCATAATGATGGGTCGCCATATTTTGAGCCGTCAAAAAAGTATTTTGGGCCGCTGCACCACGGCTCCTCCGCTAATGATCAGTCAAACTATATCTTATTTGATGATGATTCGGTGGTGAACATGGTCAACGATTGCGTTATTTCGGTATACGACAACCTAAATAAAAGGTTCGCATAAAATGACCGACAACCTGCACCGCAAAGCCCGATGCTGCCGGGCTGATCTTGAGTTCCTGCTCACCGTTTTCCCGGAAACAGGGTTTGTCACCGCCGACAAAGCGCGTGGAGCCACCAGTGGACTACGATTCGGGGTTGCCTTTCTGATCCTAACCCTTTACTCACACACACGCCCCGCCCGGACATCCGCAGGCGGGGTTTTTTTGTGTCCCTTAAAATACTTTGCAAATAATTGCACAAATGTTTGCGCGGTAATTTAAGGCAGCATATCTTTGACCCAACAATCACACAAAAAGTAAAAACGATGCAAAGCGACTTCTTGAAAAATAAGCAAAACTATCGTACCGCGAAATCACCTTTAATTAAAGGCAAAATATACTTTAACCGGGACGGCGAAAGGGTTAGGTATTGCTCAACAACAAATTTTGATTGGTTCAAATGGGCAGACAAGCCAAATCCAGATGGGGAGTTTATGGTATCGTGGGTATATGAAAAAAAAGAGATGGGAAGCGCGTGCTGTTTCGCGCCACTCCTTGAAAACGTAAACATTTGCTCAAAGTGTAAAGAGCCGTCTGATTTAGTTGAGGCGGATATGTAATTATACAATGACCATCCGCACCATATCCGCCTCCATCGGCAAGACTGCCGAAACGGTTGGCCGAAACTACCTTCGGGAGTTCAAGCAACCGCACCCCGGCTTTGATACCGTCCTGGACGCGGCGCAAGCCGATGCGCTACTTGTTAGGCTGTCAACGCCTTCGACACAAAGAAGCAAGGAAGATGCCGCCGCCGCCGCCGGACTGCTCGCAGAGTTCCGCGCGGGCAAGCACCAAAATGGACATTTTGAGGCCAAAGAAATGAAGCCAGCCCGATCGCACGATTCGCAGACTTTACGCGACTTCGTAGCGCTTTCCGAAAAACCGGCACGCCGGGCGGCATCCGCAAAACGAACGGCTACGGCACCCATCCAAGAACCGGCTCCAACGCCAACCAAAGGCCGCGCATGGCCGACGTTTTCCATGCTGGACGCGGTGTACTACACGACCATCCTGACAGCCGTGTACGGGCTGTGGTTCACGTTGAAAGAAATGGGGTTGGCATTTGCCGTGCCGTATTGCCTTATTGCCCTACACGCACTGCGCATGGCCAAGAACCCGGAAAGCCGCAAGACAGCCCAAGCGGGCGTTGCTGCCGTGGTGGTTCTGGAAATTCTGACATTTTTCGTTCACCTTACCCTTTTCAACCTTCGCGCCGTTCAGGCCGCGAAACTTGGAAAACTGCCCCTTGAGTATTCGTACTGGGGCACGATGGAGGCGCCCTGGTGGATAGCGTGCGTGTTGGCTGGCATGTTCAGCGCCGCCGGCGTGTACGCCGTTGCCGTGACGTTCAGCCTTACCAGCGAAAAGCACCGTGCCGCCGAAAAGGAAAAGGCCGACGCGGATACCTTGCGCAAGCGGAACGCCGAACTTGAAAAGGCGCTCCTCGCACAGGCACAGGAATGGGCGTTAGTGGACGGGTGGCGCGAAGTGCGGCACGAACGTGCGGACGAGAATATGAAAGAGGCGTATCAAACTTTGAGCCCATGAACGTCCTTAGCCTTTTCGATGGAATGTCGTGTGGGCGCATAGCCCTTGACCGTGCCGGAATAAAGTACGAAAAATACTTTGCGTCCGAAATTGACAAGCACGCCATCAAGGTAGCGATGCACAACTACCCGGACACGGTTCAGTTAGGCGACGTTTGCGCTGTGACCGCCGCCGGACTTCCAAAAGTTGACCTGTTGCTTGGCGGCTCGCCCTGCCAGGGATTTTCATCCGCCGGGAAAGGATTGAATTTTGAAGACCCGCGCAGCCGCTTGTTCTTTGAGTTTGTGCGTCTGAAAAACGAATTACAGCCGACGTATTTCTTGCTCGAAAACGTGCCGATGCCGAAAAGGTGGCGCGACATAATCTCGCAGTATTTAGGCGTTGAGCCTATCGTAATAAACAGCGCCCGCGTATCGGCGCAAAACCGAGTTCGGTACTACTGGACAAATATCGGAGCAGCGCCGTTTGATCTTTTTGGAAACGTCCGATCAACAATAGGGCAGCCGCCGGATAGGCACATAATTTTGGAGGACATCTTAGAATCGGATGCAGCCGCAAAATACACGTTGTCCGGCGCGGCCATTGAACGGATTTTGCGCAGAAAGTGGAGTGCGCCAAAAGTTGACCCAAAAAAAACAGGAGTAATGGGAACGACGAATAATTCCGGCAGACTTGGAATTGACGCCGGAACCACATTGATAACAATTCCAAGGGGCAACAACAAAGGCAAAAACGCTCCATCAAAAAAGGCCGGAACGGTTACGTCATCAAGTTTTGAGCACAACAACTTTTTGAAACTTGACGTAAACGGTAAGCCAAAAAACAACCAGCAAAAAGCGTCATGTTTTACTGCCGGAGCGCACAGTGCCGGCAATCATTCCGATATGGACATAATAAGAACAGGGGCGGAATACAGACGCTTAACGCCTGTCGAGGTGGAGCGCTTGCAAACGGTGCCGGATAACTACACGGCGTGCGTTTCGGATTCACAGCGGTATCGCATGCTTGGAAACGGATGGACGGTGGATGCAATAGCGTGGATATTGTCGCACATTCCGCCCCCTGAAAAAATTTAGCAAGACATTTGCTTGCCTAATGTCGGATTTTTGTGCAACTTTGCCACTCGTTAACAAATGGCGAAAAAGCATAATGGCGCAACTAATCAGCATACGCCCCGGAGCAAGCACCACAAAAAAGCCAAGGCCTGCACAGCCGACCAAGCGCCCGACGCTGGCAGACGCGCCCGGCGTGATGGTGAACGATGGGCGGACAATCGAATGGTCAGCGACGAACGCGGGAGCCGACTTGACAGCGCAGGAACTTGAAAACGTAAGAAAGGAAACCGGGATTAAGTCACTGAACACGGTTAAGGTTTTGCAGATCAAAGCATTGATGCGCACCAAGACATGCGCCCAAATAGTGGCCCATTTCCGGGGCCGGAAAGGATACCGGGAGCGCACCATAAAGCGGTATCACGCCGCCCTATCGAAGGGCGGGGGAGTGTGAAAAATAGCCCCGGATGCCAAAGTGCCAAAACATTTTCTAACACATTGATTTTCAAGGTATGCAACCAGAGCAAGGAAGTGCCGAAAAAATGCCGTTTAGTTCGGAGTGGCCCGCCAAAATTGCCGCACTCGCCAACATGGCCGCAACGAATACGGCTATGTGGATGGTGCAAAACCGCAAACACTACCCGGCTTTTTTCTTTTGGTCGGGGGCCGTCGCTTTCGGTATTGTCCTTGCGTGTATCTCGCTTTCTCTGGTAAGCGAAATGGCTACGCAAATGGCCGTCGGAGCAGTCATGCAGGCCGGTATCGGCATTTGTTCAATTGCCTTCCTTGTGGTGCTTTTCACGATGACAGCGGGCACGTTCAGCGCCGTGCAGCACGCAGTAGCCACATGGCCAAAAGAAGAAAAAGCCCTACCGGAAACGGTGGACACATGGCAACCGCCTTCCATTTCCCCCGACATTATCGTTTGTCTTTTACAGGGTGAAAGTATTGCGTCATTCGCGCAACGGGTACAAGACATTAAAGATTCCAAAGACATTACACACGCTATTTGGGCGTTGGTCGTTCCGCCATTCCGGGAACACGTTATGATATTGACAGCTGAGACGGCGACCGATTTTATTTTCACTCGCGGCAACGAGCCGTTTTTTGATGATCCGCAAGAGTGGGCCGGAACGCCTGACCACAAAAACGAAACGGTGGAGCAGTACCGCCGGTATGTCGAATGGGTATCGGATCACTTTCAAAAGTGGGCGAGCGCGGAGAAGTTGCGCGTGCGGCCCGACCGTTCCACCAAAACATTTGTCGAAGAAATCGCGGCGCAGGCCGCATGTATCAATCAGTAAAAACACAAGACCATGAGCAAGATTTTTACAATACTCTTCACCTTCGCAGCCATAACCGCCTTCGCGCAAAGCAAGACGCGTCAGGTTGACGAATGTTTGGGCACACGCATTCGCGAAATTCCGCAAGCGGGCGACCGCATCGAGTACGTTTTCCAGGTCGGACGCCGTGACGTGTCCTACTACCGCGACGGCGACGGTTCGAGCGAGTACACAGCGCTCCTACAAAAAACGTCCGGCATGGGCGACTACAACGACCAAGGCGGCACGCTGCTTTTCGTAAAGAAAAACGGCGAAGTCGTGGCGCGTGGAAACGCTGCCGGCTCAATCGCAGAGCAACCCGTGGCGCGGCGCGTACGGGCGGTGGATGATGCCGACCCGATGCGCCCGGTATCAATTACGAATGAGCCGCCGGGCGGGTTTACTATGCCAGACAGCATGGAGGTGGCCGAACGGCTTGACGTTGCCGCTGATGCCTTTGACGAAATGAAGGCAAAGGCGTGGACTTTCGTTCAGCCTGTTTGGCGGTTCGTTGTTCACATTTTTTCCTCTTTCCTGCTGCTGCTTGTCTGCCTGATCGGCCTTTGCCGGTATGTGGCAAAGAGTGCGGCGAACGAATCCCTTGTCAGCACCTACGGCAGGGTAATTGTAGGCGGTTGGATTGTCAAGGCCCAGGAAAACGCCGCCGCGTCAACGCTGTTTCTGACTTGGATCATTGCCATTGTTGCACTCATTGACATATTCATGTGGATGGTTCTTTTGAACATTCCGACGTGGACAATCGTGTTGGTATGGTTCCCGATCCTTTGGTTTGCGCAGTGGCTAACTAATTTTATCGTTCCGAACGCGCGGATAGTCGGCGGCGGACGCGGACATGGCTCTGCTGTTGCACCGTACTAACAATAACAAGGTGTCAACCATGACCGACGCAATCCAACACGGACTTTCACAGCACCGCTTCGCAGCGTGCATACTGCTTGCGCTTGCGCTGTTGCAGGGCTTGCGCCTGTTGTCCGGCGCGTGGCGCGTGTTGCGCGTAGCAGCGTCCTACATTGTGCCGTTCTGGAAAGTCGGCACGGCGTTGAAAACCGCCGCAATAGCCGCCGCACTGTACCTGTTCAGCCCGGCCATAGCCGAGGGATTGCAGTACATCGAGCAGCGCTGGATAAATCCGGTGTACTACACGACAACAGCGCCGGACACGCTCGAAATGCTTGCCCGGTACGAAACCGAAATCCGAAAGCACACCGACGGTTTCGAGTTTGAGGTGTTGCGCACAGAGACGGCCAAGACCGCCGCCGCCATCGGCTCAACGCCGTTGGCAATATACGAAACGGCGTACCTGGAATGTGGATTAAATCCGTTTCGCGTCCGTGACGATGGGGTTGCAGCCGGATGGATACAGTTTACCCGTGCCGGGTTGGCGGGGCTTGAAATCGAGGGCAGGCGCTACACGCTTGAGCAAGTGCGCGGCGCGTGCCGTGCGCGGGACATTCGATTGATTATGCGCCTTACAGATGCCTACCTGAAGCGCAAGCACGAACGCGCCGGGCGGGTGCCGCTCAACAACGGTATAGACCTTTACCTTGCCGTGTTCGCCCCGGCGCACATCGGCGCGCCGCCTGAACGGGTTGTGTACGCTGGTTGTGGAAATCCAGCCTACGACCTGAACAGCGGACTTGACGGGTGGACGGTGGACGGCGGAAAGATCGTTCGGGGTGGGCGTGACGGGCGGATAACGGTGTTTGAAATATTCCTTTGTTTACAACGTAAAAAAATGACGATATGAAAGAGCAAGCCGATTGGATTGACGCGACACTTAACCTTCCATGCAACGAACAAGACGTTTTGGTGTGGCAGGGCTATTTTTTGCAATCGCACGAAGTGGCCTACTGGAACGGCACAAACTGGATTTGTTCACACTCGAACGACTTGAAACAGGTAACGCATTGGATGCCGTTGCCAGAACCGCCAACGCCATGACCACAAACGATCAGATCGCCTTCGCGCTGGTAGCCGCCTTTTTGGCGGTTATTGCGTGGTGGATACAAATTCAAGAAAAATATACACAACCATGACAACCGAAAAAATAAAATCCCACCTTATAGAGTGCGGATTTGCGCCGCGATCAAAGGTATCGTTCCGAAACGGGACTACCGAAGTAATCGTATCGGATGAGCCTACTGGGAAAATCTTTGTACGAGTATCTTTTTACGATCGGAATACCGATACCGACCTTGTTCTTGTTGTAGATATGGCCGCATCGCAGTTGATTGAAGCGGCGCTTGCAGACAAATCGGACACCTAATATCCTGAAAATGAAAATCCCCCGCATCGGTTGGGTGTATTGCTTCTACTGTTTCGCTTTCCCGTGGCGGTTCAAGATCGGTATATCTACCGACTACCGCGCCAGGCGCAAGTCCGTTGAGGTTGACCTTGCCAGGGCAATGAATATGCCGGTACGGGTACGCACAGCGCTTGCTGTTCCGTCTCTGTTCCGCGAATCACAGGAAGCCCGGATGCACCGCTGGCTAAACACGTTCAGCGCGTCCATGCCGCAGCATGCCGGATATTCGGAATGGTTTTGGGGCTGGATTCCGAACGCCATCGGGGCGCTGATTTGCGCGGCTGTGTGGGCGTACAACGGCGGCACGGTTAACCCGTGGGCCGTGGTTGCGGCGGCGTTATTTCCCGTGCCGGTTGTTCCGGCGCTGATGCTTGCCGCGCTGTTGGTTGCCGAGGTGGTGGTTATTTGTCTTTTCATCGTGGCATTTTTGGCTGGAATTTCTTATACTTTTCAAACCTTTTCAATGTAAAAAAATGCGACTATCAGCACACGACCAACTTACCGCCCACCTTACCGCGATGCTCGCAAAATCGGGATTTGTCCGTGAAACCGTAGAGGTGGCGTGTACATGCTCTGCGTGCCGGGGCGAAGGATTCACCGACAACGGCACGAAACTTGTCATTTGTGCCGTGTGCAACGGCCAACGAATGGTCGTGCTAACAGTAAACAAAAACGGATAACATGAAAAAAAGACATTACGAAAGAACAATTCAGGTAGCATTTTTCCTAACGGCGCTGCTTTTCATTGCCGCAAAATGCACGGCACAGGACTTGAGACTTTCAACGTCCTTAGGACTTGTTATTGCTACAGAATCCGACGCACCCGACGAAATCTGTCTTGCCTTCGGGCTTGCATCCGGTGAAATCCGTGCGGCAAACCTTAGCAGGGCTGGCCGTGACCTTGTACAGCGTGTGTCGGCGGCGGCGCAGATGGCGAACGATGCCGCCGTTCCGTACGGTATTTTCCTGAAAGAGAACAGTGTGCAGGACACGCCTACGGGCCGGGCGTACTTCCAAAAGTGCCAGTCAATACGCCGTCAATTCCTTGCGATAATGCCCGAACGGGCGCTTGTCGAGATCGTACACACCACACAATACCTTTCGAGATGAAAACACTTCGACTTGATTCCGAAGGCGCGTACCGCCGGGCGTTCCTGCTAATTTTGTCTTTCGTGTACGTTCTTGCGCGGTGTACCGAAGGAAAGGGACAAGCGGTTGGGTTTGTAAGTCCGTTTCACGTCGTTGTAGCGCCCGCGCAGGGCGACCAAAAGGCCACGACGGACGTGTACCATGTGCCGACGCGCGTCGTGCTGTCTGACAGCCTTACAAGCATAGGAACGGAAGTGCCGGGCGGTAGGCGGTTCGTTCAGGTTGTACACGCCGTTGAGCGGGAGCCGGACGGACGGACGCGGTACATCGTTGATGAGGGGATAATTGTGCATGAGAAAATACCTGACAAGGGCTGCCTTGTCAGGTGGATAACTGATAAATTCGTGTGGGCGCTTTACGAAAAGGTGCCAGATCATATTCAGGTGGAAAACTGAAATTCATATCGTTTTGTTTTTTTAACCCGTGCCGGTTCGCCGCGTGCGGGCTTTTTTCATGCCCATTAAAATAAATTTACACAAAAACTTGCACAGTAATTTTAGGCGGTTTATCTTTGTCCTATCATTCACACAAAAGGTAAAAACGATGTTTCACTTCATAATTAACACCGTAGGCAGTACATCACAGGCAACTAAAACTTTCAAATTTGCCACACGCGAAGAAGGTCACGACTTCATGTGCCGATTCAATCTTGCCCACCGAGTTATTGACGTGCTTTTCCAATGACCGACAACCTGCACATCATTCACACAAAAGGTAAAAACGAAACGATATGACACCGACGCAAGCAATTTTCAAGGCAGTAAATGTTTTCGGAAATGACCCAAACGTAAGGATTGGGAGTACCATTGAAACAGAAGTAGGAACTTGGCGTGTGGCAAATAAGCCAAACGCTCACACCTTGCCGTCCTACAGAATGTGGGTATTTGTAAACACCACAACTGGCGATACCATTTTAATAAACGGGTAACATGACCGACAACCTGCACCGCAAAGCAAACGCCTGCCGGGCCGATCTTGAGTTTTTGCTTGGGATTGTCCCGGCGGGGTGGCTGGAAGAAAAGGGCTACATAATTGTGTGCCTTACAGCCCTCAAAAACCCAACAGAGGAAATAATAACAAAAGCGTGGAAAAGCGCTGCTTACGTTCACGAAAAAATCCGCAAACATGAAAAAGTCTGAAGAAATCAAAAAACAAATATCCGCCCTTGACAATGAAATCAAGGCTATCCAACTAAAAATCAGGGAAAGAAGGGTTGCCCTGCTTTCCGCGCTCGAAGCGGAGTCACCTTTTGATCTTGGCGAAAAAGTGCAGTTGTACAAGGGTAATTACAACAACATACCGAGGTTTATTGGTGAGGGGATTTTTGCCGGCTACGTTGTTGGCCGCTATAGCGATATACAACCCCGCGTTTTTAAGGTAAAAAAAGACGGCTCTGTCTCCAAAAACGAGTGGAGCAAGTATGATTTTTCAACAATTGAAAAAATAGCGAAATGACAGACTATCTAATAACGACCTATGAAAAAGTCCGCGTTGAGCGCAGCACCCCGACAACATCGAAGCCCGTAAAGGTGCATTTCTCCTTCCTGCTCGGCTACGACGTTTTTCTTGCCGTCACGGCAGAGGTCACAGAGGAGCACGAAGGCGACGGATGCACGGGCCACGACGTGACCATTCTCGAATGTGTCGAGGAAAAAGGCGACGGCCAATTAGACCCATACGGCTCTGGTATGTTCACGCTACGCGCCGCAATAGAAGAAAAGGCTATCGAGTGCAGCCACATAAGCAAATACCATGTCCGCTAAATCTGCCATAGCACCAATACACCCCGGCCTTCGCAACGCCCTTGCCCTGTTAGGTGACATTCCAGCCGATGCCGTCACGGCGCAAGAATGCTGGAATGCCGTTGCGCCGAAATGCCCGCCGGGCAAAACATACGCGCGTTGGTCTTTTTGGGGCGTGTTGCACATGGCCGTAATTATTCGGCAGCGCCGCGTGGAGCGTGTTGTGAAATACATCCACGAGTGGCAGCGCCGGGGCGGAAAAGCCGGTGCCACATGGCCTCCAAAGGCGCTATTCACGCCCGTGCGGGCAATGCCGCAACCGGATGAAAGAAAATAGATTATTCACATGCCCGGATGGGCACAAACAATATCAATATGAATGATTTTTTTGATGCACCCCCCGAGGGCGCAACCGGCCAGGCTGGGCAAGATTTTGACCGTCACCGAACGGTAAACTACAAAAGCGGCAAGGCACCAGCTCAATACGTTCAGCACGCCCTTTCCAACCTTCACGATGATGTTGCCGCCGGGCGGGTTGGTTTCTACGTTTACGACCGCGAAACAAAGTCTCCGCAACCATTCAAGGAATTTTCCTTTGTTGTTCTTGCCGCTTACGCGACAATTTCTGGAAGCAACGGCGATACGCGGTATTGGGCAACACGTAGCGCAGACACCCGCACGCAGCCTATGAAGGTATATTCGTCGGGTGTTTACGAGTGGAGAGGTGACCGGAAAATGTACAAACCAATTCTTGAAGGCTTGTACAACAAGGATTTTACGAAAGACAGCCTTCCGAGTGGTGCGCACTACACAATCGTTTTGGTTTCCTACTGCCTGAACACGAAAGAGGTAGTCGAGATCGAAACGACGAACGCTGTCCGCACAGGCATGGAAAACGCGCTCCTGGAAGCGAAGCAAAAAAACACGTTCCTGCTTTCATTGACTTCTGGCGATTATTTATGGGGATTCTCCTTGACCGGATACACGCAATCGGCTAAGGACGGCAAACTGTATGCCGGTATCGGAGAAATGTTCTGGCAGCCTGTTTTCCGGTGCGGGACGCTCAACCCCTCAAATCCGGCACAAAAAGACCTGCACGCGCTCGCAAACGCATTGCAGGACACTGAGCGAGAAAAGCACGAATACTTTTTGCAGCGCAGCGGGGCGAAAATAGCAACACCTGAACCGTCCGAATACATACAACCACAACCGTCGGAAAACACACCCCCACAACCACCCACACAAACCCATATCACCGCCAACCACGACCTACCGAAAGGCGACCCGCTCGCAGCGGTTGTGCAGCCGCCCAAGCGCGTGGAGCCGGAGCAGCCATTTGACGATTCGGCGCTACCCTTCTGACCATAACCTTTACTCACACACCCGCTCCGCTGGAGCAATCCGGCGGGGCGGTAAAAACGAAACGATATGATTCCCCACTACCTGACATCCCACACCACCCGCTGCGACGCACGCCACCCGAACGGGCGCAAGTGTAGCCAGGTCGTAACGCACGACGGCGAAACGGTTGTGCAGCACACGGTTTTCCGGGACGGTTCCGGCAAAGAATTGCGCCTGTGCAGGACGTGTGCGAACCGCGCCGACGTAGTGGGGCCGATGTTGAGCAGAGGGTTTAAAATTGAAAAAACAGAAACGGTATGAGCGAAGGCGTAGACGTAAACCACAACATCGAAGAGGTCTTTGAAACAGTCGAGGACTGTGAAAAAGGCATTGCCGCGCGGCGCAAACTTATTGCAAACAATAGATTAAACATGCCGCTGGTTTTTATTTGCTGCACGCAGATAGATGTGCTTGAGAATTACAGGGCTCAACTTGTCGCGGCAGAAAAAACAGAAACGATATGAAAGAGGGACAACAGATTATTTTCAAGCATCCAGTTAGCGGAACCGTATATTCTGGTTTTGTAACTAAAGGTTCAGTTATTTATCAAGGCCATATCGGAGCGGCTCATTATCCTATTGAGTTTATTAAGGAGTGGGCCGATGCAGAAGCGGCGTTTAACGCTTTTGCGTTGCAACTTATACGCTATGGTGATTTATCCTAACCACGATTAACTGCGCATCTGCGCCTAAAAACAAATACTATTTTTTAACAAATACCAGAGCAATATGAAAGAAAAATTCGATTTTATTTACAAAAGCGTTTGCGACGCAATCGTTGGGTTGAACGCAAAAAAAATCAATGTTGAACACGCTAAGGCGGTTGCTTCCCTTGCGAAGCAGGCTAACAACGTCATTGCTACACAACTTGATGCGGCAAAGTTTATGAACAATGCCAAAGAGTCTGCCGAACACCTTGAAAAAGTAGGGCTTACCGATGCGAGTCAAAGTAAAGATTGATGTTGACCGTGGCCTTTTTTTACACGAATGCCTTGAATACGCCCGATATGATATTAGGCAGATAAGAGAGCGGTTTGTGTGGCACAGGAAAAGTATTTTTTACCAAGAGCGATTTATTCCAAAAAAACAAGAGGTGGCGTTTGCTACCCTTTACGAAAAAGTTGGAATTGACACAGTTGCCGTCAGAAAATTCCAGGCCCTTAGGGCAAAGTACCTTGCCGACATTCGGGCTGTTTGGGTTGAATATTGGAGCGCGATAAACCATAATGAATATACACATTCATGGTTTCTTGCTGCCGAAAAAAGGCATTTGGAGGTTGTGGAACTATTTTGGCTTACGAGAGAGGCTGATGCTTTGATAAAAAAATACAAAAGCACGGCAAGGTGTTGGCCGGAAAGTCTTGATGAAATATTTTTTCACATAATGCATGGAGACATGTTTTCATTGGCCATAGAACTTAAAAACAAAACCGGCTCAAGGTTTGCGTTTCGTTCAAAAAAAAGTTGGTTTGCATTAGAACTGAAAAAAGTAAAAACAGGGCGTTGTAACATGAAAAATTAGCACTATCTTTGCAATGCCCAAAGCGGGCCTTCCTGGGGTGGAATCCAGGATAGTAAATGAATTGTACTTTTCAAAGTATCCCCCTAAGGGGGTGCGGGTTTCGGGTTACAATTCCCCGATTTGGTTTCCAGCCGCCCCACCGCCTTAGGGG
>OFRC01000321.1_pt1 | contig 13328 bp, 13 predicted proteins | sample 1543051 | NCBI WGS metagenome assembly OFRC01 (sample SAMN07774231, study PRJEB24372) | wastewater metagenome
TATTCCGGACGTCCGAAGCCATACCTCTCGGAGGATTCACCAACACATCATTCCTCGGATAGCCAAACTCGAGAATTTCATGGTTGCCTGGAAAGGCCCGGGCGAGAATCTCCGTTGAGTACCGATTCGAAGAAAGGTCAAAGTCCCAAAACTTTATCCGACCAAGTAGGTTCCAAAAATTCATGTGGTTGGCCGCAACCGGATATGCCTGCATATCCATCCCCATGAACTTCAGAGGCGTGCCATGCTGGGTCTGCAGGTGAACCTGCCCCTCTCGCTTCAGAAGCGAGTAGGGGAAGTTGACATCATTGACGAAGAACTTCGCAGTCTTCATCAACTGCTTGTGGTCGTCACTACCCATGGTCACGTACTCGTAGTCTGGGGTGCCGTCCAATCCGTCGACCGCACGTTGATTGAGCAGCCACACCGCACGGACCTTCGGGGCCCACTCTTTCAACCCCTCAGCTATTGCCAGCGGATTGCCTCGTGGCTCCCGGCCCCACATGGTTGTAAAGACTGCCAGGTTCTCATCGATTGTCGGCAGCACGAGCGGGCTGGATCTCGCCTGCTTCAAAGCTCGCCGGATCTTGGGCTTATACTTGTTGCGGATCTTGACTCGATACGAATTTACCAGCTTCAGCGTTTGAAATGAGCGATAATCACCCTGAACAAGAAAGCGATACTTCAATCCCTGCGAGTTGAGTGGAAATTCGTGCTGTGCCGGGAGGTGCTGAGCGAGCACGGCTGAGGCCCTGTCGAAGAACTCCTTTCTCAGCTCAGCGGGGAGACGCTCGGGGCCCTTCGCCAAGACCGCCACACAGTGATTCGCCGACCTATCCCAAATTTCGTCACGCCAGGGCTCAAGGCGCTCATCATGATCGAAGCGTTCCAACAGAAGATCGACCTGATCAATAATCTGCATGTGTCTCGCATCGGCTGTCCGAAGGATGCTTCCCTTGACTCGCTGCCGGTACATCACACAAACACAATCCAGCAGGGCTATTGAGTCAGCCAGGCAGAGAACGGGATAGGTGAAAGGAACGTCCTCGTAGTAGCCAGTTGGAAACGTCAGGTGGTTCTCGTTGAGAAACGAACGCTTGTAGGCCTTGTTGTGTGCGATGTTGAGGATCTTGAGGAGGTCTGGGCAGTCTTGCAACCGGATCGGGTCGTGATGCAACCCGAGCAGGTAACCCATCTTGTTTCGGACCTTCCTATTATTCCAGTAGAGGCGAGCATAATCGTAGAAGATCACGTCGGCCTCGGTGCTCCTACACCTATCGAGGATACTGCGAATTGCTCCCGGCGCGAAGTAGTCATCGCTATCGAGAAACGCTACATACGTGCCGGTTGAGTGCGCCACACCAAGATTTCTTGCTTCCCCAAGCCCGAAGTTTCGCTCGGGTCGCACCACCTTCACGTTGTCGTGCTTGCCCGCCACCTCTTGAACAATTTCGTAGGACCGGTCCGTCGAGTGGTCTTCAACGATGACAACCTCCACCGTATCGTCGGCCTGGCTGACGACTGAAGTGATGCACTGTCGAATATACTCGGCCACGTTGTACACTGGAATCACGATTGACAGATATGCCATCAGTGCATCCTAGCAGGTGGAGCTTAACGGTTGCTGTAAGGAGGTGGCGCCTTGGTGTTGAGCGCCAGGTGGCCTGAGGATGGGGGCCTGGGTTTGGGACAGTTTGGGTGAGGATGGGGTGGTCCTCAGTGGAGTTGTCGTTGGTGTGGGGGGTGGTTGAGGCTGGCCGGGTCCTGGACGCGCAAGGGCCCCCTCGTCAATCTCTTGGCCGAGCAAAACGAGAGGGCCCTTCACAATCGGTGCGGAGCACCAACGTTGTTGACTGTAGGGAACGATCGTGTTGCCGTCGAGGCGGCTCTGTGTTCGGGCGGGTTGGTGTGTCCCGGGTGCAGGGGGGTGTTGGGCCCGTGGGGGTCGGCGCGGCCCCGCCCGATCCGTGTCAATGGCGGGCAGGTGACCGTTGAACCGCGCCGGGCTCAATGCCGAGGATGCCTGGTGACACACGTGTTGTTGCCGGCGATGTGTTTGTTGCGTCGCCGTGATGGGGTCGAGCAAATCGGCTCGGCGTTGTTGGCGTTCGGTGATGGTGGGGGTCACCGGTCGATCGCTGACCGGTTGGGGGTTCCTGCGTCGACGGTGCGGGGCTGGTTGCGCCGCTTCAATGCGAAAGCCGCGTTTCTGGCTGGGCAGTTTGTGGCGGTGGCCCGCCGGTTGGACCCGTCGTTGGGCCATATCCGGGGGAGGGGTTCCCCGGCCCGCAAAGTGTTGGAAGCCGTTGGTGTGGCCGCTGCTGCGGCGGTCCGTCGGTTCGGTCCCGGCAACCGTTGGTTCTTCGTCTCGGCTGTTTCCGGCGGGAGGCTGTTGAGCAACACGAACTCCCCCTTTCAGGCGAACAGCTGACCGGCAAACCTGGGCCCACACCAACGAAAGGGCCCTCCCCACATGGAAGACAACCACCGCCGCGACATTGCGTTGTTTCGTTACTCGCTGATCAGAGAGGCTGCTGACCCCGAGCTGTCCCCAACCGAACGCGGGGCGCTGGTCCGCCGTCTGGCGGCCCGTGAACACGTCGGCCCGACAGGCCAGCGGGTGACCGTTGGGCGTTCGACGTTGGATCGTTGGATCCGCCTGTGGCTCGCGGGCGGCTATGACGCTCTGGTGCCCACAGAACGGGCCCGGGCACCTCAGATCCCACCGGTCGTGATCGAAACAGCTGAACGGCTACGCCGTGAGCAACCAGCGCGGACCGCCGCCCACATCGTCGAGCTGCTTGCCGTCGAGGAGATGGTGGTGTCAGCACGCACGTTGCAACGCCATTTCGTTCGGGTCGGGCTGCACCGCAAAGCCCCGACACGTCGGGCGTTCGGCCGGTTCGAAGCTTCAACGATCAACGAGATCTGGACCGGTGACGCGATGCACGGCCGGTTCCTTGTCGCCGGGGCTCACAAGCCGGTCCTGTTCGCGTTTATCGATGACCACTCGAGGCTGATCGTCGGCTGGAAATGGACGTTGACCGAGGACACCCTTCGGGCCGGGAACGCGCTCCGCGAGGGGCTCACCCGAAGGGGTGTCCCGACGGGCTGTTATCTCGATTATGCCGATGTTCGCGTTATGCCGACCTTTCGGCGTGTGGCCTTGTCTGGGGCGGTGAACGGCCTGGAATTGTCGGCATAATCAGAGGCTGTCGAGGTAGGCAAGGAGTGTGTCGGTTGGCTGGTAGCGGCCGGGTTTGGTGGAGGGCGGGGTGACCTTTGCTATGGCCTGTTCTTTCTGGGTCATGTCGGCGTGAAGGTAGATGCTGGTTGTGGTGACTTGGGCGTGTCCGAGCCAGAGTGCGATCACGGTGATGTCGACACCGGAGTGCAGGAGCCTCATCGCGCATGTGTGTCTGAGGGTGTGGGTGGTGACGTGTTTGTCACGGATCGACGGGCACGACTGCTCGGCTTTGGCGACGTGTAGAGCGACGCGGTGTTCGATGGCGTCACGGCTGAGTGGTTTCCCGGTGCTGGTCGGGAACAACGGGTCCGCTGGGTTCCCGCCGCGTTCGGTGAGCCAGGCGCGCAACGCTTCGACGGTGTGGGGAACCAGTGGTGTTCGTCGTTCCTTGCGGCCTTTGCCAATGGTGTGCACGTTGGCACCGGTGCCGACGGTGATGTCGGCGACGGTGAGCCCGATCAGCTCGGATATGCGTAGCCCGGTTTGGATGGCAAGGACCAACATGGTGTGGTCTCGTCGGCCGGTCCACGTGTCACGGTTGCACGCTTCGATCAGCGCGTCGGCTTCGTCTTCGGTGAGGTAGGTGACCAGGTTCTTCTCGTGACGTTTGGGTGGGATGGCGAGCACCCGCTGGATGGTCGCGGCGTCCTCGGGGTGGCGCAACGCCGCGTAGACGAACATCGAGTGGATCGCTGCGAGCCGGTTGTTGCGGGTCCGGACGCTGTTGTGGCGGACGTGTTCGAGGTGTGCCAGGAACGCGCCGATGAGTGGGGCGTCAAGGTCCCCGATCTCGATGCTGGAGGGTTGTGTGCCGGTCCGCTCGGCGGTGAACGCGAGGAGAAGCCGGAATGTGTCTCGGTATGCCGCGACGGTGTTGGGGCTGGCGCCGAGCTGGCCGGCGAGACGCTCAACAAAGAACCCTTGCAGGGTTGGGGCGAGCGCGGTCATGGCCGCCCCCGGGTGTCGAGGCGGGCGGCGGCAAGTTCCATCAGCTCGGGCACCGCTGTGAGATACCAGTAGGTCCCGGACGGGTTGGTATGGCCCAGATAGTTCGACAGGGCCGGCATTCGCGATTCGATGTCGGCCCCCGCACGATGCCAGTTGATCAACGTTCGCACAGCAAAGCTGTGGCGGATGTCGTGTATGCGTGGACGAACCGAATCGGTCCGCACACCAATCGCGGTGCTGAGATCGATGAACGTCGTGTGGACCGACCGGTAGGCCAGCGCGCTGCCACGGGACGAAACGAAGAGACTCGCCGTGTCTGCCCGGGGGCAAAGCCGATTGCGTCGTGTGAGGTAGGCCCCCAGCGCGTCTGTTGTGGTCGGGTGCATGGGGACGAACCGCGACCGACCGAATTTGGCGTCGTTGATCGTGATGACCCCGCGTTCCAAGTCGACATCGGTGCGGGCCAGGCCGAGGGCCTCACCGATCCTCATCCCGCACGCAGCGAGGAGACCAAACAGTGTTTCGTAGGTCGCCGCCCGTAGCGGGTCGGACAACCCGCCTGCTGCGTTGAGCAACGCCCTGATCTCGGTGTCGGACCACACATAGGGGGCCGGACGGGTAGCAGTTGACGGCCACACCCCAGCGGGTGGCACTTGGGTTGCCGGGTCGATCGTGGTCATGTAGCGAGCGAAACCTCGGACCGCTCCCAGGCGGTGCGACAACACGATTGGTGCAGCGTCGGAGGAACCAGCCCACTCGATGGCCAACTCGACGGTGATCGTGTCGGTTCCGGCAGCCTCGACGTGCGCGACGAACTCTGGCAACACCCTTCCTGGGAAGACCAGCTTGAAGCCGAACGACCGGCGCATTCTCAGGTATTCATCGACATGGTTGGCGAGGTCGCTCATCTCCGCTCACCTCCCGGCCACTCCAGGGCCACTCCCCGAAGCGTTTCGATGTCGACTCGGGCGTAGATCGCGGTGGAGGTGACACTCCTGTGACGGAGGAGTTCACCGATCTCCGCGAGTCCCGCGTCGGCCGCCAAAAGATCGCAGGCCACGGTGTGACGCAAACGGTGCGCACCGACCGGTTCGATGCCCGCCCGAACACAACTTCGTCGGACGATCACCGACACCCCGCCACGGGTCAGCGGCCCCACAGGCGCGAGCGCTCGCAGGAACACAGCCCGATGGGTTGTTTGCGGGCGTCCCCTCCACAGGTAACCGGCGATTGCTTCGCCGACGTCGACAGGTAACGGCAGCCGATCCTCGCGGCCCCCCTTGCCCCGAACCACGACCTCCCCAGCTCTCCAATCAAGATCGTCCAGAGTCAACGAAGCAACCTCACCGGCGCGCAATCCCAGGCGCAACAACACCAACAACACGGCGTGGTCCCGTCGCCCTATCAACCGCCGGCGGTCACACGATCTCAGCAACGCAGCCGCGTCAGCTCCGGATATCCCCCTGGGAAGCGACGTCCGACGACGCCCCGTGACAGCCAGCGCAGCCCCCGACAAGTCCGTGTCGGTCAAACCCTCAACGAACACATACCGCAGAAATGCCCGTAGTGCGGCGACGTAGAACTGTGCTGAACCGACAGACACCCTCTCGACCTCCGCTCGGACCGCCCCGATGACGTCACCCGACCCGAGAACCCCGACGCCGCCAACAGGACCGTCGTCCAAGAAGCGGCGCGCCCTGCTCACGTACGCCCCAGCGGTGCACCCCGCAAGGCCACGTTCCTGGAGCAGATACCTATGAAATCCGTCAACGACCGCCTCGACGCCGGAACCGACCGGAGACCCTGGCCCCGCACCAGAATTCACAATCTGAACCATCGGCACCAGACCTTGGAACGAACACGCACCATGGCCCTTCCCGGCACGACGCGGCTCCAGGAACTCCCCGACATGGTCAAACGTCAACTCGGCAGCACCAAGCCCGCCCGCTTCCATCCAACGGCTCAGATGAGCCACCTGGCGTAGCTCGTTGACGATCGTCAGCGGCCGATAGCCAGCCTGCTCCAACCGAACGTTGTACGCGTCAGTGAACGGCGCCAACGGCCCCGACACCACCACCTTGGTCACTTTGCTCGATGGTCTCCCCATCACTCCTCCTTCTCGTAGAACGGAGACAAGAGGATGACCAACCCCACCGCGTTATGCCGACAATTCCAGGCCGTTCACCGCCCCAGACAAGGCCACACGCCGAAAGGTCGGCATAACGCGAACATCGGCATAATCGACATTATGCCGACATCGGCATAATCTCGATAACGGGTCGCCGTTTGTGTCTGCCCAGTTCGGTCGGGCTCTCGCCAAGATGGGGATCCGATTGTGGCACTCCAAACCCGGTGAACCCGCCGGGAGAGGGAAGATCGAACGGTTCTTTCGCACGGTCCGCGACCAGTTCGAAGTCGAGCTCCTCACCGGTGTTGAGACGATGGCCGAGCTCGAACGGCTCTTCGCTGGCTGGGTTGAACAGCACTACCACCGGCAGATCCATTCCGAAACCGGTCAGACCCCGATCGAACGCTTCGACGCGGCGGCCGCCAACACGCCGCCGGTGTTGCCCTCCGCTGACGCGGTCCGCGAGGCGTTCTTGTGGTCAGAGACCCGCCTCGTCACCAAAACCGCGACGGTGAGCCTTCACTCCAACCGTTACGAAGTCGAGGCCGCGCTGGTTGGCCGGCACGTCGAGTTGGTCTTCAACCCGTTCGACCTCACCCGCATCGACGTGTTCTACGAGGACCGTCCCGTCGGCAAAGCCATCCCACACGTCATCACGCGCCACACCCACCCCGCAGCACGCCCCGAGCCCGAACCGGACCGGCACCACCACGCAGCCTCAGGGATCGACTACCTCGGCATGATCGCCAACAAGACCGACGACCAACTCCACCAACAGATCGGAGGCGAACCCGACATCGACTACCAGGCCCTCATCGAGACCACCGACCCCGACCAAATGCCGGGCCAATACCAAATCCCCACCAACCCCACCACCAACAGCACCGACCCCGACAGCACCACCATCGAAGAGGACAACCGCCCATGAGTATCGACGCGCTCCGCACCCACTACGGGTTCACCCGCATGCCATTCGGGAAGAACATCGCCCCCGGGATGGTCCATCACCACCAAGCCCACGACCAAGCAGTCGCCCGGATCAGCTGGGCCATCAACGAAACAGCGATCGGGGTTGTCACCGGTGAGGTCGGCGCCGGCAAAACCCTCGCGATCCGCACCGCGACCGGCGCCCTTGACCCGTCCCGGCATCGGGTCATCTACCTCCCCAACCCCGCTGTCGGAACCCGAGGGCTCTACTCCGCGATCGTGACAGCGCTCGGGGGGACACCCCGGTTCCACAAATCGGCGCTCATCCCCCAAGCCACCGACGCGCTCGCCGTCGAAACCAACGAACGCAACAAGACCGTTACCGTCATATTTGATGAAGCACATATGTTGCAGAGCGAACAACTCGACGAGATCCGGCTTCTCACCTCAGCGGACATGGACGCCACCTCACCATTCGCGTGCCTCCTCGTTGGCCAGCCCACCCTCCGCCAACGCATGAAACTCGGGGTGTTCGCCGCGCTCGACCAACGCATCTCGCTGCGCTGCGAACTCACCGGCATGACCCCCGACGAAACCGCCAGCTACGTGGCGCACCACACCGCCCTCGCCGGGCGGACCGACACCCTCTTCAGCGCGGACGCCGTCGGGCTGATCCACCAAACCTCCCGGGGGCTGCCCCGCGCGGTCAACAACCTTGCTGTCCAAGCACTCCTCGCCGCCTACGCCGCCAACACCGGCATCGTCGACGAATCCTCCGCACGGCAAGCCGTCAAAGAAACCACCGCCTGACCCTCCAACCGCCCGCCCCAGCCAAACCCCTGGACACCCAACATGAGCACCCACACCCCAAAACCATCCTCACCCAAGACGACCGCTCCATCCTCAACCTGGCCGGCGATCAACACCTTGGAAACAAGGGTGAGCAGTTGATTGGAACTGTCGGTCCAGCCTGCAGATGCTGGGGGCAATTTGGCAGCCCTGAGCATCCGGGCGATCCCCGAGGGCACCCCGGGCCGGGAGCAGTTCGATGGATTTCTTCACGTATCCTTTCTAGTGGGGCTTCAACGAGCCCGAGATCACTGCAAATTCACGAGCGTACAAGTCAGGCCATATGCTACGTAATCGAATCCGAGTCCTGTCTCATCAACAAATTCCATAAATGCCTGATACCCATGGTCTTCCCACGTTCGGTAGCCAATCAACTCGTCGAACAGGATCCAAGTTCCCGAGCGAATCAAGGGCCGAAGCACCGTGAGAACTTTGCGAGTTGAGGAGTACAGGTCGCAATCCACACGCAGGAGTGATATCGGCTGTTCATTGTGCTGAGCAAGCCAACCTGGCAGCGTGTCGTCGAACCAGCCTTTGTGCAGCTCTACGTTGTCGGGCACATTGGGGAGCGCACCTTTGACCTCGCCGAATGATCCTTTCCCGTGGTGACCCCAATCCTCCGGAAGACCGTCGAATGAATCAAATCCGTGAATGGTCTTATGTGGATAGATTCCAGCCAACGTCCTGGTGCTGGCTCCTTGGTACACGCCGAGATCGAGGATCTGGCCATCGAGGTGGATGATTTCTTCGCAATCCACCGATGATTCCAAACCATCAGGTGATGAAGATGAGCACGCGATTTGGAGGATGCCAGTTGTGCGACGGCGTCCGGGACGTCGATCTTCAATCGAGGCCCTGACGAAGCCACGCCAGCCGGATTGCGCGCCGCTCGGCGTTCGAGTTCGTCAGCTACCTCGTTGGTGAGGAACCTGGCAGCTCGTGCCGCCCAGCCCTTGACTGCCGACTTCACCTGAACTCGGTCTGGGGTTCTTTGGGTTGTGGCTGGTGGTGCGTACCACCGGGAGCTTCCGGGTCGATCGCGCGATGTGTGACACCACCCGGGTCTTCCCTCTTGGGACGTTATCGGGTCGCAATTCGACTGTCGGCTATTGGACCCTTGGGTTACAAGCCGGCTGCCTCGATCGGCCGACCGCTCCCGGAAAGGCCGCCTACGCCGAAGTCGGGTGCCCGGACGTCGCGAACTTCACCGGTTCAACCATCGGCTCTGTGAGCCGACGAACAGGTCGACTCATCGCCAGCAAGGTGAACGGCACCATCGCCAGCAGGAGCGCCAGCCTCGCTGCCGGTCGATCTTCGATACGGGGTGACAACCAGAAATTGAGGACGATAGTCACGGGAAGATGAATCAGGTAGGCGTACAAGGTGTACCGGCCAAGCTCTGACAACCGGCCAGCCCGGCGCTCCGGCACGAGTGACATCACCGCACAGGACACCACCACGCCGATCACCAGAACCAAAATCCGTATCCCAGCGGAACGGGTCGCAGAACCGCCGAGCTCGGCGTAGGTCAGACGGTGTTGAAACCACACGTTCTGAATTCTCGCCGCATTGGCCCAGACGACGGAACCGGCAACGGCGACCACCGCGCCTGACGAGACGCGCACCCAGGGCCGGCGCAGCCAGGTCTCAATCTGAGGAAGTATCTGCATCCCAAAGAGAAACACCGGAAAGAAGGCCAGCGTTCGCATAATCGAGTAGTGATTCGGGATCAAACCGCTGACCGCGACGCCAAGCAGCGCAAGGGGCCACAGCAACCAGTCCACCACCCGCCGGCGGCCAACAACCGTTGCCAGCAGCCTCCAAAAGAACAGCGACACCAGAAACCAGAGCCCGAAGGGAACGTGGCCCAAGGTTACCCGAGGGCGGTCGGCCACCAGCGCCAACACGCTGAGGTTGAAGGCCGCAAACATGACGAGCGGCAGGATCAGGCTTCCCCAGCTCTTCCGGAAGGTCAGCATCGGAGCGGCGGCCGGCTTCACGAAGCGACCCGACAACATGACGAACAGCGGCATGTGGAACAAGAAGATCATATGGGTGCGGCTCCTTTGTAAGGAGCTAGGCGGCGGTCGTTAGGTCCGTGTTGTGGTAGCGGGTGTGGTGGTTGCGATGGTGTTCCTGGGTGGTGTGGTGGGCCCAGTATTCGTCGAGGTGGCCGTTGGTTCGTAGGGCCCGGAGTTGGAGGATGGCTTCGGCGCCTTGGAGTCCCCAGCGGGCTCCGGTGATATCGAGCCGGTCGGCTACGAGGTGTCGGCAGGCGCCTTCGATGATGCCGGTGGCGATGGGCCAGCCGTTGGCGAGGGCTGTGGGGTAGTCGAGGTAGGGGGCTTTGTTGGTGAGGTAGGTGGCGGCTTTGTCGGCGCCTTTGCGTTGGGTGGCGGTGAGTTTGTTGGCGGTTGCTTTGCGTCGGATCGCTGCTGCGACGATCCGGGCTTTGCCGTTGAGGATGTCGAGTGCTTTGGTTCGGACCCATGTCTCGGCGGCTGGGTCGCCTTCGTTGTGGAATGACCAGGTGGCGTCCCAGAGGTATTCGAGGACGTGAACGAAATCGATGAGGATCGGCAGGTCGATGCCCCGGTTGGTGGCTTCTTTGGTGAGCCGGTCGATCTGGTGGTTGTTCCCGTCAACAAGGCCGATGGTCCTCCGGGTGTGGTTGGGGTCTCGCCGTTCGGCTTCGTCAAAGATCCGGGCGATGAGGGTGGCGGTGTCGGAAGTGATGCTGGCGGTGACCCATTTCCCTTTCGCTTTTGGTGACTGCTTGGGGACCGGATCGTCACCGTTGTCGTCGTTGCTGGTGGTGTTCATGATGTCGTTGGGGGTGCGGGCGACGGGGGTGAGGTCGTAGACCGACCCGACTTCGGCCATCCGTTTCCGGTTGCGTTTCTCGCCTTTGGACAGTCGGCCGCCCAGCTTGTGGCCGGTGTTGGCTGCTGCGGTGGCGGTGGCTGGCCGCAACGCGTCGGGACGCATCACGACCCCTTTCCCGTCGGCTGTGATCACGATCACATCGCCGGGATCACCGGCTGGTGTGGGCCTGGTCGCATAGAAGCTGTTGAAGTCGACAGCGGCGTTGACGGCCAGATCTTCGAGTTGGCGTTTCCCGATCCGGACGCCTGTTGACCGGACGATCGCCGCAGCTGTTTCGTCGTATGACCCGCGTGATGCTTCAATCGCTGTCAAGCGTTCGAGCCCATGGGAATGCAGACCTGGGGGCAGGTTCAACACGGCGTCCGCGGGACACAGATTGCGATGGCGCGGGTGCCGATAGGCGAGTCGGGTCACGGTCACCTTCCCAACCAGAGTGGAGAGGTAACGGTGGTGGCCTGTCTCGACACGAGAGTGCACAACCTCGACAGCGTTGGTCACCCCGTCGAGACGAACCTCGCGGGCTGCGCGCAGGTCGAGGTGGTCCTGAAACAACCGGCGTAGCAACTCGCGGCTGCGGGTGCGGAGTTGTTCCTCCAGGACGCCGTGGTCCAGCCCGGCAGTGTCCGGACTGTCGAGCCAGCCGACGATCGAGTCGAACTCGCTCCGGCTTCCCTCGAACCCATCAGCTCCACCAGCAGCGATTTCGGTGCCGGGGTTCATGACCGGCTCCGACGTGCCCGCCGGGCACGAAGCTTCGACAAGCCAGCGGTGGCGGCCTCGTCCAAGTCGTTCCGGGCAGTGTCATAGCGGGCCAACGCGGCGGCGACTTCGTCGACCTCGTCGGGTCGCAAGGTCACTGTTTTGGTGCGACCCGAATCGGTGTACGTCAACGCTGGGCTCTCGTGCGGGTCACCGTTCGCGCACCGACACGACGCTTTGCCGCACCGGCGTTTGAACACCGTCAGGGTGCCTTTGAGCACCAAAGAGTTGTCTCGTGTGGGGATGGGCTGCATCGTAACCTCCGCCTGTAGTTGGATATCACTACAGACCAGATCACTCCAACGCCTCGTCTAGGTGGTGGATCCCCTGCCAGCACAGCCGTTTCAGCCCCTCACAGCCTCACAACACCGCCCCCGCCAACTCCCTACAAAGGAGCCGCACCCAGATCATATCGCCGGAAGGGTCCGAGACCCCTGGGTAGAAGCCTCGTGCCAACCCCCAGTGGCCGGCGACCACCAGGCAGATTCCCACCACCCGTACGTTGTCGTGCCAAGCCGAGCGCTCAGTCACCAACGGAGCTCCGGTCTACCAACGGCAAACCGTCGCAGGTTGCGCTGCGCCGGGGGCACAACCGTTTACCTGATCCGGCAAGCTCGGGTTGCATGTCCATTTCGGCCATCCCCCACGGTAACGCCGCTGGCACCCGGCCCGAAATTTTCGGAGCTGAGCGAACGCGGCTTGCCTCCACCGTGCTCGGTAAGATCGCAGACCACTCCCAGACCGTCACCGAACACTAGACGTTCCGGAAAACAACCTGCTTGGGTACATGTTCGTTGTGGCGTACGAGTCGGCGGGAGCGAAGGTCGAGTCGCAGGTTGGTGCTGGGAGCGCTGCCTCGGTTCGTCGGAAGATGATGGCGGATCGAATCGACGCCTCGGTCGAGTACAACGGACTCGCCTGGTCCCGGTCGCTGAGCGACGAGGACCCTCCGACCGACCCGGCCGAGTTCACCAAACAGGCAGGCGCACTTGATCGCGACCAAAACGGCATCGTGTGGCTTGGAAGATCTACGTTCAACAATGCCTACGGTTTTGCGGTCGGACCTCAACTCGCTGAGGAACAGGGCCCCTTCACGCTGGACTCAATGGTCTCCTACCTGCGGGGCCATCCCGACGCGTCGGTCTGTCTCCAACCCAAGAACACGTTGAGCGCTGCTGGAATGGGTCGGTTTGAGGAGCTGACCGGCTTTTCCATTCCGTCCAACCAGCTTCAGCAGGCTGACAGCGCGACGATCGGGCCCGACACCGCCGATGGCACCTGCGCCTTCTCCGAGTTCGCCGCCACAAGCGGCGCCATCGTCAACTTCAACCTGACGCTCGTGGAATCCGACGACCAGCTCGAAATCAACAATGCCTCGGCCACCGTCAGAGAAGCGCTGTACGAACAACGGCCGCAAGCCTTCGACACCATCGCCGTCAGCGCGGGGCAGCGCGGCGCCAACATCCTGCTCCCCGTGCAAGATTTGGTGCGCCTGGTCAACGCGCGCGTGGTGCGGCTTGTGGCGTAATACCATTGGTCAGAAGTTAAGGGATTGCAGCACTTGTCAAATCCAAGAGAGTCACG
>OFRC01000325.1_pt1 | contig 13199 bp, 24 predicted proteins | sample 1543051 | NCBI WGS metagenome assembly OFRC01 (sample SAMN07774231, study PRJEB24372) | wastewater metagenome
GCTTCCGAAACACTCGAGCCCTGAGTCCCTATCTCAAAGTTCTTAGTAGCGGGATCTACGTGATCGAATTGAAGGCCATCTCGCGAGCCACAGATAACACATTTTCCACCTAGCTTCTTACGTGCCGCGGTCATTCTCCGGTGGTACCGCGCGTTCATGTACTTCCGCATGTAGGCGTTGTATTTCTCGCGATCCCGAGGCATCTGGGATGTCTAATACGACGCCTGCGCTACTGTCAACTGGGGACTCAGGGCTTGAACCTGAAACCTTGCGGGTCAGAGCCGCACGCTCTACCAATTGAGCTAGTCCCCAAACCTCTACCCGAGGTCTTCAGCCTTCAGCGTTTTTCGTCCTGTGGCCAGCGCCTTGATGGTCGCCTCTTCCACCATCGACGCTACTTCAGCGCTGAGCCTCACGAGGAAGTCTTCGCCAGTACGAAGGTCCTTCGACTTGACGATTGCCTTCACTTTGCTGGCCACTACGAGAACGTCTGCCATGGAGTCTTCCTCACTGTGTGGTCCCGGACAGTAGCAATCAGCGTAGTGAAGCTGACAATCAGTACACCACGGCTCGCCGCAGCCGTCCGGGCACGGGACGCACTCTGCGGCGAGCTTCATCTTTTTACTCACCCTATGAGGGCTACGCCGATCGCCAACCCGACGAACGCGTAGACACCCACCATGGGACCGTACGCCATGACGGCGCAGATAACAGCTGCGCCCAAGAAACACCAGAAGAAAGTTCCCTTCGGATTGAAGCTCATGCTCAGTAGTCCGAAACTTCGTACAGGAACCGGGTTCCACCAATCAACTTGCGATTGCTGGAGGTGCTCTGGATGAAGCAGCGGAAGTTGCCCATGTCGCCGGGCTTCACCGTCGCGTCTTCACCGTGAGGAATCTTGGCGATGTCTCGAGCTTTGTCACCGGAGAAGAAGTCACCGGTCACCTTGTCTTGGAGAATGATCTCCTTGTGGTGCTGGACCTTGACCGACTTGGTGAACTCGTAGAAACCGCGTCCGATCTTGAACGCCACTCCCTGGTCACGAACGAAGTCGGCGATGGGCGTGTCCTCGTCGACCTTCATGACCTGGAAGCGTCCAGGAGGAACAGCGTCGAGGTTGCTCTTGGCGGCGGCCTCTTCTTTGCGTCCCAGCATTCGATTGAAGCTTCGCTTCATCGAACGGTTCATGCGGCCTTCAGATTTGATCTCTTCTTCGAACCTCTGAAGGAGGTCGTCGCCCTGTTGTTTGTAGGCCACCGCGAGGATGGTGTCGGTGATGCTGGAGAACTGGTCGAGCTCGAGGTGGAAGCCCCCCGTCTCCTCGGCGATGGTCTCGTAGAACTTCGTGGCGTGTTTGCGGTTGAGCGCCTGAACACCGTAGACCTGGATACCCGCCTCGAGCAGGAGCTTGAGCTCGTTGCGCCAGTCCAGCTTCTTGGTGTTCTGCGACTCGTTCTTCCCGTGAGGCACGTCGTCGCCGATTAGGACGAGCACCTTCTTCTTGCCCGCCGACCAGCTGAAGGACTTGGACTCGTGCAGCACGAGCTCGTAGCACTCGGCCGCGTCCCCACCGCCCGTGGGCTTCACGTTGGTGATGAAGTCGCAGATCTTCTTCTTGTCGACGCCCAGGTCGAGATGCTTGGTGACGTACGTCGACCCTGCGTCGCAATAGTCGCCGTGAGCGATGACACCGATGCGGATGTCCGGCACGTCCTTGAACAGGCGGTTGACCGTCTCTTTGACCTCGCGGCGGACCTGCGTCAGGCAGGGGTACATCGAGCCGGTGGTGTCAAAGCTGAAGATCACTTCAATTGCGTTATTCTTGCTCATTCGTCTTCTTTCTTTTCCTGCGAGGAAACGGCGATGTCGAAACTCTTTTGAAGCTCGTCAAGTACAGCGGCGAGGTGCTTACTCGCTCCTTCAGACGCGGCCTCTCGTACCTTCTCATGGAGAAGCTCCGCGTACGCGTCGTTGTACGCGCGTTGGTACGCGGCCTTCACCTTTTTGTGTAGCTGGCTAGTGGGTGCCAGTTCCGCGAAGAAATCGGGCGTCGCGAGCTGTAGCTCAGCTACGACACGCTCCCCGATCTGAAGAGCGAGAGCTGAATTTTTGCTGTTACTGTCGATCTCGAACTTATTCGAGAAAGAATCTTTCCGTAGCCCAAGTAGGGCGGCGAGTAATAGGTCTGACACATCAGCTATCTTGTGTGCTACTACTTGTGGAATGAGCTGAATCTCATCGATGAGTCTCGCCTTGAGCTGAGTTTCCAGCTCTACTCGAAGCTCATCGACGCTCATCTTGCTGAGTCGCTTCTGCTCAGCCTCTGTTTTCGAAGCCTCTTCTTGGTCACAGTAAGCGCCGTAGCCTCGCTGTTTTTTCATGGTACCTTCTTTTTCACCAGATTGTCGATGACAGCGCTGGAGACCTTCTTAGCTTCAGTGGTGATCCATGACTCAAGCTCTCGGCCAACTTGATCCCGTAGGCGTTGCTCATAGTCCGCGGTCATTGTCTTCGTGATCTTCTCGCGCGTTTCTGCGGATACCGAGAGGTCCCTAATGAAATCGGGAAGTGCGAGCTGAAGCTGTGCTAACACCATGTTTCCTACTTGATTACCTACGGGCGAGTTGTCCTTGATACGCCAATCGGACCACGCGGCGTCTACCCCGATGAGCGTGAGTACGATTTTTCGGAGCTCACTGTAAATAACCGAGCGAATGTGAACTTCAGGATCCGCCAGGAAAGTAACGAGCTCTTCTTTCACAAGAGCCTGCAGCAGCTCTTGAAGCTGTTCAATGGAGCGAGAACCTAGATCCGCTCGACGCATTCGCTCCAATTCAGCTTTACGTCGATCTTCCTGCTCCTGTTTGTAGAGGAGTCGCCGATACTCATCGGTGTCTTCTTGCGTGTTCCAGCCTAAGGGCTTCATTGAAGTAATTGATCGCTTTCTTGAGAGTAGGCGCTCTCGGAGTGAAATACGGCATGTATGTGTTTTCAGTCACCTCGATCCACGTCAAAAAGCACACGTGAAACGGGTCCTTAGAGTACGCGACGGGAGCGTGCGCGTGAATGTCGACGTACCCTTCGCGCTGAGACGCGAGTTCCGGCAGCGCCGCTTGAGTCAACGGATCCATCAGCGAAGAAAAAATGCCCGGCGTACAAGTCGTACAAATACCTTCTCGCTGTTTCTTCAAATACGCGAACACCTCTTCTTTGGTCATGTCAGTAGAAGCCGTTACCGACAGCGATGCCGATACGCTGAAGGTCGCGCTGGTCGAGGCGGTAGACGTCGTTCTGGATGACGTGCTTGATCATGAAGTCATACCAGTTGGCGTTGTCCTGATGCTCACGTGCTTTCTTGTTGAGAGTGTCAACGGGAGTCCCGCCACCCGACCCCTTGCCCGTCACGAGGTCTTCCTCGATGCTCTTGAGCTGTGAGGCCAGCGAGGTAGCCTGTTCCGTATACGTCTTGCTCTTCTCCTGATGATGAGCGAGACGCTCCTTGAAGATAGAAAGAAGCTCGTCTGACTTCACGTCAACCAGTAGTCCCAGAACCATTGTATTTGTACCTTTCATCGAAGCCGTTATTGGCGTCTACTCTTGTACCAACAAGGCACGTCCTACTTTGATCAGAAAACAAAAAGCCCGCCCCCTTTTCAAGGAGCGGGCCGCACTGGCGGTAGTGTTGATACGCCTTAGGTCGTAGGCAACCGGAACGCCGCGAGCTTCGCCGGAAGATTGAAGCGAGAGGGAGCTGCAGTAGCGGCGCGTTCAGCGATCGCGGCCTGGCCGGGGATGCTACCCTTCCCTGTCATCGAGCGGGCTAGAATGCCGCGTCCAGAAGACTGCGGGAGCAGTGAGTCTTGGGAGGCTGAAAGATTCGGTGAAATTCCCGGGGCGCCCTTGAAACCAGGAGCGGCCATTCCACCAGCCAGCGGCTCGAGCTGCATGGGGCCCGTCGGTGCGGCACTGAGCTCAAGGGGTGTCCGTCCCGGAGGAGCGGCGGCTGCGGCGGGAGCAGGAGGAGCTCCTGCACCCTGAACGGCGGCGAGGCCCTTCGGACGAGCCCTCGCTTGCGCGAGAAGCTGTGCCTTCTGGGCTGGAGTCATCATGGCCATTTTCTCAAGGCCAAAAGAGGACAGCGCATCTTCTTGTCCGACGAGCCACGGAAGAGACTGAGAGAGCATGCCGCAGTATAGGCTAAACTAGCAGGATGAAGCTAGCGTACGAGAACAGTAGCTCGCAGCCGCAGGGCGCCTCCTACATGCCAAAGAACGTGATACGCGAAGAACAAGGAACGCGTCACGGAGCGGGAGCGCCTGAAAGCGGAGCTTTCTATCAGACGAGAGCCCTGGCGAATCGTTCCGGACAGGATCAAGCGATGGCACGCTTCGGAGTGAAACGATCTTCACTTACCCAGCCCGGAACACCGCCGACCAATCTCAATGACGTAACACCTCCCCGCAGGCCCGTAGATCGTATCCCGGATGCGGGAACGGGCTACGCGACCAACGGGGCTCAGCTTGGCGGTGCGTACGCGAAGTAATCTCCAAGGGTGGGGCACCAGAAGTAGTATCGAGGCCAGTGCTGGAACAGCAGCTCGCCGTACGTACCTCCTTTTAAACGGGATACGCCGACGAACGGAGCCGCAAAAGCGTGGATCCTGAATTCGGATCGTAGCTGTGGTGTGTCCCAGACTTGACCGTACTCCTTCTCTAGAGCCGCGCGTTCAAGCCCGACCAAATTGATGTCCTTGGCCAACGCTACTTGAAGATCGATCATCGAACGAAAAGAAGTTGAATCGAACAAGCAGACGCCCTTCGGTCCGTGTTCTGGAATCGGACGTCGACAATTCTTACAGAGAACCGCCAGCATCCGGGGGTACGTTATCACGATCCCTTCTCCTCTGTAGGACGACCGCCTCGATGTCGACGACCGTACCGTGGTCGACCATGTACGCTGTCAGATCTTGGCGCTTGCTCCAGCCGTCAAGAAAATCCTGTAGCTCCTGGAACGCTTCTGTTTTGATGTTCTCGTCCGCGTCCTCGTAAAACTCTTGACGCTCGAGCTCTTCACAGACGATTTCCCGGGCGTCCAGAGAGAACTTTACTTCGTAAGTTCCGTACACCCACGTCGGAACGTCTTCGTCATCGAGCTCCTCGTGATCCTCAATGAGTTCCCAGGCATCCGCGTAGTACTCGCTACAGTGGTCGCAGTAGACCCAGTTCTCCGCGTACTCCGACAACATGACCTTCTTGGCTTTTTCCCAGGCCGCCTTGTTGCGTACGTGCTCCTTCTTCTTGGAGCAGGCCTCACAGTAGCTCTTGATCTGCACGCCGCAGGTTTCGCAGAAATGTGGGGCGCAGCAGGCTACTGCGTCTTCGTAGGAATTCTTGGAGAGGTGGCACTTCCCACACCCCCAAAGAACGACCTTCGTAGCGTCTCCTCCTTTGAGGACGAGCTCGAGCGGCGGAAAGATTTCGGGTGTCAATGTTTCATTCACGACGTTTCCCCTTTTTCTGTAGGTGAAGAAGACGAATTCCAGCGAGTTGCGCGAAATCAGTGATGCGGTCGTCGCGGTACAGCTCTCTGTAGACAATGCGAACGATACCGGCGTTGGCGATCAGCTTGAAGCAGTTCCAGCAAGGACTAGCCGTTGTGTAGATGGTGGCGCCGACTGGATTGGTCACGTTCTTTGCGGCCTGGAGAACGGCGTTGACCTCGGCGTGGATCGTACGAACACAGTGACCATCATGCATCATGCACCCGACGTCGATGCAATGAGCCATCTTCCTGACGGAACCATTGTACCCCGTCGCCAGGGATCCACCATCTCGAACGAGAATGGCTCCGACCTTCTTACGCGGACAGGTCCCTCGAGCAGAGACCTTCTCTGCGATCTGCATGAAGTACTCATCCTGAGAAACACGGTACGCCTTCTTTTTAGGCTTCACCCAGAGCATCGGGGTCCTCCGGAAAGTGTTTGAACGACGTTGTGGAAAACGGACACTTCTTCTTTTTACCAATATGGTGCTTTTTGATCTCTTTGCAGTGAGCACATCGTTCTCGCCGACACGTTTGGCACATGTACGTCTCCGCGCGCTCGATGATCGTGGTCAGCTCGGGGCAGTGGTCACACTGTATTTCGTAACTCCCATCGCGCTCAATCATGGCGTCGATGTAGTGTTTCTCTTCCGCGACTACATCACCTCCGCGCACAGACACAGCGCCCGCGAAGTATCCACCACCTTCAGCGTAAAAAAGGCGAAACGACAGCTCTGGGAATTGCGGACCTACGGCTTGAAGCCACTCCTGCGGTGGAGACCACGCGGTATCAAAGCTGTACTGCAGGAACTCCGGCTCATCAATAACCAGAATCGCGCCATTGACCTCCCACTTGGTTCCCCAATGGCCAAGACGCCAATGATACCACCCATCACCTGGAAGCTCGGGCTGAGGTACGAGGGAATGGAAGGACAAGCACGGAGGGGAACTCCCAACGTCCTGTGGAGATCGGGTACTGACACGAAGCTTGAAGCGCGCTACTTCTTCAGCGGATCCAGCAACACTTAGGGTACATTCACACCAGTTAGGCATGCGATCTTCCGTTCTTACGACAAATGGGTGTTCGAGGTACGCGGACTTATACCCAAAACGTTCTTCTTTTTAAGGAGGTCAGACCTACACTCTACACGTGAAAACAGTCCTGGTAGTAGACGACGACGAGAGCATTCGACACTTCGTGGCACACGCCTTGGAAAAGAGAGACTGGACCGTGCTCGAAGCAGTCGACGGTATTGACGGCGTAGCCCGCTTCATGTTGCATCGACCTGACACCATCATCACCGACATCTCCATGCCCAAGAGCGACGGTTTGGAGATGTTGGACGTTCTTAGGCGTGGCGGCTTTTTACAGGACGTACGAGTTGTGATCATGTCAGGAGTAATCAATCTAACGGAGAAAAGTGCTGACAAGATGGGAGCGAGGGCGCTACTGAGTAAACCGTTCACGCTCGCCGAACTCTACGCCGCAGTAGGAGAGTAACATGCGTCGCTCCAAGAATACGGGTCAGCCGAAGAATGAAGTAAAGAAGATCACGATTCGCCGTTTACCGAAGAAGACGTCGTTCCTTGTTCACTACCCCGATGGACGTAAGGTAGAGACGACCTACGTTGAAATCCTGGGCAACGCTACGCTCCATCTGGACCCCCGTACGAAAGAACCCACCATGCGCACGGACGCCTCCATCAGCCTCGGGCACGCTGAGGGAACCTGCACCGTCTGTGGCGGAGGAACAGATGACCACCACGCGCACGCTTGAGCGGTTCAAAATCGCGACGATCACCACGAAGCTCAAACCGCACCAACAGCGGGTCGTCGATCGCATGGAGGACGAAGACCAACCAGGGCTGGTGGCGGTCCACGGCCTGGGCTCGGGTAAGACGCTCACGAGCCTCGCGGTGCAGGATGCCCTCGGTGTCCCCGCCGACGTTGTGACTCCCGCGGCGCTACAAACGAATTACCTCAAAGAAATCAAAGCGCACACGAAGAACCCACAAGCAAGCAATCTTCAAAGCCTCGAAGGCGTTGCTCGCGCTGGTGGCGCGAACCTGAAGAACCCTCTTCTGATCGTCGATGAAGCTCATCGCATTCGAAACGCGGGCAAGGCGAGAACAAACCTGAATCAGGCGGCGGCCGAGAAGCGGTTGGCCTTGACAGGGTCGCTATTGTACAATCATCCCTCAGACATCGCCGGACCGATCAATTTCGCGGCAGGCAAGAAAGTATTTCCCGAAGACCCTGACATCTTCACACAACGGTTTCTGCGAGAGTTGCCAAACCGTCAAGGGCTCCTTGATCGTCTACGGGGCCTGCCTGCTTCATACCAAACCCGGCTCAATCCAAAGACGGTAGGCTATCTCCAGGAAGCCCTGGACAAATACGTCGACTACCACCCCGGGAGCTCGGAGAATTTCCCGACGAGAACCGATGAGACGATTCAAGTTCCGATGACCCACGACCAGATGGGTCTGTACGAACAAGTCACGCAGGATCAACCCTCGTGGCTCCGAAAGAAAGTGCTGATGAACCTTCCCCCTACCAAAGCGGAAGCGAAACAGCTCAACTCATTCCTGGGCGGCGTACGCCAAATCTCGAACACAACGAGCGGTTTCGATACACGTACAACGCCGCCGCATCAGCCCAAAATCGACCGAGCCGTCCAAGAGCTTCAGACTCTCCTGAACAAGAACCCGCGAGCCAAAGCGCTGGTGTACTCGCACTACCTCGAGTCGGGCATCGACCCCTATCGTAAAAAACTCGACGAGCTCAAGATCCCTTACGGGACATTCACCGGAGAACTATCTCGCGGACAGCGGGACCAGATGGTGAAAGACTACAACGACAACAAGCTCAAGGCACTTCTCCTGTCGAGCGCCGGTGGCGAAGGCTTGGATCTCAAGGGGACTCGCCTCATTCAGCTTCTCGAGCCGCACTGGAACCAGGAGAAGTTGAAGCAGGTAGTCGGTCGCGGAATCCGCTACAAGAGCCACGCTGATCTTCCGGAAAACGAACGAGACGTTCGGGTGCAGCGCTTCCTCGCCACTCGTTCACCTCAGGGATTCTTCGAAAGACTGGGCATCAAGAGACCGGGATACGGCGTAGACCAGTACCTCGATGAGATGGGCGTCCGTAAAGAACAGCTCAACCAACAGGTCCGTGAGATGCTGCGAGAGCCTGAAGCCAGTTGACGCTGATACCCAAATAGGCTATACCCGCGGCAGTACCACACCAAAGGAGTGATCATGTGGAAGACCGTAGCTCGCGGTGAGTGGCCGTACTGGGCGGTAGAGGGAAACGCGCTGTGGAAACACGGAACAGGAATGTGGCTCTCGAGCAAAGCGAACGACAACTCGACCCTGTGGGAGTTGAGAAACCCGGAAGGCGTCGTCATGATCAACCAACTCGACCTCCCATTCAAAGGAGGCCTGGACGGAGCACCGCTTGCCTGGGCTGACGCAGAAATGGTACGCCAACAGGGGCGCAAGTGACTCCGTCAGAAAGAACCCTCATTCAAGCGGCGGTGGCGTATCAGAAGCAGCACCAAGAAACCGTGGACCATCAGTCGATCGACAATCGAATCGTTCTTCTTTCCCTCGAAAACGAGCTGCTCGCAGCGGCCCTCGCTCTGACACAATCAAAGGGAAAAGCAGATGACCGAACAAAAGAAAAAGGCTAAAGCGAGAGCCGCCTGGCGTGCGTGGTACCGGCGACACCGAGAAAAAGCCAAAGCGTACTATCGGGAACGCTACGCCAAAAAGATCAAGACAGAAACGCCAGCCGCTAGAAAGAAAAGATTACGCCGTGCGAGAGAAGTCCAACGAAGCTACGTAAGCCGTAAAAAGAACCCCAAAGGAACTAAAAATGTACGTCATCCTAGATCTAGACGGAACGCTCGCTGACCTGGCACACCGCCTTCACTACGTTTCGAAAGAACCCAAAAACTGGGAAGCTTTCTTCGCGCCGGAGAGAGTCTACAAAGACGAACTCATGCCGGGTGCTGCTCGAGTCATCGCGCACTTCGAAAACTTGAAATACGAGCTGGTCGTGTTGACCGCTCGAAATGAAGATCTACGCGACACGACGATGCGCTGGCTGTTGGAGAAGCTCAACCTGTCGCTGCCCGAAGGACACCTGCTGATGCGAGCGAACGGGAACATGCTGACTCCCGCGGAGTACAAGCGTGAGCAGCTTCTGAATTTCAAACAAGGCCTCGAGACCAAGGACAACAATTTCTTGATCATTGACGATGACCCTGAAGTGGGAGAATCCCTCAAGGAGTTTGGCGTAGTTCTTCGCGCTCCCGAGTGCTGGGCTCTCCTATTTCAAGAACGACCAGCCGCTAGACTGGAAGACCACGCCTAAACTAGCGCATGCCCCTTGACGGCGCCTACTCATGGAAGGAAGATGGTCTTTCGCCAGAAGAACGGATCGACCATTTCTTCAACCTGATAGATCACGCCGTAGAAAACGGCATTCCTCTCAAGGACCTCTATTCTCGAGCGCACCTCAAAGTCTTTCTGTGTTACGTACTCAACCGCAGTAAACCAACAAGCAACTTTCCAAAGGATGCACCCATGGCAAAGCTTACTCTGACCAGCACGTTCGCGTCGTCCATCATCATCGGAGATCCTGGAGTACTCACCGTAAATCTCCCGCCCAAAGAGACGATTACACTGAACGTCACCGACGTACAGCTTCGGCAGCTCTCGGCGCAGCTCACCCAGCTGAAGACCTCGAAGTGGATAGAATTCTCTGTATCGGACGACGAAGGAACGAGTGCTCCTGCGCCCGTGGAGCCGGTAGCCCCTCCGCCTCCTGCGCCTCCTGCGCCCACGCCGGAGTCAGTGCCTGATTCCGTCCCTGAGCCCGGTGCTCCCGAAACTCCGGTAGCCCCAACGCCGGTCCAGGAAGAAGAAGTGAAGGTGACCGAGGACGTCACGGTTGAGCCCGCGGCTGCGAAGCCTGGTAGCTTCGACAAGAAAAACCGCCGGTAAGCGGTTCGTTCTATACTGTGACCATGCGCCACGTACCCAAGGTAGCCTACTTCCACGGTGAAAAGACCGCGCTAGATACGTTTGGGCTGACCAAAGAGGCACTTGCACCACTCGCCGCGCTCGCTCCTGCGATCGGAGCGGGCGCGATGACTCTCGGGCGAGCAGCGCTCCCCTGGCTAGCCCGAGGGGCAGCTAGTCTCGGTCGTGGCGTAATGGCACAGCTTCCGGGGGCGGCAGCACAAACAGGCGCGGCGATGGCTGCCGACAAATTCATGCAGCCTCGTCCCGCGGCAGGACCAGCTTCTGGTCCGATGCCTGGTATGCTGGGCCAGGGACATCTACCTGGCATGGCAATGTAACAACGCACTCTACGTGAACTCGGCGTACCTTCTCGAGGAAAAAATGGACAACAAGACTGACCGTTTCAAGATCGCGAACCCCTACGAGAACTACGGCCAATACGGACACGATCGCCGAGACGACGACTCAGGGGTGAACACCGGATTGCTCATGGGAGCAGGCGCTCTCGGGGCCGCGGGGCTGCACCACGGCCTGATGAACTCGCGAGGAAAACTTCTCGGAGGCGGGTTCGTCAACGCGTATCAAAATGGAATCGGCGGCCAGATCCGAGGAACCGCGAACAAGATTCGCGGAGCTGTGGGAGTGGCGCCTGTCGCGCCTCCAGACGCGCCAATCGTTGGTCTCGCCAAAGAGCTCGTGAACAAAGTTCCGAGAACAGCTGATGATCTCAAGGCGGCGGTAAAGCCTGTGATGCAGGTCGGCGGCGCCCTTGGCGCGGCACACCAACTACACAACCAGGCGATGTCGTCCGAAGTTCCAGGTGCAGCGGCCTACCGGCATTTCATCGGAAACCCGGCGGAGAAAGGCGTTGCTGCGGCCAAGAAAGGCGTCGGACAAGCTGCCGACTGGGTAGCCAAGAAGACCGCGCCGAAGCCCCGCCCGAACGTAGCTCCTTCAGAACCCGCTACTTCGGTGTCTCCGGATCTACAAGAAAAAGTCCGTAAAGGGGAAGCGAAGACGAACGCTCAGCCACGGGTTCGCCGAACCATCAAGAAGAGCTCCGTCATCTACGAAGCTGGCTCTGAAGCCGCGTTCGCTGCGTACGACCTGTAAGAGATCCCGTGCCCTTCAAGAGTGAAGCTCAGCGTAGACTGTTCCACGTCAAGGCGGCGAAGGGCGAGATTTCTAAAGAGACCGTACACGAGTGGGAGCACGCCACCAAAAACAAGAAGAAGCTCCCCATGCACGTCAAGAAAGCGTACGACGTAGGGGCGGAAGACGCTCTCGCGGTGTTCAGCAAACTGAGCAACGCTCCCGCCCTCACACCGACGCAGAGAGGCGCCACGGCGCTGGTGCAGGGTGTCTCGAGCATGGCGCTCAATGCCGCGATGGCTCCTGAGGGAGACAGACTCCGTCAAGGGGCGATCGGAGGCGCCTCTGATGCGCTGGGTGGCTACCTCGGAGGCTTCAAGGGTATGGGCGCCAGCATGGCCACCAACATGGCGCTTCAAGGGCTGACGGCTCCTCGCTCACGTCCGCCGCCACCGATGACGCAGCCGTGGGACCCGCAGATACCTGTGAAGATGGCGTTCCACGCAGATGACCGCTTCAAAGAACGAATCACTGCGAAGTTCCCGAACGACGCCCTCGACCAACTTCGAACTCAAGCCAAAGACCTGGACCTCTCTCCAGGGAAGTACTACCTGCCGATGAAAGATCAAGGCGGGAACACGGCGGCGATCGCGGCTTTCAAGACCGTCGGAAAAGACAACCGACTCGTTCTCGCGACCGTACTCAAGCCACAGAAGAACCCTCCGGCGGGAACGTCGCTCTCGCACATCATGCAGCAGCCGAAGGGAACCATCGTCGGTAAAGTAGATGCGTCACCGAAGCAGTACCGGATCCGTAAAGACGCCGACGGTAAGCTCTCCTGTTCCTGCAAGGATTTCAAGTACCGCCGATCAGGCGAAGGCACGAACTGTAAACACATCGACGCTCACCTGAAACTGGCCAGCTTCTTCGTAAGCTAAAAAAACTCCCTGATGCTCCAGGGAGGATCTGCCCACAACTGAGTGTGGCGATGAGCCTGAGCGAGTCGCCAACAGTACCTACAGCCAGCCACTGCCGCCACTACGACGGCATTACTGCGTATACTTGTGGGTTAAAAGCCCTCGGGCCAGATCTTATTCTTGGCCCAATAGTCGAGAACGAGAGTCTTGAACGCGCTGACTTGTTCCTTGGTAGCGCCTGTAGCGTGCTGCGCGCTGTACATCGAGAGGACGAGTACGTCTTCGTTTACGACGTTTTTGACGAGGGACCTTGTGAAGTTGACAAGGAATTCAAACGCCGGATCATCTTTTCTCGGTCCGAATTGAAGAGGGATGAGCTGCAACCCTCCCCGATTCCCATCACCTGCGCCATCATCTGCTTTAGCTCCGGCTCGGCGTCGATGTACATTCCGCACCGCCACTGAATCCCGACCTGTCGTAGGTAGGGACATCCTACGTTTGGATCCCATGTCTTCCTTTCTTCGGCCATGCGATGTGCGCTGAAAGCGCAGGGGCCTTTACGACACTCAAAACCGCAACCTACGCACGCGGCCACTCAGTTCTCTTCTTTCTTCG
>OFRC01000326.1_pt1 | contig 13172 bp, 18 predicted proteins | sample 1543051 | NCBI WGS metagenome assembly OFRC01 (sample SAMN07774231, study PRJEB24372) | wastewater metagenome
AGCGCGGAGTTCGCCTTCACCCCTGTCGTGCCCTACTACCTGCACGACCCACTGACGTCCTTTACAGATGAAGAGTCTGAGCTGGCCGAGGCATGGTGGGAGCAGGACAAGAAACTTCGAGGCGACTATCCGTTCGCCCCGTTGAGCACCACTAGGCAGATCGATCCCGCATCTGCTACCCTAGAATCAGATGACGACAATCCGTTCCCGGAGTCGTCACCGTTCTCAGAGATTGGAGACTCAGAGTGACTCTTTTGGCTGCCCTTGATATCGAAACCACGGGGCTCGACCCGACCGCCGACAAGACGCTCGCCGAGGAATTGGCGCAGCTCAAGGGGCGGCTGCAAGTCGAAGTGCATCGCTAAGCAGCAATTGGCAGCCAATCTTAAAGCCGAACGTGCCAACGCCATTGAGCGCGCCACCACGGCGGAAGAAATCAAGGTTGCAGAGCGCAAGGTTGAAGATACTCGCAAGACCGCAAGCTCAACGAAAGTCGAGGTCAGCGAAAAGCGTAACGACCTGCTGGTGCTGACCCGCTACGCCGGCATGACGGAAGAAAGCGCGCAGATTTTCAACGGACTGTTCTCGATTATGGTCGTGTCGATCCTGCTTTCGTTCGGGTCCATGTTTGCGGAAGTGGAACAGCTTCGCCAGACCACAAAGCGCAAGCCGTTTGGCTTCTGGGCCAAGCTTCGCGGCTGGTATTATGCCGTTGTCTACGGCGAGGAAGCGCCTCAACCGGTCTACAACGTCAAGATTGAAGGCGACGGCAAAGGTGGTGAGGCCCTCGATAGCATTAAGCAGTTCAAGCGCGATTTCGCAGACGCTGCCAGAAGCTACGCTCAGCCCTCTCTCAAGGGGGCCTAAAGCATGGCGAATAAGTTCTCAGTCGCTGTTCGCGATGCCCGCGCCGATGCTGTCGAGACGGCTATCGGCGCTTCGGCTGTGATGAAAATCCGCACCGGAGCACCGCCAGCCGCTATCACCGACGCCGATAGCGGTACAGTGTTGGCAACACTCGCTCTACCATCGGATTGGCTCGCGGCAGCAAGTGGAGGCGCTAAAGCCAAGTCCGGCACGTGGCAGGATGCGTCCGCCGATGCTGCAGGCACAGCGGCGCATTTCAGGATTTATGCGTCTGATGGCGTCACTCAGCATTGGCAGGGGACCGTCACAGTGACGGGCGGTGGCGGAGATATGACCGTCGATAACACGTCCTTTGCTGCGGCTCAGAGCTTTACCGTTACCGCGTTTGGGTGGACGGAGAATAACGCCTAGTGCCAGTCCCTGCTAACCTTGTACATCAGCTAACGACCGGCACAGGCACAGGGAACCTGCCTCTGACGGCTGTTCCTGGGAAGCAAACATTCGGGGCTGCGTTTCCAGCGGGAACGGCCAACGAATTTGATTATTTCGTGTCGCACAGAACCGCAGCGGAATGGGAATATGGAACAGCCCATGTCACGGCGGGCGCTCTTGTCCGCGACACGGTTATAGGGAGCTCTAACGCCAACGCGGCAGTAAATTTCTCAGCAGGCGATAAGGACGTCACGAACGACATTCCCGCGGCGAAGCAGGTTACAACCGACACCGCGCAAACGCTGACGAATAAGACGTTAACTGCTCCGGTTATCTCGACTATCAGCAACACCGGAACGGTAACGCTTCCAACGTCTACAGATACTTTAGTAGGCAGAGCTACAACCGATACTCTAACTAACAAAACCCTAACCAGCCCCACGCTAACCAGTCCAGCACTTGGAACGCCAGCAAGTGGCACGCTAACCAACTGCACCGGGCTACCCGTCTCAACCGGGATTAGTGGTCTCGGCACAGGCATGACGACGTTGTTAGCGGATACCTATGAGGAGGGCACCTGGACGTTTGCGATGACGTTCGCAACGCCTGGGAATCTTTCGGTCAGCTATGGAAGCAGCACCGGATACTATCTTAAAATCGGCAATCTGGTTTATCTCTACGGCACGTTCACGTTTACCCCCACACATACGACCGCATCGGGCGCAATCCAGATCACGGGGATGCCGTTTTCCAATACGGACACGAACGCTGGAACGGTGCTCGGTGGTCAAGTGGCAGCGATGAACTACCCTGCAAGCCGCGTGTTCCCCGTCGTTCGCTTCACGTCGGCCACCAACATCGGCATAGTCGCGTTCGCGAGTGGGCTTGCAGCGTCAGCCATTGGCGCCGCGCAAATGGCAACGGGTGTGCAGCAGCAGATCATTATCACTATGCTCCACAGGACAACATAAAATGATCCCGGATGGATACACAGTCGCACGAGTGGAGGCTCAAGCCGCAGCCGTCAGCGTCGTTTGTCGAAACGCCGAAGGGAAGGTATGGCGGCGCTCGGTTCCCCCGGATGGCGATTTATCAGGCTGGCCCGCAGAGACGCAGGACGCCATCCGCAACAGCATCACGCCTGATATGCGAGCAGCTTTTCAAGCAACCTTAGTCCCGGATGAGCCCCTTACACTGAGGGAATACAGCGCTGCCGTTCAAGGTCATGTCGACGGGATGGCAGCTAGTCGCGGGTATGCCGATGGAGTGGCATTGGCTGGCTATTCGACGAGCACAATCCCAGCATGGGTGGCAGAGGCAGCGACGTTCATTGCGTGGCGCGATCAGGTTTGGCTCTACGCATACGCCGAGCTTGCAAGGGTCCAGGGCGGTCAACGTGCGCTTCCAGCTATCGATGACCTATTAGCCGAATTGCCTCAGATCAAGTGGCCGTAAACCAGCACCTTCTAACGTAGCAGGCTAAGGCATGATTGGCGGACCTATTGGCTGGCCTATTGGCGGGATCATTCCCGTCCAAATCAATGGCACGGTCACCGCCACACTTGATGATGTAACGCTTACTGCAGCCGGTGCCCTCGCCATAACGGGCGAAACGTCGGTAACGCTAGACAATATCACTGCCACTATCAGTGGGTCTGGCGCTGACAATCTCGGCAGAGTCGTTGCTACCCTTGACGACATAAGCCTCACCGCTACAGCCGCTCTATCGATCTCCGGCAGCCTATCGGCAACGCTAGACGACATTACCCCGGCACAAACCGGCACACTTGATCTCGCAGCATCCTCAAGCACCACGCTTGACGCTGTAACGCTTTCAGCTACTGGCACGCTCGCCATTACTGGCGTCACCAGTGCAACGCTTGAAGACGTTTCACTATCTGCGACGGGCTCGCTCGCTATTACAGGCGCTGTTAGCGCCACGCTTGACGACGTCACGGCGACGATTGAAGCCAGCACCGGCATCAGCGGCGTTCTCTTTGCTACTCTTGAGGACATAACCTCAATGAGTGAAATCACGCTTCAGGGCGCCCCCTATAGAGGGTTCCTGTCTGGCGGTATGCGGGGGTCGGTCAGCCTATCTGGCTCGCGGTATTTAGGATCAACGAGCGGGGCGGCGCGTTTGGCCGGCCTTTCAAGTGCGCGACAGTATTCCGGGAAGAGTAGCGGCGGACCCATAGGAAGAGCCTCTTGATATGCTGACACCTGGTTACAACCGCATCAACGCAACAATCCGGTTCAATGCGACGTTCCGCAATAGCGCCGGCAACCTGTTCGATCCGTCAACCCTAACCGTCAAGATGCACAGCCCAAGCGATCAGATCAGCACATTCACATACCTCACCGATGCCAAGCCGATCAGGGCAACACAAGGGGCGTTCTACCTCGACTTTGCCCCAACCGAAGCTGGGCGTTGGCATATCCGCTGGGCCGCGACTGAAGGGGAAGACACGATCATCCTCGAAGACAACTTCATCGTTCAAGTGAGCCCATTTGTCAGCCAATCGAGAGACTACACATGACGCCCAAACAGGAAGCATTCGCCAGAGCCTACGTTGAGACCGGCAATGCCAGTGAAGCGTATAGGCAGGCTTATGACGCTGAGAACATGAAGGACCAAGTGATTACGCAGAAGGCGTATGAGCTACTGAAACACGGTGATGTTACGGTGATGGTTCGGCAACTCAAGGCTAACGTTCAGAAGCGACACGCTATTACCGTCGATACCATCACCGAAATGCTGAAAGAGGATCGCGAGCTTGCCCGCACCAATGCTCAAAGCGGCGCCGCCGTATCGGCTTCAATGGGCCTCGCCAAGCTGCACGGTCTCATTGTCGAAAAGCGGGAGATCAAAAATGTTAGCTCTGCGGAAGACCTAGATGACAGCGAACTCGCAGATCTTGCCATGGCAGGCCGCAGAGGAACTGCTAAGGCGTCGGGCAGCACGTCGCAGTCTCATTGACTTCACTGAGTACACACTGCCCACCTATCAGCCCGCTACACATCACCGGCTGATCGCTGAAAAGCTCGAAGCCATAGAGCGGGGTGACATTGACCGGCTGATGATCAACATGCCGCCACGGCATGGGAAGTCTGAACTAGGGTCGCGACGGTTTCCGGCTTGGTTTCTAGGCCGAAACCCTAAAGCAACGGTGATGAGCGCGTCCTACAACTTGGACAAGGCTCAAGAGTTTGGTGGCGAAGTCCGCGACATTGTTCAGAGCCACGAATATTCGCGTTTGTTCCCGAACGTCGCCTTGAAAGAGGACACCAGAGCCAAGGGGTTTTGGCGCACGGAACAGGGCGGGTTCTATATCGCGGCTGGCGTCGGCACGGCCCTCACGGGGCGCGGCACGGTTGGCCCGATCGTTCTGATCGATGACCCGTTGAAGGACCGTGCCGAAGCCGACAGCGAGCGGCATAGGCAGAACGTCAAGAGCTGGTATTCGTCTGTTGTTCTGTCGCGCTTTCCCAGGGCCGTCATCGTGGTTCAGACCAGGTGGCATGAAGACGATTTGACGGGTTGGCTACTCGAAGAGCAGGCACGCGGCGGGGATGAGTGGGATATTCTTGAGCTTCCCGCCATATCGCCCGGTGGTGAGGCGCTTTGGCCTGAGTTTTACCCGATTGAGGTTCTGGAGCGGCTGAAGAAATCGACCATCCCACGGGATTGGTCAGCGCTCTACCAACAGAAGCCTACGCCGGACGAAGGCGCCTATTTCAAACGCGATTGGTTCCGCTGGTATCAGGAACGCCCGAAGCATCTGAGAATATATGGCGCATCTGACTATGCCGTGACAGACGCAGGGGGAGACTACACTGTCCACATCGTCATCGGCATTGATCCTGACGACAACATCTATGTCCTTGAACTCTGGCGGGGGCAGACAACATCGGACCAGTGGGTGCAAGCCGTCATTGATCTGATGCGCGAACACAAGCCCATGATGTGGGTTGAAGAGCAAGGCCAGATTATCAAATCGATCGGGCCGTTTCTTGAAAAGCGCATGAGAGAGGAACGGGTCTATTGCCGGCGCGAACAGGTCGCGAGCGCAGCCGATAAGCCAACGCGAGGCCGGTCCATTCAAGCCCGCGCTGCGATGGGCAAGGTCTATCTGCCTGAGAAGGCGCCGTGGGTGAACGATTTCACCGCGGAACTGCTGATGTTCCCGGCCGGCAAGCACGATGACCAAGTTGACGCGTTCGGGCTCATTGGCCGGATGCTGGATGAGTTGATCAAGGGCTCTGTGCCAAAGCCGCGTGATGGCCAGAAACCTCGCGATGACTACCGTTCTATAAAGAGGGAAGAACAATCTTGGAGAACGCTGTAACCGTTGCGGGGCAGACCTATTCTTCCGAGGTCAAAAAGCTGCCGTCTGAAGACCTAGCAGGCAAGCGGCGCAAGTTTCTCGCCTTCGAGTCCAACAAACAGAAGGAAATGGACGAAGGCCAGGAGGCCCGCCGCTACTATCACGGCAAGCAATGGACGGATTCCGAACTCGCAACGCTGACCAAGCGCGGTCAGCCCGCAGTGACGGACAATCGCATTGCCCGCAAGGTGGATTTCCTCGTTGGTATCGAGCAGCGCATGCGCCGCGACCCAAAAGGATACGCCAGAACGCCAAAGCACGATCAACAGGCCGATATCTCATCGGCTGCGATCCGCTACGTGTGCGACGCAAACCGCTGGGAGAACACCGCGTCGAACGTATCGCATGACGGCATGGTGACGGGGTTCGGCGTGGCATGGGTTGGGATTGAGCCGCGCCGGGGCCAGCTGGACTGCATCATCAAGCACATCGATTGCGACCGGTTCTTCTACGACACGCGGTCCACAAAGCCTGACTTTTCCGACGCCCGCTATATGGGCGTGCATTTGTGGATGGATATCGATGAGGCCAAGGAAGCGTGGCCGGATCAAGAGACAGAGCTTGATAGCCTGATGAATTCTGACGGCGGCTTGACGGCGCTCAAGGCCGAAGAGGACCGCTCAACGCAGTGGAGCGACTTCGAGCACAGCCGGGTTCGCGTGGTTGAGTTCTGGGAGAAGAAGCGCGACGGCTGGCATTACTGCAAGTTCTCTGGCGACATTTACTTAGAGGGTGGTCTATCGCCCTACATCGATGAAATGGGCCAGCCCGACACGCCCTACCGAGCTTGGAGCCCGTACATAGATGAGAAGGGCGTGCGCTACGGTCTCGTTCGCAACATGAAGTCGATGCAGGACGAAATCAACCATCGTCGTTCGCGCTTCCTGTACCTGCTGAATTCGCAAAAGGTCTTTGTTCGCCGTGGCTCTGTGGATGACATTGACGGGTTCAAGAGCGAAGTCGCCAAGCCCAATGCGGTCATTGAGCACGATGGTGAGTGGGGCAAGGATACGGGGTTTGTCGATAGCTCGAAGGAATTGAGCGGACAGGCCGAATTGCTGGCGCAGGCTCAGTCGGCGCTTGAGAACCTTGGGCCTAACCCTGGCCTTATCGGCAAGGGCGGCGGCGTGGGGGATCAATCGGGCAGAGCCATTCTAGCCCAACGCGATAGCGGCATGACCGAACTGTCGCCCGTGTTTGAGCGCCTGAGAGACTGGAAGCTGCGCTGTTACAGGGCGGTTTGGAATCGGATCAAGCAGTCATGGACGGAAGAGCGGTTTATTCGAGTGACTGACGATCCGCGATCGGCGCAGTTTATCGGCGTGAACCAGTACGAACAGGACCCGGAGACGGGTGAAATTCGCCTCTCGAACAACGTTGCGGAACTGGATGTTGATATCATCCTTGAGGAAGGCCCTGACACGATCACCATGTCTGAAGAGCTACTGCAGCGCCTCTCAGAGATCGCACAGGCGCCGCCACAGATGTGGTCGATCCTGATTGAGCTGTCGAACGTGCCGAACAAAGAGCGGCTGTTGGAAATGGTCAACCAAGCCATGGCCCCGCCGCCTGTTGAGCCGCCTCAGCCAGACCCGATGCAAGAGAAGGCCATAATGCTGGACCTTGCAGACAAGGCGGCAAGCGTCGAAAGCAAGAAGGCGTCTACGGCCAAGACCTATTCGGACATTGGCAACAACCGGGCCGCAGCCGCGGCAAAGCTCATCCAGGCGGAAACCGCACGTCGGCAACCGACAGAGATCGGCAACTATTATCAGCAGTAGTCGGCAAACAGCGGCTGCGCTTCGCTGATCCTTCGGCTGAGTTCAAACAGCCTCACATGCTCAAGCTCTCCCCAGAGAGCAAAGATCAGAATTTCCCCGGTGTCTTCATCTGTCACGGTGTAGAGGCCGGGCTTGTACTCAGTGCGTAACTTCATGCCGCGTACTCGTGCGTTGGACTCGCTGCCCTAAGCAGCGTTTCGGCTCGTTGGGCCGTCTCTCAACGGACTTCTATCGCTCCGCCGTGGCGACACAACGGCGTTCTCGTGACCAGCAACGATATTGCGGAGGGACTACAAATGACGACCGGTAACACGGACGAACAGTCCATCATGGACAGCGTGTTCTCTAAAGGCAGCGATATGGGGGCAGACGACGCCGCCCCCGGTGTTTCGACGGAACTTCCGGCACCAGAGGCAGCGGCACCAGAGCCAACGCCCGAGGATGTTGTTCAGCCGGATGAAGTCTCCGATGACGACGAAACACCGCTTCAAGGACGCGACCCCAGGACCGGCAAGTTTGTGCCCGTAACAGAGCTTGTGGCCGAACGTAAAAAGCTGAAAGGCGAACGCGACGAACAGACCAGACTGCGCATGGAGGCTGAGGCGAACGCCAAAGCCTACAAAGAGCAGATCGACGCGATTCAGCGCCAGTCCCAACAGCCGCAACGTCAGCCTCAGCCCCAACAGCAGCAACCACAGCGCCCGGACCCATTCCTGGACCCTGAGGGACACGCCGAATTTCTACGCCAGAACTTAGAGCAACGCCTGATCGATGAGCGGGTGAACACGTCGGAAATGCTGGCACGCAGCAAGCACGGCGATAGCCTTGTCGATCAAGCCATCAAAGCCGCTCGCGATGCGGGAATAGCGCCACGCTTTCAAGAGGCGCGACATCCTGTTGAGGCGGTGGTGCAATGGCACAAGCGCGCTCTGGCTCAGGCAGAAGTCGGTGATGATCTCGAAGCGTTCAAGAAGCGAGTTGCGGACGACGCGGTTGCCAAGGCACTCGCCAATCTAAAGGCGACGGGCCAGCCACAGGGCCAAGTTCAAGCAGCGCAACGGTTCCCCAGCACGTTAGCGGATCAAACCGCAACGGGCACTCAGGGGGCCGTTATATCCGAAGCAACCGCGATTAATGACGTGTTCGCCAAGCAGCGACGCGCCTAATCGCGTTCATGAGAGAGACCTAAGAACATGGCGACGACAACGGTTTTGGCCGGCCTTGAGCTGGTAAAATGGCAATCCAAGTTCATGCGCGAATTTGTGCGTGACTCTGGCTTCGAGCCCTACATGGGCACGGAAATGACCAACATCATTTGCGTGAAGAACGACCTTACGGAGACGGGCTATACGATCCGCGTGCCGTTGGTTGGACGCCTGAAGGGTGCCGGCGTTACGGGCAGCACCACGCTGACGGGCACTGAAGAAGCGATGGACCAGTACTACCAGGATGTGACGTGGGAATACTTCCGCCACGCCGTCACCTGGACGAAGAAGGAAGCCGAGAAGATCGGCCCGCGCCTGATGGAAGAAGCCCGCCCGCTTCTGAAAGAATGGGCCGCCGAACTGGTCAAGTATCAGATCATCGACACCTTCCACAAAATGGACGGCGCCAAGTTCTCTGCCGCCGCTGCTGGTGCTCGCAATACATGGCTGACCAACAACCGTGACCGGGTTGTGTTCGGTAAGCTCTTGGCGAATGCCGCGTCGAACGTTCATGCCACGGCGCTCGCGACGCTTGACACGACCGACGACAAAATGACGACGGACGTGCTGGTGCAGGCCAAGCGTTTGGCACGCACCGCAAACCCACACATCACGCCGTTCAAGTCTGGAACGTCTGGCAAGGAATACTTTGTTCAGTTTACGCATTCGCGTGCGTTCCGCGACCTGAAGAAAGACCCCGTGATGATCAACGCCAACCGGGATGCGCGTGCGCGCGAAGGTTCCGGCATGGATAGCAACCCGATCTTCCAGGACGGCGACCTGATTTATGACGGCGTGATTGTTCGCGAGATCCCAGAGTTCGAGTCGGGGCGCACGTCCGGCGTGAACGCTGAAACGACCCTCGAAAATGCGGGTTCGGGCGGCACGACCGACGTAGGCGTGTCCTTCCTCTGCGGTCAGCAGGCGCTTGCGTTCGCGAACAAGCAGATGGCCAAGCCGACAGACAAGACCGAAACGGACTACGGCTTCGTCGTGGGCAAGGGTATCGAGCTTGCCCACGGCATTGAGAAGCTGACTTGGGCCAATGGTTCGGGCACGCGCAAGGACAACGGCATGGTGACGATCTACACCGCCGCCGCTCCAGACGCTTAATGACAACCACAGAGGCGGGGGAAACTCCGCCTCTTCTTACACCGGAGGATGAATGGCACGCTTCAAATACATTGGTGAGGCACCTGCCGGTCCATTTCAGATGTATGGCGCAACCTGGGATCACGACATGATTTCCGAGGTGGTCGTCCATGCCTTTGTTCGGAAACTGAGCGGAAACCGCTTCTTCGTCGCCATTGATCCAGAGACGGCGCCGGCAACTGAAGACGTGAAGAAAAAGGGCGGGCGACCCAAGAAAGAGGTGACGCATGGCGACCAGAACGCTTCAGGACCTCTCGAAAGCGGTCATGGAAAAGCTGGCGGTGATTGACGCCTTGGAAGACCCGAGCGCGTCGGACCACTTGATGATTATGAGGCGCTATGCCGAACTATACGAAGCGCTCGTTGAGGAACAGCTGGCATACTGGCCAGAGAGCGAAATCCCCCTGGTAGCCTTCCCGGCTTTGTCGGACTTGGTAGCGCTGCACGCAGGTCCCGCGTTTGGGCGTCCGGTTGTGCCGGTCACCGATATTGAAGCGGCAGAGGTGCCGATCAAGCGGCGTCTGAGACGCCACACGCACAAGCGCGCATCCGGCGTTGAAACATTCCAGGTGGATTACTGATGGCTTGGACGCCCTTAGCCCTTCCGACCAAAAGCAACAAATCCCGCCTTGGGTTTGAAGGCTCAGCCCGCTTAATCAACGCCTACGTTGAAAGCACGGGGCAGGACGCCAAGGGCACGTATGCGATCTATGCCACTGAGGGGCTTGATACGTCATTTACGCCTGTCACGGGTAAAGTCTGGGGCATGATCGCAACAGAAAGCTATCTGTATGGCGTAACCGGAACGACGCTTTGGGCTATTGATACCGTCGGGGCGGTGACTGAAATCCTCACCCTGTCGGCAGAAGGGTCAGTGACGTTTGCTCGCAATCGTCGCTCGCCAGCGACGCAAGTCGGCTTGGTTACGGCGGCAGACAATCGCTATTACACGATTGAAGGCGTGGTCGGGACGCTGAATACCGATCCTGATCTAGCAGGCACGCCAACGTCTATCGCGGTGAAAGACGGTTATTTCATCATCACGACGAACTTCAACCGGTTTTTCATCACCGGGGAAGACGACGCCACGAGCATTTCAGCGCTTGATTTCGGCAAGGCACAGCGGTCACCGGATGAAATCTTACGGGTTATGCCGACAGAGACAGAAATCGCTCTGTTTGGTTCGGAATCCATTGAATGGCACCAGAATAACCCGAGCGAAATTGCGTCGTTCCCGTTTGTTCCGGTTCAATCGATCGATGTGGGTCTGTTGGCGCCGCAAGCTATCGTCAAGCTTGATCGTGAGATTATTTGGCTCGCCTCAGACGGCACCGTAAAGCGCATGGTTGGCTACGGCGGGGAAGTGATTTCAAACCCTGATGTTCAACGGGCTGTGGGGGAAGTGGAAGACAAGACGACGATTTCAGCCTTTGCATGGCACTCGAAATCCATTGGTCATTCGTTCGTTGCTTTCACTTGTCCGCAGTGGACATGGGTTTACGATTTGAGAGAAGGCTCATGGGCAGAGCGGCAGAGCTATGGCGCCGATAACTGGCGCGTGTCAGCCGTGGCGGAATGGCAGGGCCGCGTTCTGGCTGGTGATAATGCAACCGGCGAACTGTACGACATGAGCGGCGAACATATGGATGAAGGCGGTTCGCCCCTGATTATGACGGTGCAAACCGCTCCAAGTGATGCGTTTCCGTATCCGGTTTTGGCTCATGGCTTAGCGCTTGATGTAGTTCCCGGTGTGGGGCGTCCGGGCCGGCCACAAGACGCAGACCCTCATGTGCTGATGAGCTACTCGGTGGACGGGGGCCGCACTTGGTCGGCGGAGCGAAGAGCTTCGGTTGGCTCGGGTGGGAACACGAACGCCCGGGCGAAATGGTTGAGGCTGGGGATGATCCGGCGCAACGGGCGGACGTGGCGCTTTAGGATGTCGGCCAATGTCTCGCGGTGCATTCAAGGTGCTGCACTTGATGTTGAGAGGCTGGGCTAGTGGCTGTCCTTCCCAAAGCCTCAACACCGCTTGTGCAATCAAACGGCGTGATGACGCCGGAATGGTATCGGCTGTTTCAGAGCGCCTTTGGTGAAGTCAATACACTCACCGATTTGTCGGGCGCGGCTACGACGGCGGAGACGATGCCGGGGAACGCGACCACAGGAGACGCGCCCGACACACGGCTAACCCCGACGCAGATCAAAGCTCTATTGGCGATAGGCCAGGGCGATGTAAGCGGACTGACGGCGGCGCTAGGCGGGAAGGCGGACACGGGCCAGACCTGGGAACAGTCATGGTTGTTCCTCGCACCTGAGAACGGCGACTATCGCATGGTGGTATCGGCCAAGGTTGCGAGAACCATCACCAGCGTCACGACGCGAAGTGCCACGGGCACGATTACTCTAACGGTTAAGATTGGAACGACAGCCCTAGGCGGGTCTACCAGCCCTATTTCAACGGCGAAAGTCACGCGGGCACATTCAACAGCCAACGTGCTAGCTGTTGGGGCGGATATTCTGTTCACATTCTCATCAAACTCATCTTGTGAGGAAGCAACAGTCACACTTGGCGGGACGCTGACGCTGGCATGATCATCTTTCCAGGGGCGGTGATTGGAGCGCCAGCCGCGACAGTATCATGGACGGACAGCGCCGGGACGCTAACGTCAACACCACCTGATTACACATTCACGGGCATGTCGATTGGCGCGGCTCATCCGACCCGGCAAGTCTTTGTGGCCACATATTACGATGTTGCAACTGCGGTCGCCGTTAATGGGATAGCGGCATCCGTCGTGGTATCAGCTGGCTCTAATACTTTTAGGCTTTGGCGCGCCGCAGTCCCAACGGGCACAACCGCCAGTATCGTCGTCACGTCTGGCACGTCTGGGCGCGAACTGATCAGCGTTTGGGCGGCATACAATCTGCAAAGCACAACGCCTTACGATACCGCGAGTTACGCCGCCGCCGCCAATGCAACAACACACACCACGTCGATCAACACAAAGTCCGGCGGCATTTTGATTGCCACGGCGGCGGCTATCGGGACGACGGCGCTCTCATTGACCGGCTGGACCGGCGCAACGCTTCGCAACAACCTTTCGATAAGCGATGGATCGAGTGACTTTCTCCTTGGAGCCGCCAGTCAGGCAGACACCGTAACGGCGACAGGCGCAACGCTCCGAACGACATGGAACGAGTCCGTTCTGGCCGACATGCTCGGCGCAACCTTCCGCTAAATATGAGGATCACATGGGCTTCTTTTCATCGTTCCTAAATCCGGGCGCCAAGGAAGCAAAGGCAGGTTATGCCGATGCTACTGGTATGCTGCAACAGGGCGAAACCAA
>OFRC01000327.1_pt1 | contig 13128 bp, 12 predicted proteins | sample 1543051 | NCBI WGS metagenome assembly OFRC01 (sample SAMN07774231, study PRJEB24372) | wastewater metagenome
AGCAGCGATAGGAACATGGCCGATCCGGCTACGATCAGGGTGCAGCCCAACAGCCGCAATTTGGTATTGCGCTTCATCACAGCCCCAACTTCGCGCGCTCGTCCCGCCCCCACTGGCGAGCAGCTTCAACATAAGCGCCAAAGGCCAGCAACTCGTCCTGCTCTCCGGGCGCAAACGTGTACGCGCCCAGCGCGGCGCCAACACCGATGCGGGCGAAATACTGCTCGTCGCTCAGGCTGTATTTGCTGCTAATGCGCATCTCCATGCGCTCGGTGATAAGCCGGCAATGCGGGCTTTCGGCCTTGATGGCGTCGCGCAGCTCTGGCGTGAGGGTGACGGGCTCAATCGTCAGCTCGGGCGGCTGATCGGGCAGCAGCGCGGCGGCTGGCACGGCGACATACGTCAAGCCATCCAGGGTGCACAGCTCGGTGCAATAGATCTCATCGTCGGCGCCCGTCGAGTTGGGGAGCGCCATTTGGATCGTGGTGTACGGCGTGGAAGCTTTTTGGTAGCGCACGATAGAGGTCGGCATGGCGGTCTTTCAGGTGGGTCAACAAAGGGTTAAACGAGGCGGTGCGCCGGGCATGGCCAAGGCGCGAGATCACGCCATCGATGCGGCCACGACGAGCGTCAGAGCGAAGGGCAGAGATAACGTGCGGGCGCACAAACCGGGCGCGCGCCCAGGTTCTGAAGCCCACAAAATTGGCACCACGGCGCACCGGCTGCAGGCTGTAGTGGCTGATCTCCAGGCCCAGCAGTGCAAGGTGCGCGCGGATGCGTTCCAGCCAATGGGCAGCCATGGCGCGATCTGGTGCCACCATGACGCTGTCATCCATGTAGCGGCCGTAGTCGGGCACTTTGAGCGCGCGCTTGCAAAACTGATCCAGGCTGTTGAGGTACACGTTGGCGAACGTCTGGCTCATCAGGTTGCCGATGGGCACGCCTACCGGTTCGGCGCGCCAGGCGAACTGGGCCAGCAATGCCAGCATGGGCTCGCATTTGATGGCTTTGCGCAGCAGCGCCTGCAGCACATCGCGGTCAATGCTGTAGAAGAACTTGCGCACATCTACGTGCAGCACCCAGCTGGCGCGCGGCGCGCGGCGAATGGCGGCCTGCAGCCAGTCAGCCGCCTGGTGCGTGCCCTTGCCAATGCGGCAGGCAAAGCTGGTGGCGATGTAGCGGCGCTCAAAAATCGGCGCCAGCACAGCGTAGGCGGCGTGCTGCACCACCAGGTCACGAAACGCAGGCGCTTCGATCAGGCGCGGCTTGCGCCCATCGGTCACCCAAAAGCGGTTGCACGGGCGCGGGGCGTAGGTGCCGCTGCGCAGTTCGTGTTCCAGCAGCGCCAGGTTGGTACCCAGGTTGCGCGCAAAGTCGAACTGGGCTCGGTGGCTGCGCTTGCGCTGGCTGGCACGCACAAAGGCGGCGTGCAATGCCTCTTGCGTGCACATGGCGGGGCACAGGTTGCCGGCGCGCTTCATGCCGCGCCCCGCAAAAAAAGGGCGCCAACACCAATTTTCGCGCGCGGGCCTACAGGGGCCATGGGCGCTACCAAAGAGTGCTGGTGCAAAACATTTCGGCGCAAGCCGCGACAGGGGCTCCCTCTTTGCCGGTCGGCACAGGCCGCATAAGGCTTGTTCGGCATAGAGTCGGCGAACCCAACGTTGTTGTTCGCGTTGGACCGGGCGTTGTTCAGATTGCGAAACCGGCCCCCGGCATTGCTGCCGTTGTTCCAGTTGCCGCGCGAGATCACACAGAGCATGTCAAGCCCCCACCGCATCAGGGGCGGGTAGCCCCTGAATTTCTGCTTTGACCCATCCGCCAATCATCCGGCCCAGTTCGTCCACCAACCGCAGCAGCACCACAAAGCGGTGCGTGCCAGGGGCGGCAGCATCTTTGCGCCCGCCGCTGTAGTCAAACAGCCCGAGTTCATTGGCCAGATGCACCAGCATGCGCAGCTGCTCGTGCCGCACATCAAGCTGAGTCAAAGTCGTTTTTTTGTAATAGCGTTTTTGCGCCTCCGTGGTTAGGTTGTAGACGTCCAGGTACGCTTGGCGAATGCCTTGCGTCAGGGTGTATTTGTGGCAATTGGGAAAGTGGGCCAGGTAGCCCTCAAGCTGCACAGCAAACAGCACCAGCTTGCGGTGCAAGCTGGCTTCGGCGTGAACAGAAGTGCGTTGTTTTGTCATGGCAATGGCCCTGATCGCTGTCGCTCAGGGCCTACAAATAACGAGAGGCGGCGAACCCAACGGTGCTGTACGCGAAGGGCCGGGCGAGGTTCAGATAGCGAACCCGGCCCCCGGCAAGGCTGCCGGCGTTCCAGTGGCCGCGCGAGACCACACAGAGCTGATTGACCATGTGCTCGTAGTAATAATCCGTGCCCATCAAGCTGCTGCCAGACGGGCTCACGCCGCCTGCTGCCGGCATGCTCAACATGGTGCGGGCGCGGTCTGCTGCGGTGGCGTTGGAAAACACAGCATTGCTGCCGTTGCCGTAGCGTTGCCCAAGGGTGTTGTTGGGGTAGTCGGTGCGGAAGTTGAGCGTTATCGGGTCGAAATTCGCAGCGACGCCAGCAGCGCCCCAGTGGTCAGTTGAAAGCGTGGCGCCATCGGTAATCGCGGTGATGTCGGCCGTTGGTTTGAGCGCGTAGAACATTGCGTTGTAGAGGGTGCCGCCGCTTGTGTACGTTCCGAATGCAGTGCCGTCCACGCCGTCTAGAGTCAGGTTGTTTGCATCAACAACCGTGACAGTAAAAGCCCTGGTATTGATCTGCGTCATTCCGGCGACGCCATCAATAACCGAGACATCTCCGGTGGCGCGCCCGTGCCCCGCTACCGTTATTTGTACCGGGTTGGTTTTTGTTGCGGCAGTAATTGCTTTCGTGGTGCCAATGCTCGTCATTCCGGGATTGACCTTGTAGATATTCCCCGCTACGTCTGCGATGCCGCAGGCCTGCCCGTTGTGAGTGGTTTTGGCGAAGTTGCTGCCCGATCCCGTGAGCGCCATATTGGGGTAGCTCGCTGCGCCGGCGCTGGTGAATGTCAGCGTTCCGTCATCGGTCGAGCCCAGTGCGTTGTTGTCGCAGCCCTTTGGGTAGTTCGTAGAACCTGCAGACCACCAGGCGCAATACGTTGTTGCTGTTGACGCCTGCGCATGCGCCTCGCTGATGCGGGTAATCGCATCGGCCTGCTGCACGGTTTCCGGGTGGAATTTGGCGCCGCGCGTGCGCGCTGCAGCAAACGCACCGTAGTACGCATTGGCTGCGCCAACAGCCGAAAAACCAACTTGCCCTGCGGCGGGATTGGACACCATGGGCATGGCCAGGGCGATGCTGGAGGCTACTGAGCCATTGGCAGAGCAGTCGTATTTGTCGCGGAAAAATCCAGGCTGCACTACGCCAGCATTCATGAAAGCTGTGTGCAGATAAAAGCCCTCAGCGTTCGCCGTGGCCTCGTCGGGGTGGGTGCTGACTGGAACGATGCGAATCGTGTTAGCGCCGTACGTCGCATAGCCAGGGTCGGCAGCATTTCCGAGGCGAAAGCGGTAGGCCGGAACCCACACCATCACCGATCCGTCGCTATATTGATAATTGCCGTAGTTGGCACTGGCCCTGTCGGTGCAGCCCGCCAATGGGGTATATCCCGCAGGCACTGCGGGACAAATGCCAACTCCAAAGCCTGCGGTTCCTGCGGTTCCGATGTTGTTAGCAGCAGCCAGAAACACCGTTTTAAGACTGGATAGGCTAATCGATTTCGTTTCCCCTGCGCTTACGTCTACCACCGGGAACAGATCCGCGTCTGATAGATCAACCCCAGCCAGAGAAACCAATGCGGAAATTTTCTTGTCTGCCATATCAACGCTCCAAAATCAAAAAGTCGCCGTTTTCGGCCAAAAGTTTGTCGCCGTTTTCTTGCAACAAATAGCGAGGTGAGGGCGAACCACTGCCAGCCCTTTTGCGCAGCCAGCCCATACAGCCAAGAAGCATCCCGAACATGGCTTAGGCCGCAATCACGTTGATTTTGTAGCCGGAACTGATCGGAACACCGAAATACTCAGTCGAACCGGCTTGCAGTAGGAGTGACGTTGATGTTGCGGTAGGCACGGCAGCAAACGCTACCCGGCAAGGCTCGTCAGCACACAGACGCACCAGGCGGGTGTTCGCATTGAATGCAGTGGATGTGGAACTCATTGCAAGCGACTGCTCTGCCAGTGGAGGCACGACAGCCAGTTGATAGGTGCGCACGTTGGCGATGTTGGCTTCGGCGAATTCGGCGATGTGGAGGGCCATTGAAGTCTTTCAGTGGTTGGTTGATAATTGGTGACGGGCAAAAAAAAGCCCGCTAGGAGCGGGCGTGGCGGATATGTTGAACGATTGGATCGTGCGAAGTGGTATCAATCCAATCGTGCTTGGCTGGGTTGGGTCGTTGATCGTGCTTGGGCTAATTGCCCGATGGCGCGGAAAGTAGCCCGCCTGTAGCTAGTCCTGGCGCAAGTAGCCCACGGTAGAACGGTAGCTTTTCCGTAGCCTGTAGCAGTCCTGGCGCAATGTTCTGTGCGGCCCGTTGCTGTATGGATAGGTTGATGCTTTGCAGCGGATCGCCTAGCAAGGTTTTTCCGGCTGGAATTTTGTTCAGCAAGTCGATACCCTTACCAAGCAGCAAAGCCCCTGAATTGCTGTTGTTCACAGCAGAGCCAACGGGCTGTGTTTGCATGTAGGAGGCTACACGGCCAATAGTGCGAATCTGGTTCAGTTCCTCGGGCGAAAAGAATACAGACAGTTTTCTGTCGCCAATCTGGTTCAGCGCCTTGTTAAAGGCCGATTGGCTGAACTTTCCAACTTCATCTGCTGCGCCGTTCAGTGCTTTTTCTTTCAGGTGCGCAAGAATGGCATCTTTCACACCGGCCTGAGGTGCGTTATTTGCGACAGCCTGCGCATCAGCAAGAGTACCATTCAGCACAAACTTTTGTACAAACTTATCAGGCTCCATGCCGTTCAGCGCAGCTTCAATGGGTTTGGCCGATTCCTGCCACCCGAACCGTTGCCGGGCCGCTTGGCGGGCTTCGTTGAATGCCGCTATGGATTCTTGGCCTAGAGCAGCCGGTGATGGCGGAACAGTGCCGGCAACCGCAGGCAAATTGCCAGGGTTCACTCTAGGCGCCTGGTTTAGTAGCTGCGTGTCGTCCAGTGCGCGGCGAACCGTGCCCAGCGCCATGCGTGCAGAACCGTCGCTGGTGGCGCGCTGCAACGCCCCGATGCGGGTTTTTAGCTGCTCGGCATAGTTCACATCAAACGGAACTTCCCCCATGGCGATTCGGTTCAGGTGGTTCTCTACGTCTTTCGGCAATGCCCCGCCTAGCAATCCTTCATCCAGTGCCTGACTCGCTTTGCGTGTGAAGTCGGCCCCATCTAACTGAGCACTACGCCCACTTGTGTCGCGGGCCTGTTGGTAGAGGGCGCTAACGTCCTGATTCATACGCGCGTCTTTAGCGCCGATGCTGTCAATGACGTTCATGCCGGCCCGGTGAGCGTCTCCGCGCGCGGCACCGTTTTCATTCAGTGCGCCAATCAACCGATTGTTGTTTCGGTTCTGCACCATCGCCAATCCCTGCAGCCCTTCGTCTGAGCTGTTCGCCCCCATCTTGGCTAGGTTCATTTCCTTGGTGATCTGCACGGGGTTTTGCGACACCATGCCGCGCGTTGGTGTTGCGCCGATAGTTTTGAAGTCGGCGAGGCGGCGAACAGCGTCCGGGCTAACCTCTCGGCCCGCGCGCAATGAGCCAGACAACTCCGCCCGCAGTGCCTGCTTCACTGCCACCGGAACTTGCGCGTAGTCTTGCCCGGTCTGTGCCAGGATGCGCTCAATCTGCACATCAAGCGCCTGCGTGTTCTGCGGCATCAGGCGTTTCCCAGCGTTCATCATCCCCTGCGCTGCACCAGGGGCCATTCCTCCTAATACGCCACCCAAAAGCGAAGCGCCGGCCTGCTGCATAGCGCTGCCTCCACCTTCGCGCGACAAGCCACCCATACCGCCAGCGCCAACGGCAGCGAATGCCTGTTGCATCGGGTTGGCGGCTAGGAAGGCGCCGGCTTTCCCCGCCATTCCTGGAAGTGCAGAAGCCGCGCCCGCTGCGCCCATCGTGGCGATAGTCCCCGCCAGCAACCGTGTGGCGTCACCCACCACGCGCTCTTGTGAGGTTTGCGGCTTGGGCAGACCCATGAAGTCTGCAGCGCCGGATGCAATTTCACCAAGGGCGCGCGTGGGGATGCCAGCCCAGCGCATCAACCCGGCGATGGGCTCCGTCACGATCTGTGCGGCTTGTGCAGGGCCTTCCAGTGCGTAGCGCGCCGTAAGGCCAAGCTGGCGCGGAATGTCTGACAGCCCGCGATTTAGCGACTCGCCTGCGTCTTGGACTGGCTTTGCTTGCGGAGCAGACTGGAGCCACTCAGACGGAACAGCCATGCCATTGTTCTGTAGCTTCGCAGCCAAGTCTGCCTTTGTGGTGCCGTCCGGTACGTTCTGAATGATGGTGCCATCTGGCAGGCGTACATTCATTATTTCAGGCTCCCAAAGTCAACCACCCCACCGCCTGCCGGCTGGCTTGCCTGCGGCTCAGGAACCGTAAGGAATGGCGCCAAGGCAGCGGCGTTGGGGTTTGCTATGAGAGGCTGCACGTTCTTGTTATGGCGCTCAATACGGTAACGGGCTGTTTTATCCAGCGATGCTGTGAGCGTTTTGAGTTCTGGCAGCGTCATGCTGATGTCGCCCGAGGCCGCGCGGCGGATGATGTCGCGCTCGTTCTCCGTGATCTGGCCTTGCCCCTTCATTTGCGCGGCTGCATCCAGTTCCAGTTGCGCCATTTGCTGCATGGCTGCGCGGGTCTTTTGTAGCGTCTCGTTCGCATCTTTCCCGGCCAGGCCCAATTGCGAGCCAAGCTGCGTCAAGAGCATGGCGGGCTTGGTTGCCGGGCCTGCCATCACTTTCCCGCTGTTGAGAATGTCGCTCAGTTGCCCAATGGTGCGCAGCGAATCAGAAGCACTGCGCGCGCCAGAAAGTGACGCCTCAATTTGTCCACCCATGCCGGATGCAATCGTGTTCAGCAGGCTCTTTTCTGTGTTGACGCTGATATTGCTGTTCATCCGCGCAGCCCCCGCGCTAGCCTTCTTGATTTCGTAGTTCTGGTACGCAGAATTCGGGATAACGTTGCCGTCCGCGCCGATCTGGAATGGCTTGTTCGGATTCGGGATAGAGCGGTTTGCGTTGGCTGGGTCGTAGGGGTTGACGCCTACACCTTCCACGAATTCCAGCTTGTCGCGTGGCTGCAAATCGCCGTAGTTCTTCGTTTGTGCGAACTTTGCAAGGCTGGCGGGCGTGAACTTCTCTGGGTTGATCTTGTCAACAGGAAGATCCTTCTGCATGGACTGCATCAATTGCAGGCCGCGCGCTGGATTCACCTGCATCATGGCCTGAGCGTAGCCGGCCATGTCGAATGCTGCCGGCGTTCCGGGGCTTCCAGTGCTCGGCAAAATGCCGCTTGCGCTGTCTCCGGACAATGGCGATAGGCCAGCCGTTGCCGGCTTGAAGAATTGGCCTGCAAGCGCGTTTTCTTTGTCTTGCAGCCCCCATTCTTTCTGCTTGCGCTCGCGCTCCATACGCAGCCAGTCTGACTGCTCTTTGCGCTGCCCGTAGGCGTCCTGCATTCCCATGGCTTCATTGAGCCGCTGCCCAAAGCCAGCACCGTCAGCCCGTGGCCCCGCCGCAGCGAGCAAGCCGATGCCCATCCGGCTCTCAGGCGTGTTCAGGAAGTCGAGTAATCCAGCCATCAGAACCCCCCGTACTGTTCGCCGCTCAAGCTCGCTTGTTCGCGCTTCTGGCGTTCGAGTTCAGCCGCTACAAGCTCTTGCACCGTCTTTGCATCTGGCGCCGCCGCAGCGGGAGTAATCGAGCCATTGGTGAACGGATTTTGAGCGGCCCAATCGATCTTTCCGTAGCTCTGGCCTTGCGGTACTTGAAACAGCCCGCCTTGCATGGATTGCGGGGATTGCTGACCGCCACCCATCATCCCGCCCGTGGGCTGTGCGCCACCAGCCAACAAACCCCCGCCATTGGCCCCTGCCGTCGAGCCTCCGCGCTGGTAGCTTCCGCCCATCAGCTTATTGGCGAATCCCATCAGCCCAGGCGCCATTTGGTTCCTGAAAGCATCTAGGTCGCCAAAGGTGTTCTGGTAGGCCGTTTGTTGCTGTGGATTGAACGGGTTTTGCTGGTAGTAGTTTTGCAGACCCTGGCCGGTGCGCAGGTTCTCGCGCAGCCACGGAGCCGCATCCTTCCATGGCTCTTTGCTGGCAGTTTGTGATTGCTCGCTGTCGCCGCCAGCCAAAAGCCCCAGCCCGCCGCCAATCAAGGAAACCGCGCCTGCTGATAGTCCGAATGCCATGCTTATGCCTCTGTAATTTCTGCGGCCTTGTTGGCTGCGAGTTGTTGATTGGTGTCCCCGCCAAGAAGGTCGGACGCCTTCGATTCCGTGAGTATTTCCACGAGCTTGTCGGTGTCGGTTTCTTCGGTAGCGAAGAAGTTGGTCCACACTGAATCCTCAAGCGCAAGGGCGGCGTTCTTGGCGCCTGGCTTGCAGGTCATCGTGTGTGGAGCGGTGATCTCTACCGTTCCATCGTCAGTGACAAGGCGAAGTTTTCCAGCAGAGAGCACCACGAGGCTTTCGCACTTGTGGATTGCCCCGACTAGCACCGTACCTTTGGGAATCGTGATCTCGCGCGCGTAGATTCCTGGCGAGAAGTGATGGCGGATTGGGCAATCGACTTGCGGTACGCTGCGAAGCGCATCTTCCAGGCGGTGCACCTTTTCGCGCGTTGTAGTTTGAATGGCCTGCATCAGTCGCCCATGCCGCGATTGCTGTTGTACATCCAATCTGTGCCGTTGTTAGTGCCGCCGTTGTTGCTCCCCCACCAATTGGCCACCTGACTACCCAGCTGCGCTCCGCCGAGTGCGCCCATTACCGGGCTACCCGGCATGTTCTGCGTGCCCGTTGAAGTTCCATAGCCCTGGCCGATGCTGTTCGCGCCGTTGCTGAAGTTGTTCCAGTAGTTTTGCGGTGTGTTCTGCATGTTCGTGCCAGCGTTCACCCCGATCTGGTTGCCTTGCTGCAGTCGGTCGTAAACGCCAAGGCCGAAGTTCGCACCCTGCAACTGCCAGTTGTTGTTGTCGTTGCTGATGTTCCGATCGAGATTGGCGTAACCCAGATCAAGGTTCGCGTAACCCAGCTGGTTGTTTTTCAGGCCAAGGTCATACTGCAACCCTGTGTTGTATCCATTGCCGTACAGGCTCGCCAGAGCAGAACCAATGCCGTTGTTCAGGTCGTTGGCAGAGTTGGCCTCTACTACGCCCTGGCGCGAACCTCCATACCCACCAGCGGCCATAGCACCAGACGCAATGTGCGGTTGCACCTGGCGCTGCCAGTTGTTCGTCATGGTTCCGGCCATCATGTCGCCCATCTGCTGGAGATAGGGGTTCATGGCGAAGTTTGACGACATGGATCCGCCGCCAGATGACCAGCTGCCACTTACACCTCCGCCACCTCCACCGCCCGCCCCGCCCAGTTGATTCCAGCCAGGAGTTGGGTTGGACACTCCATTATTTCCGCTGACGCCTTGGTTGAAGCTCAAAGCTACCCCGCTTTGACCCTGGCCGCCACCGATCGGGTTGCCCTGCGCATCAACCTGAAGGGGGCGGGTGCTGTAGGAGTTTGCCCCCTGTACTCCACCACCGCCACCGAAAGGCATCGCGGCATACATGGCGGTATTGTTGTTCCCCTGAATTCCGTTCGGCGTCCAGCGGTTATCCCGCATGTAGCTTGTCGAATTTGTGTTTTTTGGGTCTTTGATCCCAATAGATCCAGGCCCTTGCGTGTAATTCATGTACGCGAGGGTCGGGTCCATCCCGAACCCTTCAGCCGCTAGCTGAGCATTCGGGTTTTGCGAATAGTAGCTTTGCGCATCCTGCGACATATTCGCAAATGGCGTCTTGCGCAGCGTCGAGCTGTCTGTGCTGTACGCAGATTGGCCGCCTGAAGTGATGTTCTGGAAGTCCTGCGCGTACTGAGGGTTATTGGCGAAAAAGTTGTTTACATAGGAAGGGTCATACGACGAGAACCCCAGACCGAAATTCTGCCGAACCCAGTCAGGCGTTTGATAATCGGCGCCGTACTGAGCATTGGCCGCCATGTTCATAAAATTAGTTGCCATATCTTTACCCCAAAAGAACCCAGGCGCTGCCCGAGTAACCGTAAAACCCCGCCCCTGATCCTGGGTCCCAATGCGTTCCGTCTGCTTTGACAATCATTCCGTCCTGCGGCTTGCCAGGCGCGACGTAGCTGGTGGCAAGCAACAGAAACGGTTGCGGCCTGCCCATCACCCTTGCGACTTGGTGGAATTCTTCGTCGGCCCCTACCGATGGTTGGTACAGCATCAGAAGGCCCCTGTTTTGATGATGTCCATGCCCGTCGAGCGCATGCGCCACGGTGCCGAACAGGAGATGCGAAGCCCGAGGTATTTCCCTTGCGCGAAGGTGTAGGCGCGCAGGTCTTGGCCGACTGTGAATGACACCGCGTCACTCCACCGCACCGCCTCGCCGGGCATGTCATTGGCCCCGGCCTGCACCGTCACCACCGCGCCTTTTGTCGCCTCGATACGCGGTATTACCGATCTGAGCAGCTTGTTCACATCGCTGTCATCAATCCACATTCCTGTACGCTCCAGCGTCCCAGAAAGTGCGTTTACGCCGTCATCACTGGAAGAGACATCAAAGGCCCCGATTCGGGCCGTTTGCGCCAGCAGAAGCCGTGATTCGTTGGGAGAATACGGGTCTTCGCTCCAGCTTGAAGTGTCCAACTCCCACGATTCGTCGTCCGAATCCCATGAGCTGATCGCCACCTCGTCAATCTGCCCGGTAGCGCCGTAATGCGTTCCTGTGATGTCCCGCTGGCCCCAGGTTTGGCTCTTCCAGTTCCACACCATCGCAATATCGCAATCTGTCGCGTCGGCCGATGGGTAGCACACCAGAACCTCGTTTTTCTGCGGATTGGACGTGACGAATGCCCTTTTGTAATGCTCCGTGCTGAAATTGCTGAAAATGGCCCTGCGCACCTGGCCGTCAGCAATCGACTGCATGCCAGATCCGGTGTTCAAAACAACATCCCCCGCCGTCAATACGACATGGCCCAACGGGGTAGCGACTGCGCAACCTCGTGTCAGCATTCCCGCATCTCCGGGCAGTTTCTGCACCTGGAAAATGTAGGGCTGGCCGATCAGCCGCATGACGTAAGCCGAGCGTTGCTTGTACAGGATCAGCGTGTCGCCCAATTGCAAGGCGTCAACAAGGTAATCCGGCGTTTCTGCAACGTCCACCTCGCCCGCGTCAATCGTGACGTCTGTTTCGTCCCACGACACGGGGAGCGATCCGGGCACCGCAGCGCTAGACCACTTGACCATGTTTGGGTATCTGGTGGACCCCTTGGTGATGTCCAGTGCCACGAGGTAATTTTTGAACGGGACTAGCACCTGTGCCGTGTGGGTCGCGTCCCATGCCGGGAGCGTGCGAAGTGCGTTCGTGCTGGTCCAATACTGCGGCGCATCGACGCCGTTATTCAGCACCAGCACACCACCCAAAACGCCGCCCGTCCAGCGGTCATCCCGCGCCCCGGTGAAATTGGCAGTCGCTGCAGAAGGCCCGGTGAGATGCCCAAGCACTGAAGCGTCTGCCCCCGGGTCGCTCGCCATGGTGAATGTGAACGTGTCGGGCGCTGTAACGGTGATCGTGAACGTTCCGTTGTATTGCAGCGGATAGGCCCCGTAAATGGTCACGCTGTTGCCGGTAGTAAGCCCATGCGCTGCGCTGGTTTTAAGCGTCGCAGTCGTCGTTACATGCGTCAGCGTGCTGATCGTGATTTCAGCCAACCGGGTGATCTCAGTGCGCATAGTGCCATCGTCGGAGAACACCTTGCCCGTTCCGGCATGCACCCAATACCTGCCACCGGGTTTCTGGTAGTAGGTAAGGTAGTACGGGGTGATCGACGTGGCGTCAAAGATTCTGGAGATTCCATCGAACCGTTGCGCGTAGCCGTTGACAAACCGCATGTTCGACGCCGACGACCAGACTCCGGCTTTGAGTTCTTCAGGCGGTAGGTCTAGGTTCATCCCCTGCCCTGCGTCGGAAATCTGAACGATTGCCATTTATTCAAACCACACCACACGAAGCCACCCGGAGCCGCCTGCGCCGCTGGTGACGGTTTGTGAAGATGCAGCCGCGAGCCCCAGCGTTACGCCGCCGCCTCCTGCTCCTGAATTTGCTGCAGCATTCGTAGCAGATATATCTCCAGACGTCGCAGTAGCTGCGGCGCCGCCACCATCCGTAGCTGTCATATGGCTTACGCCATAGGTAGCCGCTCCACCGCCGCCGCCTCCCTTGCCATTCTTTCCAGCCCCACCGCGCGCGCTGAGCGTCGTAGTGGTATCGGTGACATATTGCCCTTGGCTCCCTACACCATCTCCGCCGCGAGCGGAATGCGTTGCTGAACTATCAAACGCCACCCCACCTTTACCGCCTTTTGCCGTCAACAGGGCGCCAAATGTCGTATCTGCTCCATCATTGCCATTGGTATTGAAGTCAACTGTCCCGGTAGTCGCAACTGAAGCGCCACCCGCGCCAATCGTTACAGTAGTAGCCCCGGACACTGTAACCATGCCCTCAACAAGCTGCCCAGCGTCGCCGCCACAGGCTTGGGATAGGTTGGTTGTTCCGAATAGACGAGTTGCCCCGCCACTTCCGCCGCCAGCTAAAGCGGTTACGAAGCACTGCCCACCATTTGCAATGAGGCGCGACGATGGCGTAAACGTGCCAGAGGACGTGAATTCCTGATAGCGGAGCTTCCCGCCGCCAGAGGATAGGAATTGGCTAATATTCATTGATATTCCTTAAACCAGCAGCCAGCCGCGCGTGGCGTCGGTATAAACAAGCCGGAAACCGGGTGAATCAACGTCCACCGTCAGGTTATCCGCCGTGCTCATGATGTTTTTGCCATTTCGTAGAATGGTTGCCGTGGCCGTGCCGCTGCTGTTTT
>OFRC01000329.1_pt1 | contig 13038 bp, 14 predicted proteins | sample 1543051 | NCBI WGS metagenome assembly OFRC01 (sample SAMN07774231, study PRJEB24372) | wastewater metagenome
CCAGCCGGGAATTCGTCCAGGGCCAATTCCAAGGTCTGCGATCCGATGCTGATCCCGGTGTAGTGCTGCGCGTGCGCCTGCGCTGCGGCCAGTGCCGCAGTCAGGTCGTCGTCCGCCTCGTTTGCCGCATCTGGCGGATCGATCTTGCAGTGCCGGCGCAGCTGCTCCAGGTTGAGCACGGCAGCCGGCGGTGTGATGATCTTGAGGGCCATGGTCTACCTTGTCGCTGTTTGCCTGTTGCTGCGTGTCGCCGTTTGTTTGTTGCTGCGTGTCGGGCCAATCCTGCGAGCAGATCCCGCCAGAGACCCGAGAACAGACGCCACGTCCCCATTGCTTGCCGTCGCCGTCGGCGCCGTCAACACGGTCGCCATGAATGCCGCGAATGCCTGTGCGCTACCGGTCGCCGTTGCGGTCGGCGCTGTCATCGTCACGCCGGCCGGTGCTCCAGTCGCCAAGGCATGGCCTGCGCTGCTCGCCGTGCCGGTCGGTGCCGTCAGGGTCGAGCCTGCAGGTGCCGCGCTTGCAGTTGCGCTGCCCGATGCCGTCGCGGTCGGCGCCGTGAGCGTCAGCCCTGCCGGTGCGCCTGTTGCCGTTGCATTCCCTGCTGCCGATGCCGTGCCAGTTGGTGCCGTCAGCGTGACGCCTGCAGGAGCGCCCGACGCCAGCGCGCTGCCTGTTGCCATGGCCGTCGGGGCCGCGAGCGTCAGAGCAGCCGGGGCGCCTGATGCGTTGCCGTCTGTGCCACCACCCGCCACCATCCACTTGCGGCTGCGCAGGGGATACCATAGCTCGAAGCGGGTGGCTGGATCAGCGAGTGCTACCCGATTGGCGTACTGCCCTTTGCTCCATACGCAGACCTCACCAATCCGACCATCTAGGAACCCCAGATTCGCTCCGTTGTCAAAATAAGCTCCAAGCACGAACCTATTTTGTGCTCCACCCGGTGTCGCAGGCGTCGTGTTTTCGGCACCGGCAACCCCGTCCAATACGGCGTACCGGCTCGCTGTTGATTCTTCCGTTCCAAGCATGTGATGCCAACGCTTGGAAACAATCCCAGACTTACTTGCAACCCCCGTAGATGCTCCAACGGATAGCCACCTAAGATCGCCGTTGTATGCATCAAACTGAAATCGCCGCGCACCCCCAGCACTGCCTAGCGTGTAATCGCCAAACGAGGATAGGCCAAATGTTGTTGTGTCCGCAGCAGTCGTTTTATAGACCCACATGCCTATTGCAAGTGGCGCTGCATACACCGGAACCACTGCGGATTGCAGTACCGAAGTCGTGCCGTTAAATGATCCGGCTGGCGCTCCGGTATCTGTCAGCGTGCGGACAACGTCAGTAGCCGTGTGATGGTTTGATCCAACCCTGTCAGGTACGAAATTGCCGCCACCACCAAACGGATACCAGCACACCAGACCCTGCGCCTGAAAGCAGTCCTTGTTGAGCGTGAAAGGCCCGGTCGGCGGCTTGCTCTTGTCCCAGCGCCGCGTGGTCACTTACGTCCCCAATTCGCTTTGCGTGGACTCGCTCAGGATGTTGTCAGTGTCGTTGGCATTCGTCGTGGTTTGGCCGCTGGTGTTGCGCAACAGAATCTTGTGGTTGCACGATGGCCGCGACACGACCGCAGGAATGCTTGCCATGTAGTCAGGCGCGCCAGCGTGCGCTGTTGCAGCATCCCACACAAAGATGAAATCGGGGGCACGAAGCGGGTATACCGTGGTGCTGCCATCGACAACGCCGACATTTTCATAATTGCCGTCGTTCGCTACATCACGCACGTACCAGCACTGCGCCACGGTCACACCAGTCGTCGCAAGGTTTGCCCCGTATTTGGCCTTGAGTCGATACGATGCTTCGAGCGCAGGCGTTGACCCAGGCGTTACCGCAGGGCCGAGCCGCGCCGTGTTGTTCGCCAGATTGCGCAGACCGGTGGTCGCTACTCCGTCGATGACAGTCGTCAGCGCACCGACTGCGGCACGGGTAAAGGTGGTTGCCATATCAGACCTTCAGGGTTCCGTTGTCGTTGTGAATGGCGTGCCTGACATCGTATTCCGATATAGGTGCAGGCCGGGTTGCGATGGCCTTCAATCCCGCCACCTCATCTGCCGTCAGGATGCCGCCCGCTGCGAACTGGTCGAGCATGCCGCGCAGAGCGGGCGAGCCGAAGTCCAGGCCGTCGCCAGCGAGAAACCCAAGCTGGCGCGCAATCAGCGAGCCAAGCACCTTGTCCGATTGCGTTGGGCTGGCCTTGAGCGCGGTCGCTGCGCCCTCCAGTTTCATCAGGATGACCTCTGCGCCAACCGGCCCGCCAAAGTAGTCTGCCGCCATGCCGCGCGCACTTACCAACCGGGAATAAACCTCGGTCCTGCCCACACTCAACGCCGCAGCAAGCGCAGTGGTGTCTGGCACCAGTGCCTGCAACTCCTGCGATGCCGCGATGGCATCCCGTATTTCCTGTGCCTTCATTTTCTTGCCCTCACAATCAAATCAGCCCGCGCCACTTCTGCGTCGTAGTGCCGCTGGCAGTGGTCCAGCCGCCAGGACTGCCACACAAACAGGATGTCGATCACGGGGCGCGCCACGCGGCCAAAGATGCGCTCGTAAACCCAGGCACGCCACGCCCTGGCACTCAGGGTCTCGTGATGCCAACCCCGCAACACTGCGTTGAGCAGGCAGTCGAGCGCCATGAGTACCTCGATATGCCAGGCGTAGTGGTCGCCAGGTAGTTCGCGTGGAGCCAGGTTCATGCCGTGACAACAAAGTTGCCGGTGTAGTCAATCGAGAAGTTTCCCGCCGTGCAGGTCACCGTCCCGCCGAAGTCGACGAAGTGCAGCAGCAGATCGTTGGCGGCCACGCCGGTCGACAGATAGATGATCGCGCCGACTGCGGAGAAGCTCGAACTGGTCCAGCCGTTGGTGATGTCCGTCCAGCTCACACTTTGCGCACCGCCGACCAGCGTGGCCGCGTTGAGCGTGAACGCCTGCGCGATGCCGCCCGCCGTGTAGCCGGTGCCGGTGATCTCGTTCGTCACGTCCGCCCTGTCGATCCAGGTGTGCTTGTTGCCGGTGGTGTCCGTGGTCGTGGGGACGCTGGACACCAGGAGCACCTTGAAGCTGGCGGTGTCGAAGTCGATCTCGGCCTTTGCCAGCGCGCGGGCCAAATTCGTGAAGTTGAAACTTGCCATGTGTGGCTCCTATGGTCCAAAAAAGAAAACCACCCGGAGGTGGCTCGTGTCGCGCGGATCGGTGTCGGTTGCCATCAGCACCGGGCAGCTTATGGGAATCAAAGGTTTTCCATGCCGCGAAAAGCCTCATCGGCCCGCGCCGACCACTCGGATTTCGGGAATGAATGCGCGTAGAGGAACGCGATCAGCTCCCCCGAACTGAAGCCGCCGCGGCACCAGCCAGTGACCATGGCTTCTTGCGCCCCATAGACATGGCAGTAGACCTCGTAGGCACGCATGGTCACAGATGTCGGCGCCTTGGCATCCCCGCGCTTATGCGCGTGTGTTTGCACTGGATGGGTCTGTACTTCTTGGGTCATGACTTTCCTTCGGACCGGCAGGGGATGGGATCAGTACCAGCTATTGGCACCTTGCGCCACCAACACCGCACCATCACTGACAAATGTGACGCTGGACTTCTTGCCCAAAGTGTTGCCAGTGTTTGACCACGCAGTCGGGAAGATGTAGTTCGCGCCCCACGACACAGTGCGACCTCCCGTGCCGTCTTGCAGGAAGAAGAACCGGACACGCACGCCCTTGGCGGGGAAAATCGCCGGGTTGTTGACCGTGATGTTGTTGGTCAACGTGCCAACCGTGACAACCGGCGCGATCACCACATCCGGCGTGTAGCTGGCGGCAAAAGCAGGCGATTGCGCGGCACTGTTCAGCACCCGCGCAATCGTTTCAGTTCCCGTGCTGCGCGCCACCTTTGCCGTCGATGTGTTGCACTGGATGTCGTCGCCGTAGAGGTTGTATGACCCGGCAGCGTTGTTGAAGATCACCATTGCATTGGCTGGCGTGATCGCTCTGACGCCCTCCCCGATGTGGACATCACACGCCGCATGGCGAAGATTCAGCAGCCGATCTGGTGTGTCTGCCGTGACCTTGGAAAGGTGAACCGAGCCGCACACCGCGCCACTGTCCACGCGCAGCAGGGCCGCGCCGTTTTTCAGTTTGCCGCCTTCAAATGCCATCTTTGTCAGCGTGCCTGCCGATGCGTACCCAATGCAGGAAGTGCCTGCCGTGTCCGAATAGGTAACATCGAAATCGCGCCACACAGCCTCGCCGACGATGCCAGTTTCATACACCCGCGTGCCGTCGATGTTGGTGCCACTGAACACCATCAGGGGTTTGTCCACCACAACCCGGTCCACTTGAGCCGTTCCGTAGACCCGCATGAAGCTGGACGAGTTGCCGGGCATAATGAGATTCCATCCCGGCAGGTCCATTTGCTTGATGCGTGCGCTGGCAAAGCAGCGGATGGCGAACGTCTGCACCGCCCCAGCCACCATCGTGGCCTTGAGCTTGAAGTATTCGTATGCCGTGCTGCTTGATGTGCCCTGGAAGAATATCGGGTCGAACGGCAGCAGGTTCCCGTCGTGGATCGACAGCGACTTGACGTTTGGCGTGAACGAATATAGGGATTTCGGGTTTGAGCCGTAGCCAGTTGTCCCAAGGTATCCAATGTCGATGGTGCCGTAGGTGCCGCCCGTGGTGCTGGCGTGGGCATAGTCGTCGCCAATGAACAGCCCGACATTCGCGTTGCCGCCGATATGCTCCACCGTCACCCGGTCAATGGTCATCCCAACCCCGGCATTCAGCTTGAGCGCCGACCCGCCGACGCCGTTTGCCAGGACAGCCCCTACGTGGATGTCGGTCACGTCGCCACAGGTGTCCGTCTGATCGACGTACACGTTCCCGCAGATGTTGATCATGTCGTCGTTGCAGGCTCCGGCCACCAGCGGGATATACCCGTTACGTACTGGCCCGACAATCTGCATGATGGTCCGGACCACAGAACCGGCACGGACGGTCGCCTGAAAGTCCGTGCAATCCGTGATCCAGACGAACGTGATCCCGTGGGTGGAGTCAACCCGATCAAGGTCAATGTGCAGGCCGTCGATATGCGACATGAACAGCGAGTGCCCAGCAATGGCCGTGCCGGGGCCTGTCCCGCTGTCAGGCGTGTTGTCGCCACGGTCCCAAGAGCCGCCCCGAATTGTGATGTTTGTGTTGCGCGTGTAGAGCGTGCAAACGCCACCCGCAACGCTTGCGCTTGCATTGGCGTTTGTGCCGTCTTGCTTGATCAGCGTTACCGTGGTCGAGTCTTTGGCGCTGATATTTCCCACCAACGGCCCCTCGCCACTTGCGCCAGCGCCCGCAAGCACAATGGTCTGCCCAATGACAGCCGATGTTGCAAGGGCGGTCGTGACCACATTCGAGCCGCTGGTAACGGTGCCCGTGCCCACACCAGCGGGGGTGGCTGTGGCGCGACTTTGCACCATGTTGCACTCGCTGCCAGAGCGCAGTTTGAGTTTGACGCCACGGGCCAACCGGAATTCGGTGTTGTCGCCAATGACGAGCGGGGCGTTGATTTCATACGTGCCGGGGGCCTGAATCTGCACCAGCCCGCCGATAGTCAGGGCCGCTTGCAGTTGCGTGACGTTTGCGCTCGCCGCTGCATCGGTGCTTGCAGTGGACAGCCCACCGACCGCAGGAATCAGAACCCCATCCCCTGACACCAGGGATAGCCCGTCTGCGGAGAGTCGCACTTCCGGCAGATTTGAAGTGGGATAGGTGGCGATGTTTGCATTTGCCAGAAATTCTGCAAACGAGTCGCTACAGGTGAACGAATCGCCCGACCTGCGCTGGACGTTGTTTTCGTCCTTTGCGTCCTGCAGCAGTGTGACTGTCTTGGTCATTGGGATCTCCGGTTTGCTCTGCAATGCCACCAGGCGAACCGGGTGGCATCACGCAACAGGCTGGGATCAGTCAGCCAGCGGGCTCGCGCCGGAATACCGCGCGCCGTACAGGTTGTAGAGCACCACGCAGCCGCGACTGGCGGTGGCCGCATGGCCGGTGCCATCGACGCGGATGCAGTCGAAGCCGTTGGCCACATCCAGGTCCTCGGAGTCAACTTCGATGATGTACAGCGAGTCCTTGCTGTTGGTCGTCTGCGTGGTGAATGTGTTGGACGTCACCGCTGTCTCGACCATCGTTTTTGATGCCGCGTAGTCAACATTGGCCAGCATGCGGGTGAAGGCCAGGGCCTTTTCGCTGGTGCCGGCAATGGCTGTGGCCTGCTTGAGTGTGATGGTGCTACCGGTCACGGTGGTGCCATCGGCGATCGCAATGACGATCTGGATCTTGCGATGGTTCTTCATCGACACGTAGGTGGTGTCGCCAAGTGTGGAGGTCAGCAGCAGGCCGGCTGCGGCCATGACGGTGGTGACCTGCTCGTCGAGGCGGGCATTGAGTGTAAGCATGGTGTTCTCCGATTTGAGGAAAGAGTGAAAGCGGGATCAGGGCCGCAGCGCCGGCCGCCACGATGGGTGGTCGGCGCGCGGTGGCGGGTCTGCCTGGATGGGAGCCCGGCTTAGGCGCGGGTGTCGAGCGTGACGAAGTGGCTCAGCGTGTTGGAGCCGTTCTTGCGCGCGATGGGGGTGCTCAGCCACGGTTGGCCGTTCATCCGCATGACGAAGCGGAAGGCGCTGACATTCTGGTCAAACCACAGGTGAATGGACACGTCGGACTTGATCCCGCCGGTCTTGACCACGCTGAGGTATTTCGACATGTCGGCCAGCACGACGTCGCCAACGGTGCCCAGCGCAGCGCAGGCCTCGGTGACGACGATAGGGCGACCGAACAGTGTGCCGTAAGGGCTGCTGCCGGCCAAGCCGTTCGGCGGCAGGTAGATGGCGCCAGCACCAGCAGCGGTGCCGCTGGCGGTGGTGATCGCAAACCCGGCCTTCATGATCTGGGGGATCACGTCCTGGTTGATGTACCACTTGGCTTTGGCGAAGCTCTTGGCTGGCATGCGCGCCATCATCTTGACGACGTTGTCGGCATGGAAGGTGGCGGCCACCTGGCTGCTCTCCTTGGCCACGGAGATTTTTCCGGGAGCGTTCATGATGCCCAATGGCATGCCGGCGCCGGTCCCGTTGATGATGGCGTCTGTCAACTTGAAGGCGAACTTCTCGCCGACCTTCTTGGTGACGTAGGCGCCCAGCGCGGGAGAGTCCTCCAGCAGCTCTTCGGTCATCGGGACCAGGGCTGTGATGCGGTGTAGCTTGATGTCCAGTTCCTTCAACATGAGTTTGCTCTGGGTGATGGTGTCAGACTCTCCATCCCAGTACACCTGGATGCCGCCGCTGGCCTGGTGGCCGGTGGTCTCGTCCACCGGGTAGGTAATGTTGTTGCCGCTGATGGGGTTGACATCGGTATCGCTGAGCATCGAATCCTCCGCGTCGACCATTTGCATGATCTCGGCGCGCCACTCAGGCGGGACGGCAAAGCCACCGTCTGCGCCGACAGCCTCAGAGCTGCTGGTGCTGAGCGCGGCGTTCTGGAGCCGGTAGTCCATGTTGCTGGGCTGGATCTTGGCGCCGCGCACGGCCAGGGCGAACTCGCCAAGGTTGTTGAAGCCCATACGACTGCGCTCTGCGTGCGTGGTGAGCACGGTATTCTGCAGTCCGTTGCCGGGGCGCTGCGCACTGTTGCTGAGTTGCGCGATCGGTGTGCCCGTGTTGCCAGGGTTGCCGCCGGGTTGTGCGGCCGGAGTCTGACGCTGGCCAGGAGTGGACAGGCGACTAGCCTGGTTCTCGATGCGCTCGCGGCGCTTGATGTCGGCCTCCACCTGGTCAAACTCGCTCATGACACTGTCAAGCTCGGTTGATTCAGCCGCGGAGAGGTCGCGCTTTTCCGCGTCAGCCTTTGCCTGGATACCGGTGGCGATGTCTTGCAACTCGGACAAGCGGGTTTTGAGGCCTTCGATCGTGGTGTTGCCCATCAGGGCCAAGCCGAGGCCGGCATCAGGCGGAAGCAGGCCGTGGTAGGCCGCGACGGCGATGGCGACAATGGCCAGGAGTTGCAGGGCGGTGAGCGAGAAGCGGGACAGAGTTGGCAGTTTCATGGTGGGATAGCTCCAAAAAAATGCCCGCGGGATGCGGGCGGGATTACGGCTGGGAGCCGAATTCGGTGGGGTGCGGTGGTAAAGGGTCGCCTATTGGGGCGGTTCGTTCTCAGTGTCGCCAGCGGGGGGCGGGTCCGTAGGGTCGGGACCTCCGGGCGCGGCAGCGGGATCTGCGGCGGGCGGTCCGATGGGATCGGCGGCGGGCGGTCCGATGGGATCGGCATACACGCGGTGCGGCACGCCGTCCACAATCAACCAGCCGGCATGAATGTCGAATTCGGTTGCGGCAGTGATACCGGCGGTGGCCAGCAAGGCTTTGACAAGGTCGCTTTGTTCGCTGATGAGCATGGTGAGCCTTTCGGGGTGGTGAGCGGGTCAGCGAGGCGCGCAGAGTGCAGCGACGCGTCGGCCGTTGTTGGCTATGGCAACACGCCGGCTGTCCAACGCCGGGGTGGGTGCAGATGTCTGCACGCGCGCCTTGAGTTCGGCCGGTACGTTGCGGAAGTTGCTGAAATCGAAGCACGCTGTGATCTGGTTGGACTCGGTGACCTGGTCGGCAAAGCCGTATTCCACTGCGGACTCGGCAGTGAACCAGGTTTCGTCGCCCATCCAGCCGATGACCTTGTCCTGCTTGTTGCCGGTGCGGTCCACGTAGGTCTGGGCCAGGTTGGCTTTGATGGTCTGAAGCAGGGCCTTGACGCGGTCCATCTCGGTTTCGTCCCCGACGGCCACGCCCTGGGGGTTGTGGATCATCATCATGGCGTTCTTGGCCATGCGAATGGTGTTGCCGCTCATGGCGATGATGCTGGCGATGGAGGCAGCGACGCCGTCCACATCGACCACGATGTCAGCGGTATGGGCCTTGAGCTGGTTGTAAATGGCAAAGCCCGCGAACACGTCGCCGCCAGGCGAGTTGATGTGCAGGTTGATGGTGTCCACCTTGCCCATTGCCGCCACTTCCTTCTGGAACATCTTGGCCGACATACTGTCGCCCCAGTAGTTGTTGCCAATGGGGTCATAAAGCCAGATCTCTCCGGTCTTTCCCTTGGCTTTGAAGTTGCTGTTCATGCTGTTTTCCTTGTGCGGATGAATTCGAGCGCCTGCATGCGGATGACGTTCGTGGGCTTGGTGCCGGGCGCGTCGCCACCGTCGTCTTCGTCGGGCTCAGGATCTGCGCCAGCACCGGACACCGGCTGCGCCGCGGGCGCTTTGGCGCCGGGGTTGGCAACCAGGTATTCGAGGGTTGTCTGGTTGAGCTGGACCAGGCGGGCGTCGCCGTCCGGTCCGATGCCGTTTTCGTCTTCCATCGCACGCACTTCGTTGATGGTGTAGACACCGAGCTGCATCATGATCTTGTAGTACTCGGCCCGGCTTTTGCTGTCACCGCGCATCAGGGCATTGACGTTGAACTTGGTGTACACACGCCCTTGAGCACGCGCGCCGAACAACTTGATGTTGCCTTCCTGTTCCAGGCGCACGGCCCACGGCAGGATGGTTTCAGTCACGAATTCGATGCCTTGGTGCTCGATGTTGTTGTTGGTGCTGCGGTCCAGGTCGGCAACCTTGTGCGGCGGCACGCCGTACCAGCGGCACACTTCGACGGTGGAGAACTTTCGCTGCTCCAGAAACTGCGCGTCGGTCATGGGCATGGTTGGGTTGTGCACCTTGGTTCCAACCGGCGCCACCTTGACGCGGAACGCTGCGCCGGGGCCTTGATGGCGGGTGTTCATGTCATCTTCCATCTGCTTGATCTGGTTCGCGTTCATGGCGGCGCCCACCTCAAGCACCGCGCCCATGACAGTTCCGTTTTGGAAGAAGGCTTGCGCGAACTGGTCCTGCGCCATGCCGATACCCATGCTCTTGGCAGCCATGCGCACAACCGAGTAACCCACCAGGCCGTCGAAGCCGAGGCCGTGCAGGTGCAGGACCTGGTGGGCCTGCAACACGGTGCGGCTGCCAGCGTCGACACGGTAGTGGTACTCAAGCGCGCCTGTCTCCGGGTTGCGACACACGGTGGTACGGTCCGGCTCCAGTAGCCACAGGGCGGACGGGCGGCCGGCCAGGTCAAGCACTATCTCGGCGAAACCGTTGCCCCACAGCAAGGCGTGACTGACCAGCGCCTCACGGAAGCTGAACGCCGTCATCTCCGGATTCGGTTGGTTGTTGAGCAGCCAGGCCACGGTACCAGAGATCTGCCTGCGCCCACCACCCTGCGTCGACCGCTCAAACACCTGCCAAGGCAGTGCAGCCATCGTGCGCGAGATGACAGACACGCACGCCCACACCGCAGCGAACGTCAAGGCGGTGTCTTCCGTCACAAGAACACCGGCTTGGCGCTGCGAGACGAAGGCGCGCAACCCGCTGATGTGCGAGCGCACCAAGTTGACGAAGGCGCTGGCGCTGTTGGTGATGCGTTGAAGGACGTTCATGCGGTGACCTCGGTAGCATGCTGTGTTGGTGTCGTGGCAGCCTGGCTTGCAGATTTCAGCGCGAGGTATTTCAGGTAGTTGTCAACGCCCTGATCCTCGTGCTGGGCCAAGGCGCGCCCCAATGCCATCAGCATGGCCATGACGCCGTCGATCTTGTTTTCGGGCCGCTCTTTGGTCGGGCTGCGCAGTTCATTGAACTTGCTGACCTTCACCACCAAGTTGGACACCATCCACGTCATCACCGGGTTGCCGTCGAACTTGAGCTTTCCTTCTAGCACCAGGTTTTCAACCTGGATCAGCGGCGGCGTGAAGAACAGCGAGCGCTGTGCGATCTCCACCAACGGAAGGCCTTCCTCGACCAGCTTGCCGGCAAAGTACATGGACAGGGCCGGGTCGAAGGCGATCTCTTGCACCTCGAACTGGCGGCAGTAGCTGCGCATGTCTTCGGCGACGACGTCAAAGTCGGTGATGGCACCGTCTGTCACTTGCACGTGGCCGGACCGGGCCCAGCCGCTCAGGTGGGCATTGCCACTTTCTTCAACCGCCAGTTCATTGAGATACAGCCGCACGAAGACATGCCAAACGCCGTCGCGCTCGAAAACCAGGCATAAGGCGGCAAAGTCCTTTTTCTGCGCAAGGTCCAGTCCCATCCAGCATTTCTCGCCCGCAAAGTCACTGAGCTGCATGCGGACGTCTGCACACCGCTCCCATGCCCGCATGTCCATCCAGGGCGACTCGCCGCTAACCCAGACGTTCAGGCGCTTGGTCAAAAAATTGTTGAGGGCCGACGGCATGGCCTGTGCTTTGCGCGCTGCGGCTTCCATGTCGTCGGGCAACACCGACACACGCCAATTCGGATTTGCCTTTGCCCACACCGACGGGTCGAATGGATCGTCGTTGTCGTCGATGGTGTAGATGATCCCGAACATCGTGGGGTCTGCGATGACCCGGTCAAGCACTTTCGTGATGTGCGTGCGCCGCTCGTAGCAGATTCCAGAGCGGTCGGAGCCGGCCGTGGTGATATTCCACAGCAGCGACTGCTCGCGGGCGCCGCGGGCGGTGTCGATCACATCGTAAACCGCCCGGGTCTTGTGCGCATGCAGCTCATCGATGCAGGCGAAGTGCACATTCAAGCCATCCAGAGTGCTGCCCTCGGCAGCCAGTGGGGTGAACTTGCTGGCCCGGTGCGCCACCGTGATCGAGTGCTGCAGGATGGCGACCCCCAGGTAAGTGCGCATCTCAGGGGTGCGTTCGGCCATCGCTTTCGCGTCATCAAACACAATGCGCGCCTGGTCGCGGGTCGTGGCGCAGCTGTAAACCTCGGCGCCGTGCTCCCCGTCGGCCGACAGCATGAACAGGGCCACGCCGCTGGACATCGTCGACTTTGCGTTCTTTCGCGGGACCTCAATGTAGACCTCCCGGTACCGGCGCAGCCCGGTGTCGCGGTGCACCCAGCCGAACACGGTCGTCAATACGAAGCACTGCCAGGCCTCGAGGTGCAGAAGCTGCTTGTCGCGTGCCCACTTCCCCTTGATGTGCGGAAGCAATTCCAGAAACTCGCACGGCCGTGAAGCGTGGTCCGGCGAGAATACCCACGGCCAGGCGTCCGACGTCGGACGTTCCAGGTCCTCGAACTGCCGCTCCACCGCCAACTGGGTCCACTTGCAGGCCGGAATCTGACCGAGCATCACGGCGCGCGCATACTCGTTTGCGGCGCGCACGAACTGGTTGATGATCTTGCTGCGATCGACCTGCGTTTGATCTGCAGGCACCGCCACCTCATCGACAGGCGTGGCGCCGCCAGGTGCCGCATCGAGCACCGGGGCGTCATGCATCGTCATCAGTGAACCGAGGGTTGGGCGAACCGGGCAAAGCCGGTCACGGCGCGTGGCGCCTCATCGATGCCCGGCAATGTTGGCTGCACGTAGTTCGAGGCTTGGACGCGGCCACGCGCCGCCGGCGACAGACCGAAGTGCATCAGGTACCGGTTGACCTGCTCGCGATGTTTGCCGAGCAGCTGCACGATCACGCTCTGCTGGGCATAGCCTGATGGCGTCACGGAGTAGCTGGCCTGGTAGACCGCGTCCGCGTAATCCATCCCGCCGGCGACATGGCGGGCGACCATACCGTTGAAGGCGGTCTCCAGCTCAGACAACCGGCCCACAGCCTGGCAGTACAGCGCCAGCGCCGTCCGGTCCAGGCCGCTGATCAGTCCCAGCTCTTCCAGGAGAGGGGCGATGCGCTTCCACTCTTTTCGCGCTTCGGCGCCGAGGTGCTTCGGGGCCCCTGGGATCTGCACCTGAGGGTTCACACCCTCGGACAAATTGAGCGCGCGCTTCCCCGGATTGCCTTCGAGCAGCTTCAGCGCTGCAGGTTTCGGCAGTGGCCCGCGAGATCCGGTCATTCTGAAAGCTCCATTCGGGGGTACCCCCCCATCCAATACTTGCGCACGCAAAAAAAGGGGAGATCGG
>OFRC01000332.1_pt1 | contig 12928 bp, 9 predicted proteins | sample 1543051 | NCBI WGS metagenome assembly OFRC01 (sample SAMN07774231, study PRJEB24372) | wastewater metagenome
GATGCCGACGCCGCCGCCCTGCGCAAACGCGGCGCCCCAGAACGCGGCCGTGTCCATGTCGCGGGGCTCTTTGCCCTTGGTCACGTCCTTAAGCTGCATGGCGAGTGCGCCCAGGATCGTTGTGCCGACGGCGAAGCTCGCGAGGTATGCGGCTTTGCCGCCTACCGTGTTCATGCCCCATCCGCGCATCCAGTGCTTGGTGATGACGGCGATCGGGAAACTCTTAAACAGCCACATCGTGCGCGCGAACTCGCCCCCGGCGGTGCCCTTCTTGGCCGATAGACCGAACATCACTGCGCGCTCTTTCGCGCCTGGTGTCACGACCGCATAGTCGGTTTCGCCCAGCACCATATCCAGCGCGCGCGTGGCGAGCGTGTCGCGTAGGCGGGACGCGGCGAGGCCGGTAATGCCGAGTTGTTCATCGGTCAGGCGCCGGATGCTGGCGATCGTCAGTACCCGATCGTTAGCCCCGCCCCAATCTTCGGGCACAACCTTTTGCAGATGCGCCCATTCGGCATGCGTGATCCCGTAGTGGGTCAGCTGCGCGCGATCGTTGGCGTGAAGCTCGCCCCAGCCTTTGCGCGTCAAGTCGCCGAGCGTCGCGGCCATGGTGACGCCGAACGATCGGCGGTTCGCTTCGGTCAGCCCGGCCAGGCCCGAGGCGCGCATAGTGGTGCTGGCGAGCTTGGCCGTCCAGCCATTGCCGATCGAGTCCTCGCCCCAGCGGTTGAGCTCGCCTATCAGGGTTTCAAGCCCAAGCCCGGCGCGCTGCGCGAGTCGCACGTCGCTGGCGTCCAGCGGGTTCAGCGCCGTCAGGATATTGCGGGCGAAGCGCAGCGGCGGCAGGCGGTTGTACCCGGCAGTCACGGCCGCGGTTGCAAAGTCCGTCACGCTGGAGAGTACGGCGCCGGTGAGCTTCGAGGCCACTTGCAGGTTGCGCACGCCCTGGCCAAACCGCGCGAGACGCGCATCCACAACGTGGTTGGCTGAGCCGTCAATCTGCTGGTACAGGTTTTCGAGATAGTTGACGCGCATCCCGCTCGCACCGCTCATCCGCACCACGTCGCGGAAGTACTCGAATTGATGCCCGCTGTTCGGGCCGAGCGTTTCCACGAGCGAGATGTCGCGCGCCAGGCGCTGCACGTGGCCGGTGATCGTGTTGTAGATCCCGCGCCCGCTGAATTCCTTGTGATACTCGAGCCAGGCGTCGGCATCGCGGAAATGGATCACACGGTGCTCGGCGCCTTTCTTGGCCCGCATCACCGTACCCTGCGCGCTGCCGGGCTCGATGTCGCTGGTGCCGTCGGTCGAGATAGTCAGCCATGCGGCGCTGAGCACGTCCCGGATCTGCGCGTCGTTCATGGGCAGGCCGTCGTCGCGCAGGTAGCGGCCGCGGTTGATCCGCTGCATGACGAAGTCGACCCACGGCTGCCCGCCTGCATTGCGCACGAGGCGCACGTCGTGGGACTGCGGCATCAGCCAGTCGACGAGCCGGCCGATGTCGCCGCCGGCCCGGTTGAAGCGCTGCCGCATTTCGTCAGCTGTCTTAAGCCACACCTTGGCGCCTTGCTTGGCGGTCGCGTTGCCCGAGTCCTCACCCAGCATTTCGCGCACCAGGTCGCGCACGCCCTTGGCATCTTCGATCAATCCGAAAAAGCGCGGATTGGTGGCGGTCATGGTGTCGATCAACTGCGCCATATAGCCGCGCTCGATCGACTTGCTGCGACCGTCGACGCGCTCGAGTACGGCGCCCAAGCCCTCGGCCGGCGACGCATGCCGCGCCATTTCGGCTTCGACCTCCGATCGCTTGATGATGGCGAGCGCCACGCGCTGCCGTTTCAGCTGTGCATCGTGCAGCAGCCCCTTGGCAGCGCGCTGAGCGGCATCCCGGATCAGGCCTGGCGGTAGGGCGGCGATCTCCGGCAGGCCACCCTCCAGCCCCGCAAAGCCCTGTTGCCGTGCGAGTTTGGCGACCTCCCGATTAACGCGGGTGACAATGATCGCTAACTCGTCGTCGGTGAGCTCGCGCCCGGCCGCTTGGGTGATCCGGTTGATGCAGTCTTGAAAGGCCATTACGGGATCCCCCGGCCGCCGATCCAGCTGCGCACGCAGCCCGCTTCCGTCTTAAATTGATTATTTGCCCACGTCGTCGGCTGCACTTGGAAGTCGATCGGAAGGCCGGTCATATGCTGGCCAAGCGCCGAGAACGCCATAACGACAGACTCCCATTGCGCGCCGTGGGGGCATTCGTCGGGCGCTGTACCGAATCCCGACGCGATCCAGTCGTCATCGGAAAGCATGGCGCGCACGTCTACGTCCCGCCATCCGCGCTTGCGCTTGAGAGACGATCCGACGTGGTAAACATCGTGACCAAACACGGCGGCACAGCGCGCGCCGTACTGTATCAGGTAGAGATAGACGGGCATTCCTACGGACATAGCTACCCCAACAGGCACCCGGCAGCGGCCTGTGCGGCGCGCTCGTAGGTGGTTTCGGCTTCGAGTATGCCGCGGTCCGCGTCGGCCAAAGCCTCGGCAGCGGTGCGCTCGGTCATGTCGTCGAGCATCATGATCGGCGCGTCCGGCGCGGCGGCCGTGAGCTCGCGCGCCTGCGGGAGCAGTTCTAGGTCGATGTCATCCCCGGCAGGCCCGGCGCCGACGTGCTCGGCGGGTTGGACGGCGGCAGCGTTGTCCCGGCTTGCGACCGCTCCGGCACCTTGCCCGCCGTCAGGTTCGCCCGTAGCAGGCTGGCCACCCGCAGCGCGTCCTCGTTGGCCGGCTTCTTCGTCGAGGATCTGGATGATTTCTGCCGTGTCGTAGCCATTGGCGCCTCCGAGCTCGGTGATCGCTTGTATGTCCTCCGGCGGCACGCCTGCATCGCGGGCCCGCTCGGCGGCGTCGAGTAATTGCTGCTGCGCCGGGGAGTCTAGCGCGGCGTATTCATGATCGGCCAGCAGCGGCGCGTCGTGGCCCTGCATGGCGTCGCGCTCGGCAGCGACGGCGGCAATGTCCGCCTCCATGCCTTCGGGCGCTTTGACGGTCTCGCCGCGCAGGGAGCGGTCGAGCGCGTCGAGCATGGGATTCTCGCCATAGCCCTGCCCGTCAGTGACCGGGTAGCCGCGGGCGGCCAAGCGCTCGGCCATCGCTTCCAGGCTGATCCCTTTGGTGGTGAACACTTTCGCGATGCGCCAGCCCCGGCGCCCGAACTCGGCCGGATCGATGCCGGCAGCGGCGGCGGCCTCACGACTGATCCCGCCTTCCTTCGCAATGGCGGCGAGCAGATCGTCGCGCACCGTGTCGACGCGGGACTCGGCCGCATGGCGCGCGGCGGCAGCCTCGGCGCGGGTGCGCGCTTCCTTGGCGACCTTCGGCGCGGGCTTCGGGATGGTCGAGAGCGCAGCGCTGGCGCTGGTGGCGGCGGTCGGCGCGACTGGCCCGCCTGCCGTGTTAATTTTCGGCGCCTCGGTTGAGGGGGCGAATACCTCGCGCGCGATGTCGGCGCCGATCACCGCCGGGTCGAGCGTCGGGGTGTCGGGCGGTGCGGGCATGTCGGCGCGGCCGACGTTGACGGACTCGCCTCGGATCAATTGCTCCATGGCGGTACGCATGGCGGCATGGTGCGCGTTGCGGTTGGCGATGGTGGGCTCGCCCAGGGCGCGCGACTCCCAGCGCTGCGCGGCACGGTAGGTCAGGATCTCGTCAACACTTTGACGGAACACGCGGCCGGCATCGTCGAAGCCTCGGCCCATCGGCGGCGCCCCGCCAGGCGCACCGGCGAAGTGTGCGAGACCACCGAACGCGGCGCCGAGCGCAGCGTCGACCGCGCGCGATTCCAGATCCCACGGATCATAGGCGGCGGCCGCGTCGGGGTTGCCCGACTCCGTCAGCGCGCCGGCCTGCACGCCCACGCCCGTTGCGCTCAGTGCCGCATTGGAGACGGCGCCAAGGCCGAGCTTACCGGCCAGCGTGCGCCCCACAGCGGGGATCATGAAGCCGGCGCCGATGGTCAGTGCGTCCACCATACCCACGTCGCGGGCAGTGCTGGCGTCAACGCCCTGATCGACCAGCGAGCGGGACGTGCGGGTCTGGTTGCTGGCCATGAGCAAAGCCGGGTTGCCGCCGGCCGCCATGAGCGGCAAGGCAGCTTCGGCCAGTCCGCCCATGACGCGACCGGCCAGCGTTGTCGTGGCAGGGTCAGGCGTCCAGCGATCGACGGCGGACTTGATGACCTCGTCGGTCGCTTCAAAGTAGGCGTCTTGAGTTTCATCATCGCCGAACGCCACCACCGGCACGGCGGCGGCCATGCGCACGGCGTCGGCGGCCATGGCCCCGCCGCGCATGAAACCGAGGCCGGCTTGATGCCATGCGCCCAGCACCGGACCGGGCGATGGGTTGGCGAGCGCGTCGCGGTCGATGCGGGCGGTGTACTCGGGATCGTTGAAGTAGGCGCCCACCTATCGACCTCCCGGCCGCCACAGGAACGGCCCCGAGCCGTCAGCCTTCATGATGTAGTGTGCGCCATCGCGCACGGCGTAGCCGTCGCCGTAGTTGACCAGGCCGCCGTCGCGGATGGCCTCGGCGACCTCGTCGGGCGAATAGCCGGCGGCACCGCCGAGCCCGGCGATCTCAGTCGGCGAGACGCCGCGCACCGCCTTGGTGAAGTCGTCGGCCGACATGCGCGGCGGCTTGATCACGCTGCGCCCGCTGCTGGTCCAGGTGTCCAGGTTGACGATGCCACCGGCGGCGATGTCGATAGCCTGCTTCCAGCGGTCGCCGTCCACTTCGACCGAATACTGGCCGGTCTCCTGCGACAGCCCGGCATAGACGGCGCGGGCCGATTGCCAGAGGCGATCGCGATCGGCGGCGTTGCCCTCAAACATGCCCGCCGTAGTTTCGTCGAAGTCGACGCGCAGCGCCTTGTCGGTCGGCATCGGTGGCGCCTTGCCGCCGCCGGCTTCGGGCGGACGCAGAAGGGTTTCGCCCGTCACCATAAGCTCGGCGGCGCGCGGGTTTTCGTCTTGTAGGTGATTGCCGGCCGTCGCCAGCACGCCGCGCCCCTTGGCGAGTTCGCCCATGGTGGTACGAAATGCCACCGGATCGGTGATCGACTTCGACAGGCCCGACAGCAGGCGCAAGCGGTCTTTCGCCGTGCCTTGGTCCAGCGCCTCGCCGACGCCTTTGATCTCGGCCTTGGTCAGCGGCGAGGCCGGCACGCCCGCCCAGGTTGATGCGACTTCGGCCTGCTGGCTGCGCTCGGCAATCTGATCGGGGAGCGACTGCGGATCGGCGAAGTTGAGCGGCGACAGTGTGACGACGCCATGCGCCGCCGCGGCGTCGAGGGCGCCCGCGCTTTGAATGTCCTGCGCGAGTGCGGCGTGCTGCTGCTTCTTCCAGATCAGCCCGCGGCCGGTCATTTCGTCGACGCCCTGCGCGGGATCGGCGGCGCGCGCGTCGAAGGCGGCGATCTCGGCGGCTTGCTCGGCCATCGGCTTCGACGCAAAGCTCACGCGCTCGACGGCGTCGCCCTGCTGCGCCTTCAAGTCGGCCTCAAACTCGGTGCCCTGCGCGAGACGCGCGGCGCTGGCGACCAACTCGGGCGGCGGATTCATGCCGCGCGAATACCACCAATCCAGGCGCGATACGGCCCGGCCAGCGCGGTTTAGGCGCGCTTCTTCTTCGATGCGGGCGCGGTTGGCGCGTTGCTCAATCTCGCCCATCGCGCGATTTTCGAGGGCGGTGCGGGCTTCCTGGCCAAGACGGTCATACTTGCCGCCGCGCATATCGTTCAAGGCGCCGGCCGGATCTTCGATGATGCGGCGACCGACCGCGGCGGCAGTCCAACTCTCGGCGGTCTGTATGTTGATCTTCGCCACGTCATCGGCGCCCCAGCCGGCGGCGGCGCCGACAGCGGCGACGTGCGCCTGCGCCTTGTCGATGTACGGGCCGGGGTCATCGGCGGCGGCGGCCTGCTGCCCCATCGCTTGCAGCGTCTCGGCGACGTTGGCGCGGGTCTGTTCTTGATTGCGCGTCTTGATGCCGTCGGCCAATTGGGCGGTCTGCCGGGCGGCCACGTCATCGATCGCGACCTGCTGCGCGCCGAGCACGTCCGGGATCTTGTACGTCGGTTCCAGTTTGCCGCGCTCGGCTGTCACCCAATCGCTGAGCTTGGAGCCCTTCTGATCGTTGGGGATGGCCGGATCGTCAAGGATGGCTTGGCGCTGGGCGGCGGCCTGCGTCTCGAAGGCAACCTGATCGCGGCGGGCGCGGGTGGTTTCTTCGATGCGCGCGGCGCGCTCTTGATCGGCCTTGATCTTCTCGGCCTCGCGCTGCAGCTTGGCGGCCTCATAAGTCTGCGTGCGGGCGATGGTGTCGGATGCGCTCTCGAAGCCCTGGCCCAGCGCGGCCATGCCGCCGGACTTGTCATAGGCCTGCGGCACCACGCGCGGGCCGCGGGCGCTCTCGACGACCGGCGCCGTGTCGTTGCCGAATGCTTGTAGGCCAGTGATTCGCGGCATGTTGCCCCCTAGGGATCAGTTTTCCACTTAGACCACGCCGAGGCGCCGCCGCTGATAGCATTACCGATGGCGGTGCGGTTGGCGCTCTTTACGGCATTCTTGCCGGCCTTGCCGAACTGCGCGGCCTCATTCATTGACGCGGCGGCGGTGTCCTCAAGGCGTTGCGCCTGGCGCTCGCCGAGCAGGATGGTGTTCAAGGCGTCCTCGTCGGCGCGCTTGGCGATCTCGGCCTGCACGTCGGCGGCGGTGCCGGTGTTGACGTTGACGCCCGAGGCGCCATAGGCCGCCCGCGCCTGGCTCACCACGTCGCCGCCCTGGCGCCGCGTTTTGCCCGCCTGAATGCCGGCAACGTCGCGATACGATGCCGCGTCCACCAGCGCGCGGCGCGCCTCCGTCAGCGATGAAGTCGCCTGCGCGTCGTAGATGTCGGCCGCGTCCTGGCCCGACGAAAGCGCGCCGTAGACTTTGACGCCAGTCCCGACCAGATCAAAGATCGTAGAAAGATCGAACGCCATGGCTACCCCTCGTTGACGGTATAGCGGCGCGTGATGCGGCGCACTGTCCATTTGTACGGGTGGATCTGACGAATGCGCACCGATCCATCGTCCCAATTCATGTTGATGTCGCGGCGCTTGCCGGTCACAGCCGGCGGCGGCTGGTCGAGCACGGCCGGGCCGAACTGGAACCACCGCTGATCGGCACCTTGGATCTCGAGCCCGATGGTGTCATAGAGATCGACGATGACCTCATGCACGCGCAGCTTGGCGCCGCCGAAGCTCGCGCCGGTCGGCTCGATGCCGGGCAGCGTCAATGCCGAAGCGAACGGCAGGCCCGCCTCGATGGCGATCACGTCGCGGTCGGTAGTCACGACCCCGGCGGTCACGACCTTGTCGGCCATTTCGCGGCCGTCGCCGAGCACGTCCACCGTCTGCCCTTCCAGATGACCGAAGCCTGCCCAGCTGGACGACGCCGCGCCGGTGCCAGTCACGGCGCAGTCAGTTGATAGGGTGTAGTCGGCCAGTTCGATATAGGTGACGGTTGAGCCGCCGACGGTACGCTGCACGGCGAGCCACAATTGATCCTCTGTGCCATAGGGGATAGTCGCGCAGCTGATGAAGCCGCCTTGCGTCGTCTGTCGCGACCAGCCGAGCACGTCATGCTCAAGGATGCCGGTCTGCCGGTAGAGGCCGCACGCCACCAGCACGCCGTCGCTGCGAATGCCGTACAGCTGTGGGTGCGGGCGCTTGGTATAGGCGAGTTCCGTGACGCCAGCTTGCAATAGGTGCTCGGACTCCCAGGATATATCCGGCGACCAAAGCGCGTTTTCCGTCTGCTGCCACGCCAGCGCCCGGATCTTGGTGCCGCCGTCCTGCGCGTAGATGAGATCGTTGTTGACGAACAGCGGCCGACAGGCCGACGCGCCATTGAGCGCGCCGGTACGCGGGCGGATATTGGTCGGCGTCATGGCGTCGTCGCTGCCGGTGCCGGCGGTCATTTCGGCCGAGCCCGTCAATGCGAGCAACGTCGTCGGGGCGCTCACCAGGTGCATGATTGACGACATGTCGTAGGCGAAAAAGTCCTGATAGAACCCCGCCGCGTCGCGCACGCCGCGCGATAGGTCATAGATCAAGCCCGTCGCCGACGACCACAGGCGCACCGGCTCCGAGACCGTGCCGCCGAACATGAGGCGCTGTTCATGCAGCGCCACGGCGCGCGGGTAGCCGCGGGCGGTGCTCCACGTTTTCGGCTCAAGCGTCCACGACTCGGAGGCGATCACATCGCCCGCCGCGGTGCCGCTCTTGCACACTTCGCGCACACGCCCGCTTACGACTGTCGTCGAGGTGAAGCCGGTGATCTGGATCAACCCATCTTCGACGCCGACATATGAGCCCACATCGCCCGCGCGCCAGCCGGCGGCGCCCAGCGTCAGCGTGGCGGCGCCGTTCTTCTTGTTGGTGATAGCGGTCAGCGTCAGCGTCGTTTTCGGCGACTCCGTGATCGTCCACTCGCCCGAAGCGTAGGCCGTCGCCTGGAAGCCGGTCGCGGTCGCGTTGACCTGCGTCGTCGAGGTAAAGCCGGTGATCACGGCCTCGCCAATGTCGGCGATGACGGTGCGCCCAACGTCGGCATTTAGGAAGGCGGCCACGCCGCTGGTGATCGTGATGGCGCCGCTGGCGGCCGATAGCGTCGCCGTCGTGGCCGGACTCAGGCCCGACTCGGCCGACGGGTAGACGATGAACGGCGCGGCTTGGATCTTCCACTGCGTGCTAGTGATCCGCACGATGCGATACGGCACGACCGACGGATGCACCACGATCGCCGTGTCGCCGTACTGCACCCACTCAAGATCGGGCAGCATGGCCTCGGTCCACGGCGTGACCGCTTCGATCGGCGTGCCGGGCGGCGACTCGATGCGGGAGGATTGCGTATAAAACCGGGCATAGAGATCGCCGAGTTCCAGCACGTACGCTTGCGTCACGGAGAAGCGAAACGCCATCAGGCGCACTTGCTTGTCGGGGAACTTGGCCGGCGCGATATAGCGCGTTCCCCAGCGCCGCGTGGCGCCGCCCTGGACCAACACGAGCGCGTTTTCTAGCTCGGCGCAGCACTGCTGGAAGCGCGGCAGATCGGTACGGCCGAGCATGAGCGGCGACCACTCACCGGCGGCGAAGGCGCTTTGCGTGGTTTCAGTGCGGGCCATTAGCGCAGCCGGTCGCCATAGCGGGAAGTCAGCAGCGGGCGGTCGCCCATGGTCTCGCCCGGTTCCTCGGAGGCGTTGACGCCGCGCGCGAGCTTCAATAGGGAAGTCAGCTGCGAGGCGAGTGCGTCGGCCTTGGTGTTGCTGCCGGTGATCGGGTAGGCCAGCAGCCACGCCATATGCACGGTGCACGCCTCGGTCAGCAGCGCATCCCACGATGGTACGTCCTGATTGTCGTAGACGTAGCGCAGCACCGGCGCGGCGTCATTGCACAGCAGCAGGCGCCCCTCCTTCTCATAGTCGATCGGTGCGGTGCGGTCGCCGAGGCCGATCGTGCGCAGCCAGTCGGATGGCAGCTGTAGCGCATATGTCCAGTCTTGCCCGGCGACGGTGACGGCCAGCGGCGCCAGTGTCGTGCGCTTGCGGGCGGCCGACCAATTGGCCATGCGCAGGGTCGCTTGCCGGCAGGTGTCCCAGAGGTTCGCGCAAAGTCCGCTTGAGTCCTCCGCAAAGGCATTGATTGTCGAGGCGCCGAGCATGAGGCGCGCATTGCTGCAGATCTGGATCTCTGACGTGGCCATCGTTCGCCCTCAAAAAAAAAGCCCGGCACTTGGCCGGGCTAGAGTATCCCAGGGGAGAGATCCTGTGTTAGTCCATGACATACGGCATGATCAGCCGGATCTGCTGGTTGTTGGCGATCTGAGCGCCGGCAACCGTGCCGATCAGGGTGCAATCGTCGGTGGTGGACACGTAGCTATTCGCGGCGTTGGCCGAGTTATCCGAACAGCGGTAGGGGTGGCCGGTGCTGGTCACGGTCACGGCCGCATTGGTCGCGGTCGCGGCGGTGCCGGCCAAGTTGGTAAACGACGCCGTGCGGTTGGCAAGGTTGATACCGCTGATGTACGACGCCGCCGGAATGCCGGTGCCGGTCACCAGATCGCCCACCGTCAGGGCGCCCATGCCCTTGATGTTCGACAAGACGAACGATCCGCTTTCCACGTCGGCAACGCACGTTTTGATCAACGTCGCGACGGACGGGGTCGCTACGCCGGTGGTGGTGATCGCGGTCGCTGCCAAATGCTTGGCCGCCACGCACGAGTCGCCGAGGTTGAGCGTGCAGGACGCGGTGCCGGTGTTCCACGCCATCTGTGCAAGGTGCGTCAGCAGCACGGCGCCCAGCGGCAGCGTGCCCCAGATGATTTTGTCTGCGATCGCCGGGGTGGTACCGGATGCCGGGGCCGCATAGAGCGACTCGAACAAACGAATACGGCCGTGCGACTGGTCGACGCGCGACTTGATAAGCGGCGAAGCCTGATTGATTGCCTGTGCGGCGCTGAAATTTGCCATGATCTATTCCCTCTCAGGGGCAGGCGGGCCATGCCCGCCGCCGTGAATTACTCGAAGCAGCCGATCTCGACGACGCCCTCATCTTCGAGGCGCACCGCACCGATCGACATGCGCGCGTAGACCTGAACCGAATAGTTCTTGGTCGGCAGCGTGTCGATGCTGGTCACGATGTCCTTGCCGATGCCGAGCGCAACCGCCGGCTTGCACCAGGCAACCGCATAGCGAGTCGTGCCGGACTTCGCAAGGCGCTCCGAGCGAATGAATCGAAAACCGAGGAAGGTATTGATCTGACCTTCCGCCAGCGCCTTGACGCTGTTGTAATCGATGTTCTTGATCTCGGTGGTGCCGTAAAGGTTTGTCAGCTGCTTGGACGAGCAGGCGATCACGCGGCTCGGGGTCGGGCCCTGGCCGGTCATGTCCTGGCCCTCGTCGGCCTCGATCTCGGCCGCGTCGAGCAGTTCCTTCGCGGTCAAGAGTTTCGCCAGGGTCAAGCCGGTGCCGCCTTCCGCAATCTTCTGCGCGGACGGGAGAACCTGCGTGCCGCCGCCGGTGCGGGCGGTGCCACGGATGGCCGCATAGATCACATCATCTTTCGCGCGGTTGAGCGCCTGAACCATGATCTTGGGATACTTCGACTTCGGATCGGCCAGCAAGCGGATCTCGTCCATTTCGTCGACGAGTTCGGCGGCGCCCTTGTCGGTCAGGTCGAGCCAGCGACGCGAGTGCGGCGTTTCGACATAACGGGTGTCGGCGTGGCGGCTGGTGATGTCATACGCATCGACCTTGCCGACGCGCTCCATGGCCTTGGATGCACCGACGATGCCGCCCGCATTCACAACGAACGGGGCAAAGCGGGCGGTCATTTGCTGCCCGGTTTCGTAGAAAGTATTGCTGTACGCCTGTACGACGTTTTCGCTGATCTGCTGCGACATGGCGCGGCCTCCGATAATGCAAACACGGTTTGAAGCGTGCCGGCTTGTCGGTTGGCCGCTATGCAGCGGGCCGCCTTGCTTGGCGTGATGAGTCTAGCGCGCGGGCCCTTTCAGGTTGGCCGCTGGGGATAGATTAGAACAGCTTGGCGGAAAATGCCAAGCCCGGAGGCAGATGATGGTTTACCGCCGGGCTTGGACCGCCCAGGGATCAGGCGGCGGCGAGCGACGAAGCGAGCGCCGACCGCAAACGATACCCCTCCAATTGCCATATCTTGTTGCGTGCATGCTCGCGGGCGAGCTTGCGGCCGATCTCGGCGTTGAAGTTCTCCGGGGATGCGCAAGCCGACTCGCCGACGACAGTAAAGCCGTTGAGCAGGGTCAGGCATACCACGGTCAACGTGGTGCCGGGAAACACGTAATAAGCCTCGGCCGCGATCGCGCGATCAATGTCGGCGGGCGTGATGCGCGGGGCGGTCAGGCCCTTGTCAATAAACTCTTTCTGTAGCTCGTTCTCGTCCATCTGTCTGATCTCTCTGTCTTGCCGGCAACCGGCCGGCGCGGATTCTTAGGCGCCGAGCTTGTCCCGGCGATAGGAGACCGTATCGCGAATGCCGCGCGCGGCGCACTCGGCCAGCCACTTGTCGCGCTTGGCGACGGCGGCGGCATGCTCGGGGTGGTCGCCGTTCATGAGCGCCCCGGCGGGCGTCTTGTAAAGCGTGTTGATCTCCTGCGTCAGCGTGTCGAAGCCGTCGACCGGCGCGCTGGCGTTCGGCGGCTTGCCTTCCTTCATCGCGCCCCACACGCGCGCCATCACGTTGATTATCGCCGGGTTGTCGGGGATGGCTTCGATCGTGGCCATTTCCTCGGGCGTGGCGAATGCCTGAAAGGCCCGGAAGTATTCAGCTTTGATGCGCTTGGCGCCGGCTTCGCCGCCGTGCGCGGCGACCAGCGCCGCGTGCGTGTCCGACACCTGGCGCGCCACGAACGCATCGACCGCGCCATCGGCGGCCTCGGTAACGCCGCTTAAATGCTCGCGTAGGAAGGCGTTATATTGCTTGTTGTTCAAGCCTAGTTCGTGCGCCCAGTCCTGAAAGGGCTTGGCCGCTTCCGGGGTAAGGTTCCAAGTCTCGCCCTCAAGCGGCTCGACGGCATACTCGCCGGGCTCTTTCGGTGGTAGGTCGACGCCGCCCTTAAACCGCTTTTGCAATTCGGTGTAGGACTTGGCGAGCGCGTCGGCCCGCACTTCCTTGGTCTCGGCGTTCCAAAATTTTTCCTCGCACCAGTCCGGCCGGCCGTCAGCGGCAGGCGCCGGCGGATCGCCAGCGGGAGGATCGCCAGCCGGCGGCGTCTCGCCCGCCAACTCGGCGGCCATCGCGGCGAGTGACGACTTCGGCGCAGCTGGAGGCGCGGCCGGCGCGGGCGGATCGCCCGCCGGGG
>OFRC01000333.1_pt1 | contig 12927 bp, 23 predicted proteins | sample 1543051 | NCBI WGS metagenome assembly OFRC01 (sample SAMN07774231, study PRJEB24372) | wastewater metagenome
AGAGAAATACGGCAATCGAATTTTTCTCGCCAATTCATCTGATGACTTGCGTGATATCTTCACGACTATCTTTAAGGAAAGATGGAAGGAGCAGTTTTATGAAAACGATGACGATGCAGACGACATTATGCACAAGAATGATTTCTTTGCCATGATCGGCTGGATTGTCGTGGGTCGCACCAACGAGTATGAGGGGTTTGAGATAGAAAATTTCTCGAAGCCCATAAAATGGGTTGACAATCCAACCTAAACTCGCTATCATATAAAAATTGCAACTTAACTCCAACCCAACTTAACAATTGAAGGAATGTGAAAATGATGAAGACGATGATTATGGCGGCTATGGTCGCAATGGCTACGCTTGCAACTGCACCTGTTTATGCACAGACAGCCGAACCTGTTCGGGTCTGCACTGCATCACCCAAGGGCAACTATGAATACGTCGGCTTGAAGCTTCAGGAAGCGCTGAAAGGTTCGATTGATATTCAGGTCGTGAATACGGCTGGTTCCTGGGACAACCTGGAACGTCTCGCAAAGGGAGAATGTGACGCTGCTGTCGTCCAGTCCGATGCGCTTTACGTTTATGAAAAGGAAGCGGGCAATCTGTCCTATTTCAATCTCGGTGCACTTTACACCGAATATGTGCATTTGCTTTGCAACCGAAAGTCTCCGGTCGAAGAGTGGGCTGACTTGAACAAGACAACCAAGGTTTTCAGTGGTGGTCGAGGTTCCGGTGCAGACGTGACAGCACGTGGTCTTATTCAGGCCGATGCTGAATTCGGCAACAAGTCTTACGTCGGCGTCCCTCTTTTGAATGAGCAGAATCCAGACGTTTCTTTGATGAAGGTCAAGGGTGGCGCTGCTGAATGTCTCGTTTATGTGGGCTCCAAGGGCAACAAGTTTATGGGCACGAATGCGCAGAAGCTTGCAAATGACCTGGTCTTGCGACCTGTCGAAGACAAGGATTTCAATGACGTTGAAATGACCGATGACAACGGCGTCAAGATGTCAGTCTGGAATGCAGTCGAAATGCCTTACAGCACTTACGAAAAGCTTATGCCTACTGGCATGTTTGGTCGAAAGGACATTCCGACAATCGGTGTTACAGCAATGCTGATTGTGTCGAGTGCCTTGGTTGAACAGAACCCCGACGCTTACGCTGCAATCGGATTCGGTATCGAAGATGCCATCAAGATTGTGCGAGCAGACAAGAAAGTCGAGCTTGTCGAGTAAATAGTAAAACAAGGTCGATAATTAAAAGGGGCGCGAATGCCCCTTTCTTTTTAGGAGAAATTTATGTCAATTACACTTTTCATTTTTCTTTGGATTCTTTCGGGTATTCCATTGTTCTATTGCTACTTCAAAGAAGATTTAACAATTAGGGATATCACAGTTGGCGATCTTATGATTATGTCATTGATTGCCGGTGGTGTCGGACCTCTCGGTGTTCCTTTTGCTATGTGGAGAATCTTGAATCTTCGCGAACCATTCTCAATTATCGTATTCAAGAAAACACCTTATGAGGAAACTATTGTCAAGCCAGTATTAAAGACATTTTCCATCAATATGAAAGACTTTCAAAGTTCGGAAAATACAATATCACATGAAAGAATTTGTGCGTTGGCAGAAAAACCAACCAGCGCAAGCGTCGTTTATCGTGGTCCGTTGGGTAATGGTAGTTTAATGTCTGATGGTATTACTTATAAAGGAAAAAGTGTGCCTCTTGTCCATGGTATGATTTTCAGTTGTGTTAATACAGGAAACGCATGATGTTAGAACTTTACACGAAAGAGAATTGCATTTACTGCGAAAGAGCCAAGAAATTCTTTGCAGAAAAAGGCCTCACTTACACAGAGAAAAAGCTTGGTGTTGACTTTACAGCGAATCAACTGAAAGACAGACTGAGTGTTGCGTATTTTGAACGTGTCACGATGCCGCAAGTTTTCAAGGACGGAAAAGCCCTGGGCGGTTATGAGGATATCATCAAATTAATTTGGTGAAACCACTTGACATGATTCGACAAATCAGTTACATTCGCTTTGAAAGATAGTCAACAAGGTTTATCCCATGTCGAATCATATTATCACTGCTGAAGTTGTCGAAGGGACGCTTGCAAAATACAAGGATAATCGAGCCCTTCTAGCAGAATTCATCGGAAGATCGCTTGTCGTGATTTTCAAGAATCAGACAGAAGCGGAAGCAAGTTCAAACAACACATCGCAGTCGAATGGCAAGGGGTTCACTCCCGGTGACGCTTTCGAAGGCGGTGTAACTGCCAAGTCTTACATCAAGCGAACGAATTCCAATCAGCAGCCACGTCTTGAAGACTGGCAGGTAGCTAAGTGGACCAAGGTTTCTGACACGACTGGCAAAGCTCGTATCACGAAATACTGGAAGCAGTTGGATGACGCCGCAAGGCGCAAGGCAGAAGCTGCGAATAATCCTGTTCCTGCTATTTCTTTCAAAGGCAAGAATGTCGTCTTGACCGGAACGCTATCCGACTATACTCGTGAGGAAGCTTCGCGTTTGATCACTACGATGGGTGGTTGGACCGGCAACACCGTCACTAGCAGAACGCATTACTTGATTGTCGGCGACAAGCCAGGCAGCAAGCTAGCCGAGGCAAAGTCCAAGGGAGTGACTATCATTGACGAGCAGACGTTCGATGCGTTGGCCAAAGCGAGTGGTTGGAAATGAGCTATTACAGAAGATATGCCTACACTGCCGAAGGTGAGGAGATCGAATTGATGCCAGCTTATGAAGAAGTCGAGAAGCAGACCAAGGTCAATCTGAAGTTTATCGACATGAACAAGGTTGAGTCTGATACAATTCGATGGTTTCCAAAAATGAAATCACTCGTTATGTTTCGATTTGATATGAACAAAATGTTCGAAAATTACAAAATCGACGAAGACAGGAGCGAAATTCGTATTCTGTCCAAAACGGGTCAACACAGAACCTTTTTCTGGAAAGAATATAATATGGAATTCGGAACCAGATATCACGCGCCGGCGGAAAATATCGATCTTTGGATCATTTGGGTCACTGTTGATCCAGAAAAAATTCCAATGAAATACAAGCTTGAAAAGGGGGTTGATTATGAGTAAGGATCTAGGAATTTTCATTCTGGAAACGAAAGGGCCCGAATATCGGGTCGCTTTGGCAGAAGCGGATCCAAATCTTTACGGTCACTGGAATATGCTGACCGAAGAATGGGATTATGACGCCCAGACGATTCGCGAAGCTTTTTGTGATTCCGATGTCTTTCTCGATCGGCGACTAGCGAACGGCGCTGCAAACGGTCTCTCTTTCAAAGCCGAGGTCGATAATATCTATCTGGAATACGGAATTTCGTGGCTTGACAAATGGAAAGATTTGCGCTATTATGAGCTTTAATTAAAAAGGGGAAAAGCGTGACGAAAGAAAAAACAAGACGCGCTTCTCGCTTATCAACCGACGAAAAAATCTATGGAGACGAACCGCAGCCCGGTAAGGGTTTGCCGGTTGAAGTGACGAATATCGAACTTGTTAGATTGTTGAATTGGTATAATGCTCGGCGTGAAAGTGAAGACGCGCGCAAGTTTGCGTTAGTCGCTTATCCCGAGCTTGCCAAAGAAATTCGCAAAGTGAACGAGTTTGAACTCCGCACTATCGGTTGGGTAGCGAGATTGCAGACTAACGGATTTATCATTCCGGCCGCTGTCAAAGAGAAGATGGCAAAGCGGTTGGCAAATGAGATAGCGAAAGCGCAAGCCAAAGCTGTCGAGAAAGTCGAGGTCAAGGAAGAGAAAGAGACGCCTTTCGTTCGAATCACTATCTCGCCCGCAGAGCGTATCAAGCGCAAGTCAAGCGAGCTGATTGCCGAACTGGAAGAGATTATCGATTCTCACATTCGAGATCCGAAATTCAGTTTCAAGGCTTATGAATGGATGGTCAAGAAAGAGATCAACCACCTTCATGCCAAAGCGATTATGGATCGCTACACGGAATGGGCAAAGGAAAGTCCCTTTGTCAAAGACATTTACGATTCGGCAAAGCGGTTCAGTGAGAACGCCAAGGTCGTTCGCAAAGTGCGGAAAAAGAAAGTCAAGTCGGCTGACGTGCTGACCAAGACATTCCAGTATCGGCCTCGCGAGGACTCGCTCAAGCTAGTCTCTGTCTCGCCCGCTGATATCATCGGGGCTACCGAGGTCTGGACCTACAATGTCGAGAAGCGTTTCTTGCATCGTTACGTTGCAATTGATAAAACGCCTTTGACTGTCAAGGGCACAACCATCCTTGGCTTTGATGAAAAGCTGTCGGGTGGGAAGAAAATTCGCAAGCCCGAGGAATTCTTCAAGACGTTCTCGACAATGGGCAAGCGAGATATGAAGAAGGCGTTCGATGCGATCAAAGCGAAAGCAATGGAAATCAAAGGTCGAACAAACACAGAAACCGTGATTTTGAAAGTGAGCAAGTGATGGATTATGATACTAAAAAGATGATACTCGCCGGCTTCGCTCTTGTTGGCGCAGCTATTGTCGCTCTTGCTGGCGCCAAAGGCTGGGGCTGGTTTATTATCTTTGTCGCCGTGTTATTGGTTGTCTCATTGGCATAAGAGGAGAATGGAAATGGATACGTTGAATAGACAGGAATTTTTCAATACAACTTGGAATGGACTCAAGGCGCAGGGCTTTGTTCGGTCCGGTAAGATGTCGAAAAAGGGCGATGAAGGTTTCAAGTGTCTTTATCGAGGGCCCAATGGCATGAAATGTGGTCTCGGCTTTCATATTTCAGATGAGAAATATAAGAAGTCCATTGAAAACAAGGGTCCTCATGACAAGGTCGTTTTGAAGGCTTTGGATTTGCCTATCGATTTGGACTATAGTGATGTGTATTGGCTGGGAGATCTTCAAATTTGTCACGATGGCGCCGACACGCCGGAAAAAATGGAAGAGAACTTGCGCTACTTTGCAGGCAACAATTCACTAGCAGTGCCGGGGTGATCAAATGGCAAGGATTGTCGGACTTGACGAACGAAGAATGAAAAAAGCAACTTGCAAAAAATGCAATTGCATTAACGAATATCATGACGGCGAAGTTCGAAATCTTTGGTCTGGCACCGATTATGGTGGCGGACCTGACGGCGCTAACGGCTTTACTTGCGCCAATTGCGGCGAGAATGTTATAACAGAAAGATGGTAATTAATTGATTTTATTGGATTATAATCAGGCGATGGTCACATCGATCATCCACAGTTACAAAAAAGTTTCGGTAGTTGACAAGCAATACCTAAAAGCTTCCTTCCTCAATCGAATTCGAGAGATCAACAAAAAGCATCGCCACGTTTATGGCGATCTTGTCGTTTGCTGTGAAGGCGGAAAGAACTGGAGGAAGCAGTATTTCCAATTCTATAAAGCGCACCGCAAACAGGGCCGTGAAGATTCTTATTTGAATTGGAATCTCATTCTCGAAGTGATGAATGAGGTCAGAGACGATATCATTATTCATTTTCCTTACGCTGTCATGCAAGTTGCGGAAGCCGAAGGCGATGATATCATTGCAGCACTTGCGCGCATCTATAATCAGCAAGAGAAGATTTTGATTTTCTCGGGCGATAACGACTTTGCGCAATTGCAGCGGTATTCGAATATCGACCAATATTCTCCCATCACCCAAAAAATGATCAAGCCGAAGAATCCAATTCTCGACTTGAAAGAGAAAATCATTCGAGGTGATAGCGGTGACGGCGTTCCAAATATCTTGTCCAAAGACAACATTTTCTTGTTGGAAGATGAACGTCAAAACAGCATTTCATCGGCAAAGCTGAAAGTCTGGCTGACTCAAGAACCAGACGTTTTCTGCACCAATGACACAATGAAACGCAATTGGGTTCGCAACAAGACGTTGATCGATCTTGAATCGATTCCAGAGGACCTTTGCCGGAAAATCCTAGACGAGTATGATTTGCAACTAAATAGACCGAAGGCGAGAAAAGATGGTCTCATTGACTATTTTGCCAATAATGGTCTCGTTAATTTCATATCATCAATTCAGGATTTCTAATGAAACTATTTCTCTCCGAAGTGTATGACTTGCTCGACAAAGCGGGTTCAGACGATGAGCGTGTCAATATTCTCATCGATAACCATTCCAAACTGCTAGAGACTACGCTTTATCACACGTTTGCGCCCGAGGTCGTTTTCTTCACTTCGGCGGTTCCAGCTTATAAGCCAAATCCCGTTCCTACAGACCTCGGTTTAATCACGTATGAAATGGCTATGGCCGTTCTTTACATGTTCATCGAGGGTCACCCGCGAGTTAGTCGCAACCTCTCTTGGCAGCGCAAGGAGACCATGCTGGTGCAGACGTTAGAGGAACTAGGTCACCGCGAGGCAGAGGTTTACATGAACATGATTATGAAGCGCCCTGGTGCAAAGACTTTGACGCGCGATATCGTGAAACGTGCATACCCAACACTTTTACCAGATCAGGTTGACTAATGTTCTCTATCGCAGGCATCATCGGTTTCTTTACCAGCAATATCAAATGGGTGGCAATAATCGCTTTGGTTGCTGCTGTCACCATTGGTGCTTTGAAATACACAAAGCTTGTCGAGAACTATGCGGTTGCCCAGGCTGCAATCAGCCAGCTTGAGCAAAACGTCAAAGACAAAGAAGCTGCCCTTGCTTTCGAAAGAGAGAAATATCTGTTGACAGAACGGATTATTGAGGACCTTGAAAAAGACCGAAATGAACTGGAAGGTCAGTTGGAAAATATCACTAAGGATTTGCCCGAGGACGCGATCAATCTTGCTCCCGAGTCAATTCGAGAAACACTAAGAAGGTTGCAGCAAAATGCTAACTAAATTTCTAATTGCACTTGCTCTTGGTTCAAGTCTTTTCTTGACGGGCTGCAATGACGTTAATCCAAAGATTCTGACAAAAGAAATTTTCGTCGCGGTCGTTCCACCGGATATTCTTTTCAATTGTCCGCAGATTATGAAAGCGGATTTTCCGAATCTGAATACGGCTACCAACCAGGAAATATCTGATTTCATTACGCTTTTGTATAGCTATAACAAGCAATGTGGTATCTCTCAAAAGAAAATCAAGGCTTGGATTGCAGCCGCAGAAAAATTGGTCGCAGAACGAAATCAGTCTTGACACGCTTCGATTTTGAGCTTATATTCGCTTTGTAAGTTTGAAAAAGAGGTCGAGAAATGACTCCCTTCCGCGCTGTCGCTTTTAACGAGCAGAATTTCACCTTCACCTTCCATTTCAAGAATGAGAATTGGGTTGGTGTTGCCGAGGCTGCCCAGAAGCGCCTTGACGAGATTGTTGCACTTGACTCCTTGCACCAGAAGAACGGTCCTTGGAATATCCGCAACATTGACATCGGCTACTAAAGAGGAATTTCGTTATGCCCGTAATTGACACAAAGAATAACGACGACGAAATGATCAAGCGTTATTACGCGCCGCGCTATCATTATGGCGCTTGTCCTTACAATTGGAACGATGATGCAATTCAGGGTTTGAAGGATCGCCGAAAGGAATACAATCAGACTCACGGCGAGTTGATCGCTTTACAGAAGGAATTCGGCGCAGCAAAGAACTATGAAGCTGCAAAGGCCATCAAGGGCGAAGTCGTCCACATGCTGCAATGCTTGAAAGCTGTTCAATTCGTTCTCGACTATTTCGAGAAGGGTTTGGCTTGGGGTCAGTATCCCCTTGAAATTGCTGACTTAATGGATTATGAATTTAACCGTTATGAATTGGAGTGTAAATGAATAACAGACCGTGGATTGCGATTGATCTGGATGGCACCGTTGCCAACTGCGATCATCGTTTGAAGTATATTCTCAATATGGAGACTGGCGAAAAGCTGCCTCGTGGTCAGCGCAATTACGCCAAGTTCTTCACCAACTGCATCGCCGACGCGCCTATCGAGTCGGTCATCAATTATCTTCACCGCGTGTTTCCGCGCGATCTAATCGAATGGGTTTACATCACAGGCCGACCAGAATCTATGCGCGCCGAGACAGTCGAATGGCTGGTTACGCATATTGAAACGGAAGGTCCGAATTTCTCTCTCTATATGAGACAGGAAGGCGACACGCGCGTTGACGGCGTAACAAAGTCGGAACTAATGCAAGGCGCTATCATCGACCGAGACGAAAAGCGATCTATTGGAGACTCTTTGCCTCTCATTTGTGTTGATGATCGAAAGTCTGTCATTGACGCCTGGCGAGCGATGGGCTGCAAAGTTCTCGATTCAAAAACTCTCTATTAAGGGCTTGACAAAAGCCCTTTTTTGTTTTATGTTGTCTTTGAAAGGGTGATCAAATGACAAATTTCAGTTATTCGACCGACAATACGTTGCGCGAGCAGCACAAGATGAAGGTGCAGCAATTGACGACAATCAAGTTCAATATGGGCCTTGAAAAGTCGAATCAGATGAAGCACGACCCAATGCGACCCATCAAGCTTGCGAAGCGCAAGGCTGAAATCGCTGAAATTGAGCAGGAAATGGATCGCCGTGGAATCAAATACACCAAAGGCTAAGAGCGAAGCTGACATTCTTCGAGAGACGTTAAAGACTTGGTTTGGCACGACTGCTACACCTTCCGAAGAATTAAAGAAAGCGGAAACATATCGGCTTGCTTTGGTCAATTTGCTAGATTTCATCAAAAAATTGCCAGAAGATCGCCTTGGTGCAAACATAAAAGTAGGACCTGGGCCCGACTATAAGACCAGCAATTCTTACATTCGCAATGAACTTATCGATGAATTAACAAAAATATTGGAGTGAATTATGAATTATTATGATCGGTTGCAGTTGAACAGCAACATTGAACAAACTGGTATCGGCATTGTTCTCGCCACTATTCTCACAAGTTTATCTTATATGGTCGGCTTGGGTATGGGCTGGATTGACGAACTTAATTACCTTGAAATGTTCGCAGTCTGGACATCTTATGTCTGCACCTATCTTTGCGTGGTTCAATCACGCTGGAATTATCCCATCGGCACAGTCGCCGTCATCTCTTACGCTTTCCTTTTCTATCAAACGGAACTTTACGCCTCCGCCGGGTTGAATATCTATCTCATCGGACCTCTGATTTATGGTTGGTGGAGATGGGGAGATTCAATGGGTAAGGCGCTTGCTGTTACGCGACTGAAAGTCGATAAGTGGCTAGTAGGCTATTTCATTGCGACAACGTTCCTTTATGCAATTGCAGTCTCGCTTGTTTACTGGCTCGGCGGTTCGATGCCTCTTGCCGACGGTGCAATTCTCTTGGGTTCAATTCTCGCCCAGCTCTTGCTAGATAACAAGAAGATTGAAACCTGGTTTGTCTGGGCTTTCGTCAATATCTTCGCTATCTGGCTTTATTTCGGAATGGGCTTGCATCTTGTCGCATTTCAGTATATCTTCTTCCTAGCGAATACGGTGTATGGTTACATTATGTGGCGAAAGACAATGATATGAAAAACAGACATAAGCATCTTCAACGCAAGAAGGCTATTGAGTTGGCAGAGAAATGCTATCTCAAATATCAAAGCGTTGAAGCTGCTTTGACTGTTTCTTACAAAGAACGTCACTTGACTTACAAGAGTTTGAAAGCTATCGAAGCAAAAGTAGCCGAATGGGATTTTTGACATGAAAACCGGTATCATACTTATGACGGCCCTTCTTCCAACGAAGGGCCACAAGTATCTCATCGAATACGCTTCCAACTTTCTTGACAAACAGGACAGTTTGGAGGTCATTATCTCTTCCCGAACGTTTGAGCCGATCGCTGGCATGACCCGCTATGACGCTTTCACACGACAATTCAATGTCTATCCCGGAGTTGATTTTCATCTGCACGAAGACGACAATGCACCACAGAATCCCCCAAAGTTCGGGCCCGCTGCGCTGGCTAGTTTCTGGAGTTATTGGATGGACGTGGTTCATGACGCCACAGCAGGCGCTAAGGTTCATTACGTCTTTGCCAGTGAACCTTACGGCTCGACACTTGCCGAGCATTTGGGCGCAGAATTCATTCCGGTCGATATGAGCCGAGAGATCGTGCCCGTCAAAAGCACCGATGTTCGCAAGGATTCTTTGCGTTATTTCAATCGTATCATGCCCGAAATGCAACGGAATTTCCGCAAGACAATCACTTTCTTTGGCGCAGAAAGCACCGGAAAGACGACTTGGGCCAAGTGGGCAGCGAAAGAATTGAACGGTTACTTCTTGCACGAATGGGCAAGACCATATCTTGAAACTGTCGGTGCTGACTTGACAGTCGAGAAAATGTCAATCATCGTCAAGGGTCAGTATGCAGCCCAGAAAGCTGCCAAGACGTTTCACGATAAGGCTTTCATCTTTCAGGATACCGACTTGCTTTCGACAATCGGTTACTATCATATTCTCGGCTGGGAACCGCCTGTTGAATTGATCTCGAAATTCAAGGCAACTCAGTCCGACTTGTATATCGTCATGGACACGGATATTAATTTCGAGCCCGATCAGTTGCGTTATGGCGTCGATAAGCGTCAAAGCAATACCGGTTTTTGGCTGAATCTTTTGCATCAATACAATTGCAACTTTATCGTTTTTCAGCGTAGCGGAAATATGGAAAACGATAAAGTCAAAATGGATGTCGTGATAAAACGACATTTTTACGATTCGGTGCAAAAAATTGCTGACTTTGAGCGAGAATGAGTTGACAATTTCCGCTTGATTTGATAGTCTCATTTTTTCGTTATGAAAGGGGTGAACATGCCTTTGTTTTATCGCATTGAAAACGAACAGGGTCATGGAATGTATCGATCATCTACAGATCTCAATTGCACAAGAAATATGCAAGGTGAGCGAAATCATCCATCACCTTATGATGACAAAGGTCTACATTTGGCGATTGAAGGTCGAAGATACGTTGCGGTGCCGAAGCGATTGCGACAGATTGGTTACGACGGCATTGTTCCTTCTATGTTCAATTATGGTTTTGCAGACCTCGATCAATTGGAACGCTGGGTTTATAAGACAGCTTGGCGGCGAGAATTGAAAAAGATGGGTTTCATGATCAATGTTTATAAATGCAAGAAAGCTGCTTTCGCCGCTGGTGATACACAAGCTGTTTGTCTTATCAAAGAGATAAAGAGGGGCGTCCCAAATCGGGTGCTGATCTCAACAAGAGAAATGGATGCGTTATGAATTACGAATTTCCGCAAGCAATCACAATTGACGAAGTTCGTGCAGCTATCGTCGCAAAGCCAGAATTCATCGAGGCTGAGCGCGAAGGCTATCGCGTGTTCAACTATAACGTGAATTTTGTTGACACGTTTCCTCCAGTTGAAGATCGCAAGACTGCAATTCTTCGCGAGTTGCGCGGTCTCATTTTCTACAGCAATGGTGAACTTGCTTCCCGTCGATACCAGAAATTCTTCAACATGAATGAACGTGCCGAAACTCTGGTCGAGAATATCGACTGGACTAAGCCACACTGGATCATGGAGAAGCTTGACGGTTCGATGGTGACTCCGTTCATTGCCGAATACGCTTCGACGACCAAGTGGTTCTCCAAGATGGGAGACACGTTTGTTTCGGAACAGATTGCAGAATGGTTTCTCGAAAACGAGACGCGAATGAAGCGTTATGAGGATTTTGCATGGACTTGCTATTTGCAAGGCATGACGCCCATCTTTGAATGGTGCACTCCCAAGAATCGAATCGTCGTCGCTTATCCAGAGGCACGGTTGGTCTTGACTGCTATTCGGTATAACTACATCGGTGATTATTTGCCGTTGGAGGAAATGGAAAAGTGGGCGAAGCGAAGAGAGATTGATTGCGTCAAATTCTTTGAAGGTGGCGAAAAAGAGACCTTTGAATATATCAAGAATCTTGAAACCAACACCGAAGACGAAGGCTTTGTTATTCGCTTTGTGGACGGTCATATGGTCAAGGTTAAGACAGCTTGGTATATTCAGCTTCACAAAGTCAAGTCTTATCTCGACCAAGAGAAAGACGTTGCCAAACTGATTCTAGAGAACAATATTGACGACTTGATCGCAGTCTTGGACGAGGCTGATATCAAGCGCATCAATCTTTATTCTGGCGATCTCCAGGATTCAATCTGGCTGACAATCGACGCTCTTCAAATATATGTCAATCACGTTGCCGAGCTTGGTCTTTCCAAGAAAGATTATGCAATCGAACATGCACAGAAAATCAACGGTTTCTTCCGTAACGTGGTTTTCCGATATTTTGATCGATTGGCGGAATTGACCGAAGCAGAAATTGAGGCGATGATTGTCGAATATCTCTTGACAAAAATGTCCACCAATGCTAAGTTCTCTGAAGCAAAAAAGGAATTGGGTATAAATCTCACATGGTAAAACCCGTCGCAATTCTCTTGATTGGTCATCAATATTCCGGCAAGTCGACCTGGCTTGCCGATCGCAAAGATGGTTATGAGATTTACAGTCTCGACAATGAAGTTCACGCGCTTGCTAAAGAGCGCGATGTTTCTTATGCAGAAGCTTGGAAATCCCTTGTCAAGGAAGCGAACAAGATCGCAGACGCAAAGCTTGTTGAGTGGGTTGTTGAAAAGCGCAACATCATCTTTGATCGCACTAACATGACCGAAAAGTCTCGGGATCGCGTTTTGCGATTCTTGACTAGGGATTATGAAAAGGAAGCTATCGTGTTTCCTTTGCTGGATGACGCGACGATTGAGTTTCGCATGAAGATGCGGCCGACTCAGTATATTCCCTTGAAAGTCGTGCAAGAGTTTCGGGATCGCTACGAACCAGTGAATGATAACGACTATCGAAAGGTTCATTATCTATGAAAAAGCTTTGGTGGTTTCTGTTCGGCACCAGCTTCACTCTAGTCATAGCTTTGCTTAGTGTCGTGAGATTCATCTTTGGCTTTCTGAAAAAGCCAGCAACAGACAGA
>OFRC01000335.1_pt1 | contig 12857 bp, 36 predicted proteins | sample 1543051 | NCBI WGS metagenome assembly OFRC01 (sample SAMN07774231, study PRJEB24372) | wastewater metagenome
AAAAAAGGAACAAAACCATGAGCGTTCTCCTCCTCCCTCCCATCTTCCAGTTTTTCGACAACAACGGTGCCCCGCTGGCGAATGGGTTTGTTTACACTTACGCGGCTGGAACAACTACTGAACTTGCTACATATACGGACGCGTCTGGAACTATTGCTGCACCCAATCCTATTCAATTAAATAGCGCAGGTCGCCCTACATCCGGGAGTGGTGCTATCTGGGGTCAGGGTGCTTATAAGTTTATTGTAAAAGACTCTAGCGGCGTTCAGGTTGGTGATACACTTGACAATGTTACCTCATTTACAGGGCTGGCAGCGGCGACGAATGCTTATGCCGAAACGTTCTCTGGAAACGGGGTGCAAACAGTATTTACAACGGCGAGCGATTTGGGTACGGACTCAAAAGCATTACTTGTTAGCGTATCTCCCGGTCTACAAGAAATTGCACAAAATGGCAGCTTTGCCACTGATACGCTTTGGACTAAAGGCGCCGGATGGACTATCGGTGCAGGCGTGGCAACCGCTGCTGGCGCTATCTCAACGGCAATTAGCCAAGTTCCGGTTCTTACGGTTGTTGCCGGTCAAGCTTATGCGTTTACTTATACCATTACCCGATCGGCTGGCGGCCTGATTCCTTCCCTTGGAGGGCAAAATGGCACTGAGCGCACTGCATCAGGAACCTACCGCGAAGTTATTGTTGCTGCCGCCACCACCCCTCTAGCATTTACCGGCAATGGATTTACGGGGACATTGGATAATGTGTCGGTAACAGTGGCCACAAGCCAGCCTATGTCGATTCTTGCGACTAACGCTTATACGATTAACGGAACAACGCTTACATTCGCCGCCGCTCCAGCTACAGGTGTTAATAACATTGATGTACGCGCACCATCGTTGCTTTTAGGAGCCGCCTCGACTTCAGCCTCATTGGCACAAGTTTATGCAGCACAAGCTTTAGCTAGTGCGACAAGTGCGGCAGCGGCTGCATCCCTTGCGAAATGGAAACCCGCTGTTGCTTGCGCGACTACCGCGAATATTACGCTTTCAGGCGAGCAAACTATTGATACAGTATTAACCAGCACAAGCCGTGTTTTGGTTAAAAATCAGACTGCGCCAACTGAAAACGGAGTTTATGTTTCTGCCGCTGGTGCGTGGACTCGCGCTACGGATGCCGATACGTGGACAGAAATACAGGGGCAAGCTGTTTATACCCTTGGTGGTTCCGCGAACATCAATAAAAGCTGGGTTAATACCAACGAAACCGGCGGTACTATTGGCGTAACCGATATTACGTGGACGCAGCTTTATGTGTCTGGTGATATGAATAAATCCATTTACGATGCGGCCAATATCGCCCAGCAGGTAGTCGGCACAACTGCGACACAAACACTAACAAACAAAAGTCTTGCTGCTGGCGATGCCTTGGTGGGTACGCTTAGCCAACGTGTAGTACAAAGTGTTTATTCTGTGGTTACAGCAGTGGCAACAGGGTCAACCATAATGCCATGCGATGATACAATCCCACAAATTACTGAAGGCGATGAATATATTACTGCATCGATCACTCCGACAAGTGCAACCAACAAGTTGCGTATTGAGGTCAGTATATTGCTTTCGACAAGTGTGACTGGTGGCCAAATGGCTTGCGCTTTATTCCAAGATGCTACTGCAGGGGCTTTATCTGCCATCTTACAATATATGGCAACTAGTGACCGTCCTTTAATGTTTATTTTCACCTACGAAATGACCGCCGGAACCACCAGTGCCACAACTTTCCGCGTGCGTGCTGGCCATGAATCGGCGGGGACTACAACGCTTAATGGCTTTGGTGGCGTTCGTAAACTAGGGGGCGTTTGCACGTCCACACTTACTGTGACGGAGATTAAGGTATGACCCCACTCATAGCCTTAACCCTTGGCGCGCTCGGCAATCGTTGCTGGGGCTGGGAGCATGGTGACCGCGCTGTGGGCGTGTTCTTGATGACCGCTGGTATCGTTATGGTCAACCCAGAGCTTTCCTTATGGGCGCCGGTTATAGCTGGGCTAGTGTGGTTTTTTCGCTTCTGGGGTACGGGCGAGTCATGGCTGGCGTTTCAAGATGGGCGCAATCGGATGAAAGCAATCCTGCGAGGGGCCGCCATTTTGCCTTTAGGGGTGTTTTTAACGCTAATCACTGGTGAATGGTGGCATGTGGCCGTTGCGTTCGGATTCCCTCTAATAGCCTTTATTTACCACTTTTGTGGCAAGATGAAACTTAAGGAGCCTACTGCCTATGCCGAACTAGGCGCTGGTGCTTTTTTAATTCTAGTTGGGGTATAGCATGGCCAATCCACTACCAAACGAGCGCATTTCATACCTTGAGGCAAAGCAAGAGTCGCATCATTCTGCCATGCTTGAAATCAAGGAAACCTTGCATAGCCTTGATTCCAAGGTGGGGAAAATTGAGATTAAAATGGAAAAATCCATGAGCTTCTTTGGTGGGATTGCTTTTACTTTTAGCCTGCTGGGCGGTGTCGCTGCTTATCTTGTAGCGTTTCTATTTAAGAAGATTGGTATATTGCCATGAAACTCCTGCTAGAGCGTGAGATAAAAACCGATGTGTTTACATTGGGTCGGCTCTATATCGACGGGCAATTTAAGATGTTCACGTGCGAAGATGCGGTTAGAGAAAAGCCGGGTATTCCTGTGGCTGAGTGGAAAGTCCCCAGCAAAACCGCTATCCCCCGTGGCTCGTATCGTGTTATAATCACGTTTAGCCAGCGTTTCCAGAAGCACCTGCCACTACTGCTGGACGTGCCGGGTTTTTCAGGCATACGCATCCATGCTGGGAATACAGAAAAAGATACCGAGGGGTGCATACTTTTGGGCACTGGCAGGGCGCAGGGCATGGTTACGAATAGCCGGTTTGCTATGTCGGTCTTTATGCCGCTGCTTGAGGAAGGCTTAAAAAACGGTGTTGTTACGATTGAGGTACGGGGATGAGATGGGTAGAATTATTCGAGGGCAATGGTCGCAGACTATCAATGTCTCGCCTTTTGGTTTTTATGGCCTTCTGGCCGTCTGCTTGGGCTATGCTTAAGAACCCCACCGAGACTATGGTTGGGCTATTCCTTGGGGCATTTGTGGCTAACTACATAGGAGGCAAGAGTGCTGATGTATTTATGGGTGTTGAGAAACTGGCGGCTAGTGGTGATTCTAGTGCCAGCAGTGATTCTAGCGTTACAAGTTCTATCGTGGAGAAATCAAGCGCTACAACTACCAAGAGTAAAAGACGCGCTTTCTAGCTGTGAATCTGGTAAACTTCTAACCAAGGAGACTAATGATGCGCTGCAAAAAGACCGTGATGTTATTGCTAGGAAGCTTGCTTCTGTTAAACGGATGCAGCCGGTGTCCTGTGTCACCCCGGCTAGAAAGCCCGACCTTATCTACGCTGGGCGGGAATATGCAAGAGCGGATGGAGCTGTTACTGGCACCAGCGACGACTTTAGAGACTACGCCGCCGAGTGCGAAACCTATCGCTCCGAACGGATTAGACTCGAATCATATGTAGGAAAATAAGAAGCGTTGGCCAGTGTTGTTAACGGTTGCGGCCACTCTACTACCCACAATGGGCGCTTCTTTTCTGTTTTGTGCTGCTCTATTCCCTCATCTGTATTCTTCACTGCTAATTCGAGCATACAAACCCCGCACAGAGAATCTTATTACCCCCGCATTCTGGGCATATTCTGTACGAATTTACAAGCTTAATTAGTTCTTCCTGAGTTTCTGGCGTGGTCACAATGGCGCTGAAATCACAATCATTACAGCTTAGTGCGTGCTTTTCGTACATTGCCACCTCTTGATAAATTCGTTTATTTCTTTCTGGGTTTCGATCTGTTCGTCCATAGGGTATAGGGCGCGGTTGCGCTGTAGGTCTAGGAAGGTGATGGCTTGTTGTAGAAGCTCCTCGGCTCTAGGCTTAGCCACCTGATTCACCGGATGGCAATCTTCATAGCCCCGGATGCTTTCTTGGTGTGTCATTATCTCATACTCCTAATCCAGCGTGCAATGGCATCGTGGTAAGCTTTAAGCTGGGCCATTAGTTGTTGATACAGTGTCATAACTACTCCTTTGCTATCTTGTCGGCGGTGTTGAGATAAAATCTAGCCTCATCGTCGCGGGTGCGTTTCAATTCTTCGCTCATGCTACTCTCCTATTATTCCAGCACCACCAAGGGAATACCATCGAAGGCATGGCCCCTAAATTATGTACTCTGCGCTCTACCCCATCCCATTCTTTTTTCGGCTCGGGCGGGGGCGGGAGTTTTATCTTCCCAACATTTATCATGCTACTCTCCTTTGTGGTTGGTGAGGGCTTCTACTTGGGCGTCAAAGTATTTGGCAATTGGATGCCTAGTGTCTTGCCCCCTTATTTCTGCGATAACTTGCCGCTCTCCGACAATATCCTCCACGTGAAAATCACCGTCATCAAGATAGCTTTCCAGCATATCAGCAGCCTCACTAGATAACCCACGCAACCGCTCATTCTCCCCCTCCAGCTTCGCAATCCTCGCAGCACTTTGGGCTTCAACAATATGCTCAACCGCGAAATAACAAGCATCCCCAGTATTAAGATATTGCGCGTCACGCTCCGTTAATCTGACGGTGCACAAATCCCCCGCCTCAAATCTGCTTTTGCTGTCAGTCATTTGGTTTTTGCTCCTGTGGCTTAGTCGTTAAATGATAGAAACCGCACTGCGGGCATTCGTAAACATACTGTCCGAACTCGCGTGCGCGCTTATTGGCTGTTTTCTTATTCTCGTAGACCTTCTTCCGTTGGCACTGATACCAAACATCAATGGCGTTCTTCGGCAACACGGCTACCTCTCCCCCACTGCGTCTATGTACGGTTGGGCGAGAGCAAGGGCTTCGCCTATCTCGTCCCACTGTTGCGCGCTTAAATACTTGTTGCACGAGAATTGTATGCCCGATAGTTGAGCCCCCATCTTCACCACCACATCAAGCAGATTGTCGAGGTCGAGACGGGAGGCTGCCACGTAGAGTGCTTTATCCCATGCAGTCTCATCACTCGGCATCGGCAAATCCTCCCCCAGCGTTCTCTCCTTGCTCGCCTTTATAAAATCCCTCACCGCCTGTGCTTGGTTGGTCATGATATAGTCCTTAAACTTTGAATTTTTCCTAAAGATTCCCGCTAAATAATGCGCGGCCTCTCTGTTAATCCTGTCGTAGTCCTTACAATTAGCCGCCATCACCCTACTCCTTCACCAGATTGAGATGCGGGGTCTGTCTGCTAATCATACATTCCTCGCTTTATCTTCATCGTCGATCAATTCCCCTTGCATGGACACAAACCTTTCCTTCCACGATTTCACGATAGGCGGCTGCGCACTGGCCGGCACAAACTCTGGGCCATGCTCCTTGCGGATGTAGTGCTTGACCGCTTCCATCAAGTGCTGGATTTGCTCGGTAGGTGTCAGCATAGTTGCTTCTTCCACCGCATAGCGCCGGATTGCAGAGCCTAGTTCGTATAGGTTTTTGGTCATTTGTCCCCCAGAGAAATAAATCTTTCAAACGGTTTTTCTAGCCATACGATTAACTTTGCCGCTGTGTCTACATCGGGTCTATAACGCCGACATACCCTGCTCATTGTTGCATTAGAAATTCCGGCGACTTCTGCCACATCCTTCCATGCCATGCGTTGCTTAAAGCGCTTTTCGTTCAATTCGCAGGCAAACTTCTCTATATCAAAATTAGCTGCCATCACTTATCTCCCAACACTTTGCTAATGGCATTAATTGCACCTATTTTATGACTATGATTCCCACTTTTCAGGGCTGCTAAGGCTACCCGCAGCGCATCTTGGTAACGGATGATATCTTTAGGTACGCGCCGACAAATACAAACCCGGCGGTCTGGCACATTTGGATGCGGATTATCTCCGCCGCCGCAAAAACTACACCGCATCTCATCTGTGTGTTGGTTAGTCATAGTAATATCCATAGAATAAACGATATGTAAACAAAACCGATGAAACCAAGCAGTGCAAGGGCAAGGCATAAAAAAGCCACTGCGCGCACTAGGCTCATAAATTGTTCGTGCGTCATCTCACACCCCCGTCTTGCGAAATGGCGCTGCGAGGGAGAGAATCTTACGCATCTTATGAACTGTATGTAGCCGCTCCCCATTCTGTTCTTCGCTATCATCGTAATACTCTGAGAAATCATCGGCCAGTGCAGTTGCAGCCGCACACACCTGCTCGAAAGCGCCCTGCATCTGCTTGCGCTCCTCAAGCAGATTATAAACGGTCTGCGTGTTGTCGCTGCCTATAGTTGCCGTTTGCATGGCGCGGCTGTCGGCTTTGGCGGCTTGCCATGCGCCACATTCATGATGATAAGCATACGTACCCGGCTCACGGGTTGTCCACTTCTCAAAAGCAGCCCTATCGGCGTCTTGCTCGGGGTTAGGTTTCATGGGTGGTCTCCTTTGGCTCAGCATCACGATAATTTCTTAGCCCTGAACAATAGCTTTCAATGGCTATTTTTTCCTCAAGATATGCCAATATATCGTCACGTGAAAACGCATCTAAAACTTCCCGCACTGTTGTTTTCTTAATTTTACTGGGCAAGTTTTCACTGGCGTAAGGCTTCCCGCCTTCAACACGATGATTATTGATGTAGACGCAGCGATTGCCAACAATATCAATTTCAATAACGCGGCTGCACTTCTCGTTTAATGGCCGCTTGTTGTAGGCAATATTCCAAACATTACTCATCACTCACTCCCCTTCTTTTTCAAACAGCTTCTCGTATGGCTTTAGGCGGGTGAGGGCTTTCTCAGCACCCGCAACCGTCCCAAACGTGAGATACTTTGCTTCCCACTCATGCAGGTGCTCAATAATTTGTAACGGTTCAACGCGCCCATCATGAATGTCTGGGAAGTTTTCGGCGGCTTCTACAGCTTTCTCCAACGCCTCCCGCGCCACCCGCATATCATCAACCATTTTAGCGAGGTCGGGGTTTCGTGCGCCGCTGTCGGCTTTGGCCGCTTGCACTAGGTCGTAAGCCTCCCCTACTTGTATATCCTGATAAATTGAATACCCGCGCGCATAGCACCACTTCTCAAAAGCAGCCCTATCGGCGTCTTGCTCGGGGTTAGGTTTCATGGGTGGGTTCCTTTGGTAAATTGAATTTTCCTTGCCATGTGCTCCACGCTTTCGACACCGCGCCAGTGCCGGGGAACATATCGTGCACAACATCTTCGGGACGCGCACCAACCAGTTCGAATGCCCAATGGCAAACTGCTTCGGGTTTTGCGCCCGTAAGGCCGCGTTTCAATGTGATGCTTTCCTGAATCCAATCACGGTTCACCTGCCGTTTCGATACTACTGGCTTTCTAGCAGGTTTGATGATTACAGGCTCCCAAGCATAGGCAACGGGCACATTACGCTTAAAGGCGGCAAATCCTTTAACCCACGAGCACCATCTTGCACCTGTTTTCTCAACCAGCGGGGCAAGGATAGCCATAGACGTTGGCGTGGCAGCTGCGTGCAATACCCAACCGTCATACGCATATTCCAGCTCCTCTACGAGGTTCTTGTGGTTTACCTCACCGGCATAGTCGGGGTGGTCTTTGTAAAGGTGAGCGCAACCGATATACGGCGGGTCTGCGTATCCAATGTCCATACCCTACCTCTCCCCTTCTTTTTCAAACAGCTTCTCGTATGGCTTGAGGCGGGTGAGGGTTTCCTCTGCCGCCATGTAGCCACTTATATAATAGCCGCTTACGAATAAATCTGGGTTGGCATATATCTTTAGCGTCTCGACTGCCAACCGCATATCATCAACCATTTTAGCTAGGTCGGGGTTTCGTGCGCCGCTGTCGGCTTTGGCCGCTTGCACTAGGTCGTAAGCCTCCCCTACTTGTATATCCTGATAAATTGAATACCCGCGCGCATAGCACCACTTCTCAAAAGCAGCCCTATCGGCGTCTTGCTCGGGGTTATCCATTGCTGGCCTCCGCTACTGTTGGCACATCGCGCCATTCGGTATGAAAAGAAATTGCTATTTCATCTTCAAAAGTTGTGATTTCATATGATTGCTGTAATCGTGCGTTAAAATTATCGCCAGATAACCACCGCAATCCTGTTAATGGTTTTAATCTAAACTCTATTTTTGGTTTTAACTTGTGTAAATCATTATCCATTGCTGGCCTCCTTCAATTTATCTATTGCGGCATCCCATGCGCCACGTGCATCAAACACGGAATAATGTTGTTCTCGCCCGTAGTGACGCAACAGACTGCCAGCCTCCACCAAAGCCTTCACCTCCGGCAGCTTTACTATATCCTGCAACGTGATGGATGAAAGGGCGGCTTGGGCTTCGGGCTTGCTGCTTTCCCATGATTCACCATTCACGCTAACCCATATTCGCGCAGTCATCATGCTTGTGTGAATCGCTCTGCCCACCTTCTCCACTACTTCATTCGGCCAGCTCATGATTGTTGCTCCTTATAACACAGCGCTAAAAAATCCTCTCGTGCGGCCTCGTGCAATTTATCCATCACACCACCAGTCCCAAACTCATGTGTAAAGATTGGTCGGCCAAGTTTCTTTTCTGCATACTCATGAATCCCGCTAAACGGGCCACAAGCGATTCCTGTGTATGCCCCTATAATAGCGGCCTGTTCACGCGTTAGCATTTTCTTACTCATCTCCCATACTCCTTCTCACGCTTCACTGCGTCATAAACGCCTTTACCAATTTCCATACCCGCGACGAGCAAAGCACCAACGGCCACGGTCGTCACGATTACAAAGCCGAGGTGTTTCATGCTTTCCTCGCTTTAAACACAGATGAAACCATAGTGATTACAGCCTTATATTCAGCAGCGAATTTGCCGCTTTTGTGTGAAACTTTGACATTCGCTTTAAACTCATCCAATGTTCCAAAGAAGCACGCAGCATTGATATAAATGCCTTTGTCTGTGTTGATGGCTATTGTGTAGTCTTTGCGGCTTCCCACCGGCCCCACCTGAAGCACTGACTGGATGGTGGCAATTTTTTTGCCGTCGGCACCGTACAGGTTGGCACCGTACAGGCTGGCACCGTACAGGCTGGCACCGCGCAGGTCGGCACCGTACAGGTCGGCACCGTACAGGTTGGCACCGTACAGGTCGGCACCGTACAGGTCGGCACCGCGCAGGTTGGCACCGCTTTTTAGTGCTGCCTCGACGGCGTGCCGCGTCGATTCATATTCACCCTCAAAAAGAATAGCGTCAGTAAATCGTGCTTTAATTGATATTTTCATCTTTCTATCTCCCCATCTCCTCATCATCAAGCCCCTCACCAACAGAAAAACTAAACTCCGGCGCACCAATACATTTTCCGTCTGAATAATTTTTGCTCCAGTAATATTTATAATCAATCTTAACCCAAGCGGCGTCTGCTTCTTCGTAATTTTGTAAAGCAGCCCACCCAGCGACAAAAGTATTATCAAGAAGCCGCAACTTCCTTCCCTTTGTGCGAACCACCAACTTGTCAGCGTTGAAACGAAATGCGCAATTACACACAACCCCGTTGCCTAGTAAGCAATTCCACGCTGCTTTAATTCGGTTTTTCATCGCTTTATCTCCTCATCGTTTGCACTGCCAAAGTTACGCTGCACACGCTCGCGCCACCCATCTGTGCGCTCTGTGTTTGGCACCTTGATACGCGGCTCTTTCTGACCAGCCTTAAACCGCTTACTTTCATCCAGAGTCACGATGTACTCCGTAATTAACGCGGCTAATTCATTATCCTTCACCAGACTCTGAATCTTTTGGAAGATATCTTTATAATCTTGGTTCATACGACCCACCATGCAATGAGTATGGCTATCATCACCGATATGATAATAAACAAAAACCCTATCACCAAGTCTAGCGGTGAACGCTTCTTGTCGCTTTCATGATAGAGCAGCTCCGCTATTTCTTCCGGCGTGACACGTGCAGCTTCAAGATTTTGCTGCTCAACTTCCTTGTCCATAACTACTCCTTCACTGGTGCTAAGGTTCTACGAAGATCGAGCACTGCATCATACCAGTCCCCAACAATCATTTTGGCAAAGATACGCGCATCAACTCCATGGCTTGTGATAAGCTCATAGATTTCGCTTTCAAATAAACTGATAACAGATTTATCGCCCGCAAGGTAACGCTTGGCTAATCTTTCACAACTGGCGAGTTCTTCCTCGTCATGGTTGCTTGAGCTGGTGGCTACATCATAATCATGTGACATTGTTTTTCTCCTAAAGAAATCCCAACCTAATCGTTGGCGATGTGTGGGTTATATTATAGGCGGTGTGTAGTGTCAAGTGCTAAATCCACGAAATTACATCCTGCTTCATTTCTTTTGGCTTTTCAATAAACATATCCGGTTGGGTATAAGCCTCGCGGATGCGCTTGCAGGCAATATCAAAGTATTCATGCTCGCGCTCGATGCCGATAAACTTGCGCCCCATCTTAACGCAGGCGACTCCTGTGGTTCCGCTGCCCATGAAGGGGTCGAGGATGGTTTGGGCGGTGTCTGGCAAAAAGCCAATACACCACTTCATTAGCGGAAGGGGTTTTTCGGTTGGATGTGCCTTTTCGCCATAACTTCTTAAGCCGTCAAAAACTCGGGCGTTTGCATCCTCTGAACACCAAGCAAGCTCACAATCGGCCATTGTGGGGAAATGCGGTTTTTTCCATACTAGCCAACAGCGACTTGGCGGCGTCATGAAATAATTGCCTCCCCACACTATAGAAGGCACTTTAAGGCCTACAATAGCGTCAATCCATTGCTGCTTTGCCTCTAAATCCCATCGTTGCATATCTGAATAATGCAAAGCCTTAGTGGCCCAAGTTCCACCTTTCATTTTGTCACCAATTCCATACGGCGGGTCAGTCAGGCATGCGTCAACTTTCGGCAGGTGCGGCAAAATGTCCATACAGTCTGCCTGATATAAAACGCAGTCTCCGATAATTTCCTTGCGCTCGTATTTCATAGCACCCTCTTAATGTCCGAGAGGGTGGCAAACCTAGCGCGGTTTAAGTGAACAGTTTGCTTGGCTTCTGATAGCTTGATGTAGGCAATCTGTTTGATGTCCAAGGCCACAAGCGCCATAACATCGAAGTCAGTTTCATTATAGCTACGTCTTCCGCCCTTCCCACATCTGCGGATATGGAATAAATAAGCAGGCGTGCGGACAGCCCTTTGAGGCACAAGACGCTCCTTGCGGGTAGTTTTGACCTGCATCCTTATTAAGCGTCCATTCACCTCAAGCGCGATGTCGTAAGGGCAATTCTGGTCGGTCAAGAATGCGTTGTAGCCTTGCAATAGAAGGTCGGCGCAAACAAGATGCTCGCCAGCTACGCCAGCGGCCAAGTCAGTCACCACCGCATCCACCTTGCCCAGCGTCGGCAGCACATCCATGCAATCGGCTAGGTAAAGGGTGCAATCGCCTATTTGTTCAATTCGCATCTTCACCACCCAAGCTATTTATTGCACCTTTAAAATGTGCATGTGTAAAACTTTTTAACTCAGGGTGTTTTTGCATGTAAGCCGCTAACCACAAGATTTCTTCCTCAATCTGCACCAAGTCACCTACAACCGAATCAGGAATATATACCTTGCCCGTCATCCAGCGATTCATACTAGAATCACGCACATCTAACAGCCTCGCCATATCTATCGTAGACAGGCCGTATTTGTCGCGGATTTCGTAGAGTAGTTCTAGGGTGTTCATATTATTCCTTTGGTACATCGACCCATTCATAAAATCGTTCGCTAACTTCTCGGTTTCCAACCCATTGCGATGAGCCAAATTCTTGCTGCAGAACTCCATTTAGAAATCTTAATCTTCCAGTAATTCCCGATACTGTTTGGGGTTTAGGTAAGAATCTAAAAAATAAGTTTTTCATATTATTCATTTGGTGGTAGAGGTAGAGGCATCCAGTGGGTTGGTTTGTAAACATGAAACCCAAAAGGTTTGCCATTAAATATGGAATACCAATCGCCAGCTTCACGGAACGCTATTGTGCATCCGCACTCTACCTGCGGAGCATTAACCAAAACAGCCGTTCCGTCTTTCGGCGCACTATCTATTAATAACCATTCCACGGCACTACCCCCACGCTTTGATAAACCCAATTCTCCTTAGCAGCCACACCCCTAGCTATCTTTTCCGCTTGCGCCGCACACGTGGCTGAAACCCGTATAGGCTTGGCGTTCCAGAACCGGGCGATGTATGTTAGTCTACGCTTTTCCATGGCCCTGCCCCTCCCCAATCTTGAATGTCTCCACTAAGATCCATGAATTTCTGGTATAACCAACCTAGCCCAACTTTGCTTGATACATGGCCTAGCCCGTAAAAAACCCACGACAAGACATAAGAAATAAAACCTTTCATTTAACCCTCCAACATTATTTCACCAAGGCGCTGCATAATCCCCATGGATTTAGCAACCTCCTCGGCAATACGTTTGTTACACATTGCTAGTTCGATCCAAAGCTGTTGCGCTTCTGGCATTTCGTTGTTGTCGTTCATACTACCGCCCCTTCGTCAGCGTTGTCAGAAAATCCTGCGTGCCAGCATAGTCGCTAATCTGCGTCATGAATTGCTGATGCTTCGACAAGTCCAGCAGCACCATAGCGCGGCAGGTATCAGTGTTGTGCAGATAAAACAGCGCGCCAGCAGTCATGCCAGAAGCTAGGCCCAAGGTGATAAAGGTGTGTTTGATACGTTTAAGCATTAGTTTCTCCTAAAGAAATCCGAGCCTGATTGCTCGCGATTGGGGTAGTGTAGGTGAAACGGTCGGTAGTGTCAACTAAAAAAAAAGGGGTGGC
>OFRC01000336.1_pt1 | contig 12851 bp, 7 predicted proteins | sample 1543051 | NCBI WGS metagenome assembly OFRC01 (sample SAMN07774231, study PRJEB24372) | wastewater metagenome
TTAACCTCCTGGGTCAGCCTCATCATTTGCTCCAGTTGCTATAATTACTAACTTTAATGTGCCAGCTGTTTCAAGAGTGCTAATGAGGTCTTGTGCTAAGTAAGCATTATCTTTGAACTGTTTTGATCTATAGCCTGATTGACCGACACCCCAGAACCGAACCTTGTGTCCAGCGTCAGGGTGAATATACTCTGGGCAAGTAGTACCAGAAGAGGTGATGTGCAGCGTATGAGTACCAAGCGTAAGCCCAGTGTATGACCAAACATTACCAGATTTTGCCGTAGCCGCACAGTTAATAGTACCTAGAACTGTACCACCAGCTCCGTCACGAATTGTAAGAGTTCCATAGCTTGGGTCAGTTCTGTATGCTATTGTCCAGCCAGTTACTCTTGCTGTATGAGCGAGGACTTGAGTATTTGTAAGTGTTGCGCCCTGCCCAGCAAGTGCTGTCGTATTGTTTACTCCGCCAGGAGTAGACACGGTAGGAGAGTTGTTTGAGCCAGCGTGGACACCCCAAGGAAGTGTCGCTGATTCTGGCACGCCAAGCTGCTGATTGATGAAGCGCTCTACTTGCTGCACCCATGGTGGTATATAGTTTGAACCAAGATCACCAAGCGAATCAGTAATACATACTACATCTATAGGCGAGCCACTTGTAGCAGCTGCGAGAGCAGCGTACCAGTTCTCAAGCCCTTGCATTCGATAAGGAACACCACCACCAAATATTGGAGGAGCATTTCGATCACTCTTGTGATAGTGCAGAGTTGAATCACCAGCATCGGTAAGATCAGTAGCATCAGTATTTGATATGTTATTCACTTGAGCACCAGCAGCGATGCCAGCTAGTTTCGTCTTCTCGGTAGCAGAATATTGCTTATAGGTTGCGCCGTCAGTGACTTGATCTTGAGTGTAATCACCGCTTTGAGCTGTGACGTTGCCAGATCGTCCGAAGACCGTGTTGACAGCTCCACCGCCACCACCAGGAGCAAGTATCTCAATCCAGTTTGCAAGCGTAGTGGCTGGCACAGCTTGAAGAATGAAAGTCTTATTCGCATCTGTTCGTATTGCTACGTCACCAACTTGAGCACCAAGCGCAAGCATAGCTGCTTGACTAGCAACCACAAAGACATCTGTAATTGCGAGTGATGGTAGCTGTGATGGGTTCAATTTACCGCTAGGGTCTAGTCCAGCATAACCATTGATCTGATCTTTGTTAGCTTTATCCTCTTTGGAGAGTAGTGAAGCTATCGTAGCGTTAGAATTAGGCTTATTTGCATCCGAGGTATTATCTACTTGCCCGAGACCTACGTCATTTTTATCAAGAACGACTGCCCCGACTTTACCTGCAACAGAGGTAACCACGTTGACCTGAGCGCCTGCTTGGATGCCTGCGAGTTTGGCTTGTGAAACTACGTCAAATGATATCTTCGCAGTGTTGGCTGCAACTGGAGCTGTGAAGTCAGTATTTGGCACGCTGCCGAGTCCCACTTGAGCTTTCGTAACAGAGTGTGGGTTGCCAACATTAGAGGTATGAGCATTTAGCGCCGCATTTGTAGCATAGGGGGATAGGTCTGGAGGAGTTGCACCAGCTGTGAAGTACGGCAGTAGATTCCAAGGGAGCAAGCCATCGCCATATTTGATCTTGCCTGTATCTGTCTCTAAACCAGGCTCACCATCTTCGAGGGTTGGATTTGCCACCAGCCAGTCAGCAGCAGTGTCTCGTCGTAGTTGTATGAGTTTCTTGATAGGCATTATATTAACCTCATGTAATCTTTATTTTCTCTAGTTTTAATAGCATGACAGTTAGCGCACATAACCTGGACATTGGGGTCGTTAACCAATCTCAAAGCAGCTGCCATACTAGTGCAGCCGTTGTAGCGCCGTCCTGCCTCTTTAGTCTTATATCTTGGTGTAATATGGTCAAATTGTAAAGCTGCGTAGTTTTCGTTATAACCACACGAGATACACCCTCGCTCAACTCTTATTTCATTTAAGAATATATTAATTTCTTTTCTAATATTTCTATGCCACTTAGCTTAATACTCCCTATAGCAAATACCACACTGCCTAACGTGCATATCAGTAGTGACAGAGTGTCCTTTTCTACAAGTCATGCTGACCCTCCATCAATCACTCCGCTACCACTGCTACCACCGATGATTCCGCTGAAACCAAGCAGGTCGAATAAGCTATTTGGAAGCCCGTTATTAGCACCCGTGAGACTCTTGATAACAAGATGCTGTCGGTGACGGTTGTCGGCTTTCATGGTCTTCATGAATATCTGAGCCTCTTTGTGATACTTGTCGGCGTTTCGAGCGATAAATGGTACTGGACTTGCGTCACAGATGAAGCCAGCCATCTCAGCGATTAGCCAAGGCACGCTGTCGATTCTAACAACTGTTGCAGCTGTAGCATTGGCGTATGAAGGTGGGTCAACATATACAGGAAGGCGGATTGAACAGCCAACGATCTTGGTTGGGACAGTTTTCAAATGAAGCCCATCCGATACCAGCACGGCAATGTCTGTTGCGTTTGAGGCTTCGTAAGCTGCTTGATCTGTTAGCTTGAACTTCGCTACAAAGTTGTCGTCTTCATCGACAAAGTAGACACCATCAAGTGGTGTGTTGCCAATGTGGATTGTGTCGGCATCAGGAACAGGGTAGATAAAATCATCAGCTGCCACGATTTTCGCGAGCTTGTAGTTGATATTGAAGAGCGATTGCCATTTTACATAAGGGGTTTGAGCCCACTGCTGGACTACTTGATCTAATACGTTTCGGTAGGTTTTAAAATCATCACTTGATTCAACAACAGCCTCAAACTCACCATTTACCTTGGTGTATGCCTTTTCAATAATCTGTTGAACAGTTGCCATTTTTTACCTCACCTCTTTTTTTATTTTCTCGAGAATTTCAACAAGGTCAGCACTCAAGTCCATCTGATAGTCATTTGTCCGTTCGCTGGATTTCGCCATTTTTCTGACCTCTTTGGTCGAGTTGTGATCGTTGATGTACTTATCAAGGAGCTTGTGGAGCTTCTGTTTTTGAGTCAGCTGTTTCTGGCGAGCCTGTTCTGCTTTTTGTTTTTCCGTATCAACAAAGGCAGCTCTGTGAGCCATTTGGATTTCTTCACTCGACTGATACTCTTCGACACCACCAGAAATTACTGGTACTGGGACGGCTGTAGCCTCTTGTAGTGGCATTGGTGCATCTGGTTCTTGGGGTTTCGTGCTCATGATGTCACTCCTGTTGATGGGCTAGGTGTCGTAGTTTTTTCAGGGACTACAGGGCGAGCTACATCAGCTGCGGTTAGGTCTATGCCGTACTTGGCTGCTGCCTGAATCTTGCCAGCTGGTGGTAGGTCTTTGAATGAGATTGAAACGGTTGGAGGTTTAAGTTCATCCATTTTAGCGTTCTTCTGTTGAGCTTCTTGAGCTGCGAGTGCGGCTGCCTGCTTTTCCTCTTCTTGAACTTTAGCGAGCTCAGCTTCCATAACCTCAGAGATTTTTGCACTATTCTCAAGATTCGAGCTTTTAGTCATCTCTCGCATCAGCAGTGGCATAACTGAACGCATCACCTTGCCCATGCTTGGGTCTGACTTGGCTGCTTCAAAGAAACCAGTCATGAATGTGTTGAGACGCTTAAGGTCTTCTTCTTTAGCAAGCTCACGAGTTGATTCAAAGTTGACGCTAATGTTCACGCCACGAGAACCGTTAAGGTCAAGAAGTACCTGATTCTTTTCGTTGATATATTTCTTCTTTTTCTCTTCATCAGTTAGAGCTTCACGCACTAGATTTGCGTACTCTGCATCAAGCTCGATCATTGGAACAGCATTGTTTTTGTCAGCGATAGCTTTAACTTCAGCAAGGTAGATGTTGATTTTATTCTCCATTGCCATCTCGAAGTAAGTCTCATAGTTCTTACGGTAGTAGTTGTTGTCGATGTCGGCGCTCTCACGCTTATCATTCACACCAGCTTGAGTCTTAGACTGCATAGGGTCACCAGAGCCAGAAGGTAGCACTTCAGTTGAGCCTGGAAGTGAGCGAAGTAGTACACCCATCAATAGGTTATAAAGCGCTGGGAAGTTCTGAACAGTAGTAGTATCGGTTGGCAATAGGGTAACTTTGCCCTCTTCATCGTTGAGGAACATCGTATTACCCTTGGTCAAATTGAAGGTATCTTCATTGAGTGAAACACCGCTAACAGTTTTAGCTGGGTCAGTATTGTAATCAGACACATAGATGAAGTTTCGTAGTAGTGAAGTAAGGCTTTGCTGTGCGCCGTAAGCCATGTCGATAAGTGAGCGACCCATGATTGAGCTACCATCATAGTCAGAGTAGAAGGCTACAACTCGGCGACGACCACTGTTGTTTTTAATAACACGAAGGATTTTGCCTGAGCCATAGTGCCAATAAACAATCCAATTATCGTCAGTATATACGAATAATTCGTACATATGATCTGGTAAGCCGTCCATTGAAGCCTTGGTGTTAGTCCACTCTTTAGATGTGGTTTGCCCCTTGCCGTGGCTGAGGACTTCTTCGATACCGCTTTTAATCCATGTGCCGCCAACTTCATCATCAAGACCGTCGCTAATCTTCTGGAGATCACCTTCAGTTTTCAATAGCCTAAACTGGTTAAAGTTATTAGCGTTGATGTTGGTTGACCACGCTTCAGGGTAAAGGTCTCCCCAATAAATAGGTACTTCACCGACAGTATATTCACCGTGATCGTTTTCAAATGGCAAGTAAACTGCACACGCACCAAAAGTAGCGCCTGCTCTTAGCTCAATCCACTGCTTCTGGAGGAGTCCGTAACCCTTTGAAGAGCCAGCTCGGAGTAAGATTCGTACTGCGATAAATTCGTAAACAAGGTCTTCAGCCTTAGATCGTCCATGCCCATCAGTCATAAATGTTGGCATTTTTTGAACAACATTCTTCGGCATTTTCTCAAGATAAGAGGCAAGCGTATTGTCTACAAGCTCAGAATATTCCATCTGACCATTCGTATTTACTGGAGGTTTTCGATAAAAAATACGCTCGTTTCGCTCAGAGAAGCCCTCTGTTACACGACGCATAAACTCAACACTATCGTTGAGTCTCTGCACCAACTGTTCGCCTGTTAGTGGGAAGCCATGATTCTCAGATGTCGATTCAGTCTTTACTTCAATCTTTGTTGCCATGTTTGTTTTTTCCTTTAAGTTAATTCTACCACAGACTAGATGGTTCTGTCAGAGTAGTTTTGGGACTTGTCTTTTTTGACCGCGTTATTGAGTTTCACCTTTATATTAACAGGGGTGTATTTAGCAGAGCCGACCTGCGCCATTTGTCGCTTGCCAACTGGTGTCCACTGAATACCTTTATTGTTTCGATCACCTGGCTTGTTTGTTGCACCACGACCAGAGCCTCCTCTACCACCGCCACGACCCCAAGGAGTAAAGCCTTTGCTGTCGTCTGGGTAATTTGCAGCTGGAGTCGCACCCTTACTACCAAGGAGTGTATTGAGCAAGTTCCAGAGATAGGTCTGACCAGATTTAGTTGAGCCAAGCCCGTCAGTATTGAAGAAACCGCTTTGATCGAGTTCGTCCATCAAGCCGAGGAGCTTTTTATAGTTCTCAGAGCCACTCAAGATATCGACATAGGTCTCTTCGTTCTTAGCTTTAGCAGCTGAATATTGATCGTAAGTGAGTGATTTGGCTTTCATCTGAGCATACAGCGCATCATTAGCTTGAGATATTTCGTACATCTTATTGCGCTGATCTTCGGGCAGGTCAGTCTGTGCAATGGCATTTTTAATTGTTTGCATATTCAGTGGGAGCTTAGAGTTTTTCGTGCCGTTCTTGTTTGGAATCGAAACGTCTGAATATAGGTTCTCACCGTTCAAAGTAAGCAGTTCGCTACCAGTTTCACCAAAGAAGCCGTCACGGATTTGAGCTGATAGGTCTATGAGTTTGTCGTTCTTCTCTAGTTTCTTCGTATTGTCAGGAGTCTTTTTGCCGTCCACCTCTGGCGCATCAAGGAAAGTGATCGAGTCTTGAACCGATTTGAAGTTGTTATTTTCACCAGTGTCGTAGGTGTTGAACATATCTTGAGTGTTTTTGCCGAGCTTGTTTTCACGACTATAGTTCACCAAATCAGTGATTCGATCATTAAATTCAGCGGTGCTTACGTCGTTAATCTTCTTATTGCTGATGATGCCTTGGTTATCGACAGTACGAACACGACCAGCATTATCACGGCTGTCTTTCAGGTTGTTGTAGAAATCTGGGTCATAACTCTTTTGGATTGTGTTCTTGAACCACTGCCACATATTTTTATCGTAAACAGTTTTTGCGTTCAAGCTCTCGCCTTTTTTACCTGCAACGTATGGCTGGACACCATTGTTTGAGCCTGGTACAAATGATTTCGCCATGTTCACACCGTAAGATTTAGCAGCATAACCACTATCCTCACCGCTCATGAGTGAATCTACCGCACCTGTTGTAGTGTTAAATTGATCTATATATGGCAAGCTGTTGCTTATCATTCCGCCGTAGTATTTAGCATCACGAGTCTTGCCCGAAGCAATGTCAGATGCGATTGCCTGAGCCGTACCAGCCATTGCAATCGGGAGTTCAAGAGATGTAGAACGGATAGGAACGTAACTATTCTCGCCAGTTTTTATTGACCAACCACGAGGTCTATCAATCTCATCACCATCGTTATAAGCTAGGACACCAGAGGTGGCTAGTGCCGCCGCACCACCCATGATGCCGTAATCAACCAGTTTGCTTTTAATAATGTTGATAGCATTAGCGCCCTTTGATAGTTGATCTGCACGAATATCATCAAGCAAACTCTTCGCAAATGGATTAAGGTCTTGTTGAACGGCAGTCTTCGCTAGGTTGGTGGCAGTACGGACGAATGGGAAAATCAAGTTCTTCATAGCCATAAGACCCTTGGCTTTAAGGGCATCATCACCAGATAGACCAGAAATCATCTGATCGGCAAGGCTGTTGTGCTGTTCAACTCGCTCCAAGAATTTAGCTTTTGCTCCATCATCACCAGTTTTGATGTATTCCTTCCACTCATCTATAGCTTTCTTTGCCTGACCTCTGTTAGTCATACCGTTGTCAGCGCCAATGACCGTATTAACCAATGCTTCTAGCTCGTTACCAGCCGTGCCAGCCAGCTTGTGTGCTTCTTTTGAGGACACTGAGCGACCTTCAAGCGCTTGATACGCCCATTTAGTCAACTCATCACGAACAGCGCCTCTACGAGTGTTGGCGAGGGCTGTGGTTGGAATCATAGCGGTTCGATAGGTATTGCCGACAATGTATTTGACCACTTCAATTGGATTTGCAGAAGGCTTATCACCCCAGTGGCTCAATTCAGATTTAGCAGTATCTTTAAGAATGTTGCCATTTTGGAATGTGCTCTTCGCCATTTTAATAGGGTTCTTGATAGCCAGCTTCGCATTGGCTGTAATTTCCTGCATGATGTTTCGCTCGATCAAGCCAGCACTTGTGAGGACGTTTGCGTTACGAGTACCGAGAACATCAACGACATTGTTCATCAGGGCAGCCTTGAAGTCCTTACTACCTTCCATTCTCTTGATTTCAGTCATCAGTCGTCGAGTTATAGTACCCATTTCACGAGTGGTGCGTGATCGCTCACGAGAAGTGTTCTCGTCCAAGCCTTCAGTACCTTTTTCAGCATAAGCTTTTTGATTTGCCTCTTCGAGTCGATTATAGTCTTGGGTCAATTTTTCAAGTGCCTCAAATTGAGTCGCTACTTTTTCTGCCCGTTTAGGCTCTACCTTGCCATCACGGAGAATATCTCTGATAGGACTTGCAGCATCTTTGCCCATACCGACAGACTCGGCAATGCGAGTTTTAACATCACTGTTATCAGCAAGCTTTGGCATCAACCGTTCAGCTACTTGCTGGCGAGTAAGAGGCTTAGGGTCGACAACAGCGGAGCCCACGCCCATATCATCTGGTAGTGAGTTACCAACAGGAGTCATCCCTTCTGGCAGACTACTAGCTTCGGGTACTTTTACAGATTTCGCTGGCGTAACATCCTCAGGCAATGTCTTAGTTGTTGGAGGCTCAGGCTTAACATCGAGAATATCTGGGTTTAGCACTCGTACTTCAGCCTCGTTATCTAATACATTATCGCCCTTTAGTACAAATGGCTCGCCTCTCATATCTATGGCATCGTAACCATTCGCCTTAGCGTAAGCGACTATCTTGCGTTCTGCATCCTTCACTCGCTCTGGAGCATTCTTTATGTTTTCTATTAGAGACTTATTTGGGTCTAATTTTGAGTACCCATCTAAAAGCTCTTGTGGTATGTCTTTCGTTTCTAGTATTTTAGCATCGGGGGATATTGTATGCTCTGAGACATTGCCTCCATCTTTTGTGTTGGTAAACCACTTAGAAACATTTTTATCAGCGCTAACCGAGTAGCCCAAGTCTGATTGCCTGATTGACTCCGCATCCAACGGTGTCCCCCCGTGATAATATCGTGGGGTTTGCGCTTCAAGTTGTTGCAATTCCTGGTTAATAGCCGCCTCATCAGCTTGGCTCTTGCCGACCTTAGATTCTTCGAGTGCTCGGACTTCCTCAGATTTAATCGGAGTGACATCAGTTTGAGGTATATTTTTAACAGGAGTAACCTCAGCCACACCATCTGCGACAGGTTTATAAGCAGGGTTTGGTATCTCCTGACCAGTTAGATCATTGATTATAGTCGGCTCATCTGAGCTACCAGCATTACCGCCAGCCTCATCTTTTAGTTTAAGTCTGTCTCTGACAGCTTGCACCTTGTCTTTGATGACCTGGACTTTGCTGACTGGTGTGATATCATTAGCAGATGAATCAATCAAGTCATTTCTCTCCCCGATTGGTAGTAACTCTGACTGTGGTGTCTCTACTTGTGGTCGGCTTACTTCTTCTTTTATAGGGACAACATCCTGAACTACCCCATCTGCGACAGGTTCGCGAACTGGTGTAACGTCACCAGCTTCAAGTGCTTGTAAGTTTGCACCCTCAGTATCAAGCGCCCGAGTATTGGCAAGCTCGGCTTCACCAGCAACAGTAGCGCGACCCTCAATATCAGCAAGATCAGCTGGTGATAATTCAGGGACTCCTCTGCCACGAATATGATTAACACCCATTGCCGCACCGCCCATAACTAAGCCACCAGCCACGCCCATACCAGCGGATTCACCGACCTGTTTAGTTAGCTCAAACGCCTTGTTTTTGTCGAAATTACCGTTTTCATCAGTTAGAGTATTGCCGTTGCCAAAGTATTCAGCACCAGTTTGAGTGCCGCCAATAGCACCCTGTTCGAGTGCTGGAAGGAAGAGTTTAGAGGTAAGCTTCTGTAAAGCGGATTTACTAGCAGCTTCAGCGGTATTAGAGATAGCCGTACCGAGCACCTGTTTCATGGCTGCCTCTTCAATATCGCTAACGCCAATGGTAGCTGCTTTAGTAAGTAGCTGCTCAAATATCATCCTCTCGGCAGCTGGAACGGTCTTAGCAATAGCCTGAGTAGTCACTGAGTCAAGTAATTTACCGCTACCACCAACAAATGGAGTGACTACGTTTAAGCCACCAGAGACACCACGACCAATCCTCTCAGCTGGAGTCAGGTCTTCTTCCATACCTGTCTGCCAATTCGTGCCACGACCAGTAGCAGATTCAGAAAGCTCTTTTGCACCAATAAAAGGCATCGTCGGAATACCCTGGACAAGTCCACCAAGGAAACGACCAGCGTCATTCGCCTCTGTTTTCTGCTCGTTATTCACTCCGAAGAGTGCGTCATAGAGGCTCATGGTTTTTTCGTTGTTTATAGTGGCTTTGACTTTATCGAGGAAGCCAATGTTAGGACGGTCTGCCCCTGTAGCACGGACGAGAGCCGCCGCTTTATTAGAGAGGTCTCCAGCAAATGCAGAATTGTATGCGTTCAGCTTGCGAACTTGGTCAATCTTACCCTGATCGACAACTGCACCATTCTGGTCGAACCCTTGGCGCATCAATTCACGGCTGTATTTTGCACGAGCGGCACTCTCACCACGTTTTGATGCTTGACCGCCATCTAGTAAGCGACCCCAGAAGTCGAGCTGATCTTTCTCCTGCTTGAAGGCTTTTTCGTAGTATTTCTTCCAACCAGTATCTTGCTTAACTTCATCAACATTGATCTGTTGACCATCTCGAGTTTCGACATCACCCTCTTGGAATGAAGCTGATTGAGCGGCTTGAGCTGCTGCTGCCTCAGCTGCGGCTTGACGACGGGCATTTTCAATCTCAATGTCACGGCGACGCTTTGCCTCATCAAATTGAGCCTTTTCGTCTGATACTAGGTAGTTCTCTTGAGCTACTGGCTGAGCCTGTGGCTGTGGTTTCTGACCGAATATACCGCCCTGTTGGGGCTCTTCATCTACTACGGCTGGAGCATCTGCGCCACTTGGGGCTGGCTGCCATGCACCGCTCTGAACTGAAGCGACACTCTTAATGGGAGTGCCAAATAAATCTTCCTTCTTTTTCTCTTCGTCATCCCAAGCTATGAGTGCCATTTTTGTTTTTTTCCTTTATAAAATCATTGTACCAAAAAACCCTGCCGTAAGACAGGGCTCTTTGCAATCTGTTGACTCTGATTAAGAGTTGATGATTGTAGCGATACCTTTGCGTTTTGGTGTTGAAACCACGCAAGTGTACATGTACAGACAGAGCAAGAGTGAACCGAAGGCTGCTGCTGATTCGCCAACTTTTGAGTCGTCGAGGAATCGAGGAGCTGAAACGATGTTCGGGTTGACAGCGATTGCAAGTGTGTTTGCAGGCAATATATCAGCTGGAACTTCTTTCACCTTTAGACCAAGGAACATACCAATGTCACCACTTCGGATGCTCTTTTCCATTCCTGCTGTGAATGGTTGGAACTTCGAGCTAGACATGATAGCGGTTGATGTGGTCGTACCAACATAAGCGATTGCATCTTTGAACAGACGGGCGTTGACCAAGTAAGCACGAAGCTTAAGAAAGTCAGCGAAGCCATCAGCAGTCTTAACGAAAGCCTGTGTCGTAACAACTGCGATAGCTGCTAGGATGGCAAGACGATAAGCGTCGATGAGCGGAACCATTTGTTCTGCAACAATAGCGTGAAGGACTTTTCCACCTTCAGTGATGCTGTTGTTAGTTGCAATAACTGTACGATCTAGGAACTGCTTGATATCTTTTTGCTGGTCAAGCGTGTAAGTGTTGATGGTTGAATCAACATTTGTGATACCAGCGATTTGGGTGCTAAAGGTTTGAGTCGCGTCGTGAGTTGTGACTGCACCAGCTGTAACAACGGTGCGAACTTTAACAGTCTTTGAACCTTTTTCAAACTTGATCTCTTTCGAGTTTCCTTCAAGTTCTTTAGTAAAGCTCTCATCATCGAAAGGTTGGTCGATAATAGGGCTGTAGATTTCTGAAGCTGTAATAGCCATGGAAATATCCTGCTTTCTTTTTTAATGGTTAATTTTTGTGTTGATGACACACGATTACATCGAGCGCCTTATACTTATCTCGGGTGGGGCGTGACTCCCTTTACACATTTACCGATGTAAGCATAATGCTTAATGTAAGTATACTGTAGTTTTTTCGATTCTGTCAACAACAAAAAAGCCCCCGAGTGGGGGCTAGTTCGTTTAAGGCTTGTTGTCCTATAGCTCTTCGACTTCAGTCTTTTGAACGTCAGCTTCTTTCTCTTCGAGGCTAAGCAGTTGAACCTTTGAAAGTGTACCAGTTTCGTTTTCACGAACCATTACTTCGCCAGTTTGCTTATTCTTTACGAGAGTGAACCGATGTTCAACACCTGGCTCTGCCTGTAGCTCGAAATTGTCGTCTTTAGAGGCTTTTAGACCATCGACAATTGCTTGAGCAATTTCAGAGCCTTGATTTGTAGCGACAGTTCGCTCCGCATCAGCTTCCCCTAATTCGCTTGGTGTTGGTGAGTCTTCTTCACGTTGTTTAGTTGTCATATCTGATGCTTTCTGAGCGGCTTGGCGCTCTTCTTCTGTTACTTTTTGATTTTCTTCTTCAAAGTCGTTTTTTGGTTCACGATTCTGCATTGGGTTGTCTAGGCGAACATCGTCAACACCAGCACGAGCAGCAGCGGCTTCTTCTGGGTCTGAGGTTGCTGGGGTATGATCGCGTTCAACACCGTCGATACCGTCGGGTTGAGCTGCAACAGTCTGATCTTCGTCATTTGCACCATCAGATACAGCGTCAGGTTCATCTGCGCCAGCATCTTCATTAACAGTAGTACCTTCAATGTCAGTACCTTGAACACCTGCTTTATCAACATCTTCTTCAGCTTGTTCAGCTGGAGTAGTTTCTTCTTCAACAGCAGTCGCATCCTGCTCATCTAGCAATCGCTGGATTTCAGCGTTTGTAGCGCCTTCAGGAACTTCTACATTCTTTTCTTTAGCTTCTGCGAGTAATTCTTCTTTATTCTTTGACATATTTTGTCTCCCTTGTGTTTATATTAGAACCGTTTGTCAATGCCGAACTCTCTCATGAGTTCATTAGCGGCTTGAACAGTTGGGTCAGATGAACGGCTGTGCTGCACATTCACTTGAGTACCTGATTCTACATTATCATTTACGCCGTTCAGTGGCAAGGTGCGTTTTTTAGTATTAGAGTTTTTCAAAGCATCGAGTACCTTCTTAGGATGGAATTTCACTCCAACAATCACAGGAAGTACATCTTCGCCATTTTCATCTTTGCTACCAGGCTCAGTCCCCTCAAGATAAATAATTGATTCCTGAATGATCGGTAGCGCGTCGGCTGCAAATTCAGGGTCATACTTATCGCTTGTACTCACA
>OFRC01000337.1_pt1 | contig 12843 bp, 8 predicted proteins | sample 1543051 | NCBI WGS metagenome assembly OFRC01 (sample SAMN07774231, study PRJEB24372) | wastewater metagenome
TGGCGTATCAACCGCCGCTGTGACGATGATGGGCTCGATGAGACCTTCGGCGGCGATGCTCGCAGCAAGGCCCTCGATGTCAGGGAGCTCGCCTGTGCGGACGTTGTCTCCCGAACGTGTGATGATCTCCTTGACGGAGAGCTCGAGGTACTTGTTCGTGGCCGCCTTCACCTCTCTCGCTTCTGGTGCGATCGGCGTTACTTCTTCTGCGGGCGTAGCTGTTTCTGTGGAAGCCATAGGCTCCTCCTGGTACGGGTTTGATCCGTTATACGGGGGACCGCTTAGGTGTCGTTGAATTCGCGCAAGAAAGCGGACTTACTGATGTTCTTCATGATGAGTTTATCGACCGGCGTTCCTTCGACGATCTCGCCGACGAGAAACAGGAACTCACGCTCCATTTTTTCAATGGATTGCGGAGTATTGTGCGCTGTGATCCATAGCGCACGAATGGCTTTCAGCTTGTAGACTAAGTGCGCTTGCGCAGCTAAATTACGCTGCGCTTTGGCGCTGTCTTTTTGAACGATGTTGGTCATCACAGTGACTCTTCGCGTTCGAAAGGTTTTGATCCACATTTAGGGCACAACAGAACCCCTGTGACAGCTTGCGGACGAAGCTCTGCCGTGCATCGAGGACACTTGTTCTTGCCCTCCGCTGCGGTCTTCGCGCTATCCACATCTTCATCGACTCCGTATTTCTCGGTGTCTTCTGTCACAGGAGTTCTCATCGCTTACTCCGCGGTAGGCGGCTCGACCGCTTCGGTCTTCACCTTCTTGGTACGGGGAGCCCGGGGTCCGAGTTCCGTCGCGTCTTCCATCAGGTCGTTCACGCGCTTGGCGCATGACCGCTTGCCCTTGCCCTCAGCCTTGCCCTCTTCCGTCTCCGGGTCGCACAGGTAGCTGTGCACCAGGCTCTTGCCGTTCAGGAGGACGTACAGATCGGGGAGCTCATCTTTCGGAAGTGACGCGATGAACGCCTCAAGCTTGGCGAGGGTCGCTTCCTTCTTCTTCTGCAGGGCTTCGAAGGCCGTGGCCGTCGCCAGGGTCTCGACTTCGTGAATGTCTTCGCGGTGACAACGGGTGCACGTCGTGCTCAGCTTGATGGCCACTTTTGACTCCTTGGGGTTTTACTTCTTTCCACGGCACAGGTGATAGAAACTGCAGTGATCGCGGTTACACGCCCAGTTGTCAATCGTCGTCTTTGGGAAAACGCCCTTCTTGACGAACTCGGCGACTTCGTTGACGTGGTCGATCAGCACTTCCGCGTCTTTCGGTGTTCTGGTGCTCTCTGCTTGGATGAACGTCGGTGCTTTCTTGTGCGCGATGAGCTGGTCGATGCGCACGTCTGGTGTTCCTTCGACGTGTGAGTACAACGTCAACTGCGGATCCAACGCGACTTCTTTGTCACTCCACTTCGCTTTGCCGGTCTTCAAGTCAGCCGTCACGATTCGCTTCGGCGCAAGGGCTGCGTCTTCTGGGGACATCCCTTTGACTGGAATGGAGGGCTGTTCATCGAGCAGGTCAATCCAGCCCACCATGGGTACGTCGCCTACCTTCTTAGCAAATCCCTTCTCGATTGCAACAGGGTTAATCTTGGGAAGTGCGTAGATCGCGTAGGTGTTAAACAGCTGAATCGAAAGGTCTTTTACTTTTCCTGGGTTTTCTTCTCCCCAGTCGAGAACGCCTTTGGCTTTCTCATCGAAGGTCTTGCTTACGACTTCCTTGCCCTCGTCTACAGTGAACGCCGAGCCCGCCATCTTGGCTTTCAGGGCGTACTCTACTCCCGCGTGAACGGCATTACCCCGGCTCGTTGAGGCGTAGTCAGGGGTACTGATCTGCTGCACGTACTTGAACTCGTACGCTCGGCCGCAGATGAGCCAGCTGTTGTATTGTGAGTTGGAAAAAAAACCCTTGGGCAATCGGGGGTCGAGAAAGCTCTTGTCTACTCCGAGCTGACGGAGAAGCGCTTCTGTTCGTGATTCTTTGGGCGGGCTCAAGGTTGTTGCCTCCTGGTGTTCGAAGAATTTTCCTTTAGACATTTAGATCTCGTCGTCTTGGGATGACGGCGCTGTCTCCGACCACCTGCCTGAGCGTCGCGCCAACTTTGGGTTTTCTTGATCGAGACGTTTCTCGAGCTCTTTTGACGCTGCGAGAACCATCGCGGGGTGCACTGCTTCATCGGATGTTTCGGTACCGTCGTTTCCTGGAGGAGGAGGCTCAAGTGACGCGTCCACGTCGTCACGCGGGGTCGCAGGCGCCGTTCCTTTGAGAGGGCGGGTACTGGCAACGGGCTGCGGCATCTGCACGACGTTCGTGGGCGGAGCGTCACTCGTTGCGAGAGGGAGACCGCAGACTTCGATCTCTAGAGGGCTTGTCCGGATGATTACGTTCTCCGGGTCAAGATTCGCATCGAAGTGTTTTCCAAGAATGGTGACTATTTCGTTTTTCTCGAGAATCAGTCTCACGTTAACAGCCTCGCTTTAGCTACAGTACGCTTGACACTTCGTTGGTATTTGCACCCTGGTTCAAATAACTCGATCTCGTCGCGAAGACACACAGTCTGCTTCTCACAGGTGGCACATGCAATCTTATTCGTAAGCATGGCGCTGAGATCTTTCTTTTCACTCAAGGCGATGGCTTTGTAGGCATCTACTGTCCCCGCCGCAATGAGACGGTACACTGTTGTTTTCTCCAGCTGCCCCGCGCGATAGTTTCGATCGATCGCCTGCAGGTACTGCCCCAACGACCACGGCAACGCATAGTAGATCATGTACGTAGCCGCGTTCAGCGTGATGCCGATTCCCGTAGCTACTTGCCCCAAGTACACCCGACACTTAGGGTCTAAATTGAACTCGTCGATTTTCTTCTGGATGTTGCCCTCGCCACCCCGCACAAACGGAATCTTGAGCTTCTCGAGCAGCGCGGTAATCATGTCGAGCTCGGCGTGGTACAGCCCCCAGATGATGACTTTCGACTTCTCGTTTACCAGGATCTTCTCAAGCAGTCCTTCGAGGACCTCAAGCTTTGGCTGTTCCTTTAGCGTATTCAACGCTCCCGGAGGCGGCTTCTGTACTACTTGACAGCGTGAGGTGTACGGCTGCACGTTCGAATCAACGCACTTTACCAGATGCGGACACTTATCGCAAATGTCCGCTTTCCTCTGGCTGTCGATGATGAATCCTGAGCCCACCTGCGCCAGCTTGTTCAAGAGCACCGCGGCGTTCTGTACGGCGAGGACACTCTCTGTCGTGAAGAAGTCCTCCAAATCAACGGCCATGTCGCCTACGAGTTTGTTGTACAGCTTCTTCTGCTCGGCTGACAAGTCTACGGGCACATCGATGATCGTTCTCTCTGGAAGATCGAGACACTCCTCTTTTGTCTTACGGATGGCGACTCGATTGACTCGAGCGTTCAGGATGTTGATGTTTTTGTATCCGGTGACCATGTGTTTGTTCCATGGAGCCCGGACTAAAAACATGTCCATGAACTTCATCCAGTCTTCTGGAATGATCGCCGGAGACAAGAACTTCATCTGAGGGTAAAGGTGCCGTGGATCGCCGAGCGTCGGAGTGCCGGACATCAAGTAACGGTACGGCGCCTGCTTCGAAAGGGCGAGCGTCGCCTTCGTCTGATGCGACGACATATTGTTCAGGTTGTGGCTCTCATCGGCTACGATGTTTTCGAAGTCGACGTCTTTGAGCCACTGTGCCGTGCTCTTCGCTTCTTCCGCCGCGCCGAGTCCGATGTGCTTGATGGGCGTTCCGAGGGCCCACGCCAACGCCCAATGCAACTGCCTGTCTGGATCTGATACGACGCGGATGTGGCGGGCGAGCGTCTCGAGTCCGCTGTTTGACAGCTTCACTCCGAGTTCATTCGCCTTCTTGAGGGCAGCCAGGGTGGCAGGATACAGACGAGGGTGTCCCAGGTTTCTCACGGTGCCGTAGCTGGCTACAAGGACGTCGTACTCCTTGTACCCGCGGACGATGTCTCTTTTTCGCTCAGGAGTGCCGCTGATGGCGACCGCCTTCAATTCTCCCTGTGAGTGTGTCTCGACTTCACGTACCCAGTTGTGTACGGTAACCTTGGGCGTTACGATGAGCGTTCGCCTACTCGGACGGCAGCGCATGTAGTCTACGATGATCTTGCTCTTACCCGTTCCTGCGTCCAGATAGAGAGCGTATCTCGGATACTGGAGGATCGTCGCTAGAACCTCAACTTGGTGGTCGAAGGGCTTGGTTACGAATTTGAAGTCAGGCGGAAGTTCTCGGCGCTCAATTCTCCCTGGAGCTTCTTCCAGGTGCTTGATGTGCTGTTCCGCTTCTGGTGAGAAGCGAACTCCCTTCACCACTTTTCGCATGTCTTCTACGGCGGTGAGCCCGAACGGGAGGTACGCGGGAAACATCCAGCGTCGTTTGTCCATGTCTAACATTCCGGCGTGGACCGGTTCGAGGTCAGGCGCCATACCGTCCGATACGAAGACAGGGGTACCGTTAACGCGTTCTAAGGCGATCAGGGTCATTTTTCTTTTCTCACGGTTAAATGGCAGTTGTCTTTAGCACGAGTTTCAGTCTAAGGTAGCGCCGATTCGTACCTTTGGCGGCTATACTTGTAGAATCCGCTCAGTGACGCGCTCTAGAAAGATCCTCCATGGCTGACCCTAGCAACGACGCAATGTCGGCTTTTGACCGGGCCGCTTCTCATCCGAATCCTGCGTTCGACTTCCTCACCGGCTTCGTTCCGCGAAAGCTGAAGGATCTCTTCAAGTGGTGCGAGTACCTGCTGTACAACAGCGCTCACGTCTACGCGGCTCTTCGCAAGTTCGGTGAGCTTGTTGTCACCGACATTGAGTACGGCACGTCTAACGAAGCGTTGCGTCGCAACTACCGACGTCTCTTTGAGAAAACGCTCAAGATCAAAGCCGCTCTCTTGATGGCGTCGCTCGACAAGCACATCTACGGCAACCACTTTACGTCTATCTACAAGCCTTTCGTTCGCGGGCTCCAGTGCCCTGGCTGTCACCAACTCACCGCGATCAATCACGTCGATTACAAATTCGACTTGAAAAAGCTGACCTTCACCTACCACTGCATTAAGTGCAACAAGGAGGTCAAGGGTACTGTCATCGATCGGAAGATCTTAGCGGCGAGCAAGATTCACATCATTCGCTGGGACCCGAAGCTGATGGACATCGACTACAACCCCATCACAGGGCAGTCGGTGTACTACTACAACATTCCGCAGGACATCAAGGACCAGGTGAAGGCGGGGTCAAAGCATCTCATCAACTCCATGCCGATGGAGTTCCTCGAGAACATCCGCGACAACAAGACGTTCCGGTTCGAGAAGGACGCCCTCTTCCACATCAAGGTCGCTAGTCCTTCAGGCATCGATCAGCAGTGGGGCTTTCCCCCGCTCGCTTCGACCATCAAGCTGTTCCTCTACACGCTTGTACTGCGTAAAGCGAACGAGGCTATCGCACTCGAGCACGTTGTTCCCATGCGCATCTTGCATCCCGCGCAAAACGGGCAGCAGGACTTCACTCAGCAGATCTCGCTGGGTCGCTGGCAAGAGGAAATGAAGAGCAACATCCGCCGCTGGCGGCGTGACCCGTTGCACATCATGATGGCGCCTGTAGCGCTTGGTGTGTCGAACCTGGGTGGCGACGGCCGGGCGATGCTCACGATCGGTGAGCTCCAAGAAGCAGAGAAGAGCATCATGGCGGCCCTCGGTATTCCGCAGGAGTTCCTCTACGGCGGACTCACGAAGGCGGGTATGGAAGCCACCCTGCGTCTGATTCAGAACCAGACACAAGGTCACGCTGACGACATGAACGACCTGCTGCAGTGGTACGCCGACCAGATGTCGAAATTCTTGGGCTGGGAGAAGATCGAAGCGAAGCTCACTCCGCTGAAGATGGTCGACGACACCGAGAACAAGCAGATGCTCATCAATCTTGCGACCGGACAGGCGGGACAGTCTTACGTCTCGATGACGACCGTCATGGAGAAGATGGACATCGATCTGGATGAGGAGCGGGAGAAGCGTCTCCAAGAAACGCTCGATGAAGCGCGTCACCAGATGCGCGTACAGAACGAGGTCAAGAAGCTTCAGAACAACCTTGCGCAACAGGTGCAGCAGCAGACTCAAATGGCGTCAGGCCTCAACTATGACCAGCAGGCGGTCATTGCTCAGGCTGACCAGATCGTCCAGCAGTTGATGACCGTAGACCCAGGGTCACGACGTTCACAGATGCACAGTCTCCAAGCCGAGGACGCTGTCATGTACGCTGTTGTCGTGCAGCGGCTTGAGGACATGCAGAACCAACAAACGCAGCAGGCTAAGTCTCAAGCAGGCGCGCAGCCTGTCGGGTAAGGGAAAACATGCCACTAAAAGCTGATGCGGGTACCGATTTCGCGTCGATTTTGAATTCAGCTATGCAGACCCCTGAAGGGTTTGACGGGAAAGGCACGGATCTTCCCGACGGTTTTCCTTTACCCCGTACCGAGGGCCATCGGACAATCGATTCGTCCGAAGACGGAGTACCGGGGGTCACTTCGTTTGATTTCAAAATTCATCGTCGTGTCTTCACGATCTTCCGTCCGTGGGACAGCTGCTCTCGCTGCGGGCAGGACCTGGCTACGAACGGTACCGCGCTTCCCGACAGCGGTGACTACGACTGTCCGCATACGAGCCTTGACGAATACGAGGAGATCGTGAACAGCTGTCTTGACGGCAAAATGCTCTTCGGTTCGGAGCAAGAGATTACACAGAAGGATGGCTCGGTGTGTATCTCTCTTCGCTGGTACGAAAAGATAGCGGCTAAGAAAAAGAAAGCGTCGGTGGGTGTTGATGGTACTCACCCCGAGCCTTCGATCTGACCATCCAAGACCTCCTTGTGAGATATCTCCTCTCACAAGGAAGTCCCCCTGGAAACTCAGTTCCGGAAAAGGTTCTGAGCTACCAGAGCTACATACCGGATGTTCATTTTTAGGGCGCAGGTGTTTCTGACGCTACTTTGAGCTCGAGCGTCTCAAGAGGTGGGAGCGGCGGAATGACCGCGTTATTTACGACCGCTTGCTCGGGTTTGCTTTTTCTGATCTTGTTGAACTTGGCCCCCGGTCCATTCCTTGGCTGCTGAATGGACGGAGCCGCCCTGCTTTTCTTCGCTTGTTCTTCCCACCTGTTACGGGTTTTCTGGTGGCAGTCGAGGCACTGTCTGCGACGCGCGTGCTTCTGGAACTTCTTCATTGCCGAGACGATGGCCCGAACATCAACGACGATGGGGCCTACGCCGCAGGTGCAGAAGTACTGGTAGACTTCGGCGGTCATCGGGAGAAGTCCCGCTTCCGCCTGGTCCATGATCATCTTTCGTCCATCATTCGAGTCCCAGTTGGGGATGTAGTCGAATGACACCTTGCGGTACTTCATGAGACACGCGCAGAGCGGATACTCCGGGTGGAACAACAACAGCTTCTCCGGGGCGATCGGCTGCTGCTCTGCGCCGCAGAAGAAACATTTCTTTCCGCCGCAGTGAATGGCGGCGGCGTGTGCGTATCGAGGCAGAGCCGACATGGCCAGGCCTGTCTTCGCCCATCTCCGCGGTTCATCTAGGCGCAGATGAGTGCTTCCCGAAGTTCGGGAACCGTCGGTCCTACGGGAAGGCTGTCCGGGAGGACGACCTTCACCTTCTTCGTCTTGATCGTATCCTTCTTCTTCGACACAACCTTCTTGACGACCTTCTTGCCTGGCATGTATGTCCCCTCAACGTGTGATGAGCCCCTAAGTTGCGACTCACATACTGATACCAATTAACCGGCTATACTTACTGACATGCTCACGCCCGTATTGACCGACGCGGAAGACCGCCGCTCCCAGATTCGCACTAAGGCGATGGACGCTCTTCGGCTGGCGTTCCCTCTTCCTCTTCGCGATAAGCGTATCGAAGTCGTAGATCTCAAAGTACATCAGAAAGACTTCGGGCCGCAAGATCAGAAACACGCTCTTTTGAGCGGCGGCTCTCTTTATGAGCAAGTCAAAGGAACGGTCATCCTGCGTGATGCCGCGGGGAAAGAGATCGAAAAGCTGCACAACTACACGTTGCTTAATCTCCCGTACTTCACGGGACGGCACACGTTCATCCTCGATGGGAATGAGTACAACGTCTCCAACCAACTTCGTTTGAAGCCGGGCGTCTACACGCGTCGTCGTGGAAACGAAGAGCTCGAGGCCGCCTTCAACCTTTCCAAGGGATCGAACTTTCGCCTGTCCCTAGACCCGACGGAAGGCCACCCGTACATCGAGTACGGAACGACCGCTATTCCGCTTTACCCAGTATTGCGCAAGCTCGGTGTCGGACACAATGAGATCGCGTCTTCCTGGGGAGCCGACGTAGCGACGCACAACGAAGAAGCGTTCGTCGGAAAGCATGACAAGCACCTCGCCAAGCTCTACGAAAAGATCACGCATCCTTCGAAGCGCACCGCGACGCTCCCGGACTCACAACTTGAAGCGGTTCGTGCGGCCTACGCCGCTACGGCGATGGACCCCGAAGTGAACAAGGAAACGCTTGGTCACGAATTTTCTTCGGTGACGCCACAGTCCCTGCTCGTCGCATCGAAGCGTCTCTTGAACGTCTACAAGAACAACGAAGATACGGACGACCGTGACGCTCTACGGTTCAAGACGCTTCACTCGGTGGACGACTTCATCAAAGAACGCATTGGTCTCGATGCTCGCGCCTTGGCGAACAAGGTGAAAGGTCGTGCGTCGCATAAGACTGAGCTTCGGGCGATCCTACCTTCGTCTCCGTTCTCTGGAGGCATTCGTAGCTTCCTCACCGGTTCACAACTGAGCTCGATTCCGACCCACATCAATCCGATGGAAGCGATCGACCACGCCGTCCGTGTTACGTCTCTTGGTGAGGGTGGCATCGCGAATGAGCGCGCTATTCCGGCCGAGGCTCGAGCAATTCACTCTAGCCACCTCGGGATCCTCGATCCCATCCGAACCTCTGAAACATTTCGCGCAGGTATCGATGTTCGTACGGCGATGATGGCACATCGCGATGCTCGGGGAAACCTGTACACCGCGGCGAGAAACGTCAAGACCGGTAAGCATGAGATGCTTTCCGCAGCGCAGATGGCAAGCTCGGTCGTCGCCTTCCCGCGACAGAAGCTGGTGGGCCAGGTCTCCGCCATGAACAAGGGCCACGTTGAGCGAGTGCCCGCCTCTCTGGTGACGCACGAGCTCTACGACGCTTCCCAGCTCTATTCTCCAGCTACCAACCTGGTTCCGTTTCTCGAGTCTGTGCAGGGCAACCGCGGCATCATGGGTGGCAAGGTCCAGACGCAGGCACTGCCTCTGGTGCACCGCGAAGTTCCCTGGGTTCAGTCGGGTGCGACCAAGCTCGACGCACAGGGTAAGACGGTCAACTCCAGTTGGGAGAAAGAGCTCGCTTCTCTTTCTCTTCCGATGGCGCCTGTGGCGGGGAAGGTTGTCAAGATCGACAGCCAGTACATCTACATCGACCCGACGTTCAAGAAGAACGCCGAAGACTACACCTGGGACAAAACAGCGACCGAGAAGCGAGCGGGCGCCGTCAAGCGTCAAAAGACCATCAAAGACATCTGCTTCAAGCTCGAGCTCGAGCCCGGGGACGTTCGATCAGGGACTTCTCCTGAAGGTAAGAAGTGGGAGAAGAAGATGTCTTTGGCGTACGGGTACATTCCGAAGACCGTGGGTGATGATGGGGAGACGGTTGATATTTACCTCAAAGAAGACGGTACCTTCGATAACGTGTACGTTGTTCGCCAAAAGAAGCGTGATGGGTCTCACGACGAAGACAAGTGCATGATCGGTTTCGCGTCGAAAGACGAAGCAAAGGACGCGTACGAGAAGCACGGGCCAGAGTGGGGCTTCGGTTCTCTGGAAGAGTATACCTGGGAAGAGTTCCAGGATGATTACCTGTCTGAGCGCGTTCGAGAGAAAGTTGCAGCCGAGAAGGATCTCATTCGCGTTCCGTTCGAGGAGCACCTACCGTTCGCTTCAAAAACCTACCTCCACCATGACCTCTTGGTGAAGCCGGGAGACCACGTCACCGCCGACCAGCATCTCGCGGAATCGAACTTCACCCGGAACGGAACGTTCGCTCTCGGCCGGAACATGACGATCGGCTACGTCCCCTACTACGGGATGAACTCCAACGACGCCGTTGTGATTTCAGAAGGCGCCGCCGACAAGATGACGTCGGAGCACATGTACAAGGAGATCCTCGAAGTCGAGCGTGACGCTGTCACTGGTCGCGACATCCACCGCCAGTACTATGGCGTCAAGTACACCGCGAAGCAGTACGACCAGCTCGCAGCCAACGGGGTCGTTCGTAAGGGCACGAAGGTGATGCCCCACGACATCCTGATCGCTGGCGTTACCAAGGGGAAGTTGTCATCTTCGGACATGCTTTTGGGAAACCTGAAGAAGACCCTCGTTCACCCGTACCGCGAACTCGTACGTACGTGGGACCACGACTTCGAAGGCGAAGTCATGGACGTTCACGTGACGGACAAGCGTGTTGTCGTCACGGTCAAGACGCGGGAACCGATGCGGGTGGGTGACAAGCTCACGGGACGTCACGGAAACAAGGGCGTCGTTTCAATGATCGTTCCAGATCACAAGATGCTACAGGATGAGTCCGGCAAACCGCTCGAAGTTCTGTACACCTCGGCAGGCGTCATCTCCCGAATCAATCCGGCACAGATTCTGGAGACCGTCGTTGCGAAGGTCGCCAAGAAGATGGGGAAGCCCATCGCCGTCGCCAACTTCTCTGGCCGTGACAACGTGCAGTGGGTCAAGGATCTCGCCAAGGAACACGGCGTCAAAGACAAAGAGACGCTCTTCGATCCTGTTTCTGGAAAGAAGATTCCTGGCGTTCTCGTTGGTCCACAGTACGTGCTTCGTCTCTTCAAGACAACAGAGACGAACTTCGCTGCCCGCGGTACGGGCGCCTACGACGTCAACCAGCAGCCGATCAAAGGTGGCGATGAAGGAGCGAAGGCCATCGGTAAGATGGAGTTCAATGCGCTCATCTCGCACAACGCTCGGAACGTGCTCAAAGAGACGGCGGCGATCAAGAGCCAGAAGAACGATGAGTTCTGGCGAGCGATTCAGCTTGGGCTTCCACTCCCTCCGTTGAAGGCGTCTTTCGCTTACGACAAGCTCATCGGCATGCTGCACGGAGCGGGCGTCAAGGTCGACACGCGGGGAAGCATTAGCACTCTCCTGCCGCTCACGGACAAAGACGTCATGGCGATGTCGGCGGGACAGGTTCAAAACGAAAAGCTCGTCCGCGCGAAAGATTTGGCTCCGGAACGCGGAGGACTCTTCGACCCGGCGGTTACCGGCGGAACTGTGGGCACCCGTTGGAGCCATATCGAGCTCGCTGAGCCTGTCATCAACCCCATCTTCGCGGATCCGGCGAGGCGCATTCTCGGCATGACGGCGAAAGACTTCGACAAGTTCCACCACGTCAACGGTGGCGCCGCCGTAAAAACAAAGCTCAACGACGTAGATGTCGCCGCACGATTGGCGGAGATCCGCGCTTCTATCAAGAAGCTCAACGGACCGAAGCTTGACGACGCAGTGAAGCAGTTGAAGGTTCTCGAGGCTCTCAACAAGCAGAACCTGCGGCCGGGGGACGCCTACGTGCTTTCGAAGCTTCCCGTTCTTCCGCCGGTCATGCGTCCGATTCTTCCTGGGAAGAGCGGGTCAGAACTCGTGGTCGGAGATTCGAACTATCTGTACCAGAGCGCCATGCTGCACAATCGCGCCCTTCAGGGCCAGGTAGACAAGCCGATCCTTCCTCCAGACGAGCACGCCAAACTTCGGCAGAATCTCTTCAACGCCGTAGGCGCCGTCATCGGTACTCACGAGTCCGACAACCCGAAGCTCCAGAAGCGGCAGGTCAAGGGCTTCCTCGAGCACATCACCGGAAAGACGACTCCGAAGAGCAGCTTCTTCCAGAAGAAGATCATGAAGCGGCAGCAAGACATCTCCGGGCGAGGAACCATTGCTCCGGATGGCTCGCTGAGCATGGATGAAATCGGTCTTCCGGAAGACATGCTTTGGGGGATGTACGGCAAGTTCGTCATCGCTCGGCTAGTGCGGCGTGGCTTTGGCGCCGTCGCGGCCAAGGAGATGGTGGAGAACAAGCACATGGCGGCGCGAGATGCTCTGATGGCAGAGATCAAGGAGCGGCCGGTAATGGTGAACCGTGCCCCGACACTTCACCGCTACGGCTTCGTCGGCGCGAATCCTGTCCCGGTCGCTGGGAAGACGATTCGCGTCAACCCGTTCATCGAGCTCGGAATGAACGCCGATTACGACGGTGACACGTTCCAGATTCACGTCCCCGTCCTGCCCGCTGCCGTGAACGAAGTGAAGGGGATGACGCTGTCGAATCTACTCTTCTCTGACCTGTCGAAAGACAGCCTGATGGTTGCCCCTCGCATGGAAGCTATGTTGGGTGTACACATGGCGTCGAAGGCTGAAGCCTCGGTGAATGGGAAGACGCATCATTTCAAGACGAAGGCGGATGCGCTCGCGGCCTACAAGCGCGGTGAAATTACTCTCAGTTCGAAAGTAGAGGTAGGACCGTGAAGATCGCTCGCTACAAGATTTCAAATCTCGAAGCGGAAGCACCGGCGGAGCCCGTTGGAATACCTGTTGATGAGCCCGCTGTAGAAGCGGGGGCGCCACCCGCTGCGGGAGTCCAGCCGCCACTGCCCCAGCCCACTGCTTCAGAGGGCACTCACCCGCTGGCCGTTTCTCCGGAAGAAGGCCTTTTCGCTGTTCC
>OFRC01000338.1_pt1 | contig 12805 bp, 17 predicted proteins | sample 1543051 | NCBI WGS metagenome assembly OFRC01 (sample SAMN07774231, study PRJEB24372) | wastewater metagenome
ACACTCTCAACATATCCACCTAAGTCTCCTATCCTAACCCCCCTAGAAGGAATGTCCTTCAATGCTTTAATTCTATGCAAGGTATGTCCATATAGGCTAATAGTATCATCTGTTAGTTCGTATTTCATACAACCCCCTTAATTTCGGAGATGCTTATAATCTTTAACTTTACGCTTTGTTGCCTAACCCGGATGCTTTGCGTCAATTTCAATACCGCTCTAGTATTAGTTTCAGCGTTTACAATCGTCTCGTTTGCCTTGCCGCGATGCTCGTATCTAATATAATAGCTTCGCATAATAACCTCATTCTACCACGTAGTAGTTATATCCATCGTAGCTGTGATCGCCCATAATCGCAACTTCTTTAGGAACTGATTTAAACGTGCCAAGTTGAATCGGAAAGTCTTTGTCCGTAAACCATAATTTTGCGTTATCTTCATTATCTACTTCTAGGATAGCAGCTTGATTAAACAATAAAGCAAGCCGACGTGCAGCTTCCATAGCGAATAAATGTTGTTCGTGGGTATACGAGATAAGGACAACGGAATGCTCCGGGACAGAATCAAAAACCCCTTCAATCTCAACATACGCCATACCCTCTTTATTAATCATGCTGATAAGCTTTAGGTGTCTGCTTATGTTCGCCTCATCGCTAAGACCTACCAACTGTCCCGAAAGAATGACTTTGCTTGGTTTAGTGTTCATTGTATCTCCCTGATATAGCTTTAAACATGAGTTCTAAGACGACTAGAAGCAATATAAGCTTAAGTATTAGCATAGGCTAGAGTTAGTTATAGTAGAGAAAGGTTTTGACTTTAAAGCCCTCAGAACGCCAAAAGTCTTTATCAATTTCCAGCGTGTTGAAGTCTACGGCATTTCTATAGTGTACGATCTTGCCAGTTTCAGCGTTAGTTACAATGTATGCGTATAACATGTTTTTGTCTCTCCGTTTGTTTGTCGTTACGGTTGAATACTAGTGCATCCGTCGTGCCAACAAATGAGAACAAGAGGTTAGCAAACGAGCCGCCACCACTAGAAGGAATGAAAAGAAAAAACTGAAGAAAAACAACAAAGCCGAGTGTCTAAGGAATTTACACTGTCTAACAATTTTTGGCAGGAGATTAACAAGTAGTTATAGATCAAAAGCTTTCCGGCCCAACGAGCAACATACCATAGAGCGGCGGTACTGATGGAAAGGGATATTAGTTGCAGACAAGAAACCTAAGTAGCCTAAAATACATAATAGGCGAAAGATATCCGAGGGTTTCACTAGGGCAATTAATGGCGCACTGCCTGTCTTTCAAGGTCTTCTGTAACGTAAACTAACAGGATTAGTTTAGTCAGTAGGAAGAAAGCACAAGAGACGCAAGTGATAGGCTTAACCGTACCCGGAAGGTTAAAGCTTAAAAGGGATATAATAGGATAGTTGCGTCTTGCAGTAGGTATAATAAGACGAATGCGAGCGATGGGTAGTAGTAGGTGTGATAATAAGTAGATACGATAAGTGTGAGTAGGTGTGAATAGGGATAGTGTTAGAATAAGTGAGTAAGTCACTCCCCTCTCTCTCCCCGCCCAAGTGTGTTTCGCCACTTCTCCCCCCGAAAAGTATAAAGTATATAACCGGATGATATCATTACGCAAAATAATAATGATACACAAGCAATTAGCGTGCCAAGTTTGTTCGGCACGAATCTTGCAAGGTCCTAGTCATGACAGGGGGGCTATGGACCCGTCTGGGTGGGTCAAATTAGATTTACCACTAAACGCTCTCTCTGTCTATTTTAAAACTTAATAACATCAAGCCATTACAGCCATTCTAACAAGCTTTAAACCCCCCACTAGCCCACCTATGAAAACCCCCTATAATCGAGCTGAGAAAGCCTCTAATGAGATAATATGGGGCAGTTTAGCGTAGGTTATCTCTCTACGCAAAAAAGGGAAGGTTGATAAAACCCTCCCTTAGAATTATTATAGATTATAGGGTGGTTAAGATTTAACCTTCTTAGAGTTAATAAGCTTCTCTTCTGCTTCCTTCTTTGTTTCTGTGTCGCTTACGCACATAACACACTTACCGTTAAAGCTTGTGAGGAAATAGTTTCCTGGGGTGACAAGGCGGATGTGATATTGACAAATTGGTATCTTAGGTTTCTGAGGAGTGGACATATGGGAACTACCTCTTTCTATTAACAACAACCCGCGTTAGGGAAGACATAAATCTTTTCTTCGGTGGCAGAGCACGGAACGCTAAAAGAGGGCTTGGTGTTTATCTTCATGCCCGCAAATGTTTCTTCCCCAAGCTTTCTTGCCCGGTCTAAAGAGGGAGCAATGATGACAACTCCCCCTTCTGGATGATAGTTATCAGAAACCGCCGACACCTGATTCCAAATGTATACTTTATAATTCATATTAGCGCCCCATGAGTTTGTTTGCTAGACTGAATGCCGTGCCCGTGAGGGTGGCAAAGGCAATGAGATAGACTCCCAGGTAGAAGATTACCAGTCCTACGGCTTGTAGGGCCTTAGAAAGCTTCGTAGGGGGTCTTTTATATTGGTTGACGTCGTACAATTCTTTATTCCCTTGTTTATTTGTTGTCATATTAGAATCCCCGTCTTTGACATGAGATATAAGACAATTACCATTAAGCTGCCAATGATGAGAAAATAGGTTGCAGCAAAACCAAGAGTGTCAAACTTATCTTGTGTAGATTTTACTACTTCTTTGGGAAGATAGGGAAGCTTGGGTTTATTCTGCGCCTTTGCAATGGCAAGAGCCCTATTTAACCTTTTGATTTCAGTACGTTGATTCATTTGTTTAATTTCTCTGCTGGTGGCGTTTCTTAGCTTATGACTCATGATTTTTTAATGTAGGCATCTGGCTTAGCTTTTCCTTGGTTATAGCCAAATATATCTTTAGTTTCTGAAGTAACGGGAACTACCACTAAATCTTTATCTGTACATCTTTCGCAGCGTAGGTATTCTAGATCCTTTGCGACATATACCCACCTAGTCTGATTGTGGCCACAATATTTGCAAGATATATCAAAGTTTGGCATATTACCAATGGATGTGGGTGGTGTGGCTGTGGGTTTCGCCACTAACGAAGAAACCAAGATCTGTAAGCTCCTTGGTCTTTGCCTTAGATAGCGTATAGCCTGGATTCAGGCTAGTATGGCCTTTACGAGCTTCCTCAAGAAGATCGGCAAATACACGACTATCACCAGACTGCTCAGACACAATACGTAAATGCTTAGCCTCGGACATTAGTTTCAAACCTCACTTCATTATTAACTTTAACATAGGTTGTGGATGGGGGCAAGCTGATAAGCTCAGTGGCAGTTACCATGTACTTGTGATAACCAGAGGCGTCTGTATATTCTACTGTGTCGCCCCATTCACCAATTCCAGCATCAATATTTTTTGTCATACCTATATTATACTACAGGGGGATTTAGAATACAAGTGGGAGGTGAGGTGAGAAAAATTGGTCGCCATCCGTGGCGACATATGTAGGAGAGCTTAGAGATAGTTCAGGAGCTTTAGGGCAATGGCAAAGTCTTTAGCATAATAAGACAGAGAGTTTCTACGTAAAGATTCAGCAAGTAAAGCTTTTAGCCTTGCTAGGTATATTTTATCTTTAGTGCTACTTTCAAGTACGCGTAGATGTTCGATAGTAGTATTGAATAACTTAATGTCATCATACTTACTAACTTTATACTCAAGCAGACTTATCATCTTCAATGATTTCTTGAGTTTCTGGATTTACCTTTTGGATCTTAGCTCCTGGAGCCAATAGGCAATAGGCCATAAGATGGGCTTCAGTGGTGCTGCCATCATCATAATAAACTCCAGCTAGCTCATGAAAGTAGTGGGCTACACCAAGAGGGGAGACAACAACAAAGTTACTGGTTGAACCCATAACATCACAGTTTTCTTTTGCTGCTTCAACTACTCGATGTAAGTTATCAAAGTTTTTAGAAACATAAACATAGTTCTTGCTTGTTTCATTATTAAGCACGTCGATTGCTTTTTCCCAAATATACATTACCAACTCCAAGATATATAAACTACGCTAGGCGTAAGCGTAATGGTTTTATGTTTCACTCTAAACGATAGAGATTGAGTTTTAACTGTTTTCCAAACAAACCCAGCTGCGGCCACAGGGACCGTTAGCTTTGCTTTATCAATCTTTTTTACAACTACAGCTTCCACATACCTTTGCACATTGTCCACTTGAGCCTTTGCTCCTGTTTGGATGTATGTGGCCTGTAATACCGCGTTTGCTGCGCTCTCTGTAAAAAGCTCCCCAGCCGTAGACGATTGCGAAGAGCATAATAATAAAAGCAGCAAGCATTTAAATAACCTTTTCATTGGAGAATTGATCCAAAATAGTAAGATCTTGTGTAATAAGGGCTAGTCGCTCTACCAAAGGTTTATAGCCCTCGAAATTCTCAAATACCAAATCTACTTTACCAGGAACATCTAAAAGTACTGTACTTTCCTGCTTAGGTAAAAAGGTAATCTCTGAGTTACCGCTTAGCGAAAAGGTAGTTACGGAAGAGATTTGTATTTCAAATTGATAATCTTCTTCCACTAAGGTTCTTCTAAATTCAGCTGCTCTCTCAATAGAGAGGTCTTCGTTTTCCGTAACGTAGAACATTACTTTCTTAGGATTTAAGAGGAGTTGCTGCTTTATCTTTTTAAGCATACCAGCTTCTCTTTTTAAACTTATAGGACACTCAACATTATGTATAAAAGAGGATTTACTTCCGCACGTGCATGTCATAGATATATTATAACACACCTATTTTTTAAAAGAAAGAGGCTCGGCTAGTTTTATTAGAGAGCAGGATAAACTTTAGTTCAATACTATCTTCTCTTGGCCAAGGTCCGTTTATATAGGTGGTATCTAAGGTATGCTGAGAGTGATGTTTATAGCCAATCTGAACGTTATCAAAGAGATTAATACCAAGCCTCATCTGTAAGCCAACACTACGAAACTGACCAGCACTGCCGCTGTCGAGGTAGCGATCTGTTGTGCCATGAACATAGTTATCCCAGTAGAAGTATTTAAAGAAAGTTGTGTTAACATTAAGGGCTAGCCGCTCTCCCATGGTTCTATTGGGAAGTCCATTCTGAGTTACTAGCGGATCTACTCCCCCAGAGAAGAATCTTTCCAAAGAAATGTCTACCTGTCTCAGTTCAAAAGCATTAACAGAACTACTTAATAATAAAAGTAAGAATACTTTATTTAGCCATTTCATCAGCAACTTGAGCAGATACAATGGCTGTAGACATGCTACTACCACTATATCTAATCTCCCCTTTTCCAATTTTGTAAGATAGAATATTATGTCCACTCACCCAGCGAGTGACATCGCTTCCATAGTTGGAACCATCTATTGGCTTTTGAACTATGCGATGATTTAGTGTTTTCTTAGAAGACCCATTGCCCACACCAATGATATTTTTTATTGGATAGCTAATAGGATATCTTTTCTCTGCATCTAAGTCTATGTTGTCGTTTCCCGCTGCCACAACATATTTAATTTTTGGATGGCTGCGGAGGGCTAAATACTCCTCCTCTTCAAAAAGAGGCCCGCCAAAAGACATGTTAATAACATTTGGGTTTAGGCTTACAGTATAAATGATCGCTTTAGTAGCACTGTCTATGATAAAACCTTCTTTTGTCTGCGTAAAGTATTTTACAATAACCAAACAATAATCAGCCCTTTTGATATTTTTAATAATAATACCGGCTATATGAGTTCCATGCCCGTAAGTATCTTTGATCCCAGTGCCAGTAAAGTCTTTATGGCCAGAGGCACATAGATGGGGTGCTATGCGAGGATCATTTAAATCTGCTCCTGTGTCTATGATGGCGATTTTAAAGGGTTCTTGAGCTAAAGCTAGAGAAATTAAAGCACTTAATAGAAATAACATATATGTATATAGTATATCATATCTGTTTTTAATTTGCAATTATAACAAGTAGTAATAGTAGTATTAGTTTAGACAGACTGCCGTTTTTACGGCGTAATATAAACTTGAGCTGATAACGACTTTTATTACTATATTATTATATTCCTACCGATCAGGCGGAATAAACAGTTAATACCCCTAAATGAGGATTTAATATGTTAACTAAGATGAATTTTTTGCTAGGCCTCCTAGCAATTGTAGTCGGTCGTATTATGATTATGGGAGCCTCCATAGGAGATTCCCTTGCCTTGGCTGCCCTGTGTGGCTGTGTCGGCTACCTTTCTTTCCTAGAAACTAAAAAAGTTATAAATCTTAATGAGGATGTTCTTCGAGAACTCGACTCTCTTAAGACTATTGTCCAAACCTTACGTATAGGTAGAAGCTTAGGTAAGTAATGGATAACATTACTAGTTTAGATGAAAAGGTAGTTGACCTAGAAGGGTTGCAGGTTTTAGCTGATACTCAGTTCAAGGCTTCTATCTCAGCGAAGAAGTCTATTGCCGCCTTAGAAAAAGAAAATAGACAGCTGAAAGAAATTATAGCCGCCTTCCAAATGGCAGCCCAGAGAAGCCAAGAGCCTGAAGTTATTATTAAATCCAACGAACAGCTTATCTGTGAAATGGAAATTGAGAAGCTCCGCATTACTAGTATTGAACGAAGTCTTACGCTAGAGGAAACAAAACGCTTAGACTTGTTAATTAAGAACCTTTATTTGTGCAAGGGAGCCCAAAAAGAAATTAACGCTGATTTTAGAAATGCTATTGACATTATCAGCGAAGAAACTCTCATGGCCATTGCAATGTCCCCTCCAAGGGAAATTTCATAATGTCTCTCAATCGTAGTACTGCAATAGCCAAGCTATGGCATTTAGGTAATCTTAGCTGGAAGTTAGAGCCAGTTCAGAAAGATATCTACAACGCATACTACGAAAGCAAAGAAAAATTAAATACAGTACTCGCTTCTCGTCGTCTAGGTAAAAGCTATGTCCTTTGCGTCCTAGCTATCGAGCAGTGTCTTAAGTATCCTAATAGCCTGGTAAAGTATCTAGCACCTACGCAGAAGAACGTACGTACTATTATTAATCCTAATATCGCTAAGATATTGGAAGACTGTCCTTTAGACCTGCTTCCCGAATATAAAAAGAATGACGGTTTTTATAAGTTTCCTAATGGAAGCGAAATCCAATTAGCAGGGACTGACGCTGGAAATGCAGAAGCTCTTCGCGGCGGTGACAGTCATTTGTGTATTATAGATGAGGCTGGCTTCTGTGATGATTTAAAATATATCATCCAATCCATCTTAATCCCAACAACGCTTTTGACCAAAGGTAAGTTAATCCTCTCTAGTACCCCCCCTAAATCCCCAGGACATGAGTTTGCAGATTATGTGGAAAGAGCTGAAGAAAGAAAAAGTTTAGTAAAGAAAACCATTTATGATGGCCTCGGTAGTCGCATCACAATGGAAATTATCGCCGAAATTAGAGAAGAACTCGGTGGAGAAGATAGCCAAGACTTTAGGCGTGAGTGTTTATGTGAAATGGCACGCGATGGAGAAAGTACCGTAGTTCCAGAATTCGATAAAGATTTAGAAGAAGAAATTATAAAATCTTGGACTAGACCTCCTCATTATGATCGCTATGTAGCTGGAGATATTGGATTAAAAGATTGGTCTGTGTTTTTATTCGGATACTATGATTATAAAGAAGCAAAGCTAATCATAGAAGACGAAGTAGTTCTTAAAGGCAAAGGAACGGCAGCTGAGAACAAAATAGGCTCAGATGTTATTGCTAATGCTATTAAAGCTAAAGAAAAAGAGTTATATTACAATGACTTATCTCGAGAAATAAAGCCTCACTATCTGCGAGTTACTGATAATAGCCTTTTCTTTGTCAATGATTTGAAAAATATGCATGACTTAGATTTCCTACCTACTCTTAAAGATGATAAAGACGCGGCCTTGAATAACATGAAAGTTTTATTAAAACAAGGACGTATCATAATCAACCCTAAGTGTCATGTTTTAATTAATCACCTGAAGTTTGCTACCTGGAATAAAACTCGTACTAGTTATCTTAGAAAAGACGGTCATCACTATGATGCTGTTGATGCCTTGATTTACTTTTGTCGAGCAATCAATCTTAATAAAAACCCATATCCCAGTAGTTGGGGACTCTCTGCTGGCGATAATTGGTTTGATATGGGAGCTAGTTCAGAAATGGGTATCTCTAAGGATGCCTTGGCTTTTAAAGCTCTATTTAAACATAGAAGATAACAAGTATACTTATGAGTAATAATTTGTATTTTGCCGCAAAACCAGCTAAAGAAACTGCGAATAACCTGCTTCAGAGGTACTCAGTCTGGAATAGTTCTTTAGATTCAAATGGTTATCTTAATAAACTACAAAATGCCTGGCTTGCCTACCATGGCTGCTCCTTTACAGGCTTTACAGATGCTCACCAAGTTACTTTTTCCGGGGCTAGCGGAGAATTAGCCAATCTTCCAGTTAATCATCTTCGTAATCTTGCTCAGCACATGCTTATCATGACGACGGCTAACCGTCCTACTATGGAAGCACGGCCTACTAACACCGACCATAAGTCTCTGACGCAGGCCTATCTTGCTACAGGCCTCTTAGATTACTACATGCGTGAGAAGAGGCTTGAAGTTATTCTAAAACGAGCTGTTGAATACGCCATCGTTTTAGGAGCTGGCTTTATTAAAATGGCCTGGAATGAAACTACCGGCGAAAAATTTGATTTTAATGAAGACACTAACAGCTATATCTACCAAGGGGATGTAGAGTTTAACAATCTTTCTCCTTTTGATGTCTTGATGGACAGTTCCAAAGAAGATAGTAGCTCTCATGACTGGTATGTTACTCGTATTTGGAAGAACAGGCATGACGTTGCTGCTAAATTTCCAGAGTTTGCTGATGAAATCCTAGCTGCTCCTACTAAAACTCAAGAAATGAAGTACAGAGTTAATGTTTCTGTCAGTGATGAGACAGACGACATTGCTGTTTATGAGTTCTTTCATAGAAGAACTGAAAGTTTGCCTGATGGTCGATATCTTATGTTCACTGGTAATGATTGTTGTCTTATGGACACTCCTTTGCCTTATCGGGTGCTACCTGTTTTTCGTATTGCTGCCAGTGATGTTCTTGGCACTCCTTTTGGATATACTTCCATATTTGATTTGCTTCCTATGCAAGAAGCGATAAATGCTTCTTACTCTACTATTCTCACTAATCAGAATGCTTTTGGTGTTCAAAATATCTTAGTTCCTCGTGGTGCTGATATTTCTATGAGCGAACTAACTGGTGGACTCAATGTTATTGAAGCTAACATGCAATATGGACGCCCTGAAGCTTTAAATCTCACTCATACCCCACAAGAAGTCTTTACTTTCACAGACATTATGAAAGCTGAGATGGAAACTATCTCTGGAATTAGTAGTGTGTCTCGTGGAAATCCAGAAGCAAGTCTTCGTTCTGGTGCCGCTCTTGCTCTTGTTCAATCCATGTCTATTCAATTCATGTCTGGGCTACAACAATCTTACGTTCAGCTGATTGAAGACGTTGGAAGTGCTCTGATTTACATGCTTCGTGACTTTGCTAGCGTTCCTCGTGTTGCCGCTATCGTAGGTAAAGACAATAGAGCCTACATGCGTGAGTTTAAGGGGGATGACCTCACTACTGTTAATCGGGTTATCGTCGATGTCGGCAATCCTCTTGCTAAAACTACGGCAGGTCGTGTTCAAATTGCAGAGCAGTTGCTTCAAATGGGAGCTATTAAAGATCCCCAGCAATATTTTACTGTTCTTAATACTGGTAGCTTAGGTGTTATGACAGAAGGAGCTCAGAAAGAGCTATTTCTTATTAAGAGCGAAAATGAAAGTATGATGGCAGGACAACAAACTCCAGTCATTCAATTTGACGATCATCAAAATCATATTCTTGAGCATAAAGCTGTTCTTTCTGATCCAGAACTTCGTAATAATCCAGAACTAGTTAATATAGTGTTGACTCATATTCAAGAGCACATCACTGCACTTAGAACAGCAGATCCATATGTTTCCCAATTGACGCAACAACCACCCCCTCCACCCGCACCTCCAGCTCCAGTTCCTAGTGTAAGTGGATCTCCTGATGTTTCTGGTCAAATTCCACAACCTGGTTCTCTCGAAGAGCAAGGATTACAATCTCCAGATCAAAGTATCGGACCTTTATTGCAGCAAGTAGCCCCTGGAACTGATTTGCCAAGACTACCCTCTATGCCAAAGCCCCCAGCTCCAAACCAAAACGCACCAATTAACCCAGCGCAGGTCTAATTATGAACCTAATGGAAATATTAAAAGCTGCTGCCGCAAAGTCTGCCGAAGGCGGCCAAAAATTTGATTCCGATCTTAACTCAAGCGTAGCTCAAACTGTAGATCGCATGAAGATGCTAAATCCTAATGTGCAGGGTCCAAAATTACCAGATGAAACAGAGCAAGAGAAGGACTATTATGAGGGCCTTCCTTCCGCTGTCTCTGGTAGTGTTCAAGCAGGCTTCCCTGGCTTATCTAAAGTTCTTGGAAGGGCTGCAGGAGCCGCCGAATCAGGTATTGCTAAAGGTGCGGGCGAGACAATGAAAGACTTAGGCATGGACACGCAAAAAATCGCAAGAGCCGCAGATTTTGCAGATCGTTTGAAGGAACAAGCCAGAGCTATGAAGCTTAGTCGTTTGCGTAAGATGACGGAATAAGTTATGGCACTAAATCCCACTCCATCACTTTTAGATCAAACTCAGATTCTACAAAGATCCTTTGATAAAGATAATGATAGACTTCGTGTTGATGCTGAAGTAACTGCTAATATTAGCGGTGCTCAAGAAGTTATTATTAATGCTGTAGACGATAGTATTGCTATTCGTAGCAGTATTACCAATAACGAACTTGCTCCTAATGTGGATGGTTCTATTAATGTTCTTGCTCAGAATGTAGCTGTCACTAAGAAATGGGATGCCATTAGCGTAGCAACTCCTGACAGTGTTACTGAAATCTACTCTTATAAAACTGGGGGCTTGGCTGGAACTCTAGTTGCCACGGTCACTGTAGTTTATACGGACATCACTAAAAATACAATATCCTCTCTGGTGTCTGTCTAATGTTTATATTTGACCCTTCTACTTCTAGCTTGGTATTCCAAAAGAAGGCTTCTGCTGCCTCACCAAATGCTCGTCTAAATGCACAAACTCTTTCTCAAGACTGGGAATTGTTTACTGGAACGTTAGAAGTTTTGAGCTATGTTGATTTAGCTACCTTTACTTTTGAAATTGATACTGGCGCAACACTGGAGATAATCTAATGTCACAAATTATTCTTAATAATGGATCTGCTCCAGCTACTCCAGCCGCAGGTAAGGTTGCAGTTTATAGTAAGACTGACAAAAAGCTTTATGCGAAAGATGACGCTGGCGTTGAGACTGAGCTTGGAGGTGGAGCCGGTGCCGTCGATTCTGTCAATGGTTACACTGGAGTTATTGTATTAAATCCTGATGACTTGGATGATTCTGCAACTACCAATAAATTTGTAGATGCTTCTGACCTCACTAAGCTTGGATATATAACTATTACTCAAGCTGTAGATCTAGATACAGTGGAATCTGACTTAAGCTCTCACATCGCTAATACTGCCAATCCCCACAGCGTAACACAAACTCAAGTCGGTCTTGGTAATGTAGACAATACTTCTGATGCTAATAAGCCAGTGAGCACTGCTCAGGGTGCAGCTGACACAGCCGTACAAAGCTTTTCTATTCAGCGGGCAAATCACACCGGCACACAAGATTTAAGCACACTAGCTCAAAGTTCTGCTACAACCGGACAAGTTCCTAGTTGGAATGGTACTTCTTGGGTTCCTAATACACCGACAGTTCCCACTTGGGGATCTATAGTAGGTACTTTGCCTGATCAAGAAGATCTTAGACTACAATCTAAAGATCTTATGGATGGAGATGGTTCTTATTATCTTCACTCAAGCGCCTCTGACTTAGGAGGAGGACGCTATGAGATGATTAGAGCTGTTCCTTCTGGCGGTGGTTTTGGAATAACGAACACTGCTGTTTATGACACGCAGGTTTTAGCTACCTGGGCAACTCTTACTGGAGTTCCAGATATTACCACACTGCCATCTGGACCCTTCGGATTTATAGTTAAAGCTCGTCAGGTCGCAGGAACAAAAGTTTCAAAGCTGTACGCAGAATTTAACGTAAGGTCTATTCTTGGTTTTAGTACTACCATAGCTACATCTAACTTATCTCAAGTGCTCACAGGAACAAATCAAGATATTCGTGCTTTTGCTACTGCGTTTGCTGTAGAGAATCTACTAACGACAGATCATTTAGAGCTAGTTATAAAGGCTAATGTTAGCGGTGCTGGGACTGATCCTGATATTATCATTGATGTCCAAGGAACTACTGGATCTAAATGTAAATTTCCTTATGATCCTGTTTTTTCTGTTAATGGAAGATTTGGCGATGTAGTTTTAGATAAGACAGATGTAGGTCTTGATAATGTAGACAATACAACAGACTTAAATAAACCAATAAGCACAGATACACAAGCTGCATTAGATTTAAAATTAGATGCTGTAGCTGGAAGTAATGATAGGCTTGTTTGGAAAAATGATTCTGGCATAGTTGAGTCTAACGAAGGCTACGTTGTTAATACTTACAACGGTCTTGATAGAAGCAACAATATATTACAAAACAATGAAGGTAATTATAAAACATTAAATCAAAATTACTTATCTGTCAATGCAGCACAAGACTCAGATAATGACGCGGCAG